>Ga0228535_1001483_pt1 | contig 35031 bp, 33 predicted proteins | sample SJ1metagenome_FD_168457 | JGI IMG/M metagenome (GOLD analysis project Ga0228535, IMG submission 168457) | Enriched culture of PCE-dechlorinating microbial communities from Ithaca, New York, USA - SJ1 | ecosystem: Engineered > Modeled > Simulated communities (microbial... > Unclassified | place...
CCCAATTGGTGAAATCTACCTGTGATTAATGTGATTTTCTGTCCGCCTCAAACAAAAAAGGGCCTGTCGCCCTACGTTTTCAAATTAACGTTTTGCAACAGCCCCTTTACTTTGTCTTGGTTGCGGGAGAAGGATTTGAACCTTCGACCTTCGGGTTATGAGCCCGACGAGCTACCAGCTGCTCCATCCCGCGATCATTAAAGCATATTAGTCAGGTTAAGTTGTATGCTTTATCTTAACATAAATGTTTATTATGCGCAAGTTTGTCAGGGTTGCCGGTGTTATTGACACCGGACTCGTCAGACGTTATAATTACACCTGACAAGACAGGTGTAACGACAATGCTTTAACGACTTAATACTGAGGTGATTTTTAATGCGTGTCAAAGAAATTGTATGGGGAGGCATCCTGACCTGTTTGGCCCTGGTCATTCCACTCTCCTTTGGCGGTGTACTTGGAATAACTGTTCCCCCTTTTAGCGCCACGCTGGCTTCGCACGTTCCGGTTATGCTGGCTATGGTGATTAGTCCGCTTGTGGCATTTATGGTTGCTGCCGGGTCAGCTCTCGGCTTCTTGCTTAAACTGGGTCCTGTAATTGGCGCCAGGGCTGCCATGCACATTATCTTTGCAGTAATGGGCGCCCTTATGTTACGGCGTGGTTTCGCTTTTAAAACAGTTTTGCTGGCCACCCTGCCGGTCCATGCGCTATCCGAGGCCTTGATCGTACTATTATTCGGATTTACACTGCAAAAAGCCGGTGTGGTTGTTGGAGCAGGTACAGCTCTGCATCACGGGATTGACAGTTTGATCGCGCTGACAGTATATGCTGTCCTGAAAAGCATGGTGCCAAACCCTGCCGTAACCTCAAAAGAACTGTAAAATTAAACAGACTTATTTGTTCTTTTAATATTTTTTAACTCCCTGTCGCCTGTGATATGCGAGCAGGGAGTTTTATTCTTTCCCGTCTGGTCAGTTTTCTGTTTTGGCGGGAGCGTGTAGGAATCGAACCCACCAAACGGAGGACCGCTCCGTCCCACTGGTTTTGAAGACCAGGCGCAACACCAGTCACAATCCGCTCCCAGGGTGTGGTATCTTAATTATTATAACACGCATGCGGTCATTTGTATTATTTCTTTTACAGCAAGTTTGGAACTGCAAGTATGGAACGGAATACTATCCTATCAGTTTCCTTGTTTCTCCCACCCGCTGTGTAAATTTTATTTTATCAAGATACTCCAGTAAGGGAACGGCTGCCTTACGGGAGGTCTCCAGCAGGTCACGGGCCTCTCCGACTGAAAACCCTCTCTTTTCGGCAAATCTTTCCTTAAGTTTGTGTTTTGCTTCCTCAAGCAGGTCAAACCATATATAGATATCCTCTGTGAGGTAAATCAGTTTATTTGTTCTTATTAAAAACTGCAGTATCTGTCCTGCTGTTTTTTCTTCAATATTTAAATCCTGCCTGACTTTACTCCAGCCGGGGATTTGCCAGCGACAGCCGGTGTAATATGTTTTTATCTCTGTGATTTTTTGAGCCCACTCTCCTTTAACCTGCAGTTCATAACCGTAGGGGGCCAAGAACTTGTTATCAATCAGTATTATTTTCTGCCGGGATACCCAGTGTTGGATCAACGCATTGAATTCCTTTACCGTAAGCCCGGATAATAATTTGGCTCTTAACATTTCTTTGTTTACACCGGGCTCTAAGGGAAAATCAAGCAGGTGTTTTGTTATTTCCCGGGCAATAGACCGTTCCCAGTGCAAACCGGTTTCTTTGCCGATATATAATTTTTCCTCACCGGCGCCAAGTTCCTCAATCTGCCCGGAGCCAGCCAGTTTTTGTAGTGTCTCCCCGACAGCATCATTGTCTGTTTCCAGATAGCGGGCGATTTGTTCTACTGTTACAGGTTTCTTTTTCTTTTCAATATACAGCAACGCCATTTCATCCCAACGACCTGCCGCCTTTACTTTTAACTCGGCCTGGACCCGGGTTTCCCTGGCTCGGTGCTTATCTGCCAGCGGTTCTATGATCCTGCCCCCTCCGATCGTCCGAACCGGCGAATAACTCCTGATTATATAATTATCCCCTCGCAGTACAGCCACCGGTTCTTCCAGAACAAGCTGGATAAAGGCATCCTGCCCGGGAAGCAGCTCTTTCCTGTCCAACAGGAACACCCTGGCCAGGGTTTCTCCGGTCCCCTGGTGGAAGCGCACCCTGGTCATAGTCGACAGGCTCCAGGGTGAGCTTTTTAGGAGATGACAGTGTACATCTATCCTGTTCGTGGGCTGAATCATTTCAGGAGAAGCGAGAACATCGCCTCTTTTCAGTTCCCACGCTTCCACTCCGGCCAAATTCACCGCAACCCTTTGCCCGGCTGTTGCTTCAGAAACATTTTTATTAAAAACTTGCAGGTTTCTGATACGCACTTTTTTCTTGCTGGTAGATACTTCCATAATGTCGCCGGGCTTTATTTTCCCGTTAAAAAGTGTCCCGGTAACGACTGTGCCAAAACCCTGCATAGTAAAGACCCGGTCCAGCGGCAGCCTGGCCAGCCCTTTGTTCCGGCGATCCTTTACGGCTTTCAAGACCATTTGGTCCAGTAACTCTTTCAGTTCTTTAATGCCTTCCCCGCTTATGGCGGATACGTTAACTACAGGGGCATCACGATAGACCCCCTCCTTAAGCAGTGCAGAGATATCCTCCGCTGCCAGTGCAAGGAGCTCAGGTTCCACCAGATCTGTTTTGGTTATCACCACTATTATTTGGGGAATCTCCAGTAACTTTAAGATATCCAGGTGTTCGCGTGTCTGCGGCATAACTCCCTCGTCGGCAGCTACTACAAGCAGGGCCAGGTCGATTCCCGCCGCCCCGGCGAGCATATTTTTTATAAATTTTTCGTGCCCGGGGACATCAACTAAGCCAACGGTTCTGCCGCTGGGAAGGGTAAAGTGCGCAAAACCCAGTTCTATCGTAATTCCCCGGGCTTTTTCTTCTTTAAGCCTGTCCGTATCTATTCCTGTCAGCGCTTTGACCAGGGTAGTTTTCCCATGATCAATATGGCCGGCAGTCCCAATAACCAGGTTATACAAAAAGTCCCCTCCTTTTTTGAAGGATAAGTGATACCTGTCAAATTAAATTTTTCTTGCCGGCAGTCTTATTTTACGAATAACTGCAAGAATAAAGACTACTCCCGCATATCCTAAGAGAGGATAAATCGTACCGACCGCTTTTGCCAATGGCCAGCCCACAAAAGGGAACGTGGGAACCAGCACAGCCAGGGCCAACAAGGGTCGGGGCCAGGAGATGCTGCTCTCCAGTCGTTTTAACAGACCAAAGCCATTGCTCAAGGCTGTCGTAAGAATGGCGGTCCATAGTACGAGGGAATAGAGCCGGCCGGACCAGGGATGAAGCTGTACCGCCAGCGCCAGCATCGGTATCTCATGGGATATGACCCTTTCACCTTGCAGCAGAAGCGTCTTACATGTAATAGCCGCCAGCAGGCCCAGGATGAGCCCTCCTGTTATTGCGCCCCTAACGCACGCATATCTTGGCCTGTCCCCGAGTGATGATAAAATAACTGTCCCTAAAACAAAATTATACGCTACATACAAAATGGATGCAAAGAACCAATTATCACCTAACAGAGAAATTTCCGGGCCAGATGAGAAAACCGCTGTTTCTGAACGGAGTATACCAAATACTGCGATCCCGCTGCAAATCACAAGCAGCCCTGGCATCAAAAACGTATTAAGCCAGAGTATTCCTTCTATTCCGGTCAAAAGGCCAACATAAATAATTAAAGCGGCGCTAAAAAAACCTATCCACGGGGAACAGCCAAGGGTTTGAGAAAAAAGGCTGCCGCTGGCCACCAGCATTACTGACAGGCCGGAAATCAAAAAAACTAAAATTAAGATATTAAAAACACCTGCTTTTTTTGTGCCAAAAAGATAGCGGACATATTGTTCATAGTTTTTTATCCCTCGTACTGCTGTTGTATTAACGACCATTCCGCCCAGTATAGCGAAAAGAACGCCCGCCAGCAAGGCGCCAAGAAGGCCCTTTTCGTCATACCTTGCGAAAAATTTTAAAATTTCCTGACCCGAGGCAAAGCCGGCGCCAACAACAGTACCGATATAGGTGAAAGCAACCTGGCAGGATATAACAACTCCCTTTCTGCCCATATATCTCATGTCTCCCACGTCATAATACATAATTATATGTATGCCTTCCATACTTATTTATCCGGCTGCAAAGGATAATTTTTTTTGTTTTAAGGCATACTATTGCTAAAAAATGGAGGTACCATAGTGGGCATACTGCCAGGACTGCTTGATATTTTTTCCAAACAGAGTATTAAGGAAAATAAATTAAGGGTACATCTGGATGATCCCCTGGCTGTTCATAAGCTTTCGCGACAACTCAGTGACTTTTTAAGTTGTTCTGTCAAGAAGGAAAAACCCATTATACTGTGTATCGGGACTGACCGTTCCACAGGTGACAGCCTCGGTCCACTTACCGGGTGGCGCCTGACATCCCTGCTTCACGATACCGGAATAGAGGTGTTTGGAACCGTAGACAATCCGCTCCATGCCCAAAACCTGGTGCAAAACCTGTCCGCTATTTCTGAAAAAACATCAAGACATCCCGTTATAGCAGTTGATGCCTGTCTTGGTCAACATACTAATGTAGGAACCGTTCTTCTTGTGCAGGAAGCGCTAAAGCCCGGATCAGGAGTGTGTAAAGAGCTGCCGCCGGTCGGTGATATCAGCATATCCGGCATTGTCAATGTGGGCGGGTTCATGGAGCTGCAGGTCCTTCAAAACACACGACTGAGTCTGGTTCTGAAAATGTCACAGATAATCGCCAACAGTATATATTTAGCTGTCAACAAAAATAATAAATTAGAAACCGCTAAGGGCGCCCTATGAAAGGCGCCCTTCCTGTTTAAACCAGTCTTTCTCTTGCCAGGTCCACTATCTCTTCAGCCGTAAGGCCTGCAACGTTAATTACCGGGACCTGTGTCTCAATGGTCTGTATGCCCATCAAGTTATTGTTCTGTCCGCTTATCATCACCAGGTCCGCATCGCCCCATTCCTTTTCACCAAACCGTGTTATTTCCACAGTTGAGAATCCCGCTTCTTCCAAAGGCCCTTTAAATATGCTCAGCCCTTCCTCCAGCGCAATTGTTTTTTGTTCCATTTGCTTACACCTCCGGATAATTTTGAAATAATAACTGTCAATTTATTATTAGTAAATTGCTGTCCGGTTATACCTGTAAAAGAAAAATCCCCTCTTGCTGAAGGGATGTGTCTTTCCTTACTTTATTTTGCTATATTCACGTTTCTGGAGGGATCGGCAGGTTCTTCCTTGATCCCCGGAATATTCGATCCGGTTTCCATAATACAGTTCCCTTTAAAAAGGGCTCCTTCCTCTATGACCAGATTCTTAACCCTCATATCCCCGAACAGCTTAGCTGAGGGGGCGAGGTCCACCCGGCCGGAAGCATTGATATTGCCCTTCAGGTATCCTCCAACCAGTACATTCCGGGCTTCGATCATTGCTTCAACTTTACCGTTGTCTCCTACCACCAGGTCTCCTTTGACTTTGATTTCTCCTTTAAACTCCCCATCTATACGAATCGTACCCGAAGCTACGATGTTGCCCTGGAATACTGTATCCTTACCTACTAAGGTATCCATTTTTTCATAATTGACAGGTTCCGCTGCCGCTTTTTTCCCTTTAAACATCCCTACATGCCTCCGTTAATTAACGATTGATAATACTTAAAGGATTTATCCATTTACCGTTCTGTGCAATTCCAAAGTGGAGGTGAGGTCCTGTACTGCGGCCTGTGCTTCCAAGGCGCGCAATGATCTGTCCCCTTTTAACCGTGGCTCCTGCTTTTACCAGCAGGGATGAGTTGTGTGCGTATTGGCTTACAAAACCAAATCCGTGGGATATAATTACAACATTGCCCCAAGAGGCTTTATAGCCTGAAAATGAAATGACCCCGTCTCCTGCAGCTCTGATAGCAGTACCATAAGGAGCCGCAATATCGATCCCTTCATGATATTCTCTCAATCTCGAAGAATATGGATTCCTACGCCAGCCAAAGCCGGAGGTTATACGCCCCTGTACAGGCCAGGCATTGGGCAAAGCGTTTTGATAAGCAATCTGTCTTTCCACGTCCGACTTCAGTTTATTCATGGCGTCTGCCTGCTGTGTCAGCAGCAGGTCCATTTTTTCAAGCTCCTCTTTCAAAGCGTCAAGGGTATCGACTTCTCCTTCCGGTATAGGCAGCTGGAGCACCTTATCCGTAATACCGTTGTTTGCTTCTTCCAGTCCTGGCGCTATCAAGAAGGGGTCATTTTCAAGATACGGCACCATCAACTGCTGATTATCTAACGAAGTCAGGCTGCCTGCGCCGCCAACTCCCATTGTCATAAACTGGTAGCGCTGCTCCGTACGCGAGCTATCGACTCCTCTTATTGCTTTCTGTTCATCCACTGCCTTGGTAAGTCCTACTTTAGCCCTCACTTCCTGGTCAAGCTGCACCAGGTATTCCAGTTTGCTGCGCATTGTTCCGGCCAGCCCTTTAAGTTCATTTATTTCCTTGGCTTGGGCTGTATTTACTTCCTTAAGCTCCTTGTTTTCCACAGCCAGATACTTCAGGTAAAAGAACCCGGAAATGAAGTAGCCGACAATTAGTATGCAGGTAACACTAATAGCCATGAATGTTTTAAAAACCCACATAGGAATACAGTAATTCTTTACCGCTACTCCGTGACTGTGGGGAATAATCATCATGGTCAGACGTGAAAGCTTTTTTCTGTTGTCCTTTTTCTTTGGTCTTCCTAAAGGGTCACAGCTGCTTCCCATGTTACAACCTGCCTTTTAAGTGTAAGTCGTACCAAAATTAGGCGAAAATACCATATAACATATTCGCCATTTTCTTTATAAATCCTTCCCGTTAGCACAAATTTTTACTCAAAAATCTAATTTTATTTTTTCCCAAGCCGTATTTCACTCCTGCAAAGCCATCAAAATGGCTTTCTCTTCTTCCCCTGAAAGGTTATAAGTTGACCTGCCCTCTTTAACGGGTTTAGCATAGGTGCGGGCATCATCCCTGCCATAAATGCTGCTGATTACAAAACCGTCCCCTTTGTCATCCAGCAAGGCCAGGGAAAAACTGAGTTCTCCGCCCATGTCATGGAAGGCATTAAAACGCAGCAGTCCCACTTTGCGAATACTTTTTTTTGCTGCCTTTTCTACAACGTTTATTTTGTTTTCAAACAAATTAATGTTCAGCAGAACCCGCTCCAGCATTTTGCTGTTGTCAACTACTATTTCTTCGAGGTTTTTGCCATCAAGACCCCGCATCAGCGTTTTGTATTGTTTGGCCAGTTTATTAAGGCGAATTATTACTGTCAGAAAGATTATTAACCCCAGGATAAATGCAACAACTAAAATCAGGGCTATGAGGGAATAATTTTCCGTAATCCAGTTGTTAATAACCTCCATTTCGAGTCCCCCTTTTCCTATCAGGTTAAGCTTAAAAAGAAATCCGTCCGGCCGCATAAGAGGTTAGTATGATCGCCACAAATATGGCCGGCAGTAGATTGGCCACCTTAAACTGTTTAATCCCCAGTATGTTTGAGGAGATTGCTATGATCAGCAGTCCCCCCACCGCGGTCATTTCCGCCATGACCGCTTCGGTCATAAATACTTTTACTGCTCCTGCCAGCAGCGTGATACTGCCCTGATATAAAAGTACTGAAATCCCGGAAAATACAACTCCCCATCCCATTGTGGAGGCAAATATAACTGCAGAGATCCCGTCAATCAGAGATTTTGCAAACAGTATCCTGTGCTGGCCTGTCAGCCCGCTTTCCAAAGAGCCCATGACACTCATAGCCCCTACACAGAAGACCAGGCTGCTGGTAACAAACCCTTTTACGAAATCACCTTCCCCGGAAGCAAAAAGGTTCTTAAGCCTGGTCCCCAGGCTTTCCAGCATCCTGTCAATATCAAGCGCTTCCCCGAGAAATCCCCCCACGGCCATACTGAAAATGACGATCAATTCATTGTTAGTCTTTAACGCCATTTTTAAACCGATCAATGCCACAGTCAGACCTATTCCCTGCATAATAACAGCTTTATATCTTTCGGATATCCCCCTGCGCAGGAAAACCCCCATAGTTGCTCCCGCTATTATGGCTGCCATGTTTACTACAGTTCCCAGCATTTCGTTGCTCCTTACAGTGTACTGTTCACTATTATACCTCCTGCCTTTTTTTCTGACTATAGGACTGCCCAAAAAAGCTAAAGACTGTTGACTATATTTTCGTCAACAGTCCTGTAAATACCTTTATCAGATTATTTTGCCGGGCCGGGGAATATTACCCCGCAGCAGAAGGTATGCGCTCATGGCAAGATGTGCTCCGAGTGCCAGCAAAAAGGTGGCGGCGCTGCTCCAGTTCAGATTAATCCAATAACCAAAATGAATCAAAATATTATTCGCCGTTGTGGCTGCTGCCGCAAATAAAAGGATATATACAGCCAGGGTAGACCAGTTATGGCTGAAAAACTTAATATAGTTGGTAAAAACAACAACGGCAAAAAACCAGTCCAGAGTCAGCAGAAGGTCAAAACCGGCAATATTGACAAGTGGTTCGCGAATCACCCATAAATTTAAAACGTTCTGGCCGACAAACATGATGGCAAGGGCCAGCATTGCTCCAAAGACCAGTCCCATTGAGAAAAAGTCCATTATTTTCTTGACCGGCACTAAAAGAAACATGCCAAAGGCCATTACCGCAAAGGTGTATAACCAAAAAAGCGACCCCATTACTACCCCCTGATAAATACAGGATTATAACAATATTTTCTTTCAAAACAAAATAAAAAATACATCCTAAAAACATTTCATAACAAACGAAGGAGAACGTAAAAATGTTCTCCTTCGTTTCCGTAAATCCTCTTATAGTTACAGTATGGTTACTGTACGAATCTTTATTCTTTGCATTTTTCTCCGGCCAGCGCCACATATTTTATCCTGGGTTGATAATGAGTATGCAGGAGGTGATGTGATTTTTCGCCCAGGGGCTTCACCAGGTATTCTTCGTACAGGGCGTTAACTGCCGGGTTTTCGTGAGATTTTCTGAGCGGCATGCCCTTGTCTTCTTCATAAATGGCTTTGGCCCTTAATGCGCGGAAGTCCTCTGAAAGTCTCATGCGTTCCGGTCCGCTTACCAGCGGCTGTCCGCCGCCGGCCAGGCAGCCGCCGGGGCAGGCCATGATCTCAATAAAATGATACTCCGCTTCTTTAGCTTTGACTTTCTCCAGTAAATTACGGGCATTACCCAAACCGTGGGCCACCGCAACTTTGACCGTACCCAGGGGCGGCAGGTCTACGCTGGCTTCCTTGATTCCTTCCAGCCCGCGCACAGCCATAAAATCAACGTTTTCCAGCTGTTTCCCGGTTACCAGTTCATAGACTGTACGCAGGGCTGCTTCCATAACCCCTCCGCTGGCTCCGAAGATCAGGCCGGCTCCTGTGGAAATACCCATCGGCGCGTCGTATTCTTCGTCAGGCAGGGCCAGGAAATCAATACCGGCTTCTTTTATCATTTTGGCCAGTTCCCGGGTGGTTAATACGGCGTCTACATCGCAAAAGCCGCTGTCTTGCATTTCAGGCCGCTGGCGTTCGAATTTTTTGGCGGTGCAGGGCATAATTGAGACCGAAAATATCTTTGCAGGGTCTATCCCGCATTTTTCGGCATAATAAGTTTTAGCCAGGGCTCCAAACATCTGCTGGGGTGACTTGGCCGTAGACAGGTTCTCCAAAAACGCCGGGTAATGGTGTTCACAGTATTTGACCCAGCCGGGACTGCAGGAAGTTATCAGAGGAAGTTTGCCTCCTTTTTTAATCCGCTCAAGAAGCTCCGAGCCCTCCTCCAGGATCGTCAAGTCCGCAGTAAAGTCAGTGTCAAAGACCTTATCTATACCCAGCCTTCTTAAGGCTGCCACCATTTTTTTGGTTACGGAAGTGCCTGCGGGCAGGCCAAATTCTTCACCCAGGGCTGCCCTGACAGCGGGCGCTGTTTGTACTACAACAACTTTTTCAGGGTCTGCAAGTGCATCCCATACTATCGCGGTACTGTCTTTTTCTTTTAAAGCTCCTACCGGGCATACATTGATGCACTGGCCGCACAGCACACAGTTTACTTCACTGAGTTCACGGTTGAAAGGCGGCGACACAATGCTGTCAAAGCCCCTTTCAGTTACTCCCAGGACGCCTACTCCCTGCACCTGGTTGCAGACAGATACGCAGCGGCGGCAGAGAATACATTTGTCGGGTATCCTCTCAAGAGAGGCGGAAGACAGGTCTTTGGGAAATTCGGTGTTTTCACCCTGAAAACGGATATCCGTAATTCCTAATTTCTTGGCCAGCGCCTGCAGTTCACAGTTCGTGCTGCGGCTGCAGGTGAGGCATTCCATGGGGTGATTTGAGAGGATCAGTTCCACCACCGCCTTGCGGGCCTCCCTGATCAACGGGGTATTTGTCTTAACTACCATGCCTTCGGCTACGGGATATACGCAGGAAGCCTGCAGTCCTTTGGCCTTTTCGATTTCTACGAGGCAGACCCGGCAAGCCCCGATCTTATTTATCTCCTTTAAGTAGCACAGGGTGGGTATATCTATTCCGGCCTTTTGGGCGGCTTCCAGCACTGTCGTTCCCGCCGGCACCCGCACTTCCTGACCGTCAATTGTTAAAGTCACCATATCCATGAACGGTCACACTCCTTGCTTCATTATTTTTGGGCTTATTTTTTTACAATAGCCCCGAATTTACATTTCTCCAGGCAGGCGCCACACTTGATGCATTTTTCAGGGTCAATTGAAAACGGTTCCTTCACTTTTCCGCTGATTGCTTCGACAGGACAGTTCCGCGCGCAAGCCCCGCAGCCGCGGCACTCCTCAGGCTGGATATAGAAGGTCAGCAAGGCCTGGCAGACCCCGGCCGGACACTTCTTGTCATTGATATGTGCTTCATATTCATCCCTGAAAAACCTAAGCGTACTTAAAACCGGATTAGGAGAGGTCTGCCCCAAACCGCACAGAGAGGCGTTTTTAATCGTTACCGCCAGCGTCTCCAGGTTTTTTATGTCTTCGGGTTTTCCTTTGCCTTCAGTGATCCTTGTTAAAATTTCCAGCATCCGCTTGGTTCCAATCCGGCAGGGCGGGCATTTCCCGCAGGACTCATCCTGGGTAAACTCCAGGAAAAAACGGGCTATGTCCACCATACAAGTCTCCTCATCCATAACGATGAGGCCTCCCGACCCCATCATCGAACCTATGGAAGTCAGGTTGTCATAATCTATTTCCATGTCCAGGTGCTCCGCCGGTATACATCCTCCGGAAGGACCGCCTGTCTGGGCTGCCTTGAATTTTTTGCCGTTTGGTATGCCGCCCCCGATATCATATACGATTGTCCGCAGGGTGGTACCCATAGGGACTTCGATCAACCCGGTATGATTAATCTTTCCGGCCAGGGCAAAAACTTTTGTCCCTTTACTCTTGGGAGTACCCATTGAAGCAAACCATTCCCAGCCATTACGGATAATATGGGGAATATTGGCGTATGTCTCCACATTGTTAATAATTGTAGGCTTGCCCCACAAACCCGATACTGCCGGAAAGGGCGGCCTCGGGCGGGGTTCGCCTCTTTTCCCCTCAATAGATGTCAGCAGGGCTGTTTCCTCTCCGCAAACGAAGGCGCCTGCCCCCAGGCGGATGTCAATATCAAAATCAAAACCCTTACCGAAAATGTCTTTGCCCAGCAGTCGCTTTTCACGAGCCTGTTTGATCGCAGTGCCCAGGCGTTCAACGGCAATGGGGTATTCAGCCCGCACATAGATATAACCCTGGTTAGCTCCGACAGCATAACCTGCAATAGCCATAGCCTCCAGCACAGCATGAGGGTCTCCCTCCAGAACGCTGCGGTCCATGAAGGCTCCGGGGTCTCCTTCGTCGGCATTGCATACTACATATTTCTGGTCTCCTTTGGAGTTGTAGGCAAATTCCCACTTCATCCCTGTGGAGAATCCCCCACCCCCACGACCTCTGAGTCCCGACTTTTTGACAACATCAATAACGTCCAGCGGGGTCATTTCGTGCAGGGCTTTCGCCAGCGCAAAATACCCGTCACGGCCAATATATTCTTCAATATCTTCGGGGTTGATCTGACCGCAGTTGGACAGCGCAATTCTTTTCTGGTGCTTGAAGAAATCAACTTCATTAAACTCCCGGGTCTTAACCTCTTTGTCCGGCTCATGATAAAGAAGCCTCTCAACAACTCTTCCTTTGACCAGGTGCTCATCAACCAGTTCCTTTACATCTTCAGGTTTAACCAGGCAGTAAAAAGTCCCTTCCGGGTAAACGACCATTATTGGTCCCATGTTGCAGAAACCAAAGCAGCCTGTTTCCACTATTTTAATCTCTTTTTCCAATCCTCTATCTTTAACTTCTTTTTCCAGCCCGCTTCTAACAAGCCGGCTGTCCGAAGAGGTGCAACCCGTACCGGCACACACCAGTACATGGGAACGATAGAACTCCATGTATACTCCTCCTTCTCCAAAGCCTCGCCGGCTTTACTTTTCCTCGGTCTTTTTATCCAGGTTGACCAGCCACTCGGTGACAGGCTGGTTGTTAACAAGCTGCTGCACTATAATTTTCCGCGCTATTTCAGGTGAAACCTTACCATACATAAAGGGATTCTTACCGGGAATATTTACGGTTATCAATGGCTCCATATGGCAGAGTCCGGGACAGCCGGTCTGTGTAACATGTATGTCGGTAAGGTTCCTCGTCTTTAATTCATCCATTATTGCATTTAGTACGTCCCTGGCGCCGTTAGCAATACCACACGTTCCCATATGGACCAAAACTGTTGCCGCTCCTTTGTCCTGCCGAACGGCCATTGTTTTTTCAACTTTTTCTTTTAAGGCTTTCAACTCCTCAAAGGATCTCATTTAACAACCCCCTCCCACTAATGCCGACTTTTGTATTTATTAATTATTTCTATGGCATCCTTTCCAGTAAGGCGGCCATGGACATTGTCATTGACCATCAGGACCGGGGCGAGCCCGCAGGCGCCCAGACAGCGGCAAGCCTCCAGGGTAAACAATCCGTCCTTGGTTGTTTCACCAACTTTGATATCCAGTTGTTTTTGGAACTCATCCAGTATCTTTCCCGACCCTTTTACGTAACAGGCAGTACCTAGGCAAACGCTTATCTTATACTTGCCTTTGGGCCGGGTACTGAATAGTGTGTAAAAACTGACTACTCCATATACTTCGCTTAAGGGTACTTTGAGTCTTTCGGCAATATAGGCCTGAACGTCCTCAGGCAAATATCCGATACTCTCCTGGGCCTGGTGCAATACAGGAATCAGCGCCCCTTCTTGACCGCCGTAAACTTCAATGATACGGTCAATAAGTTCGAATTTATCCGCCTCTTTCCCCGTACTGCCTTGACAATGGCAACTCATTTAATCCTACCTCCTTGATATCATTTATTGCAAAAATAATATACTATTACTTTTTTCTGTGAAATTATTCACATTCAAACTACATTATAACATATTTTATCCTTATATAACTATAGTTATATTTATTTACTTATTACAGATGGCAAAAGATTTGTTATATACAGACATCTCTATAAAAGCCTAGATGAATGTATATCGGATAGGCCAAAAGCTAATATATAATAAAAAATCAATACTGGTTAGTTCTAGTGAATACAAACACAATTGCGCTAATATTATACCTTATTTTGCTTGCTTTGTATACAGTATACTTTTTTTGTCTGACAGACTAAATAAGCGGCTTACGCCGCACCTTTGGCGCTGACGTAACCGCTCCTTTTTTTGTTATATTATAACTCAGGTTCTTCTTCCTTCTCAAATATTGTTATTATTCTGTCCAGATCATCATCATTATAATAATCTATTTCTATCCTGCCCCCTCCTCCCATTTGTCTGATTCTTACTTTAGTGCCGCAAATGCTTCTTAGACGTGACTCAATATCCTGCAAAACGGGGGGAAGCTTATCTTCTTTATCGGTTTTCTGTTTTTTCCCTGTTTTTTCTTCTGCCATCTTCCTTGTAAGCGCTTCCGCATCCCTGGCAGTTAAGTTCTGGTCAATTATTTTCTGCGCCAGTTTTATCTGTTCTTCTTCTTTTTCCAACGTTAATAACGGGCGTACTTGCCCCGCTGTCAGTATTCCCAGTGAAACTTTTTCCAAAATAACGGGGGGCAGGTTTAACAGCCTGACCATATTGGCCACCACAGGCCTGCTTTTGGCTACTCTTTGGGCAACCTGTTCCTGCGTTAATTTAAACTCTTCCATTAACCTTTTATATGCCGTCGCTTCTTCGACGGGGTTAAGGTCTTGCCGTTGAATGTTTTCTATAAGGGCAATTTCCATCATCTGCTGGTTGGATAATTCCTTTACAACGGCAGGTATTTTTTCCATCTGCAATCTTTGACAGGCCCTAAATCTTCTTTCCCCAACCACCAATTCATATTTACCGCTGCCAAGCGGCCGGACAACAACCGGCTGGACAACGCCATGTTCTTTAATCGAATCCGCCAGTTCGGCGAGTTTGTCTTCGTCAAAAATCCGGCGTGGCTGAAAGGTATTTGTTTTAATTAACGTTAAATCGATTTCCGCAACAGGCTCGTCTTTACCAAGCAAGTCAGTATCCATTGGAATTAATGCAGAAAGTCCTCTGCCCAGTCTTTTACTCACGCCCGATAACCTCCTTTGCCAATTCCAAATACTGCTCCGCTCCCTTGGACTTGGGATCATAAAGAATAATCGGCATCCCATAGCTGGGAGCTTCACTCAAACGAACATTGCGCGGGATAATGGAATTGAACACCTTGCTTTTAAAATACGCCTTGACTTCATCAACAACCTGAATAGAAAGATTCGTACGGGCATCGAACATTGTCAAAACTGCCCCTTCAATATCCAGCTGCGGATTAAGGTGTTTTTTCACCAGCGCAATGGTGTTCATAAGTTGGCCCAGCCCTTCTAACGCATAATACTCACACTGAATCGGGATAAGTATTTTGTGTGCAGCGGTCATGGCATTCAGTGTTAACAGTCCCAGCGAGGGGGGACAGTCAATAATAATATACTCATACTCATCTTTAACCGTCATTAATGCCTTTTTCAACTTGGTCTCCCGCGAAATAGCGGAAACCAGCTCAACTTCAGCGCCAGCCAACTGAATAGTTGCCGGCACTATGTACAGACCGTTGATCTCTGTCGGCTGTACAAGGCTGCTGACAGACATTCCATTGATCAGGCAATCATAGATGCAGCGACTAATGTTTATTTTATTTATTCCCAGTCCGCTTGTTGCATTGCCCTGCGGGTCAATGTCTACTACCAGCGTTTTCTTCCCCAGCAGCGCCAGACAAGCGCCCAGGTTTACCGTCGTTGTGGTTTTTGCAACACCACCCTTTTGATTTGCAACTGTAATGATTTTTCCCATTATTCCACCTCATTTGCCTATTCCTGCTATGTAAACTGTCCTAATCATATTTCCACACTTTTTCTTTTCTTCCTTCAAAAATGACAGCTTTTTATCCTAAAAATATTTTTTATGGTGTTTTTACTCTTGCTGTGTTTCACGTGAAACATTTTAATGTTTATGACTTCCTTCTTTAAATTTGTTTCACGTGAAACATTTTTTGTCCTATAAGAATACAGACAATGTCTTTACAGTTCTGCAGCATAAAAAAGACACCAGTCATAATTTAATGATTGGCGTCAGGGATTTAGTTGTAAATCGTTTCGTTATCTTTTCTTCTTTGGTATTTGTATCAGCACTTCAATATATTCATCATATTCCTTTTCCTCCATCCTTACCTTGAGTCCTGCCTCCTCTATTGCCGATACCGCTGACTTGATTGCATTTAAATAAATCCTCATGTCTTTAAATATCCGCACTATTTTCTTTGTTCTTTCCCGCCTTTTGTCATCTATATTTTCCATCATTTTTTCAACAAGCTGGTCGGTTTCCCTCACGTTAAATTCATTCTGATATATTTCTTTTAGCGCTTCCATCTGCATCTCTTCAGTGGGTAATTTGAGCAGGGCTCTGGCATGTCTTTCTGTTATAATATCTGCGTTAATTACTTTTTTTATATTTTCCGGTAATTTCAACAATCTAAGTTTATTGGCAATAGTTGATTGGCTTTTCCCCACTCTTTTTGCTATGTCTTCCTGGATGAGGGAAAATTCCTCTATAAGCTTTTTATATCCTTCCGCCTCTTCAAAATAGTTTAAATCCTCGCGCTGCAGATTTTCAATTAGGGCAATTTCTGCTAATTCTTTATCACTAAGATCTCTTATTATGGCGGGTATCTTTAACATCCCTATTGCGCGGGTTGCTCTTAACCTTCTTTCCCCTGCGACCAGTTCATAGCCGTCTTTCGCTTTTCTCACCACTATAGGCTGAATCAAACCAAATTCTTTAATTGATTTTGCGAGTTCTTCAAGTTGTATCGGGTCGAATGTTTTTCTTGGCTGGTATGGATTTGTTTTAATAGAAGCTATGTTTATTTCTTTAATCTGGTCGTTTTTTTCTTCAATATTATTAAAACCAAGGATCCTCGAAAAAGACTCTTTAACCAAGCCAACCCCCCCTTATCTCTCATATATTTCATATTCGTCCTAAGTTGCAAATATCCTGCATCTATTTTCCTTTTTTTTACATTTTTAAAGAGGCCTTTTTTCCGGGGTACCTGGTCTTCTCGGGTATTGGCTCGGGGTAGTATTCTCCTTTGCAATAGTAATAATTACTCTTGTGCCCCTCTCGAGTGGAAGTTTATATTCTTTTATTTCGTTAATTTTACCGCCCAGTATCTCCAGGGCTTTTCTTGACACATTTATCTCTCCCTCTCCCTCTGGTCCTTTGTACGCAATAAAACAGCCGCCTTTTTTCAGAAATGGCAGACAGAATTCCAATAGCACCGGCATTTTTGCCACTGCCCTTGAAACAACATAATCATATTTCTCACGATATCCCCTGTCCTGACCCAAATCTTCGGCCCGACCATGTATTGCCTCTGTTGCTTCCAGCTGCAGCGTTTTTATTATGTGTTCCAGAAAACATATTCTTTTCTTAAGCGAATCCACCAGCGTTACATTTAATTGCGGGCATATGATTTTCAACGGTATACCAGGAAATCCTGCACCGGTTCCAAGGTCCAGCAATTTACCCGTTCCTGTCCAACAAGCCGCTTTCATCCCAAGAATAGAATCATAGAAGTGTTTCACTATAATCTCTGCATCATCTTCAATAGATGTTAAATTAATCTTCTTATTCCACTCTGACAGTTCATTTTTAAATAAATCAAACATTTTTGTCTGCTCTGTGGTTAAATCTATTTTTGCTTCTTGCAGTATCCGGGCTAGAAGCGTCTTATCCATTTTTGCTCTCCTCCCCGCGCCTGCGCTGTTCGAGATAAACAAGCAGTACAGAAATGTCTGCCGGAGACACCCCGGAAATACGGCTGGCCTGACCTACTGTTTCCGGGTTCAGTTTAGCCATCTTCTGCCTGGCCTCCACTGACAGTCCCTTGATTTTTGAATAATCCAGGCCGACCGGTATCTGCCTGTTCTCCAGCCGTTCAAAACGTTCTACCTGGGCAAGCTGTTTTTCAATATAGCCTTCGTACTTTATCTGTATATCTATTTGCTCTTCAACTTCAGGGGACAGTTCCTTTCCCAGCCCTATTCTTTTAAGGTCGCCGTATTTTATTTCTGACCTTCTCAGCAGGTCATACAGCGATATGCCCTGCCGCAGCTGTGCGCCCCCTTTTTCCTCCAGTACTGCTGCCAGTTGTTCATTTCCTGGTGTTACATTTTCTTCTTTCAGCCGTTTAAGCTCATCCTCCAGCATATTTTTCTTCGTTATGTATTTTTCATATCTTTCCTTCGTGACAAGCCCTATCCTCCAACCTTTTTCTGTTAATCTCAGGTCTGCATTATCCTGCCTTAATATTAAACGGTATTCTGCTCTTGACGTCATCAAACGGTATGGCTCATTGGTCCCTTTCGTTACAAGGTCGTCAATCAGTACCCCAATGTAGGCGTCGGATCTTTTCAGTATAAAGGGTTCCCTCTTTTGGATTTTGAGCGCCGCATTTATTCCTGCCATCAGACCTTGCGCGGCAGCTTCTTCATACCCTGAAGAGCCGTTTGTCTGCCCTGCGCAGAATAACCCGCTTATCTTTTTCATTTCCAGCGATAGTTTTAACTGCGTTGGTACAACATAGTCGTATTCTATGGCATATCCGGTCCTCATTACCTGGACATTCTCCATCCCCTTTACTGTCCGTAAAAACTTAAGCTGAACTTCTTCCGGCAGGCTTGATGACATCCCCTGTACATACATCTCGTATGTTGATAACCCTTCCGGCTCAATAAATATCTGGTGCCTTTCACGCTCGGCAAATCTGACTACCTTATCCTCAATGGACGGACAGTACCGAGGCCCTGTTCCTTCTATTTTTCCTGAAAACAATGGGGACAGGTGAATATTGCTCCTGATAACTTCATGAGTCTCAAGATTTGTGTACGCCAGGTAGCAGGGAATATTGTAGCCGGTCCCCTGTTTTGTCATAAACGAAAAATATCCCGGCTCGTCATTTCCCGGCTGTTCAAGCATCCGGTCAAAGTCGATTGTCCTTTTATCCACTCTGGCCGGAGTGCCGGTTTTGAACCTGCCCAGTTCCACCCCAATTTCACGCAGGTTCGTTGATAGATTCACCGCAGGCCTTTGCCCGTTTGGACCCCCGGGATAAGTGACATCTCCAATAATAATCCGCCCTCTTAAATAGGTGCCTGCGCAAATAATTACTGCCTTACAACGGTATATGGCTCCTGTTTCTGTCTCTATCCCTTCAACCTCTTCATTTTCATTAACCAGTACTTTTTCTACCAGCGCCTGTTTAACGTCCAGGTTTTTCTGGCCCTGTACTACCATTGTCATTCTTCTTGTGTATGCTTGCTTGTCAGCCTGAGCCCTTAGAGCATATACCGCCGGCCCTTTACTTGTATTTAAAAGCCTTATCTGGATATAGCTCTCGTCAATATTTCTTCCCATTTCCCCGCCCAGTGCATCTATTTCCCGCACCAGGTGCCCTTTGGCCGGTCCTCCGATAGAAGGGTTGCATGGCATCATGGCTATATTGCTCATATCAAGCGTTGCCATCATCGTCCTGCATCCCAGGCGCGCTGCGGCAAGGGCCGCTTCACATCCGGCGTGTCCTGCCCCTATTACAATACAATCATAAGATCCTGCTTCATATCCCATGCTAACCCCCCCTTACATTTTATACGATAGCTAACCGCTACTTTCCGAGACAAAAACGCGTAAAAATCTGCTCAATAATGTCTTCTCCCAGGGTTTCACCGGTTACTTCTCCCAGTGACAGCCAGGCCTGTTTCAAGTCAATTGAGATAAAATCCGATGGCATCCCCTGTTCCACGCCTCTTCTGGCGCTGCGCACTGCTTTTCTGGCCTTTGTTAAGGCCTCCTTTTGACGTGCATTTGATAAGAAAGGTTTATCTGTAATCTCCAGTCCCTGTCCGAAGAAAATGCTGCTTATACCTTCTTTCAACTCTTTAAGGCCTGTCCCTTCTTTGGCCGAAATTAAAACCACCCTAAAACCTGTTAACCTGCTCCTTATTTCCTTTTCACTTTTATCTGCCTTCATCAGATCAACTTTATTCATTACCAGCAGCATTTTCTCCTGTGGAAATCGTCTAATGAATTCAAGATCATCCGCTGTAACTCCTTCAGATATATCCATAACGTAAATTATTAAGTCTGCCTTTTCAATAGCCTCTTGCGTTTTCTCTACACCCAGCTTTTCGATCAGGTCTTCTGTTTCACGTATGCCTGCCGTATCCATCAGGACCAGAGGTATGCCGCCCAGATTATAATACTCTTCAATAAGGTCTCTTGTTGTTCCTGGAATATCAGTAACGATAGCCCTCTTTTCTTTCAAAAGTGCATTGAGAAGGCTTGATTTCCCTACGTTCGGTTTTCCTACCAGCGCTGTTTTTAAACCTTCCCTTATAATACGCCCGCTTTCATATGTCTGCAGCATCTGGTCTATCATGCCTTCGATATCGGCGATCCCTCTCTCCAATTGGGCATCTGCAATCCTGTCGAAGTCCTCTTCTGGAAAATCAATATCCGCCTCCAAATATGCTATTATTTCCACTACTTTCCTTCTCATTTCTTTTACCGATACCGCTATACTCCCCTGCAGGTTATTGGCAGCTGCTCTTACACCTGTTTCCGTTTTGGCATTAATAATATCCATAATTGCTTCCGCTTGGGATAAATCAAGTTTGCCGTTTAAAAACGCTCTTTTGCTAAACTCCCCTGGTTCTGCCAATCGTGCGCCCGCCTCCAGTACCATTTCGAGCGCTTTTCTCAACACGACCATGCCGCCATGACACTGCAGTTCCACTACATCTTCTCCTGTAAAACTGCGTGGCGCCCACATTGTCAGTGCAAGGGCCTCATCTACCATCTGCCCTTTTTGATCTATTATTTTGCCGTAAGTTATTGTATGAGTTGGCCTGTCTTTAAGGCTGGTTTTTCCTTTGTAATAAAACACCCTGTCCGCAATCAGGGCTGAATTTGGCCCCGATATTCTTATGGCTCCAACACTTGATGGTCCCAATACGGTCGTTATAGCAGCTATTGTATCCTCGGCCACATCTTTCACCCCTGTAACATTAAACCATTTATACCCAGTTTAAATATATAATATATCTTAATTCCTATTATTATCAAATAACTTTCCGACTAATAAGTATACGCCGTTAGATGTCCATTAAAAATAAGGTCAGCCCGCTTCTTAAAAACTTTCAGGGCTGACTAGTCTTTCTTATGCATGTTGTTTTCATTTTCGTAAAGATATTACTACTTTACGAAATGGTTCTTCCCCCTCGCTTAATGTCTGGACATAGTGGTCATTTTGCAATGTTGTATGAATGATCCTTCTCTCCTGAGGATTCATAGGTTCCAAAACAACCTGCATCCCCGTTCTTTTAACCTTGTCTGCCAGCCTTAATGCCAGCCTGGAGAGCGTTTCCTCTCTTCTTTGCCTGTACCCTTCAGCATCCAGAATAATTTTCTTTCTTTCCCTGCTTTCCTTATTAGCTACCAGGTTAGCCAAGTACTGCAGCGCATCAAGGGTTTCTCCCCGTCGTCCTATCAGCATCCCTATATTTTTTCCTGTCAGTATTAACTTTAGATATTGATTGCTTTCATCTACAAGGACATCTGTTTTTATACCCATTCTGTTCGTTACGTCTTCAATGTACTTTTTTGTCTTTAAAATCATGTCGGGTCTTTTTTGGGCCTTGATCCGGGCCTGCTTCCCCCCGATTAAACCCAGAAATCCCTTGCTTGATTCTTCCAATATCTCGTATTCTATTTCTTCCAGTGATACGTTTAATTCTTCGGCTGCAAGCTTAATAGCTTCGTCAACTGTACGGGCTGTTATCTCAATGCTTTTCATTTATCACCCATTCCCTCCTTTTGCAAAGCGGGCTGCCGGTTTATATACATCTGCTGCACTGTGCCGAAAATGCTGAAGAATATCCAGTACAGCCCCAGCCCTGCCGGGAATTTCATGCTTATATATCCAATAAATAATGGCATGACATATAGCATCGTCTTCTGAGTTGATGCTGCTGCTGATTCACTGCCTGTATTAGGCGTGGTTAGTTTTGTCTGTAAGTAGGTTGTTATACCAACCAGCACGGGAATAATATAAATGGGATCGGGGTCTTTTAAGTGTGGTATCCACAGAAAACTGGAACCCAGGTCTTCATATTGAAAGCTCCTAAGCGCAGTAAACAAGGCTATCAATATAGGCATTTGAAGCAGCAGAGGAAAACAACCGGACATGGGGTTGACCTTGTTTTCTTTGTATATTTCCATAACTGCCTGATTGGCTTTTTCCGGGTTCTTTTTATATTTCGCCTGTACTTCCGCTATTTTTGGTTGTATCTCCTGCATTTTTTTCATTGAGTGCATCTGTTTATGCGTGAGCGGATACAAAACAATTTTTATCATCAATGTTAGTATTATAATCGCAAGAGCATAGCTTGGAACACCTATTGTTACTGTAAATTCATATAGATACCTTAAAATCGCAGCTATTCCGTTAACGAGCGCATTCCACAAAATTCTTCCTGTTACAAATCTGTAACAGGTTCACCTCCTTTGCTTTACTTTACAGGATCGTATCCTCCGGGATGAAAGGGATGACATTTAATAATGCGTTTTATAGAGAGGATTACACCCTTCCCTGTTCCATACCTGCTTATTGCGTCAAAAGCATATGTTGAGCAGGTAGGATAGAACCTGCAGGTCTGTCCTTTTATCGGAGACAGGTACTTTTGGTATATCCGAATAATCGACAGCAGTATGCTCCTCATTTTTTTTCTTCCCTTTTTATTATTCCTGCTCTCTTTATTAAATTTAACATATTTTTTTCAACATCCTCAAAAGAAATTCCTTTAATTTTATGACGTGCAATAAAAAATAAATCATATCCCGGCTCAATAATATTCAAATATGGCCTGATTGCTTCCCTCAATCGACGCTTAATTCTGTTCCTTTCTACAGCACACCCTAATTTTTTCGATATACTAAAACCTATTCTGGTTTGTTTGAGTGCATTCCTTTTTTTAAAATAAAGGATAAGACAGGGACTGGCAACCGATTTTCCTTCTGTATAAACCTTCTTAAATTCTCCTCTTTTTTTGAGGCGAAAGGTTTTCGGTAACAAAATTATCCTCCTGTTTTTACATAATTATTTTTCCCTTATTTCAGAAAAAGGATAAAGAAAACACGGCATACCCGCTCCTTAAGCCGGCTTCACCCCACGTTGCACTTATACTTTCCGAAAGTAGAATCAAAAGGCCACCACTGTGGCCTTATGCGGATAATTTCTTTCTTCCTTTCAGACGCCTGCGTTTAATAATATTGCGCCCACCCTGACTGCTCATCCTCTGCAGAAAACCATGTACTCTTTTATGTTTTCGGTTTTTAGGCTGATAAGTCCTTTTCATTATCTTTACACCTCCTGACAAGTATGCCATAATACCGAGTTATACACAGATACAGAGAAATTATAAAGCAGTATACTTTTGATGTCAAGGAAATGCTTGCTAATTGTATTTTAATTAATTTTCAGTGCTATTATAAGATTATTAAATTTTTGATTGTGGATAATTCTATTAATTTTATGGTAACTTCTATAGAACTTCTTTTTGTATTCTAAATATTGTTGATAACTTGTCCTTGTTTTGATATTATATTAACCAAAAGTGGTATTTTTATGAAAACTTTATCCACATTATGTGGATAAAACTGTGTATAACATGTGATTTTTTGTATCACACCCATTATAATTATACAGAACCCAGGACAAACTGGTTTCTTTTTTTGTTCACTTTTAATTCTGAAACCCGGCGGAGGTATTTTCATGGTTAAAAATCAACTGTTCGAAATCTGGCAAAAGGTGCTATTGCAGCTGGAGAAAGAATTATCCAGACCCAGTTTTGATACGTGGTTAAAATCTACATCCCCTCATTCTTTTGACGGTTACTATCTTACTATAGTTGTCCCCAACGAATTCGCCAAAGATTGGCTGGAAACGCGCTATTTTTCTTTAATAAAAGACAAAGCCTGCCAGGTTGTAGGAAAAGATGTTTCCTTAAAATTTGTAATTGCCGGACAGGAAAACAGCCCTTCAAAAATAAGAAGCAATAAAAAAGTGAATTACAATAATCTGGACGAATATGGTTCAAACATTCTAAATCCTAAATATGTATTTGAAACTTTTGTCGTAGGAAACAGCAACCGTTTTGCTCATGCCGCTTCTTTGGCTGTCGCAGAAGCAATTGCCAAAGCCTATAACCCGCTTTTTATCTACGGTGGGGTTGGATTGGGCAAAACACATCTGATGCATGCCATTGGACATTATGTTCTTGAACACTATCAAAACCTGCGAGTTATGTACGTTTCTTCTGAGAAATTTACCAACGAACTGATTAATGCTATCAGAGACGACAAGACAGTTGATTTTCGTAATAAATACAGAAATATAGATGCCTTATTGATTGACGATATCCAGTTTCTGGCCGGAAAAGAAAGAACACAGGAAGAATTCTTCCACACATTTAACGCCCTTCATGAAGCCAATAAGCAAATTATTATTTCCAGTGATCGTCCTCCCAAGGACATACCAACACTGGAGGACAGGCTGCGGTCCCGGTTTGAATGGGGTCTTATCACTGACATACAACCACCTGATCTGGAAACAAGAATTGCCATATTAAGAAAAAAATCAGAAATGGAAAATTTAAACATACCCAACGAAGTAATGATATACATTGCCAACAAAATCCATTCAAACATCCGTGAACTGGAAGGCGCTCTTATCCGTGTTATTGCTTATTCTTCCCTCAGCAACCGCGAAATTAATATGGACCTTTGCATCGAAGCATTAAAAGATATACTTCCCGATAACCGTCCAAAATTGATTACCATTGACTTGATTCAAACAAAAGTAGCCGAACAGTTTGGTTTGCGCCTTGATGAATTTAAGTCAAAGAGAAAGACAAGAAATGTTTCTTTTCCAAGACAGGTAGCAATGTACCTGTGCAGGGAATTAACTGATTCCTCCCTGCCCAAAATTGGTGAGGAATTTGGTGGAAGGGACCATACCACGGTAATCCACGCTCATGAAAAAATCTCCACGCAAATTAAAAAGGATCCCCAGTTTGATCTATCCATCAAAAATATAATTGAAAAATTACAAACAGACTAATCTGTGGAAAAATTTATAATAACTTGTGTTTATTCTGTGGATTATTTCGTTTAAAATATTTATTAATGGAATTATGTGGACAGGCCTACATACTTGTCCACATTTTATTAGAACATATCAACCATTGCGACAGTAATAAAAATAACTTTTTCCACAATTCCACAGCCCTTATTACTATCTACTACTTAATGTATAATAAAAAAGAATAATTTACGGGAGGAATATCCTTATGAAGATTACGGCAACCAAGGATAATCTTTTATTTGGTGTTACAGCTGTACAAAAGGCCGTCAGTACTAAAAACCCTCTCCCTATCTTATCCTGTATTCGTTTAGAGGCCAGAGAAAATATGCTGTACTTTTCTGCTACGGACTTAGAAATAGGAATACAGTGTTATGTACCGGTCGAGGTAATCCGAGAAGGGGTAGCCGTTATACCCGCCCGTCATTTTTCTGAAATAGTGCGCAAACTGCCGGATTCAATGATTACGTTAAATAAAGTAAGTGAAAGCGAGCTTATTATTGAATACGACGACTCACAGTTAACTCTCAAAATCCTTACAGCAGATGAATTCCCGGATATACCTGATGTAATGGGAGATCATCAAATCCAGGTAAAAGCATCAATTCTAAAACAAATGATTCGACAGACAGTTTTTGCTGCCGGGTCAGATGAAGGACGCCCTCTTTTTACGGGAATTTTATGTGAATGCCAGGATGATAAAATACGATTAGTTGCTACGGATACACACCGTTTGGCTTTGCGACAGGGCACGATTCTCAATACAATAAAAGAACAGCTTTCTTTTATTGTACCCGGAAAAATGATGGCAGAACTGGCGCGTTTAATGTACGAAGAAGAAGAAACTTGCGTTATCAGTGTAACAAAGAACCTTGTTTCCTTTAAAGTTTCTAATATTCGAATCATCTGCCGTTTATTAGAAGGACAATTTCCCAATTATAAACAGGTAATTCCTGTACAATATAATTTGAAGATAAAAGCCAAAACTAAAAGAATGCAGGAAGCAATTGAGAGAATTTCTTTATTTACAATGCTTAATGACAGCAGTAATACAATAAGCATTCAGATTAAGGAAAATACTATGGTTGTATCATCCCAGTCCGAAATGGGACAGGGTTATGAGCAATTGTATGTGGAGGGAGAAGGGGAGCCTGTTGGCATTTCCTTTAATGCCCGTTATTTGCTGGACGTCTTAAAAATAATGGAAGCTGAAGAAGTGGCGGTAGAGTTTACCGGGTCATTAAGTCCTTGTATTGTACGACCGGCGGAAAGTGAAAACTTTATTTATTTACTATTGCCTGTAAGAACATGATAGGAGGGGGTTTACCCCTTGTATTTGGAAAAACTGCATCTTAAAAACTACCGGAACTACGAACTGCTGGATGCCGGCTTTTCGCCTCATTTCAATATTTTAGTCGGTTCAAACGCACAGGGTAAAACCAACCTGATCGAAGCAATTTATTACCTTGCTACAGGAAGGGCTTACCGGTTAGCGCGGGATTCGCAATTAATCAAATGGGAAACCAAATTTTTTCGTATCAGCGGCAAAATATTGAATAAACAGGGCAGCTTAGTGCTGGATATTCTCTATGGTACTGACAGTCAGGCTGGCAAAGAAATAAAAATAAACGGCGTAAAAATAAATAAAATATCGGGGCTGCTTGGAAACCTGACGGCTGTGTTGTTTGCGCCAGAAGACCTTAATATTATCAAAGGACCGCCGGAGGAACGCAGGAAACTTTTAGACAATGATATTTCCCAGGTAAGTCCCGGTTATTTTTTGAAAACGCAGCAGTATAACCGGATATTAAACCAACGCAACCACCTTTTAAAAAAGCTAATTTCACGCCGGATTCCTGATGGTGAACTTGAAATTTGGAGCCGCCAGTTATTAAACATCAGTATTGAGATAATAAAAAAAAGGATTCTGGTACTGGAAAAACTGGCCCCTCTTACACGTCTGATGCAGAGAAGATTAACAGGAGGGCTGGAAAACCTGGAAATAAAATATCTTCTTAATAAACAGGCTGAAATAAAAAAATCAGATGATATCAGGGATATGTTGGAAGAGGAAATGGAGAAAAATATAAAAGAAGAACGTAAAAGAGGCATAACATTATGGGGGCCTCACCGGGATGATCTTCTTTTCCTGTTAAACGGCAATGACCTCAAATATTTCGGCTCACAGGGACAACACAGAACAGCGGTGCTGGCAGTTAAGCTTGCAGAACTGGAGTTTTTTAAATCCGAGTCTGGAGAATTTCCGGTGCTTTTGTTGGATGATGTCATGTCAGAGCTGGATGAATACAGGAGGGAACTGCTGATTACCACCATCCTTGATAAAAATATCCAATGTTTTATTACAACGACAGACCGGCAGTTTTTGCTCCCGCATGGAACAGACAGGATAAAGGAGTATAAGATTAAAAGAGGCAGTTTGTTTGAAACTTAAAAAAAGAGGGGGATCATAAGTGATACTTCATTTGGGCGGAGATGTATGCATTTTTAAAAAAGATGTAACTGGAATATTTGACATTGAAAAAACCAAAAATCCCGCCACGAAAGAATTTTTAGAGATAGCCAAACTTGAAAAAAGGGTAAAATTTTTAACAAAACATAAGAAGATGAAAAGTTTTGTATTGGCGGGAGACAGTGTCTACTTTTCACCCATTTCATCAACAACGCTGCAAAAAAGATTTTCCGATACGCAGCAATTTTTTGATTTGGAAAAAACGGAATAGAAAAGACGAGAACCAATTATTTCAACAAAGAGGTGAAAAATTTGGGCAGCGAATACAATGCCAGTCAGATTCAAGTTTTGGAAGGGCTGGAGGCAGTAAGAAAACGACCTGGGATGTATATAGGAAGCACAGGGCCCAGGGGTCTGCACCACCTTGTTTATGAGATTGTAGACAACAGTATTGACGAGGCGCTGGCAGGGTACTGCGACAAGATCGAAGTAATCATCCATCAGGACAACAGTATTACGGTGACAGATAACGGCAGAGGCATCCCTGTTGAAAAACACCCCCAAATGGATAAATCCGCTCTGGAAGTTGTTCTTACCATGCTTCATGCGGGTGGAAAATTTGGAGGAGATGGGTATAAGGTATCCGGAGGTTTACACGGCGTGGGGGCATCCGTTGTAAACGCGCTTTCTGAATGGCTCGAAGTGAAAATACACCGCGACGGCAAAATACACCATCAAAGATATGAAAGAGGCAAACCCGTCACCGCCATAAAGGTTATCGGGAGTACAAAAAACACGGGAACAACGACAAGCTTCAGACCGGATACCCTGATTTTTGAAGAGGTTGATTTTGATTTTGAAATACTGACACATCGTTTAAGAGAGCTGTCCTTTTTAAACAAAGGACTCAAGATTACTTTAAAAGACCAGCGAAAGAACGAAGAATTAACTTTTCAACACAACGGCGGTATTATTGATTTTGTTAAGTATTTAAATAAAAACAAAGACTCGCTTCATCCCAAGCCTATCTATATTGACGGCGAAAAAGAAGGAACCCAGGTCGAGGTTTCCATCCAATACAACGACGGATACGTGGAAAATCTCTATTCTTTTGCCAATAACATTCACACCACAGAGGGAGGCACGCATGAGGCAGGCTTTAAATCCGCGCTTACCAGGGTCATGAATGATTATGGGCGTAAGTATAACCTTCTAAAGGATACTACAGCCAACCTTTCCGGCGAAGATATCAGGGAAGGCATGACTGCCATAATTTCCGTAAAAGTGAGGGAACCACAGTTTGAAGGACAGACCAAGACTAAACTTGGAAACAGTGAACTGCGCGGCATAACGGAAGGTATTACCGCGGAAGGTTTGGCCACTTACCTCGAAGAGAACCCGTCCGTTGCCAGAAAAATAATTGAAAAGGCCGTAAATGCAGCAAGAGCACGTGAGGCAGCCCGTAAAGCCAGGGAACTGACCAGACGGAAGAGCGCCCTGGAGAGCACAACCCTCCCGGGTAAACTGGCCGACTGTTCCGTAAGAGACCCCGCCATGTCGGAATTGTATCTGGTCGAGGGCGATTCGGCCGGCGGCTCGGCCAAACAGGGGAGAGACAGGCGATTTCAGGCCATCCTTCCGCTGCGCGGAAAAATTCTGAACGTAGAAAAAGCCAGGCTCGACAAAATACTGGCCAATGAAGAAATCAGAGCGATGATTACCGCAATCGGGACAGGAGTAGGAGAAGATTTTGACACCGAAAAAGCGCGCTACCATAAAATAATTATTATGACAGATGCTGATGTGGACGGTTCGCACATCCGTACTCTGCTTCTGACTTTCTTTTACCGTTATATGAAGCCAATGGTAGAATCCGGTTATGTCTATATCGCGCAGCCTCCTCTTTATAAAATAAAAAAGGGAAAAGAAGAGACTTATTTATACTCTGATAAAGAACTGGAGAAGGCTTCCTCCAACATTGGCAAAGGGAATTACTCCATTCAACGCTATAAAGGCCTGGGGGAGATGAACCCGGAACAACTTTGGGAAACGACAATGAATCCGGAAAGAAGGACCATTCTTCAAGTAAGCCTTGAAGACGCCATTCAAGCAGATGAAATATTTACTATTCTGATGGGCGACAAGGTAGAACCCCGGAGAGAATTTATTCAAACCCATGCCAAAGACGTACGAAATCTAGATGTTTAATCATAATAGAACGACAACTAAAAAGAAAGCAAGATCCTTAAAAACCCATTTTCCTTAAGATGGGTTTTTTAAATAAAAACCTCTTCGACATAATGTGCGCAGTTTTTACATAATTATTTAATTTACACATATTGTAAATATTAGTCATATCATTTAAAATACTTTTGTGTGATTTGAAAAATTAGTCGTTTTAATTACCGGCATGTGAAATATCCTGTTTTTGGAGGCGTTGGTGTTGAAAATTGCTATAGTAGACGATGAGAAAGGAATATTATTATCTCTTAGTCTCTTTCTGGAAATGGAAGGGCATACCCCTTTAATATTTTCCTCGCCTCTGAAAGCCTTAAAAGCAATTACTTCGGATAAAGTTGACCTAATAATTCTTGACATGAGAATGCCAGAGATGAGCGGAGAAGAAATGGCCAAAGTGTTGAAAAAACATAAAGAAACCAGGGATATACCCATTATTTTATTTTCAGCTCATGAAACGCTTCCGGAAGTGGCAGCCAGAGTTGGCGCCCAAGGCATCCTGGAAAAACCTTTCCAATTCGATAAACTAAACCGTTTGATCAAGGATATCACCAGACAGTAACTCCGAAAGGGGTTATTTTCTTAAAAACGATTTGATTTGAGGAGGTAAAAAAGCTATACTACAACTGGGAAATATTATCTTGTACCGGATTGGATCAACGCTCAAAGCTGAAGAAAATTCTGACTAGCCTAAGCTGCCAGATCTATTTTCCGCAGGCTTTTTGACGCTGGTCCCAATAATAAAGAGAAACTGCACAAGAGGTGAAATTATTGGAAGCATATGTTGACGGAAAGGTTGTTCCTATTCGCATAGAGGAGGAAATGAAAAAATCGTATATTGACTATGCCATGAGCGTAATAGTCGGGAGAGCCCTGCCAGACGTGAGGGACGGGCTTAAACCGGTTCACAGGCGCATACTTTATTCCATGCACGAAGCGGGAATGACATCAGACAAGCCGCATAAGAAATCAGCCCGCGTCGTCGGGGATGTTTTAGGCAGATACCATCCCCATGGCGATACTGCCGTTTACGATGCCATGGTACGCTTGGCACAAAACTTTTCCACAAGGTATCCGCTAATTGACGGGCACGGAAACTTTGGTTCGATCGATGGCGACTCTGCAGCGGCTATGCGCTACACAGAAGTACGCATGTCCAAAATTGCTGCGGAGTTATTAAGGGATATCGAAAAAGAGACTGTTGACTTTATTCCCAACTATGATGACAGCCTGGAGGAACCCAGCGTTCTTCCGTCTCGTATCCCTAATCTGCTGATAAACGGGTCATCCGGTATTGCGGTAGGGATGGCTACCAATATACCTCCGCATAATCTGACTGAAATTATTGACGGAGTAATACAGCTTATCGATAATCCGCAGATAACAGTAAAAGAACTGATGAATACGATTAAAGGGCCAGATTTCCCCACAGGGGGGGTAATCATGGGTCGGGAAGGTATACGGCAGGCATATGAGACAGGGCGGGGTTCTATTCGGGTCAGAGGAATAACCCGGACCGAACAGCTTAACAACGGCAAGATGAGGATACTTATCACCGAACTACCGTATCTAGTCAATAAAGCCAAGCTCATTGAGAAGATAGCCGAACTGGTCCGGGATAAAAAGGTGGACGGAATTACCGACCTCCGCGACGAATCCGACCGCACGGGGATGCGCGTAGTGATGGAATTAAGGCGCGATGTTAACCCCCAGGTAATTTTGAACCAGTTGTATAAACAGACCCAGCTCCAGGATAATTTTGGCGTTATCATGCTGGCCCTGGTAGGCGGGGAGCCCAGAGTACTTAATCTGAAAGAAGTTCTTTTCTATTATCTGGAACACCAAAAAGATGTCGTAGTAAGGCGGACCCGCTATGAACTTAAAAAGGCGGAAGACCGTCTGCATATTGTTGAAGGCCTAAAAATAGCCATCGATCACATCGATGAAGTCATCCGCACGATCAGGCAGTCCCGGGACGTAGAAACAGCCAAAAAAAACCTGATGGAGAGGTTTGCCCTTACGGAAAAACAGGCTCAGGCTATTGTTGACATGCGCCTGGGCAAACTATCCGGTTTGGAACGGGAAAAACTGGAGGAAGAGTACAGAGAGCTAATCGCGAAAATTGCCTACTTTAGGAATGTACTGGGCGATGAAAAAATGGTCCTGAATATTATCAAAGAAGAACTGACCGCCGTACGGGGCAAGTATGGTGACGAAAGACGCACCCAGATTAGCATGGAGGCCGACAATCTGGAGGTTGAGGACCTAATTGCGGAAGAAGACATTGTCATAGCAATTACCCATCGCGGTTATATCAAAAGGCAGCCAATTACGACATACCGCATTCAAAAACGGGGTGGCCGGGGGATTTCCGCTATAACAACCAAGGAAGAGGATTTTGTGGAACACCTGTTTATTACGACCACGCATCATTACCTCCTCTTTTTCACTAATAAAGGCAAAGTTTACAGGCTCAAAGGGTATGAAATAACCGAAGCAAGCAGGCAGGCCAAAGGAACGGCAATTGTTAATCTTCTGAGCCTCACGGGCGAGGACAGTATCACGGCTGTCATTCCGGTGAAAGAGTATGTGGAAGGGCAGTACCTCCTGACTGCCACGAGAAACGGAATAGTTAAGAAGACTAGCCTGGTTGAGTATGACAGCGCCAGAAAAGACGGGATTATAGCCCTTACGCTTGATGAGGGAGACGAGTTGGTAGGAGTGAGACTGACCCAGGGCGAGGATGATGTTATTCTGGCAACTCAAAACGGCATGGTAATTCGTTTTAACGAGAAAGATGTACGGAAGATGGGACGTACGGCCCGGGGGGTAAAAGGGATTACCCTGACCGGGAAGGACCGGGTGGTAGGCATGGAAATCATTAAGAATGATGCCAGCCTGCTGGTTGTATCGGAAAAAGGGTTCAGCAAAAGGACTCTGCTTTCCGAGTTTCGTACGCAGGCCCGGGGCGGAAAAGGCGTAATCGGGCTAAGGATAACTCCTCGCAACGGGGTCATTGTTGGAATCCTGGTTGTCAGCGATGATGATGAGGTCATGATAATATCCCAGGATGGGATTATGATCCGTGTCCCTGTCAATGGAATTTCCATGATGGGCAGGGCCACCCAGGGAGTATTGGCCATGAGACTGGGTGAAAATGACAAGGTCGTCGCACTGGCCCGTGTTCTAACCCGGGATGAGGAGTAAGCCAGGCCGGATGATTTGCAGTGTCTTTTTGTTGTCTTAATATATCCTTAATGTTAATATTAAAAAAGTGGAATAGGCTTTTTATATAACTTTATTATTTTAAATTTTATATTCAGATAAGGGGGCTTTAAGAGTTGAAAATACTTGTTATTAACTGCGGCAGCTCTTCGCTCAAATACCAGTTGTTTGACATGGAAGAGGAGAGCGTTTTGGCAAAAGGGCTGGTAGAACGGATTGGGCTATCGGGGTCCCTTCTCACACACCGGAAAAATTCGGATAAATACGTCATTGAGGAGGAAATTCCGGACCACGACAAAGCGATAGCGCTTGTAATCAAAGCCATTGTTGATACCGAACACGGCGTTTTGCATTCCATCGATGAGATTTGTGCAGTGGGTCACCGTGTGGTTCACGGGGGAGAGGACTTTTCCGGATCCGTCCTTATTACCGAAGATGTCATGAATGCTCTCAAGGAAAACATTGAATTGGCACCTTTACATAATCCGCCTAATATAATGGGTATTGAAGCATGTCAAAAAATACTGCCCGGGGTACCGCAGATCGGCGTGTTTGATACGGCCTTTCACCAGACCATGCCGCCTTACGCCTACATGTACGGATTACCCTATGAATACTATAAGAAATACAAAATCCGTAAATACGGGTTTCACGGGACTTCCCACAAGTATGTCTCCGAGCGCGCCGCCGTTATGTTGAAACGGCCTCTTGAAGAAACAAAAATTATAACCTGCCACCTGGGGAACGGTGCGAGCATAGCGGCTGTTAAGTACGGAAAAAGCGTGGACACAAGCATGGGTTATACTCCGCTGGAAGGCGTTATGATGGGGACCCGCTCCGGCGACCTGGATCCGGCAATTGTATTTTATCTGATTGAGAAAGAAAACTGGAACACCGATCAGACCCGTGACTTCCTTAACAAAAAATGCGGGGTTCTAGGCCTGTCCGGTGTGAGCAGCGATTTTAGGGATATAGAAAGCGCCAGCGAAGAAGGCAATAACAGGGCGCAGTTAGCCCTGGACAGGTTTGCTTACGTGGTTAAGAAATATATCGGCTCTTATGCCGCCGTATTGGGCGGGGCCGATGCCATTGTCTTTACGGCAGGGCTGGGGGAAAACTCAGCCTCAATGCGTATGAAGATATGTGAAGGACTGGAATATATGGGAGTAAAAATAGATCCCGACAAAAACTACACTCGCGGCGTAGAAGTGGACGTATCAACGGAAGACGCCGCAACCAGGGTCCTGGTCATTCCGACGGACGAAGAACTAATGATAGCCCGCGATACGTATGAAATATGCAAAGGAAAAAAGAATAATAAAAAGTGATAGAAAAAACAAAAGACAAACGTTCCAGAGTGGTTTAATTCCCGGAGCGGTCAAGACAATATAAGAGTGGCTGATTTTTGGAGGTAAGAGATGAAAATTGGCGTACTGCACAGGCAGGAGTGTTTTCAGGAACACCTTCAAGCGATAGAAAAATACGGGCTGGAACCTCTGGAAATCAGGGAACCTGTCGATTTGGACAGGGAACTGCAAGGGTTGATTATTCCCGGGGAAAAAAGCGCAGAATTTGATAAACTGCTTGACAACAATTATTTTCTTCAAAAAATTAAGGAAAAAGCGGAACGAGGCCTGGTAATATACGGCATAAACGCAGGGGTGCTTATTCTTTGGGTCCTGGGCTTGATGAATATCTGCGTTGAAAGGAAGTCTTCGAAAATACGGGAAAACTTTGAATTGAATCTGATAATACCTGCATTAGGCGAAGAACCGGTCAGAGTAGAGTTTTCCAGCCAGGCGCCTTGTATTTCAGGGGTAAAACCGAATGTAGGAATTCTCTGCTCAGTCGATGACGATATAGTTATGGCACGGCAGGGCAACTACCTGGTCAGTACATTTAATCCCAAATTCATAGAGGACCTGCGTGTACATGAATATTTTTTCAGGATGGTAAAAGACGCTGTCACCTAGCGGCACTAAATTGCATATTACTCAAAGTTGGTGTAAAATTACTTTGGGAAAAAAACCAAGAATAAGAAACAAGAGTATCTCCCCTGTGATATCATGTAATTTGCCAAGAACCACAAGAAATCACAGCAAAGGAGATACTCTTATGGAACTAAT
>Ga0228535_1001484_pt1 | contig 34939 bp, 27 predicted proteins | sample SJ1metagenome_FD_168457 | JGI IMG/M metagenome (GOLD analysis project Ga0228535, IMG submission 168457) | Enriched culture of PCE-dechlorinating microbial communities from Ithaca, New York, USA - SJ1 | ecosystem: Engineered > Modeled > Simulated communities (microbial... > Unclassified | place...
TGCGATGAGATTATCGGAGGCAAACTTCACGACCAATTCCCTGTCGATGCCATCCAAGGGGGAGCTGGAACCTCCACCAACATGAATGCGAATGAGGTTATCGCAAACAGGGCCCTGGAAATCATGGGCAAAAAACGCGGTGAGTATAAGATTGTCCATCCCAACAACCACGTCAATCTTTCCCAGTCGACCAACGATGTCTATCCTACATCCATTCGCCTGGCAGCTGCCTGGATGCTCAACGCTCTGCTTGACGAGCTTGAAAGCTTCAAGCAGTCCCTTGAAGAAAAAGGCAGGGAGTTTCACGATGTGCTGAAGATGGGGAGAACCCAGCTTCAGGATGCCATTCCCATGACCTTGGGTCAGGAGTTCATCGCCTGGGCGGAGAGTGTAGGCGAGGACATCGAGCGGATGCGCATCGCCCAGACTCTGTTGTATGAAATCAACATGGGAGCCACTGCCATTGGAACCGGCTTGAATGCCCCTAAAGGGTATGCTGAGGTTGTCACGCGGCATTTGGCACTTCTGACCGGATTGCCGTTGGTTCCTTCAAGGAACCTGATTAAAGCCACCCAGGACTCCGGTGGGTTCATCGAACTCAGTGGTGTTCTGAAGCGAATTGCTGCAAAGGTCTCGAAGATTTGCAACGATCTTCGGCTTCTTTCCTCGGGGCCACGGGCTGGGATCAACGAAATCAACCTGCCTCCCATGCAGCCCGGCTCCTCCATTATGCCCGGCAAGGTGAATCCCGTTATTCCTGAAGTGGTCAACCAGGTTGCTTTCGATGTCATAGGCAACGACCTTGCCATCACCCTGGCGGCCGAAGCCGGCCAGCTGGAGCTGAATGTGATGGAGCCGTTGATTGCATTCAAGCTCTTTACCTCGATCAACAATCTCACCAATGTATTGAACATTTTGACCAACCGCTGCATTACCGGCATCACGGCAAACAAGGAGCGCTGCCGGGAGATGGTGGAGAACAGTATCGGCCTGGTCACGGCCTTGGTTCCGGTTTTAGGGTATGAGCTTTGCTCGGAGATTGCAAAGAAGGCTCAGAAAACCGAGGGATCGGTCTATAGGATAGTGCTTGAGGAAGGGTACCTGAGTGAAGAGGACCTTACGAGGATACTCTCCCCTGAATCGATGTTGTGCATCTGATCCGGTTGTATTAATTTTTCTTGACTTGGAAAAATCACACCCATACCCTGTATCCATACAGTTGTCCAAAGCGCTGGGGGATAAGGGTATGGGTGAAGCGACCAAGGTGGTCATTGTCAATGCAAGTCCGTCATCTGGGCTGCGCCGGTATATACCATGCTGGCTCCCTGGCAGCTGATCCGCTTCTTCGACCTGGTCAGGCAGGCAGGTAGGAATTCTGTATTCAAAGACAAGTACGCCACCAGCGTAATGAGCTGCTTCCACTATTTTGACAACCTTGCCGAGCAATGGTTCTATGGTACCTGTGAAGACTTGGGCATGCATTTCTTGGAAGGGTTCAGTGTGGACAACATCGATTTGTTGAAGGCGGATTTTAGAACCAGCATGCGCTTCTTCATGCAGGAGTTTCACCAGGCTACGCTCAATCGTTCGCCTGTGATACAGCGAAGCACGATACTTGAAAACAAGAAGCCCCCTGCCTTCAAGCCGCAATTGAAGCAAGATGCGGGAGGGAAGAAGCAGGACTTGCGTACGGTACTGCTGACCGATGAGCAGAATACGGATGGCAACCTCTCTGCAATGATCAAGGTCTTTCTTGCCGCCTATCCCAATGAGGTGGAGGTTGTGGACTTCAACGACTTTCCCTATGAGGGAGCATGCCAAGGATTCCTGCGGTGTGAGCTGGTCGGTCCGTGCGACCGCAAGGACGGTTTTCAGGACTTTTACCAGAACTTGGTGAACACCTGCGACGTGCTTGTTCATGCGATGAGCATCGAAGGGCGCTATCTGAAACCGATTTGGAAGTTGTTTCTGGACAGGACGTTCTCCAACGGACATCGAACCAGCATGATGGGCAAGCACACCTGCTATCTGGTCGCCGGGCCGCTGGGTCAGCTTTCCAACGTGAAAGAGTTTCTGGAAGGCAAGGGCAGGGTCGGAAAAGAGAACTCGATGGGCGTCATCAGCGATGAGCGCCCTGACTCGGCCCATCTGCAGGCTTTGATCGAGCAGCTTGCCTTGCGTCTGGACCGAGCGTGTCGGGCCAAGTACCAGAAAGGAGTGAACTTTCTGGGTGTCGGCGGCATGAAAATCTTCCGTGACCTCATCTACGGCATGCGGGGGGTGGTGAGGGACGACCACCGTTTCTATAAAAAGCGCAAGCTCTATGACTTCCCCCAGAAGAACCTGAAGAACCAGCTGTTCAATCTCTTCATGGGGGTGGCGACAACCTTCAAGTTCGTACGGATCGGGGCATATCAGAACATGAAGCCGCTGTACATCCTGGAGCACAAGAGCCTTGTCGATTCAGACAGGCTGTAGGGTTCTCAATACTCTCTGATCAATGGTTCGAACGATGCCCCCCTGGCAGAAGGAACATAGCAATTCTGCTCCGCATCAAAAGCAAGGAAGGCATCGGTCTCTGCTTTTTTCTTGAGAATCGGGATGGGCTTCGGCCCCGCCCAGTGCTTTCTCGTTTTGTTATGTATGTACTTGATCGTAATCCTGTCTCCGACAGCTAGATTGCTGTTGCTTCTCGTAACCAGAAGCACCTCGGCGTTGGCCTTGACCTTGGTATTGCCCGAAAAGATGTTGTAGGATTTGGATACCGAGAGTACCTTGAGCTGTAGGTGTTCGGGAGAGCCCAACTGCATGTTACGGTATTCATGGGGTGCAATCTCGGCAACCAGCGTTGATGTACACAAGAGTAGTATAAGCAGCAGGATTCTCTGTTTCATATACGTATGTCTCCTCAATTCACACATGTACGGTACAAGTGGCTAATTGTCAACCAAGAGGCTTGCCGGTTCTGTACAACCAATGCATAAAGCAGTAGGGTTTTTATAGGAGAGTTCCGCCATGGATGAACGTGTTGTTGCTCAACTTGGAAACAGGGATGTGGATGCAGTACAACCCCTTTTTCATGAGGTTTTCACGCAACCGCCTTGGAATGACGACTGGAGCGACACTACCCGGCTGCGCCGCTACCTGCTTGATTTGTTGGAACCGAGCGGCTCGTTGTGTTTTGGATTGTACAAGCAGGGTGTCTTGATAGGGCTCAGCCTTGGCAGGGTGCTTCATTGGTACTCAGGCACCGAGTATCATATCCAAGAGTTCTGCATCAAGAAGTGTGAGCAGGCAAAAGGATTGGGAGCGGACTTCCTTGTTCGTATGGAGCCTCTGCTTCTGCAGCAGGGCATCGAGTCGATATTGCTCTCTACCAATCGTACCGCCCCCTCCTACGAATTCTATCGCAAGCAGGGTTTCAATGAACTTGCTGATTACATCCATCTCTATAAAAACATCCCCAAGGAGTAAGAAATGGGAACCACCGTGGATTTCATAGAATTTGTCGTAAGCCAGATCGATGAAAGTTGGCAGCCGGTCTACAAGAAAATGTTCGGCTCGTACATGGTCTACATTCACCGCAAGCCGCTCTTTTTGGTATGCGACAACACCGTTTATGCAAAACAGCTGGAGAACTTGAAGGACGTCCTTGCAGAAGCGGAGAAAGGTTTTCCGTATCAAGGCGCAAAAGAGCATTACATTGTAGATGCTGAGGACCGGGAGCTGCTTGAAGAGGTCATCCAGATTCTTGAGCCCCTGATTCCCGTCCCGGTCAAGCGTCCGCGGAAAAAGAAGCTAGGCTGAGGGCAAAGCCGATGTTCAAGAGGTCCGGTGGCCTCTGGATACTAATTTCTATACATTATGACTATTCGATTGCTCTTGTTCCAGAAGAGCGAGGAACAGGGCTGCAAGGTCCGGGTCGAACTGGGTTCCTGCTCCTTCATGGATGACTGTGCGAGCCTTCTGTGTTCGCTGGTGCTCATCCCCCTCTGCATCGGTAAGAACTCGGTCGTAGACCTCGGCAATGGCGATAATACGGGCAAGCAGGGGTATCCTGTTCCCCTGAATACCGCGGGGATAGCCCTTGCCGTCCCATCGTTCATGGTGGCTGTAGACAACTTCAGCGAGGACCAAGGTATCCTCAAACAGGTTCAGGATACGATAGCCGACGACAGCATGTTGCTGCATCGTGGCATATTCATGATCGGTCAATACTTTTTTTGCGAACAGCTCTTCGCTTACAGAGATTTTCCCTATGTCATGCACAAGTGCGGCTTTCTCCAAGGTGACGATTTCAGCTTCCGTCAGGCGCAGGGCCGAGCCCAGGCGCGAGCTCAAGCGGCCGACTGCCTTGGAATGTTCCTTCTCCTTTGGATTTCGTGTAAAGAGCTTCTCCTGCAGGTTTGCGAGCATAGTATGCTGGACGTGCTTGCGGTTGGAAATCTTGTCCTTGTACATGGCATTCTCGGCATTCGCCATGATTTCCTCGAGTGTCATATCAGGTGTTGTCTTAGTATCAAACCCAAGTGATATACTGCATTTGATGGTCTCAAATGGCGTTTTTGCAATGCTCTGCCGTATTTGATAGATGGCCTGCCGAGTCTGCTCGGCATTGGTATTGGGTAAGAGAAGGATGAACTCATCCCCTCCGATGCGTGCAACCACATCGCCGCCTCTGCAGGCTTGCTTGAGGATTTCAGCCGCTTGGCAAAGCAGGCGATCACCTTCCTTATGTCCGAAGATGTCGTTTGTCAGTTTGAGTCCGTTAAGATCGGCGAAGATCAGCGAAAGCGGTAAATATTCATCCTTGTTCAAAAGGCGGAATTGCTCTTCGAAATGCCGTCTATTGAACAGGCCGGTCAAGGGATCGTGGCTTCCAAGGAAAGCTATCTGATCCTCTTTCTGCCTGCGCTGGGTGATGTCCATAAAGGAAACTACACCTCCTACCATGTTGCCCGAACGGATCTGGGGGTAGGCGTGGTAAGAAACGACAAAGGAAGTGCCGTCTGCTCTCCAGAAAACCTCATCCTCAGCCGCAATGCCTCTGCCTTCATGGATCGCATGGAAGATCTTGCATTCTGAGATTGGGCGCGGCTTGCCTCCGCGATGACTGTGATGGATAAGAGCGTGAACCTGTTTTCCTACAATGTGTTCTTGGCTCTCATACCCCAGAATGGTAACAGCGCTTTGATTGCAGAAGGTGCAGATTCCCTCCAGGTCGATACCGTAGATGCCCTCGGCGGTGGAGTTGAGCAGCAGCTCAAGTTGCTCCTTGTTTTCATGCAGAGCCTCCGTGCGCTCTTTCACCTGAGATTCAAGGGTGTTGATCAGGTTCTGCATGGTATCGGCTACGTTGTTCATGCTGGAGGATATGCTGCCGATCTCATCCTCTCTGGACAGGTGGGTGCGACGGCTGAGATCCCCTTCGGAAAGAGCCTTTGAGACCTCCAGCAACTGATCGAGTGGATGCATCAGGTATCCTGCAACAATATTATAGAGGAACAGCCCGGCCAGCATCGCGAGCAGGGCTAAAAAGATGGTGATGATGATGGTGTTTCTCACCTCGGAGAACAGAATGTCGTTCGGTATGGCACAGAGAACCAACCAATCCACACCTGGGAGCGTCAAGGGTAGCATGCTCACTTGGTACCCTTGGAAAGTGGAGCCTTGGCCGGCCTCGAAGGCCTGCGCGAAGGCCTTGTTCGGTAGGGCGGAGATATGGAGCCTCTGGAATGTTCCGTCTGCAGCTGAAGAGAAGTTTTTCATACCCAGGGAGTTTGCCACCAACAATCCTGTTTTTCGTTCTATAACCACAGCCTGTCCACCACTGGGACTCACTGCACGGGCGAGGTACTCGCCGATGTGCGTCAGCAGGACATGAGTCCCCAGAACACCTTGAAGGACGTTGTCCTGGTTGTAGATGGGCCAGGCAGCCGAAATGGACATGTCATCCATGACAAAGTGTTTATATACCGGGGAGAAGGAGGCTGCTCCTGATTGTTCGACGGTTTTATACCAAGGCCGGGTTCTGGGATCGAAAGTCCCTGCGTCAAATATTTTCTGAGCGATGCGCAGGTCGGGGGTAACCGAATAGTACCAGGATCGTCCCCCTGTCTGCTCGTCGTTACGCATGATCTCCACGCTGTCTTGCGCATTTCTTCGTGCCCCAAAGTAATGGCCTTCGCCGCTTCCGTAGCTGAAGCTGTATACATAGGGAGCGAACGATGAAAGCACCGAGACGAAAAACCGATCGCGTTGGACATCGCTGCCCATATCGATGACTTGCTGTTCGATAATCGTGTGGCTGGTTTCGTTTATCTGCCATGGGATGGACATGAAGGAGCCAAGCTGATTCTGCAATGACAAGCCGATGGTGTTGGATATGTCATCTGTGGTTTTCATTGCGGACGCAGTCCACCGCGTGTAGACCATCGTCCCGATTCCCACGAGGGTGAGTACCATAACCCCAAGGAAGATCAGAAACACCGTTTGCTTGATTGAAAGAGGCTTCTTGCTCTTCAATTTCTTTGCTCCCATTGTATGTCTAGTAATGGATTGCCGCCTTTGCTTCTCTCTACGTACTATGACATAAGTTTTCAAAGGATGCAAAGAGTACTGATGATTGTTCTTGAAATATACAAGAAAGGCACCTGGAATAGGTTTGCTATACTTCTTTTAGTATAATGACATAGTGTACAATTTAAAATGAACCTGTAAGAAAATTCTGACAAAAAATTGTAGGCTGTTTACTAGGCTTCACTTTCCTGCGAGGGTACCCTAATACTCATTAAGGAACTTTTCCGACAGGTAAAGAGAAAGTTGCTTGATTGAGATAAAGGATTGGTTATGACTCAGACCACCGTAGTTGCAGCCGCAACGGCCGGTATAGCTTTCCTGCAACTTGGAATAGTAATTGTATTGCTTCGGAGGCGAGCCTATCATGGGGTGAATGAACTTGTTCTTTTGCTCGGGCTCCTGGGTGTCTATACGATTACAGCCTCACTGCTGTATGTAGTAGACAGGCAGAATGCAATCACCGTTCTCAATCAAGTACAATTTATAAGCCTCTGTTTCGTCCCCTTTGCAAATCTCAATTTTCTTCTGACGTACTACCGCACGAAAATCGGTGCGAAACGATTCATGAATGGGTTTACTCTCAGTTTATCGATTCTGTTTACAATATTGCACTTCTCCTTTCCCTTTCATCCAGGATACGATGGTTCGGTGTTGCAGTTTTTTATAGGCATGGACCCCTTGGTACATGAGCTCTACCACCTCCATACACTGTACCAAGTCACAGCTATGGTGATTGGAATATTTGCCATCCTGAGAATGGTGGTCTGGGGGAACCGAGCGTATCGCAAGCAGAATCTCATATTGATCGCTGCCTACTTGATTCCCTTGGCTGCGGGGCTCGGTACTGTGTTCAGCTCAACCAGGCAGCCGGTGGATATCCTTCCTTTCTCCTGGTGTGTCTCTCTCATCCTGCTTGGTTTTCTCTACCATCGTGATTCCTTGTTCAAGGTTGCCCCTGTCGACAACCGGCTGGTGTTCGAGGCTCTGCAGGATGGCCTGTTGGTCCTCGACCATAATCGGGTCATTGTTGATTACACAGCAGTCACCCAGCAGTACATGCCTGAGCTGTCAGCAGAATGTATCGGGGTTCCCCTGATAGAGGCTGCCGAGCATATCGCCCTGTTGAAACAGTTTGCCAATCAGGCAGACAGTGAGAGCAATCCGGGCAGGCAATTGGCAGGCATCTGCTGCACCACGGATTCCAAGCGATGGTTTGAAATTCGTGAAGTTGCTGCCAAGCCCCACTCTTCCACCTTCACGCTTCTGTTGATCCGCGATATCACGGATTGGATGAATACCGTCCAGGCACTGAAGGAGAGCAATCGGGCACTGCATGCGACGAATGAGTTTCGTTCCACAGTCATGCAGATTCTTTCACACGATTTGCGCTCTCCGCTTGTTGCAATGAAGGCGATGAAGCAGTTGTTCCAACCGAATGGAGTACAAAAAACCCCTATGCTTTGGGAAGAGGCTTCCGAGGAATTGGATGAGCTGGTCGATCGGTCCGATATGCTGATCAATCATCTGCTCCTGCTTGCAGACGTACCGCTTTCTTATCCGGTTACTCCCATCGATTCCGATACAATTATTCATGCACTCCCTCCCTCGTTGTTGCGCTATGCACAAAGGAAAGGCGTCAAGCTTACCTTTGAACCCGAGGATTGCACCCTGGTCAGCGCAAATATGACGCTTCTTGTTGGCGCTTTGAGAATTGTGGTGGATAATGCAATTAAGTTTTCGTATGAGGGCGGCAGTGTTGTTGTCCAAGTAATCATCCAGAGGCAGACTGTAATGTTTGCAGTGAATGATGATGGTATAGGGTTTGATGAGGCTTCCATGCATGCATTCGAAGCCGATACCTGGGGCGTGAAACACGTTGGCACTGCTGGAGAGAAGGGGCCTGGATTGGGATTGTATGTTGCCAGACGATGTATGATGCATATGGAAGGGATGTTGAAAATTGAAAGTAAAGTGGGAGCCGGAAGTACTGTCATGCTGATTGTCAACAGAGCGTTTCCCACGCAGTTGGAGGGTTTGCATGATTAGTATTGCCGTAGTGGAAGATCACGCTCTGTTCAGAAAGGGTTTGATCTCCATGCTTGAACGAGAATCCGATATCCGTGTAGTTTCAGAATACTGTGATGGACGCGAATTTTTGCAATCGCTTGAATATGACAATTTGGCTGCAATCGATCTGATCTTTCTGGATATTGCATTGCCCTGGAAGAATGGTCTGGAAGTGTTGCAGGAGTTGCAACAAAAAATCCCCGACCATCCTCCTGTTTGCATATTGAGCATGTATCCGGAGGTGTTCTATCTCAAGGAATCAAAAGCACTTGGGGCAAGAGGGTATCTGAACAAGAATGTTGAGTATGATGTTCTGAAGCAGGCGATCGACGCAATACTGCAAGGGAATACGTTCTTTGCGAAGAAGGAGAGCGGCAATCAGCAAATCGGGGAGCTTGAGAATTTGAGTGAACGGGAACTCGAAGTATTCAAGCTGCTGGCACGCGGCTATACGGTGAAGGAGATTGGATTCGAATTGAAAATCTCAATCAAGTCGGTAAGCACGTACAAAAGCCGACTCATGCAGAAACTCGGTGTTGATTCCGTGCTTGAGTTGTACAAACTGGCAGTCATGCATTGATGTATGACTACTTGTCCTTATCAGGAGTGGTCGTGTAGTCAATCCTGACCACTTGTCCGGTTTGAGGATTCTGTCGATAAATGGTAGGGCCTTCCTCATCGTAGCCATACCAGAGCAGACGAGTGTAGTCGGTCAATTCCGGTTTGTTTGGTATCGAGTAGATGCGATAGTAATCGAACGGCAGATTGGTCTGGATTCGATAATCATATGCCAGCATTCCAAAGTCATCCTTTCCCTAGCAGAAATGTATACGTGGTAGTACCATTACCAACGTAAGGGATACAATTTCAGCGGTCAATGTTTTGTGGATGTCCTATCGTAGGAATTTACTTACAGGGTAAGACAATTGAGGAGCAAGATATACATTGCTATTTGTTTCAACTGAAAGCAAGTTTCTTGTAAAATTCTATATATAAACAAAATAATGATTCATCTCTATAAACAAGGTACGAGTATTCATACTAATGGCCACAATTGGTCTCTCGTGACTTTGTATTAGAATTCTCGTCATTTTATCACTCATGTATGTTACACTGTATCGTCTCATGATTGATGGGACGCTGACGAGGAGAGATGATGCTCCGGGATGAAAATATCCAGTGGATGAATATGGAAGCACTTGAAATAGGGGTGCTGTGTTTCGGCTCAGATTATTCACTGAAATTCATCAATACCTGTGCGAAGCAGTATTTGCTTCTGACCGAAGTACCATTGTCCCCAAAGGAAATACTGTATCGTCTTCAATTCCAGAATGTGAAAAACCAGACTCTCCCGTTCACCTATAGAGTCAAACCACAGGACCTTCAGGTGACAGTCTCTTCTTTTTCCAATGGAACGGATATGCTGTTCATCGTCTATCCCGACACCACGTGCGTCCCACACGATTTGGTGTTTGCCTTGGATGCCGATTATGCCATCACGCAAGTACAGGGCGATCCCCTGCAACGCCATCTTCGCCTGCCGCTCGACCAGGTTGTCGGCAGGAAATTCCCAGACTTTTTCAGCGAGGAGACATCTTCACATATTCAAAGTGCCCTTGAGCGTGCGAGAGATACAAAAAGCAGGCAGGAATTTCAATATCACTCCCCGGTTACCGGAGATATTCGTTACTTTCACGCAAGTATCACGTTTGAGAAGGACTCCTTTCCGGTCGGTGTTGATGACATTTCCGCACAGCTCAAGGTTTCTTCAGCTCAGGGAACAATACTGCTCGATTCCGCTTTCCACATCGTGAGCATCGATCACACTGGGTGTACATTGCTTGCTTGTGACAGTGACGGGATGCTTGGTTTGGATATTCGCTCTGTATTCGCGTATGAGGTCTGTGAAGGTCAGGCACTTGTTGCCTGCGATCGAAATACTCAAGTGATGAAACGGTTTTGGATCTCTACATCCTTGCTTCCTCATAACGGGGGAGAGTATTGGCTTGTTCAGTTCTCTGAGTGGCAGTCCAATCCACCGCAGGCGTACAGCCTTGAGCTGAACAACATCCTGTTGCAGTTCTCCTATGAGTTGATGAAAGGGCCGCTGTCAGGGATGCCTGAGCTGTTGCAGCACATTCTTGCAACGCTTGGAATCTCCAGCGGTTCCGATCGTGCCTATATTTTCCAATGCGAAGCTCATTGGGGGGTGTCGAATACCTATGAATGGTGTGCGCCAGGCATATCCAGTGAGAAGAACCAGCTGCAAGGCCTGCCTTGTACGGCATTCCCTCAGTGGATCAAGACATTGGAACAGGGGCAGGAGATTCACATCTGTCAGGTGAAGGACCTTCCTGATTCCTGGCAGGCCGAACGAGCCACGCTGATTGCCCAGCACATCCAGTCGATTTTGGTTGAGCCCATCATGGTAGATCGGCAACTGCTTGGTTTCCTGGGTTTCGATTCGGTTGTTGCAGCCAAACAATGGCCGGCCGAAGTACGCCAACTGCTGCGGTTTTTCGCCCAGCTGCTCGGCTCTTATTTCTCCCATGTCCGTTCGGAGCACGCTCTGCAGCAGGCCTTGGAAGCCACCAAGAACCTGGCAGGAGAGAGGGAACAGCAAAATCTTCGCTTGAATGCATTATATGCACGAAACAGTCATGATATCCGCAACAGCTTGTCGGCGATTACGGGGATGGCCGATCTGCTTCAGCAAACAACCTTGGACAAGAAGCAGTCCACCTATGTCTCGCAAATCAGGACCAGCAGTTTCCATGTAACACATCTCATACAGGATTTGCTCGACTTCTCCCTGCTTTCCCATCAACAGCCTATGTTGAGAAGCGAAGCTTTCAGCATCCAGGATGTGGTCGCTTCAGCCGTAGACTCGGTAGCCTTGTTCGCCGGTGAGAAGCACTTGCAACTTTCCTATGAAGTAGAACGTGTAATACCCCACCAGGTGGCAGGTGACTCGGTCCGCCTCACGCAGGTGTTGATAAATTTGCTGCATAATGCTGTCAAGTTCACCGAGGTGGGAGAGGTATCCATACGAGTATCCCTTCTGGACCTTCGTACGGATACAGCCACGGTAGGCATGGTGGTGAGCGATACTGGCGTCGGTATGACCGAACAGATGGTCAGTCGGCTGTTCTCTGCAGAATTGAATGCATCTTCCGAGGGCTATGGATTGGGCTTGGGCATTGTCAAGCAACTGGTGTCAGCCATGGGCGGGAGGCTGGAAATTGAGAGTGAAGTGGGTCGGGGCTCACAGTTTACCTGCACGATTACCTTCAAGTTGCCGGAATATGGAAGTGCTGTGAGGTTGCCTCGCGGCAGGTATGGATACGTCGGCAAAGCATCTCCTTCCTCAGCCTCCTTGCTCGAGCGCCTGCAGGCATTGGATGTGGACATTGCTCGTTATGATACCGCCTCTGATGCCTTGTCCTCGCACTGTATGTATCTCCTGCTTGATACTGATGATGGTGGTGTGCTGCCGGGACCCATGGATGTGAAGCCCCGCTGCCTCTTGCTCGGTACGTGCTTCAACCGTGGTACGCTTGCACTCTATGCCTCAAGCGTCGAAGTTATAGGCTTTGCACTCCATGGGGCTGCCACCCCGACACTTGCAGCGGAAATGAAGGCAAAATTGTCTTCGCATGCTGCCTTGAGAACCCATGTGCTGGTGGTTGACGATTCTGCCATTCACCGCGAGCTTTTACACAGGAAACTGAGTGAGTTGCAGGTCAAAGCGACGCTTGCTGCAAGTGGCGAGGCTGCATTGCAGTTGCTTGAGGGCCACCGTTTCGATCTCGTCTTCATGGACCTGCATCTGCCGGGTTTGGATGGGATTGAAACGGCTCTGGCTATGCTGAAGTTGCAACCGAAACTGGAAATCATCGCCCTCTCTGCTTCCCTTGACGCTGCAGTGCAAAAACGGTGTGAGAAAGCGGGTATCAAGAGGGTTATGCTGAAGCCTCTTGAAGATGCAGAACTTCGCATGCTCTTGTAACGGTACCCGCAGGAACCTTTTGACGGTGTTCAGAGCGCAGCCTTCTTCTGCTTCTGCACATACAAGTCCTTGTCGGCTAGGTCGATCAACGTCTCGACGGTAATGCCGGGAAGCCATTCCGCCATACCGATGCTGGCCGATATCTTCATTCCCTTGAGCTCGGGTATGGTGATGGCACCGATTTCTTCTTCCATGTACTTCTTCATTTCTTGTGCCTGCAGCAGGGTTGTTTCGGGCAGTATGACGGCAAATTCATCGCCTCCATACCGGAAACAAGCCTTAGTATTGCTTGTCGCCTGAATCAAGGCCCTTCCGATGCAGCGCAGTACGCTATCTCCCACGGGATGGCCGTAGGTGTCGTTGATGGCCTTGAAAGAGTTTACATCGAGCATGCACAAGACGAAATTATAGTTGCTTTTCCTTGCCTCATTGAACACCATGCGAAGGCTTTTCATCATGGCACGTTTTGTGCCCAATCTGGTTAGTTCATCGATTCCGCTGCGATCTTGGATGGTAATAATGAGAACATAGAGGGCGAGGGTGATGAGGAGGGTGAAGAAGGCGAAGCTCGAAATCAGTATCCAACCCACGCGCCGATACCGCACCAGCATGTGGTCCTTGGAGTAGTCCACTCCCACCAGTCCTACCACCGTATTGTCCCTGTTGTCGATGATCGGGGCATAGGCCGACAAGTAGGTTCCCCAGACACTGTCATCTGCAAGCCCGGTTACCGTTGCTACACCAAGGACCAGGGTTTCAAGCTCCAAAGTATCCATGCTGTCCCTGCTTCCGAAGGGAGAAAAGAGCACGCTGGCAGGGCTCTCGCCGTCCAGGACGAAGACGCTGGTTTGGTCATCGAGATACTTGCTGGTGTAGATGAACGTGGCATCACTTTGCTTCTTGACCTGCCTGAACACTTCGTTGAATGCAAGATACGATCTTTCGAGATCACTGCCTTCGACCAGTATTTCTGCATCGGATACGGGACGATAGCTCTCGATGTTGTAGGAGAGAAAGGCTGACATCGCTGCTGCAAGATTGATTGCCTTTGATTGAGTTTCCTCGGTTATGATTGTTTGTGTACGGCTGAAAATATAGTATACGGGCATGGCAACGGAGGCTCCTACGACAAGTAGGAGCAGCATGAAAAGATTACGCTTCCAAGCCTTGATTTGGCGTTTGATCGGCATGCAGAAACCTCTTTTCTCTCCGGGCATGTACAAAGTGACGTGATTTCATCACGCACCTCTTCCATACTTATAACGTATACAGTACTGTTTGTCATGTAAATTGCATTCGAACAGCCGTCCTTATGAAAGCTGGTTCTTACTGCAAATGCACTGTCTTGGCTCGATTTGTGTCGATTGCGACGATTTTTGTTGACAAACACAGCAGTAATGTCCCAAATATTGTCTCATATTGTATGTAAAAGGGGCATAAATTGAGTATGAAAAAAATCCTTCTTGTTGTTGGGCTTGTCGTGTTGCTCGGTGCATTCGTTGGTTGTGATATGTCGATGGATGAAAGTGTGCTCTCTCGTGGATTGACCGAAAGCACCACGGTGGAAGCACGCAAAATTGGGAAGAGCGGAGCTCCAGTGAGTTTCACTGCAACGGTGAATCTCTATCAGCAACTGGGGAGTGTGGTGACCGAACACAAGGGCAACAGCAATCATTACAAGACTGTCGAAGAGACCTTGCAAAGCTTTGCGTACGGCCCGTACGGTGGAACCATCAAATCCGATTGGCCTTTGCTTGATGGAAAGAATGTCATCATGAACAATGTCACCAACTACAATCTCGACCCGGTTTCCGGTGAGATTTCCGGCTCTAACCATAGTGTAATCCAGGTGGTTGATGAGGCTATGCAGGTGGTTGCAGTTCTTCAGGCCAACGGAACAATCGACGGCTCATTGCTTGGTGCAGAGATTGCCATGAATTGGACGCTTAAGGAAGTGAACGGCAAGAAGGTGAATGCCCGCGGCAAGGTTGGTGGACTCTTCACCTGGGCGGTGTTCGATTATGAAACAATGTCACTTCAGTATATCCTTCCCAATGGAACGTTCACGCTGACCGGAACGTACAACTAAGGAAGGGGAATCGTAACTCTGCGAAGTTTTCAATTTCATTAAAAAAAGAGGACTGTTGTGCTGTTACAACAGTCCTCTTCTCGATCATATACCAAACTCGACTGGGTTTAGTAGTTGACCAAGTTATACGTCTCGATTGACTTATTGATATCCTTGGCCATGCCATTGAGTGCACCTTGGGCATCCACTTCCTTGTTTGCAAGGCGGGCGATGTAGTTCTGTACAATCTGGCGGGCTTCGGAGAACACGCTCAGCAGGGCGCCGGAGTACTGTGGTGCAGAGCTGTGCAGCTGGTCGATGGCTACCTGGAACTGGGGATACTTGGCAATATTTTCCTTGAAGGTTGCCGTCTGTGCTGCTGCAACTGTTACGGGGAAGTAACCGGTCTTGGCATTCCAAAAAGCCTGCATCTCGGGAGAGACCATGAACTTCAGGAATTCCCAGGTTGCATCCTTTCGTTCCTGCTTGCCGGTATCCATCATCCACAGGCTTCCACCGCCGACCGATACTCCACCCTTGTCGTTGCGGTTGATGGACGGGAAGTAGGCAACGCCGATCTCGAACTTGTCACCGACGTTGAGGAGCAGGGACTTCAATGCAGCAGTGGATTCAGGAATCATGCACACGGAACCGGAAATAAAGGCTGCCTTGGCATCGTCATTGCCCATGTTGAGGTACGGGGAGATTCCTTCCTTGAGGATTTTGTCCCAGACCTTTACAATCTGCAGGCCGCCGCCGTTTTTGTCGAATTCAACAGCAGTAGCATAATCCTTGCCGCGACCATTGTTGTTGTTCACATAGTGCAGACCCATCTTGCCGATCCACTGTTCAAAGAACCAGCCGTAGTTACCCATGCCGTAGCCATAGCGCTTGACCGATCCGTCGGGATTGACAATCTTCAGCTTCTCGGCGATTTCGTAGATGTCTTCGAAGCAGGTCGGAACCTTGGTGATCCCGGCTTCTTCAAAGGCGGTCTTGTTGTAATAGAGAAGCGGGGTGGAACTGTTGAACGGCATGGAGTACAGGGTGTTGTCGACCGTGTAGTAGGCGGCAATGTTCGGCTCGATCTGGCTGATGTCGTACTTGTCTTTTGCAACATACTCCTGGACAGGAAGAATCCAACCAGAGTCGATCATGTAACGGGTGCCGATATCATACACCTGGATGATGTCGCAGGGGTAGTTTCCACCGGAAGCCTGGATCTTGGCGAATTCATCGTCATAGCTGCCCTGGAATTCATACTTTACTTTGATCTTTCCATCATACTGCTTGTTGAATTCATCGACCATGGATGCGAGAGCTTCTCCGTTTACACCCCCCATTGCATGCCAGAATGTGATTTCAACCGGGCCTGCAGGTTTTGCAGGAGCAGCTTTGGTTGCTTCTGCTGCACCGCCTGCGAAGAGGGACCCTGCAAGCAAGAGACCGACAAGAACCAAACTCAACGTTTTCTTCATTTTCCTTTTCTCCTTTTATTTGTAAACATGGAATGAATCAGCCATTCCAGAAATACCTATGGTGAGGGATGAAACCTCCTCGATCATCCCTTTACTGCACCGGCCATCAAGCCGTTGATAAGCTGCTTGTTCATGAATACGAAGATGCTCAACGAGGGAACGATGACAATGACCACACCGGCCATCATCAGCCCCAGGGAGACAGCATCGATGTCATAAAGCATCGAGATGCCGATCTGTACGGTACGATACTCGCGTGAGTTGGTAACCAAGAGCGGCCACATGTACTGGTTCCATGTATTCAGGAACACATATGCTCCCAGGGCGCCAAGGGCGGGGCGGGAGAGGGGGACAACGATGCTTGTAAGGAATCGGAGATTCGAGCAGCCATCAAGCTTGGCAGCTTCATAGAGTTCTTTTGCAAAAGTCAGGTAGTACTGCCTGAGCAGGAATATGCCCATGGCGCTGGTGAGGAAGGGAAACACCAAGGCGCGGTAGGAGTCGAGCCAACCCCAGCCGGCCATCGTAAGGTAGTTGGCGATGATCGTAACTTCTCCAGGGACCATCATGGTGGCAAGGACACCCAAAAATAGAATCTTTTTCCCCTTGAATTGAAGAAACGAGAAGGCGAATGCTGCCAGGGAGCAGGTGACCATCTGCCCGAGCATCACTGTCGTTGAGACAATGAAAGAGTTGAGAATCATGCGGGGGAAGTTGTAGTACGGGTTGGTGAACGCCTGGATGTAGTTGGTGAACTTGACCGAAGTCGGTATCAGGTGGTTGCCGTATATCTCATCGGGTGGCATGACCGATATCGAGATGGTGTAGAGCAGGGGAACGAGTATTATCAGCATCAAGGGGATGTTCAGGAAAAATCGTCCTGTATTGTTGAGTCTTCTTCTCAGGCTTGAGGCAATACGCATCAGTAGTTCACTCCTTTCTTTTCAAATCTGAACTGGATGATGGTGATGATCATCACAATCAAGAAGAGAATGACCGACCTGGCGGCAGCTGCTCCAAATCTGAAATTCCGGAACGCATCCTTATAAATCGACCACACCATGACGTTGGTCGTGTCCCCGGGGCCTCCTTCGGTCAGCAGCTTGATCTGGCTGAATGATTGGAAAGCCCCGATGATGTTGATGATTATCTGAAAGAACAGGGTGGGGGAGATGGAGGGAATGGTGACGGAGAACACCTTCCTCCAATACCCGGCCCCATCCACTGAAGCGCTGTCGTAGAGTTCTCCCGGTACATTTCTCAGGCCGGCACTGATGAAGATGAAGTTGATGCCGCTGGTGAGCCATATGGTGATTCCTACTACCGATGCCAGTGCATAACGAGAGTCCCCGGTGAAGTTGATTTGTGTTCCCATCAGCTGGTTCAGGAGTCCGTTTGTGGGATGGAGAATCATTTTAAAGGCCATGGATGCAGCAGCCGATGCGATGGCAATCGGCATTGCATAGACAGCTGCTGAAAAACTGGAGCCGAGGTACTTTCTCTCGGTCAGAAGACTTGAGGTAAGACCAACGAGCAGCCCGCCTAATGCAACCAGAATGACAAACTTGAAGGTTACTGCGACGCTGGACCAGAAGGAGGGATCCTTGAACAGGGTGAGATAGTTGTTGTTATCGGTAAAGAGTACGAATATTTTCGGCTTGCCTGTTTTGTTGGTAAGGAACATGCTCAAGAATATCGTACGAAGAAACGGATAATAGAGAAACAAACCGAATATTACCAGTGCCGGGAGTAGAAACAGGTAGGGTTCTGCCAGGGTGAGGACTTTCTTTTTCCTCAATGTAGGTATGTTCGTCTTGCCGGAATTCTTCATCACACGCTCCACATATATCTAGATATTCAACCAATACATCAAAGCTATGCCCGGTGGTTGCTTGCTTCATCTTGTAGGTAGCGGAGGTCCTTGATACTGGTCTCCTGCATGGTGGTTGAGCAAGTTCAATTTCACTCGGAATAAAAAGCCAACGTTTTTTGGAAACGTTATCAGACCATCATTATAGGCCCGGTATTATCAGTTCGCAAGGAAATGTTTGTTATTTAAGCAATATTAAGCAGTATGATTTGATAATTTTCGCTTAATTTACGAGAAAGACTGTGGTCTGTCATACACTCGGGGGTGCTCCAGCATACGCCTGAAGTCTTTGAGGTTATGGCTGGAAGCAGCAATCTTGACGAAATTCACAGCGTTGGACATCGAGAAGGCATCCAAAAATTCAATGGTTGTACTTGCTTTGTTCAGCGGGTATAGAGCTCTGTTGAAGCAGTACTGGAGAAAAACAGTTCCAAGGAGTACTGTTCACCAGCCCTTTGGTAAATATTAATCACCATGCTGAGGTTATCGACACAACCTAAAGTCATGCCAAAGATGTAATCGGGTGTGGATTCAGTCTCTGCCATCGGGCATCCTCACGGAGGGGCTCCGCACCAATGTGTTGCAGATTATTATAGATAGTCTCGGCAGCTTGCTCTATTTGAACAAGCATCAATTCAGGCGGATCATACAGGGGATGGCCTTGTGGTAGGACAATTGCTATTCCCACATTTTCTTTTTCACCTATTCGGGCTCCCCATGCACGCTCCTGAAGCTCGGGACGATCTTCCCATATGCTTTTGGGACCGTTCGCCATCAAGACTTTTCCTATGACGGATTTATTGGCAGGGTAGTGCTCATGTACTCCAGCACTATGGGCAATATCCTGTTCGGCTCTGGCATGTAAAAGATAGACGACCATATCCCTCCAAAGTGTGCCTAAGGCAACCAATGCACCTTGTGAGTGAATCTTTTCTAATACAGGTAATGTTGCTGGAATTAATCGTGATGCATTCAGACTTAAGGCTGAAAGGACATGAATTCTTGGTCCTGGTAGGTATTTACTTTCGAAATTTTGCTGGAGCATTCCCGTTTCAACCAATGTTCCCAGTATGCGATTCACCGTACTGTGCTCAATTTTGACAAGCCGAGAAATTTCCCTGCTACCAATGGGTCTTCCTGCAACGATTACTTCTTGCAGAACAAGAAATCCTCTGAGAATGCTTTGGTTAGGTTGAGCTGGTGCCATGGCATAATCCTATATACAAAAAATAAAGATTGACAAGTACTTGATGCTATATTAGCATCAATATTGGATACCGTCCCAGATAGTGTATCGCATAATCGTGTAATAAGCAAAATGCCTACTCTGGAATGTGAATCTTGTAATTCATTGATCTGAAATACTATAAGAGCTTCATTGTTTCTCGTACATAACGAGAATATGCAATAAAAAGGAGAAATGTATGAAAAGATTTACAGCACTCATCTGCGTAATGGTCTTGTGTTTGCCTCTGGCCTTGTTTGCCGCTGGTGCACAAGAAAGTCAAAAGACGTATGAACTCACTATTGCCAGTCTCGAGCCAATTGGAGCTCCGACAACAGTTAGTGTTGAATACATGGCTAAGTTGGTGGAGGAGAGAAGCAATGGTCGACTGAAAATCAATCCCAACCCTGCAGGTGTTTTAGGTACCGGTCTTCAAATCATGGAAGGCGTCAGCATCGGCACCATCGACATGATTTCAATGGTTCTTGAATGGTATGCTCCTTTTGTGAAAGACATCAATGTGTATGTAATGGGTTTCACGTTCCGTAATGATGATCACTTCAGAAAGTTCTTGGAATCTCCAATTTTCAAGGGCATGGAAAAGCAGGTTCTTGATACTATTGGTGTAAGAATGCTCGCTTCCAACTGGATTGGACTTCCAAGAGTTCTTGTTTCAAAGAAACCTGTAGCAACACCAGCTGATATTGCGAACATCAAGATGCGTGTTCCTGAGATTGAAACCTACCTCAAGGTTTGGAAAGGTTTGGGGACCAGTCCCACTCGCGTTGCATGGGCTGAAGTGTACCTTGCTCTGAAGACAGGTACTGTTGATGCAGCTGAAGGCCCGCTTGATCAGATGTACGCAACCAAATTTTATGAGGCAGCTCCGTTTATCACTTTGACAAACCATTTGCAGCAAGCTTTTACTATTGCAATAAATGACACAGCGTATACTTCACTTCCTGCTGACCTGCAGAAAATTCTAGCTGATGCCTCAATCGAAGCCGGAGAGTACTTCCAGAAACTGATTCGGGATGAGTTTGAGACCAACAAAGCGAAGATGGTCGCTGAGGGTGCAATCATTCGTGAAGTAGACACTGTTCCTTTCCAGAAACTTTTGGAGCCGGTAATTAGAGAATCCGAAGCAACCGGTTTCTGGTCAAATGGCTTATATCAGAAAATCCAGGATATCAAATAGTATTGGATGTCGAAGGAAGGGGAGGTTCTCTTTCCCTTCCTTCATTACAAGTAGGGTGCCGTATGCAAATTATGAAAATTCTCGATAAATTCGATTCATTGCTTTCGAAGACTGTTACGTATGTAGCTACAGCAGCCATGACAATTACCTTTATTGTTATGCTGCTGCAAGTATTCTTGAGAAGACTATTCAATAGTCCTTTAGTATGGGCAGAGGACTTATCGGTATTCTTCTTTATCTGGATTACGTTTCTCGGAGCAACGGTCTTATTTCAGAAGAAGACACTCAGTAGCGTTGATACAGTTGTAATGATGCTGTCGCTTAAGGTTCGGCTGTTGGTTGAGGCTCTTGCAGATTTGATTGTTGCTTTTTCGTCTTTCTATCTATTGAAATTGTCTTTTGATTTCATGAAAAGACAACAGGCTCTTGGACATAAACTGGGAGGTGCCTTAGGCATTCCAATTTGGATAGTCACACTTTCAGTGATTATTTCTTTCGCCCTGATTATTCTTTTCGGTTTAACTTCATTCTTCAGAAAAGTTTTAATATTCAAAGCTTCAAAAGGAGCAACTGCATAATGACAAATGTAACAGAACAATTGGTTGTGCCACATTATGATTCATATGATGTCATCGTAGCTGGAGGCGGACCTGCTGGTTTGGCTGCAGCAATTTCGAGTGCAAGACTTGGTGCTCGAACTTTGCTCATAGAGAAGAACGGATGTCTAGGCGGAATGGCTACCTCTGGGTTGGTTCATCCATTTATGCCTTCTTATGCTGGTGAACAGCCTATCAACAAAGGCATTTTTTGGGAAATTATTTCAAGATTGCAGAAGCATAATGCTGTCGTTCATCCGGATCTTACAAAGATGGGTACCGGGTATACCGGATTTGTAGTATGGCCTCATGCTCATGTTACTCCCTTCGATGCAGAAATCCTTAAGTGGGTCATTCAAGACCTGATTGAAGAATCAAATGTGGAAGTCTTGTTGCATTCTCTCGTGGTCGATGCGACGAAAGAGGGGACGAAGGCAACTGGTGTATATGTTGAAGGCAAATCCGGCCGAATGTATTTCAAGGGAAAAGTCTTGATAGATGCGACTGGAGATGGTGATTTGGCAAAATTCCTTGGTATTCCTTACAGACTCGGCAATGATGTTGATGGTTCAATGCAACCGGCTACAATCTTTTTCCGCCTTGCAGGCATCGATAGGAAAAAGATTGATGCGTATATTGCAGAAAACCCAGAAGAGAGACATTTCAAGTCTTTTGCAGCCAAAGCGGCCAAGGAAGGCAAGTTTATTCCCTCAAAGCACGATGTATTGTTTTTTTATACTCCAAGAGAGGGTGAGATGGCAATAAATACAACCCGTGTACATGGAATAAATGGCACTGATGTCTTTGATTTGACGAAGGCTGAATTTGAATCAAGAAAACAAATTAGGATTCTATTGGAGTTCTTTAGGACCTATGTTCCTGGCTGTGAGCATGCCTATGTTTCATCAACTGCTCCTGAAGTTGGTATTCGTGAATCCCGGAGAATAGTTGGAGAGTATACGCTTACAAAAGAAGATGTGCTAGATGTACACCAGTTTGAGGACAATATTGCTCAATGTGCATACATGATAGATATCCATGACCGGAAAAGTACCGAATTGTTCTATACTCCGGTTCCTGAAGGACATTCATATGGGGTTCCCTATCGATGTTTGATTCCCAAGGGATTTGATGGAATTCTTTTTGCGGGAAGATGTATCTCGGCAACACAGGAAGCCCAAGGCTCGGTACGTGTCATGCCTCCTGCTTTTTCTCTTGGTCAGGCAGCAGGAACCGCAGCAGCATTATCTGTACTGCATTCCACTACTCTACGTGATGTTGATATTCCCCGTCTTCAAGAAACTCTAGTTACGTACGGTCAAATCATTCATGAACCGAAACAAAATCAAGAGGTATGACCATGGCAGTATATTGGGTCATTGGAATTAGTCTAGTTGTATTACTTGCCATGAGAGTTCCTGTTTCGTTTGCGATGATTATCAGTTCATTGCTGGCATTACTTACAGCAGGAAATATACCGATGATTGTAGTTGCACAGAGATTGTGGGGAGGCCTTGAAAGCTTCCCCCTGCTTGCAATACCCTTTTTTGTCCTTGCTGGCATTCTCTTGAATAAAGGAGGAGGGGCAGAAGCAATTTTCAGTTTTTGTATGGCTGGTCTAGGGCATATCAAAGGTGGGCTAGCGTATGTCAATGTCGTAGCGAGTATCATTTTTGCTGGTATGACTGGTGCAGCTACAGCGGATGCCGCAGGCTTGGGTGCTATTGAAATTGAGGCTATGAAACGAGATGGATACTCAGGAGAGTTTTCAGCCGCTGTAACAGCCGCCTCATCAGTAATTGGTCCAATAATTCCTCCTAGTGTTCCATTCGTCGTATATGGCGTCATGGCTCAGGTTTCAATTGGACAACTGTTTATCAGTGGCATTCTGCCTGGCTTGGTTATGGGTATTGGGATGATGGTCGCAATTTTCTTGATCATGCGTAAGGATCCAAAGCCCGTTAAGGAACGGGCATCTCTTCGAACTATTGCTGTTGAATTCAAGAAGTCCTTTTGGGCGCTCCTATGTCCATTAGTCATTCTTGGAGGAATCTTTTCTGGCTTTTTCACTCCGACAGAAGCCGGGGCAATCGCCAGCCTCTATGCATTACTTCTCGGTTTTGTGTATAAGGGAATCCATTGGAAAGATCTTCCGAGCATCATGGTTGAAGCAATGTTGACAACCGCCCAGGTGACATTTATTGTTGCGGCGGCAGGTTTGTTTGGATGGGTGCTCACTCGCTTCCAATTCCCAACCTTAGTCACAAATGCTTTAATGTCTCTGACAAGCAGCAAGTATGTAGCAATGCTTCTCATTGGTGCTGCCCTTTTAGTAATGGGGTGCTTCATTGATGCACTATCTCTTGTAATCATGATGACTCCAGTCATCGTTCCAATTGCCTCTGCATATGAGATCAACCTATTACAAACGGGAGTAGTGCTTGTCATTGGTTGTATGATCGGGCTAAATACGCCTCCTGTCGGTATCTGTCTCTATATTGTGAGTGATTTAGCCAAGGTTTCGGTCATGCGGGTTACCAAAGCATTAATGCCATTCTATATAGTCTTGGTGGTATCTCTCATAGTTTTCACATTAGTGCCATTTTTCTCAACTTTTTTGCCAAGTGTAATCAACTTATAGTATGGGTATCCCAAGAACCGCAGCTCTCTGAGATTGCAGTTCTTGGGGCGTTTTGCTACATGAAGAGCAGTTATTGACACCCTTGTCTTGCTTTGATAGCTTTTGGGAATCTTATGAATACAAAGGAATTTCTTCTATGAAGGGAATCGTTCGACCTTGGTAACGCTCCAACACAAGTAGCAATTTGCTCAGCCTCAACAAGGCCGAGCTGTTCGTGTTTACCACAGTCCGAACTTTATAGGAGATATTCGCTATGCAAGCACTTCGTTGGAAGTCGCAATTTTTTACTATTTGGACAGGCCAGGCTGTCTCACTTATAACCAGTGCCATTCTTCAGATGGCAATCATTCTTTATCTTACTGAAACCACAGGGTCGGCTTTGATTTTGTCGCTTGCCTCCTTGGTCGGTTTCCTGCCCTATGCTGTGTTGGGTCCCTTCATCGGTGTGCTCGTCGACCGATATAATCGCAAGCACATCATGATTCTCTCAGACTTGGTTATTGCTCTTGCTGCCGCTATTCTCGCCTTGGCGGCACTCTCAGGGGAACTGCCGGTATGGCTGGTAATGGTCATCCTCTTTGTACGTAGTGTCGGTACGGCATTTCATACACCATCGCTTTCTGCTGTTACTCCGCTTCTGGTGCCTCAGGACATGCTTGCCAAATGCGCCGGCTACAGCCAGGCAATCCAATCGGTCAGCCTGTTGCTCAGCCCGGCATTGGCGGCATTCCTGTATATGGCTTGGAATCTGACTGCAGTAATCGCCTTGGATGTCGCAGGTGCCGTAATCGCAAGCCTTACTGTGGCTTGGGTGAAAATTCCTGGCCTGACGAAGCCGCAACAGACAGAACCGCTTCATTTCTTCAAGGAGATGAAGGAGGGTTTCCTAGCCCTTAGAAGCAACAAAGGGCTTTTTGCCCTGCTTTGGATCGGCTTCCTATTCACCTTCATATACATGCCCATCAACGCACTTTTCCCGCTGATGAGCATGAAGCACTTCGAAGGAACTGCATTCCATGTATCTGTCGTTGAGATTGCCTTTGCTTTAGGAATGCTTGCAGGAGGCTTGGCATTGGGGGCTTTGGGAGCGTTGAAGAATCGCTACCTTATGATTGCAGCCTCCATCGCTCTCATAGGGCTTGGTTTGGCTGTCTCGGGGCTACTTCCTCCCTCTGGTTTCCTCCTCTTTGCTGCAAGTTGTCTGGTCATGGGATTTGCGGCACCGTTCTATGCAGGAGTGCAAACAGCTTTGGTACAAGAGAAAATCCAACCGCAGTACCTGGGACGAGTCTTCTCCTTGCTAGGGAGTGTACAGGGTCTTGCCATGCCTCTTGGGCTCATCCTGTCCGGTATGTTTGCCGATGGAATCGGGGTGAGCCGCTGGTTCCTGGTGTCGGGGATGCTGTTGTTGAGTGTGGCAGTCTTGGGAATATCATTACCATCACTTAGGCATCTTGAGTAACGTGAATTCAAGGATTGGCCCTCTGTATTCCATTGGGTTTCTACACTCAGGGAATGCAGAGGTTCATGGTACGACTCTTTGCTGTTAAGAGTGAATCAACCCGCCTTCGAGAAGGATTTCGATTGAGTATATCCGGCTGCTTTATAGAATATAAATTATTATCAGAAAAGAAATAAAATGGGCTCACTGTAACATGTGCAAACCCGATGTGTTTATCATATTGAGGAACAGCAAAGAAAATCGTGCTACAAGGAGTTCTACTATGAAAAGATTCTTGGTTCTCATCATCATGACAAGTCTATTTTGTTTTCCCATGATTGCCCGGGGAAATGTAGAAGCAGCAGAGAAAATCACCATGTTGGAAGGTATTGTCGAGCTCCAGTCGAATCCCGGTGATAAACCCACCATTTATCTCGTATCTGAAGATGGTACAAAAATAGAATTACTGATAAGCGAAGCTGCTATGGAGCAAGCAAGGCTTCAAAACAGGGAGAAAATCCGGATTTAAGGTGTATTTCTAGGACGTACTTCCGAGAATACCGTCCAAGAAAAATTATTTGCCCGGGTAATGATTCGAAATCAGGAGCGCTTGGTACTCAAGGATCCCGTTCAGCTTTCGGAGCAAGAGAAGACTCAAGTACGGGCATTAGAGAAAGTGCAAGAAATGCAACAAGTTCAGCAGATGAACCAAGTCCAGACCGAACAGGGCTCAAAGGAAGGGAATCCTGACGGTGGATCACCTGCAGGTTCAAGTAAGGGCAAGAACTAGAAACTTAGCCAGCCATGAACGTATTGGAACGGTGCAAGCAATAATGCTTAGGTTCGTAGGATCTTCTCCATCGCCTTCCCCTTGGCAAGCTCATCGATGAGCTTGTCCAGGTAGCGGATTTCTTTCATGATCGGATCTTCTATCTGATCAAGGCGTACCCCGCAGACCGAACCGGTGATTTTGCTTCTTGCAAGGTTGGGGGACGGACTCTCCTTGATGAAGGTCTCGAAGGTTGTCTGGTTTGACAGCAACTCATCCAACTGTTCCTGTGAGTAGCCGGTCAACCAACGAATGATGGTGTCCACTTCCTCTTTTGTCCGACCCTTTTTCTCCGCTTTTTGGAGATACAATGGATAGACAGCTGAAACGCTCATTGCATAGACTCGATGTGTCGCCATGTCAGACTCCTCGTGACTCCTATTCTAAAAGCAAAGCATCGCGGTGTCTAGAAAGTACGTTGACGTATGTGTAGAGAAACGCAGTTCTTCAAAATATCCGTTTGTTTATACCAAAAGCTTATAGGAGAAACATCGTTGGATGATGTTGGTACTATTGCTGTGCTTGCTCTAGTAAATAGGTATAGAGATCATTCTCACAGGGCTGTTGAAGCTTGAACAGGAAATTGACGATGGGCAGGTCCTTTCCTGCTTCATCCTTGATGGTGGTCTGCCTTTCTCTGCCTTTGATATATTCGGCTTGCCCGATATAATAGAAATCAGCGCCTTCATCATCGTGTTTCTTGATGAACAAAGGGATGGACAAGCCTGACTCATGCTGACTTAGTATTTTCCTCACCTCACCCGAATCCAGCGTTCTTTTGCTGCGGGTCATCCAAGAAAAGAGCTCGGGACTGAGGAACTTATCATCATAGTCGGTACTGGCACTAATCTCTTCTCCCTTATGATAGGTAACAAAGATTGGACAGGTATTGTACTTGATCTTGTACCCATACATTGTCGAGTCTTCATTGTCTTCCCAATTGAGAAGTCGGCAGACATCCTTACGAGAGTATTTCTCATACAGTACAAGCGAATTCGGTTGACGAAGCTGATTGTCATAGTGGGTTCTGTAGTTGTACAACCCCAATGCAATCACATCATTGAAAGCATTACGGTAGCTCTCTGATGCAAGCAAGGCAAGAAATTGCGGGCTTGCCGATATGCCGTCATCCTGCATTCGGACATACACCAAGTTGTCATAGCTATCACGTGCAGCTTGCTTCACAAACCCATTATTAAGCAATCTGATCGTCGATTGAAAAGCTTGTTGCTCAAAGATGAAGTGGTAGTCCTGTTCCAAGATGGTTTGAGGCAGGGTAATTGAGATGCTGTCATGCTTGGCAAGCAGCTTGAGGACCAGCAGTTCATGCGGTCTTTTCCCGTTTGCGAGTTCTTGGGAAAGAAATCGGAGCGAGCAGAGCTCGGTTTTTGTGAGGGCTTCTCTTGGAAGTTCCCCGAAACCCATAAGCAACGCAGGATAACTATCATACTTTTTGAAGAAGAGCAGGGGATCATACTCCTTGGCAATGGCGAAATCCATAAGAGATGGTACTTGTCCCAGTCTTGCCTTGAGTTTCAGATACTGCTCCTTAAATAATGCCTTTGTATCGAGGCGGGCATCATCAATAGCCCTAAAGATGCGTTGACGTGCAATACGGTCAAAACTCACCGTAGATTCCCCGTTGAGAACCAAGTTGCCTGCAACCATCATCTTGCGCATTCTGTCCTTGTTGAAGGAAGTGTCCCCGTAAAGGGCGATGGGAATGAGGTAGTTGTTGTCATAGTTGCCGACAAAATCGATAACAGTAACAAACGGCTTGCCTTTTGCCTTTCTCAGCCCACGTCCCAATTGCTGTACGAAGATAATTGCTGACTGGGTGGGCCTTGCCATTATGATCTGGTTGAGATTGGGGATGTCGATTCCTTCATTGAAAATGTCAACACTCACCAAGTACTCAAGCATATCCGGCCTTTGATCGGATTGTAGTCTTTGAATGGCATCCTCCCGCACAGTCTCCGAGTCTTCCCCTGTTACGGCGAGTGTTTTCAAACCAAGCGTATTCAGCCTTTCTGAAAGCTCTTTCGCCTCAACGACCGTCCGGCAGAAAATAAGTCCGCGCTTGCGCTTCTCGTGCATGCTGTATGTGTCGATTGCCTCTTTGATGTGCCTTGAACGTGCTATGCTCGTCAAGAAACGCGTATCACTTGAGTCATCGACGGATAGCCCATCAATCGTAAGGTCACTGATACCGTAATAATGAAACTGACAGAGCAGCTTAGCCTCCATGGCTGCCTGCAGCCTGATATTGTACGCAATATTGTAGTCGAAGAGCCGGTAAATATCCTGACCGTCGGTACGTTCCGGAGTAGCGGTCATCCCGAGTGTAAACTTGCTATTGAAGTAGTCGAGAACCTTCTTGTATGACTCAGCACCTGCACGATGCACTTCATCAACAATGATGTAGTCAAAATGTTCGCGTGCAAATTGGGAAAGGACATCCTCTCGTGCCAAAGTGGAAATGCTTGCAAAGATGAAGTTGCATTCAGTCTCCCTCCTTCCGCCCCCGACCACACCAAAGCTGATATGTTCATTTCTGCCGAACACATGTTGGAATGTTGCCATGGATTTGAGCAGGATGGTCTGGCGGTGAACAATGTAGAGGAGTCTTTTGGGATTGCATGCCTTTGCATCGAAGGCTGCAAGGTGGGTCTTGCCTGTGCCGGTTGCCGAGATGATAAGGCCTTTCGTTTCGCCCCTATGACGCAGGGCGAAGAGCTCCTGCAATGCTTCGGCCTGCATTGTGTTCGGGATAAGCTCTCCCTCCTGTGTTACCTCCTCGTAGACAGGAAACCGAGGCTGAGGAACTGGAGGGAGCTCTGTCCACTGTGCTGTTGTTCTCGCAACCTCCCGCTCTTTCTCGTAGTGCATCAGATATGCCGGAGAAAGTATTATTGCGCTTTCCCACATGCGGTTGAAGTCGGCATACGTTTGATGTACCAGTTCGCCATTTTCTGTCGAGGTGAACTGTACATTCCACTCCTGGTTGGTGGACAGGGCCTGGGCCGTCAGGTTGGCACTGCCCACTATCAGGTTGATGGTCTTATGCGCATGGTGGAACAAGTATCCTTTGGTATGCAGATTCCCTTCGAGGATCCGTACTTCCAGATTGGGCAGGTCCAGCAAGGTTTCAAGCGCCTCAGGCTCATTGAAGTGAAGGTAGTTGGTAGTGAGCAGTCTCCCCCGAACTCCTCGTTGGGATGCTTCGAGCAAGGTTTGTAAAAGGGATGCAATCCCATCACGGGTGATGAAGGCGACGGCAATGTCGAACTGAGTACAAGACGAGAGTTCGCCTTGGATGGCAAGGAGCACCTTTTGGTGTTTTTCACGGTTGTTGATGATCAAGCGGGGTCGAAGTGAAGGGGTCGAGGGGTAGGCTTTGTCTATGAAGCCGGTATAGAGGCTTTTCTCAATATCTTGGAGACTTCTCCCATGCGGTTCCTCCAGCTGGAAAAGACCTTCGGAGTTGATTGGTTCATGACCCTCTGTGCTTTGTTTCGACATACCCATTCCTTGACAATGAAAATACACTAATTGTACAAGTTGATCCAGGTATGCATTCAGGAGACCAGCCAGAAATCTAACGTTCTCGCATGGCAAAATTTAAAAATAAGAACAGAGATCTGCTGTGTTGCCTTCGTCTGCTTGATTTTCCATCAAACCCTGTTCTCCCTGTTCAAAAGGAACACCCCCATTAGCCTTGATAACCTTTATCTCGGGCCTGAGCATGACATGCTTGGGGAAGTCCTCCCAGTCGCCGCCCAAGCGCTTGAGCAGCAAGGCTGCTACTTCCTCCCCGATCTGTTCGAACTGCTGGGAGACGGCATAGTGACAGAGCTTGAGCAGGGGAGCGTAGCTGAGGTAGTCAAAGCTTGCAAATACCAACTTCTTGAGCTCTTGCTCCTGTACATTCTCGATTGCATGGATGGTAGCCCCGAGGTGCATGGAGTCGTTGGCAATGAAAAAGGCGTCGGGGTGGTCGGATTCACTGAGAGCTTTCTTCAGTTGCTCGCGGCCATTGAGCTGGGTCATCGCCCCTTGGTGAAGGACAAATCTATCTTCGACAGGCAGGTTGTGTTCGGCCATTGCTTCAAGATATCCGTGCAGCCGTTCGCCGGCGGTGTGAATATCCGGATCCCCACCGATGAAACCGATGCGGGAAAATCCTTCATTGTTGAGAGCTTGAATCATTTTATGCACACCGAACCGGTTGTCGGTCTCTACAGAGTCGACCTTCAGGCCCTTGATGCGGCGGTCGACGAGAACCAATGGAATGTTGGACAGGGCTTTGGAGAGGAAGTGCTCTCCCTCCGAGCCCGAGGGCATGACTACCATCCCGTCGACGTTGCGTTCGATGAGAATCTGAAGCTTTCGCTTCTCTTCTTCAACCGAATCGTAGGATGAGGTGATGATCATCGAATAGCCTTTCGGCGCGAGACATCGCTCCAGTGCCTCGACGACCTCCATGAAGAAAATGTTGGAGAGCTCGGGGGCGATGATACCGATGGTTCGAGTCTGTCGGAACTTGAGTGAACGAGCCACCTCATTGCGGTTGTACCCGAGTTTCTCCACTGCCTCCAAGACGGCTTTGCGGGTCTGGTCCTTGACCACATCGCTTTCGTTGAGGGCTCGGGACACCGTGGCGATCGATACACCCGCCAATCGCGCAACATCCTTGATTGTCACTGGAATATTGCTATCCACCGTTTGTCTCTCCATAGAAACCGGGGGCCTTCGTAGACCCCCGGTTGAAAATACCATGCATCAATCGTAGATCAGACCCTTGATATCAGCGTTATCCATGTTCTGATAGTTGTAGAACTTGGCACCGGTATCGACATCGGCAACTGGCTCGCCCTTGTAGGCCTTGTAAGCCAACTCGACGGCTTTGTAACCAATTTGGTACGGATCCTGGGTGATGGAGCCGAGGAAGTACTGGTTGCGAACAGCGTTCTTCTGGGCTGCTCCAGCATCATAACCGATGACTACAACGTTTCTAAACGCTGCATTGCTCTTCAGCGTTGCACCGTCATTGGTAGCGGCCAGGAGGCCCTTTACCGTTGCTTCATTGGAGCAGAAGATGCCAACAATATTGTCGCTGGTGACCTTGTTCAACACTGCCTGGGCGGCATTGGTGGCATCGGTCATGGCAGAAGAAGCAGGAACAATCATCTCGATGATGACTTTCTTGCCGTTTCTGGGGCTGTCTGCTGCAATGTAGGCGGTATTGCCGATGACTGCGATGTCACTCTTGGAAAGAGCGGTCTTCTCATCGATCAACTTGACGATTGTGTCTCGGAAACCCTTTCCGCGGCTGAGCAATGACTCACCGGACGCATCCTGGTTCATGACCACGATCTTCACCGGTTTGGCATCCGTTGCAGCTTCGATTCTGCTCTTGATCACCTCGAACATCTTTTCAGCTGCCATACCGGCTGCTGCATAGTTGTTCGTGGAGGCATTCGCCCAAATCGATCCCGCCGGGGCCTCGGGTACACCAGAGTCAAATCCGATTACGGGAATCTTCTGGTTTTTTGCCTGCTGCAGTTGGTCAAGAACACTGCTGGTGTTCAAGGCTGCCAGTGCGATAGCGACAGGATTCTTTGCCATGGCATTATTCAGCATTTCCACCTGGATTTGCACATCACTTTCAGAAGGAGGACCTTCGAAGGTGATATCCACGCCATAGGCCGCAGCTGCGGCATTGGCACCAAGCTTTACCTGCTGCCAGAAATCGTGCTGCTCCCCCTTGGAGACAACGGCGATGTACGGCTTCTTGGCTTCCTGCACGCCTTGGGCGAATACAGTTGCTGAAGCGAGTACAACCAGAACCAATAGAACGACTAAGGTTCTCTTCATAATAACCCTCCTATTTTTCCTCCGGATTCATACGAGTCCGGATAATCTTCCGTTTATGATTTCTCAAAATCCTTTTCTTGTTTGCGCAACAGATTCCGTTGCACTTTTTCTTCATGTCTGAGTCTTCGATACTCTTTGTTCATCTCTGCTTTCAGAACAGCAGCTTCTTCTCCCTGTACTTGGCTGATCTTGAGCAGCATCTCCTGTCGGTAGCGATCACTTGCAGTGAGGATCCGCACTTCGGTAGCTTTCTTGGTACGATAGATGTCCAGCAAGACTGCTCCAAGAACAACAATGCCGGTAAAGAATGTCTGATACTGTGCCTGGAGGTTCATTGAAGGCAGCCCCGCCCGCAGTACGCTCATGATGTACACGCCGATCATGGTGCCGAGCACCGAACCTGCACCGCCGCTGAGGCTTGTTCCTCCGATGACCGTTCCTGCGATGGCGTAGAGCTCGAAGCCCTGGCCTTGGGCCGGCATGACCGTGGTGTAGACAGCTGCGAAGGCGATACCGCCCACGCCTGCCAAAAAGCCGCTGATCACATAAGCCATCATCTCCCATTTTGCTACATCGACACCGGACAGGCGGGCGGCTTCCTTATTGGAGCCTACGGCGAAAATGTAGCGGCCCATCTTTGTGCGGGTGAGGATGATGTAGGCGATGAAGGCAGTGCCGAAGAGAACCAAGGCTCCGGTGGGGTAGCTGGCATTATTGGGGGCGATGTACTTGAAAATACCTTTGAACCAGCTGTCAGCTGCTCCACGTGCCGGGAAGGTGGCACTACGGACGTTGGAAACGATCGAGCCGGTCCCGAGGCTGATCATCATCGTTCCGAGGGTGGCGATGAACGGAGGGAGCTTCAAGCGGCTGACCAGGATGCCGTTGAACAAGCCGAAGCTGGTGGAAACCAGGAGGATGAGCAACAGCGAGAGCCACATCGGCCAGCCCCATGTCTTGTAGGCGGTTCCGCCGATGATGGTGGATGCCATCATGATGGTTCCGCAGGAGAGGTCGATGCCGCCGGTGATGATGACGAACGTTACCCCGATGGCGATGAAGCCGATGTAGTAGGAGGAGTCGAGGATGTTGACCAGCGTGGTGTAGGAGAAGAAGTTTCTTCCGAACAGGGCGAAGAATGCATAGACGATGACGAGAGCCAAGGGTGCAAGCAGTTTCTGTAGATTCACCCCTCGTTTCTCCCTGAGTTTATTGGTATCTGTCAATTTCATAGATGGTCACTCCTATCCTCGTTGGGTAGCCAAGGCCATGATGCGTTCCTGGGTTGCCTCTTCAATATTGAGAATTCCGGTGAGCTTTCCTTCGCACATGACTGCGATGCGATCGCTCATCCGAAGAATTTCGTTCAGTTCACTGCTGATCATAATGATGGACTTGCCTTCCTTGACCAGGTCGTTCATAAGGTGGTAGATTTCGCTCTTCGCTCCGACATCGATGCCGCGCGTCGGTTCGTCGAATATCAAGACCGAGCAGTTCTTGATCAGCCACTTGGCGATGACCACCTTCTGCTGGTTGCCTCCCGAGAGGTTTCGTACAAACTGGTCGAGCGAAGGGGTTTTTACATTCAGCTTCTCTACGTATTCGGAGGCAATTGTGTCCAATTTAGTCCGGGGAAGAAACAGTGAAGGGCAGAGGTCCTGATAGGAGGCCATGACTGCATTGTCCTGTACCGACAGCTTGATGGCCAGTCCAAACCGCTTGCGGTCCTCCGAGAGGTATCCGATGCCGTGGCGTACAGCATCCTGGGGGCTGTCGATGATGGTTTTCTTTCCGTTGATGAAAATTTCTCCTGCTGCTTTATCTGCACCGAAGAGAGCCCGCATGGTTTCAGTCCTGCCTGCTCCCATGAGGCCGGCGAAGCCCAATATCTCACCTTTTCTTAGTTCAAAGGAGATATTCTGCACAAGCTTTCCGGCATTCAAGTCCTCTACTTTCAGGACAACCGGAGCGTCGGGGGCGACATTGCTCTTTGTCTTGGGCTTTTCGTAAATCACCCGCCCGACCATCATGTTGATCATCTCATCCTTGCTCAGGTCCTTTGTTTCCTTGGTACCGACATACTCGCCGTCACGCAACACCGTGACCCTGTCGGTTATGATTCCAATCTCATCGAGACGGTGGCTGATGTAGATCATGCCTACGCCTCTTTTAGCCAAGTCTTTCATAATGATGAACAGGTCGTTGATCTCCCTGTCGGTCAGGGCGGCGGTGGGTTCGTCGAGAATGAGGACCTTGAGGTTGTGTGAGACGGCTTTTGCAATCTCGACCATTTGCTGCTTGCCCACCGTAAGGTTGCTCACTCTCTCCTGTGGGTCGATGTGCATGTTCAACCGCCCAAAGAGCTCGGCGGCCTTTCTGTTTTGTTCCTTTTCATCCAAAAACCAGCCGTTATGCTTGGTGGCCTCACGCCCGATGAACAGGTTCTGGGCAACAGTAAGGTGCTCCATCATATTGAGTTCTTGGTGTACGATTGCTATGCCTGCATCCAGCGCGTCTTTCGGCCCCTGGGGATTGAAGAGCTTCCCTTGGTAGTGGATTTCTCCTGAGTCTTTGGGGAATATTCCGGTCAGTGCTTTCATCAGAGTCGATTTTCCGGCTCCGTTTTCACCAACCAGCGCATGGATTTCGCCTTCGCACAACTCGAAGTCAACACCCTTGAGTGCATGGACGCCGGCGAATCGCTTGTCAATGTTCTTCATTGACAGAATGACGTTTCTCATGGCCGCTTCTCCTTGCCTAATACCATGTTCACACGGCTTATAGCATCTGTCAAGGATTGGAGTGTAATCGTTTACAATTTTTGGATGGTTCATAGAAACACCGAGTTGGAATGACAATTGAATATTACTCATCCAGTGAACACCTATCGCTGCAAGTGTTGGATTGCACTCAAAGGAGGATGTATAAGCAGGATATACGTGCTGTGTCATACAACACACGGTTCTCAATCCAATGCTTGGTATCTGAATGCTGATGTGATACTTTGATTGGAGTATTTTTTGAAGAGATGAGTATGAAGCGAGCGTTGCTTGTACTGTTT
>Ga0228535_1001486_pt1 | contig 34829 bp, 23 predicted proteins | sample SJ1metagenome_FD_168457 | JGI IMG/M metagenome (GOLD analysis project Ga0228535, IMG submission 168457) | Enriched culture of PCE-dechlorinating microbial communities from Ithaca, New York, USA - SJ1 | ecosystem: Engineered > Modeled > Simulated communities (microbial... > Unclassified | place...
CCGGGCGGTCGCGGTTCGACATCGAAGGGGCCAACTCGCCCTATAACGTATTCTTGAAATATACGTCGACGCAGCCTCCCGATTACAAGCCCAGGGTGGCCACGTACGAGCGCACGCTGTCCTGGGGCCGGACCGAGGGCCAGATCAAAACGACCTTCGCGACTCTCGGCCTGGAGATGCGCCGCGAATTATCGAGGGTTTTTCAAGCCGCCATCTCTGCGGCGGCCGGGGTCTATCAGGTTTCGGGGGAATTCAGTCCGCTGGGATACTCTCGTTACACGATCGGCGGACACGGTGTCCTCTTTCCCTGGAACGACATCGTCTATCTGAAAATTCCGGAATCCGTCGTTCCGGGGCTTAATCTCGGGGCCGAGCTGACGGCCTCCCTGGGAGGCGGCATGTTCATCTGGCTCCGCGGCGCGTATGATCTTGTCGGCCGCGTCTCGGAAGTCCCCGTCATCGAAAGAGCCGTCGATTATGACTTCGGAACGCCGGTCGCCGGCGAGGACCTGGCCTCGATTTCGAAGGTTCTCGCGCTGAAGAAGCTGCGGTTCTCGCCTTCGGCCGTATGCCTGGGAGCCGGCCTGGGCTTCGGGTTTTGATAATCCTCCCCTTCGTATCATACCTTGAATTGACAAGAATCCCCCTTCGCATTAGCATGAGGCGTCAAGCCGCCTTTTTCCGGGGCCGATGAATACACCGCGTCCGTGCGGTCGCGGGATGGGGAGACAGCCAAATGCTTAAATCCTTCGCCAAATCGTTGATGATCGTCGCGTGCGCGGCGGCCGCCGTATACGCTTTTTCCCGGCCGCTTCCCGCAGGCCACGGCCGCCCCGGCGTTTCCGGCGAGCCATCGTCCGGCCCGGCGCCGTCGCCCGCGCCCGGTGAGGACGGCGACCGCCTCTGCCCGCGGCCGCCGCGGAAGGATATGCAGGCGAGCTGGATCTGGGTCCCGGAAAGCGCGTTTTACGACTGGCGGAACAGCTACGCCTATTTCCGCAAAACGTTTTCCGGCGCCGGCGAATTCCGGATCGACGTCGCGGCCGACAACCAGTATCAGCTTTTCCTTGATGGCAAATTCCTCGACCGCGGCACGGCCGCATCGGACACGTCCTACCAGATCTTCGACACGTGGACGGCCGGCCTCGGGCCGGGAGACCATGTCGTCGCCGTGATCGTCCACCACATCGGCCAGCCGTGCGCGACGGCCATGAGATCGCGTCCGGGCCTTTTTGTCGAGATGACGGGGCCCGCCGGCGAAAAAATCCTGAGCGATTCCACATGGAAAACCATTCCGGCGCCGGCCTACAGGCAGCATCTTCCGGTGATGATGTCGCATTTCGGTTTCTACGAGGTCTGCGACTGCCGGCTCATTCCGGCCGGATGGACGGACGTTTCCTTCGACGACCGCGGCTGGCGCGAGGCCGAAGTCATCGGCCCGGCCGGCGTGAAGCCGTGGCCGCGGATGATCCCCCGCGATATCCCGCCCCTCGCGACGACCCGCCTTCGGGCGGAAAGGATCGTTTGCGGCGGCACTTACAAGCCGGGCGTCGTCGATCCAAGGGAAGAGGACATAACGCCGGCCGTGGAGATGGCCGCGCGGGTAAGGACCAAAACCCGTCTTGACCGCCGGGGCTCACCGGAGCCGCCTCTTTCAGACACGGGAGATTCGGGCTGCCCGCCCGTCGTCCTGGCGCCGGGCGAGGACAACGGATTCGTGATCCTCGACTTCGGACGGGAAGTGACGGGCCACCTCAGGCTTTCTATCGATGGCGCCAAGGCGGGGCAGAGAATCGACGTCGGCTACGACGAGATCCTCGACGAGAACGGATTCGTCAATCCCAGGCGCACCTACGTCCATTTCGCCGACAGATTCTTCCTGAGCGAGGGCCAGAGGGACGTCGAAGTCTTCGGCGCGCGCGGATTCCGTTATCTGATGGTCGACGTGGAGGCGGGCCGGGGAGGATTGGCTCTTGCGGCCGCCCGGCTTGATGAAAGAACTTATCCGGTGAAGGCCTCTTCCACGGCTTCCTTTCGCTGCTCCGACGAACGCCTGGACCGTCTATTTGAAACCGGCCTGACCACGACCAGGCTGTGCATGCTCGACGCCTACGTGGACTGCCCGTCGCGCGAACGCGTGCTGTGGACGGAAATGGCCGTCGCCGCGGAATGCGGCGTTTACGCCTTCGGCGACACGGACCTGTGGAGGCGATCGTTGTTTCTCCTCGCCCAGAACGCGAGCAGGCTTCCCGCCGTCGCCGGGGCCGTCAAGGGGTTCGCCCCCTGCGACTACGACCCCATGCTCGTCAGCTACACGATGTATTACGTCATCATGGTCTGCGATTATTATCTTCACGGCGGCGACCTCCGGGCCTGCGAGGCGCTTTTCCCGACGGTCATGAAACAGTTCGAGGTCCTTTCGCGCTATCTCACGCCGGACGGTCTTGTCAACGATCAATGGCCCGGCTGGGGAACTTTCCTCGATTGGTCGGCCATGGATTTCGGAGGAGTTTCCTCGTGCAACAGCGCGATCTATCTTTTCATGCACCGGCGGACCGCCGACCTGGCCGAGGCGCTGGGGAAGCGCGGTATCGCCCGCGACCTCCGCGCCAAGGCGGTCCGGATCGAAGACGCGTACCGCCGGAATTTCTGGATGGGCGGAGAAGGCCTGTTCGCGGACGCCACCTATGGCGGAAAGCCGAGCCCGGTGCGCAGCCAGTTGGCCAATGTCTATGCCCTGCGAGCGGGCGTGGTCCGGGGCGGCGGGACGAGGGGCCTGCTCGAGAAGATCACGGACCGGAAATCCCTCCTTCCGCGGACGCCGGGAGACTTCCGGCTCCGGCCGGAATTCAAGCCCCAGACCGGAGGCCTCGTCCGAATCGGAACGCCCGGGCTGGGATTCTATCTGGCCCAGGCGCTTTTCGAGGCGGGGATGGCCGAAGAGGCACTCGATTACCTGAGGGAGGAATGGTCGCCGATCGCGGAAAACGGGACTTTCGCGGAGCATTTCGTAAGCGACACCAACACCAGCTACTGTCACGGCTGGGGAGCGGGGCCGGTCGTCCTGCTCCCGCGGTATATCCTGGGAATAGCGCCCGTCGCGCCGGGCTGGACGAAAGTCCGGATAGCTCCCCGGGCCGGAGACCTTGAATGGGCGGAGGGCTCGGTCCCGTCCCCGCGCGGACCGATCCGCGTCTCCTGGAAAAAAGTCGACGGGAAGCTCAAAGTGACGTATGAAGCTCCCGCCGCCGTCGCCGTCGTCAAGTGAGCCAGGTCCGCCGTTTTCGCGTGGCGTCGTTTTCTGCTCTTCGGGATCGGCCGCCGCTTCCCGGATCGCTTGGCATTTTCCGGGAACGGCGGATGCGAGGGTTTCGATTTCAATCGATTCCGTGGTTTGCCTCGGGGAGACCTCCGGAATCATCGGGAGCGGATCCGCCGCAGCGGGCAGGGTTCTTCGTCGAGGCACCCCCGCGAAGAGGCATGCGCCTGGGGCGTGGTTCATGTTTTTCGTTTTTTCCCCCTGCGGAGATACCTGACAGGCTGGTGGCGGGCTTAAATGCGGAGAAAGATCCGCTTTTTGACTCGCAACTCCGGCGTGTGCTATATACGAAGAGCGAGGTCTCCGCCTCGCTCGTGGCGATACAAGAAAATCACGGAGGTCAAATCATGCACCCTTTCAACTCCCCCCTAAAAACGTGGATAATACGGGCGGCCGCGCTGATTTCCGTTTTCGGAACGGTCTTCGGCTCAACGGGGGCCACCCATCCTTTTTCCATCCATGACATGCTGGCCATGGAGCGGATCTCCGACATGCAGGTCTCGCCCGACGGGACCCGGATTCTCTTCAGCCTGCGTACGACGGACCTCGAGGCGAACAAGGGCCGGACGGACGTCTGGCTCATCGGCGCGGACGGGAAGAACCTCCGCCGTCTGACCTCGCACCCCGCTTCCGATTTCAACGCCCGCTGGTCTTCCTGCGGCCGATGCGTTTTCTTTTTATCGACGCGGTCGGGATCCACGCAGGTCTGGCGTATCAAGATCGACGGGGGAGAAGCCGAGCAGGTCACTCATCTGCCTCTCGACGCGGGGAACCTGGTCGTTTCCCAGGCGGGCGATCTCATTGCCTTCACTCTGGACGTTTTCCCCGGAGAAACGCCCGCGGCGACGGCGAAAAGGCTCGAGGAGATTCATAACGCCAAAGCCACGGGCAGGTTATATGACAGGCTCTTCATCCGGCATTGGGATACCTGGAGCGACGGCCGACGGTCGCACCTTTTCGTCATGTCCAAGCGGGGCGGCGAGGCGAAAGACTTGATGCCTTCCATGGACGCCGACACGCCGCACAAGCCTTTCGGCGGCCCCGAGGAAATCGCCTTCACTCCGGACGGGAAGGGGCTCGTGTTCACGGCCAGGGATGCCGGCCGCGAGGAAGCCTGGTCGACCAACCACGACCTTTTCTACGTCCCCGCTGACGGATCGAAGGCGCCCGCCCGCCTGACGGGTGACAACAAGGCCTGGGATACGACGCCGGTTTTCTCGCCCGACGGGAAGACGCTCGCCTACCTGGCCATGGCCAGGCCCGATTACGAGGCCGACCGCTTCCGGATCGTCCTCAGGCCGTGGCCCGGCGGAAAAGACCGGGTTCTCACCGAGTCCTGGGATTATTCGGTCGGATCGATGTGCTGGTCCGCGGACGGAACGAAGATCCTGGTCTCGGCGGCGGACAGGGGGCAGACGGCGCTTTTCGCCGTCGACGCGGGCACGGCGAAAGCCGAAAGGATCGTCGGACAGGGGACCGTCGACGGTTTCGGCCCCGCCGGGGAGAGAATCGTTTTCCAACGGCACGCCTTGAAATCGCCCACGGAAATCTATTCCATCGGGAGCGACGGAACGGGCGAACGGCCCGTCACCGCGATCAACGCGGCAAAAATCGGGGCCGCCCGCATGGGCGAATATGAACAATACAGCTTCAAGGGCTGGAACAACGAGACGGTCTACGGCTACGTGGTCAAGCCCGTGGATTTCGACGCGGCCGGAAAGTACCCCGTCGCTTTCCTCATCCACGGAGGACCGCAGGGATCCTTCGGAAACGACTTTCATTACCGGTGGAATCCCCAAGCCTACGCCGGAGCCGGCTACGCCGTCGTCATGGTCGATTTCCACGGTTCGACCGGATACGGGCAGGCCTTCTGCGATTCGATCCGGGGCGATTGGGGCGGAAAGCCGCTCGAGGACCTGAAAAAAGGCCTGGCCGCGGCTCTCGCGAAATATCCCTGGATGGACGGATCCCGGGTCGGAGCCCTCGGCGCCTCGTTCGGCGGATACATGATCAACTGGATCGCCGGGGCCTGGCCGGACGGGTTCAGGTGCCTGGTGAGCCATGACGGAAATCTTGACGAGCGCGCCGCCTACTTTGATACCGAGGAACTCTGGTTCCCCGAGTGGGATCACATGGGAACGCCCTGGGACAATCCCCGGGGCTACGAGAAGCACAATCCGGTGAACCACGTCAAGAAGTGGAAAACCCCGATGCTCATCATCCATGGCGGCCAGGACTTCCGCGTCGTGGAGACCCAGGGAATGAGCACCTTCAACGCCCTCCAGCGCCGCGGCATTCCGAGCAAGTTCCTCTATTTCCCCGATGAAAACCACTGGGTTCTCAGCCCGGCGAACTCCATTCTCTGGCACGAAACGGTCATCGGATGGCTCGACCAGTGGCTGAAATGAAAAAAAGGCCGGAGCGCGGAACGAATCCGACGGATCAGATCTCCCGAAAGCCGCGGCTTGAGCCGTCGCAGAATATCAGGTTCATATCATCCGGTTCCGCGCCATCAGGAGCATAAAAAACTCCCGCATCCCCATGGGGCGCCCTACGCCCGGCGTCCCCGGGTTCATTTGCGGAATTGCAGCCGGGACGGGGGAGAACCCGCGCGTCCGGCCGCTTATCTTCTTGTCAGCTTGATTCCGAAGACCACGATCCCCACCAGAAGACCGATAAGAAGCAGAACCAGGAAAGTGATCCCGGCGACGTTTGTCTTGGAGGCGATGTGGACGCGGACGATCTTGTCTTCGGACTCGACCCGGCGGTTGTCGGCCGTGCACTCGGTGCGGATCCGGGGCTCATAATCCCCGACGGAGACATCGTCCGGCGGGATGAACCCGATGTTGACGACTTCCTCCTTGCTTTGCTCGAGCAGGGCGATGAGGTCGGGCTTGACCTCGGATTTCCAGTTGAGGGGCAGGTCGGTGAAAACCCGGATGTTGTTCAGCTTCCTTGTCCCGGCGTTTTTGATCCGTATTTCCATGGCCACCTGCCCGCCGGCCTTGATTTCGTGATAAAGATTGGGCGCCAGGACCTCGATCTTGCCCACGCCGCGGGGGATGAGTTCGAGCTTGACGTCGCCGACTTTCAGGCTGTCGATGTCGTCCGGGCTGAGCTCATCCGAGCGTTCGAGCATCGCCTGGAGCTTTGCCGCCTGCCCGTTGTCCAGGGTCAGCGCGTAAAAGACGATCGGCTTGTCGATGACCACCTGGGCGTCGGCGTTTTTGGGAAGGTAGAGCTTCAGGGAGAGCCTCATGCTGGTCACCCCCTCGGTGAACTTGATCTGGGACAGCCTCGCCTGGGTCTGAGGGTCGGAAAATTCGTAGGTGATCTGGTGGGGGAGGTTGACGACCTGGAGCCTGAAAACATTGGCCTCGCCGCTGAATTTTTCGAGCGACAGGTCGTATGTGGCCGTGCTTTCGAGGTCGGCTTCCTGCGAAAACTGCGCGGAGTTGATGGTGACGATGTTGGCGCTGACGCCTTTCTGCAAATAAACGGAGGTCATCTCGTTTTTTCCCGCGTAGAAAACATTGACGTCCAGATTCTCGACGTCCTTGAGGAGCTGGAATGTGACCCGCCGCTCCTCCTCCAGGGGCATCACATCGATCTTCAATTCGTAGGGATCGGAGATGATTTTGGCCTCGGACTTGAGGGAGACGTAGACGTCCTTGATGTCCTTCATGTAGTCCAGCGGAAAGAGGTCTTCGGCGCTGATGTTCAGCTTGGCCAGCTCCTTGAGTTCCTTCGACGAGTAGCGGAGGGCGACCGTGACGTACTTCTTTCCCTCCTTGTCTTGGTATTTAACGGCGCTGGCCACGGAGATGCGCGCTTCGCTGCCCATGAAACTGATCAGGGCCTGCTGATAGTCCACCTGGGCCTGGAGGTAGGCCGTGCGGAGCCGGGAAAAGTCCTCCTCGGACATCAACTCCTGTTCCTTGAGTTTCAGCGCCCGGTCGAAGTCATCTTTTTTCTGGACAAGCTGCAGCTGGGCCCTTTTCAGGTTGAGGAGCTTCATCGTCTGCGATTCCTGAGCCTGCGTTTCCAGTCCGGAGGGCTGAGAAGCGGCCGCTCCCGTCCAGATGAGCGCGGCCAAGATGACCGAACCGGCCACTCTCTTTTTCATGGTCATGTTTCAAGCCTCCTCGGCGATTGTCTCAAACATTCGGGCGGAACGGAGTATGCTCAATAAAGGCGAAAAGTTCAATGGAAATTGAAAAAGCAAACGGCGTCCTTCAAAGGGAGAGGCCGGCGATTCGGGACGGACAACCGGCGGTCTCATGGCCGCTCCCCGGCGCCGTCCCGGCCCGCGTCCGGAGACGCCCCGGCCAGCTTGATATTTCTTGCGTCCAGGCTGACGCCCATGGCCTTATCCAGTCTTGCGAGAGACAGCCGGTAGTCGATAATCGCCATGAGTTCCGCGACGCGGGCCTGGGCCAGGTCCTTCTGGTACTCGAGGATGAAAAAATTGCTGCTCAGCCCGGCCTTCAGCTTGGCTTCCTCGGCTTCAAGCTTCCTGCGGGCGAGATCGCCGGCGATCCTCGATGACTCCACTCTCTGGTAGTCCGTTTCGACGGCCCTGACCGCGGTCCTGATTTCAAGAAGCGCCTTCTGCTCGGCGTGCTTGAGCCGGCGGGCTGACTGGTCATGGCTCAGCTTGGCCCGCGCAACCGCCGCCCGGGTGAAGACCGTGTTGAGCGGGACATCCAGGCTGAGAGAGAGGGACCAATTCCGATACTTGAAATTCAAGGCGTCCTTCAAGGCCTCGGAGGACTCGCCGGCGATTTTCCCGAGGATGACGCCCGTCAGGGGATTGTCGTTGAGGTAAAGAATCCGGGTGCCGGAAAGGCCGGGGCTCCAGTATCCGGCGTTGAGGTTCAGGGCCGGAAGGAGCTGGTTACGGGCGTAGCTCAGTTCGAGGGCCCTGTTCTCGATATCGATCCGCGAGGCCATGAGGTCGGGCCGGTTTTTCGCGGCCGCGGCGACGGCTCCCTCGAACGAGACGTCCCTTTTCTCGAACAGCGGCTGGTCGCTGGGCACGATGTCGACCGGCTCCACGTCATCTTCCAGATTGATAAGCGTTCTCACCTGGTCCTTGTAATCCTTGACGAGAGCCACGGCCTGAAGGATGTCCGTCCTGCGCCTGGCGACTTCGGCCTCGGCGCTCAGGATCTCCCGGGGCGCCATGGTGCCGATGGCGATCTCCTTGCGGTTTTTTTCCAGGAGCTCTTCGGCCTGATGAAGCGAAAGTTCCTGGACTTTGAGGGATTCGATGCTCAAGACCAGGTTCCAGTACGCCCGCTCGACCTCGTAGACCGTCTCCAGGAGGATGTCCTTGAAGTCGTTTTCGGAAATGCGGCTGTTGTTCCGCGCCACGAGGATCTGCTGACGGCTGGCCCTGAATCCGAAGTCCTTGAGGAGGGGTTGGCTGAAGGAAAAATTCAAAGTGCTGCCGTAGCGGGGATTGATCGTCTGAAACCGGGCGTTTGTCTCGTTGGAATAAGCGTCCAGCGAAACCGAGACCGTGCCGCCCGTGGGGATGACCTGGCTGATCCGGGCCGAATACTCCGTCCCGGCGATCGTCATCCGGTCGGAGGACTCGATCCACGAATAGGACGCCGAGTTACGCCGCTCGCGGTTATAGCTGAACGACAGCGTCGGCAAAAATTTTTCCCGCGCCTGGGCGACGGATAGAGCGGCGATTTCCGGATTGAGGATCTCCACGGTCACCCCCGCGTTGTATTTGATCGCCCGGAGGATGCATTCCTCAAGGGACAGGGGAGTGGGCTTCGCCGGTTGTCCGGCGGAAAATCCGGCGAGGGCAAGAATCAATCCCAGCGTGGCTGTCGATTTTCGTGTGCTCATGGCGCATCTCCGTCAAAGATAGATAAGGACCGGCCCTTTCCCGTCGGCGATGACCCGTCCGTTCCCAATCAACAAAGGCCGGCTTACGATCAATCGATCGCCTCCCGCGTCCCCTCCCCCTCGAAGGGCGGAACCCAGGAGGAGGAATAAACCCCGGTTCCGGGGCCGGCCATGCCGCGGCAAGGGGATCCGAGGAAGAATATCAGCCGCCAAACGTCAAACGTTCGCCGGCGCGGCCGGAGCGTCCTCGCGCTCTTCCATGTACTGGATGTAGAGCTCCGTCAGGTCTTCCCCCTCGAGCTCGCCGCGCGTCTTGAGCAGGCCCAGCCGGCCGTTTTTCATGAATCCCACCCGGTCGGCGATGAGTTTCGCCCGGAAAATATCGTGGGTGGACATGAAGATCGACTTCCCTTCGTCCCTCAGCTTGACGAGAAGCGAAAGGAATTCCTGCCCGCTTTTGGGGTCGAGGCCCGACGTCGGTTCGTCGAGAAGGATGTTGGGCGCGTTCTTGATGACGGCGATGGCTAGGCCGAGCTTCTGGCGCATCCCCTTGGAGTAGTTCTTTGTCCGCGCGTCGAACGCCTCTTCCTGGAGGCCGACGCTTTTCAGGACGGCGGCATAATCGGCTTTCGTCAGGTTGCGCTTGCCGGCCAGCTTGGTGAAGTAGTCCAGGTTCTGGTAGGCGGTGAAGGTCCCGTAAAGCATGACGTTTTCAGAGACGAACGAGATATAATCCTTCGAACGCAGCGGTTCCTTGACGGCGTCGATGCCCTCGATGAGAACCGTGCCCTCGGTCGGCGGGATAAAATTCAGCATGAGGTTGATGGCCGTCGTCTTCCCGGCCCCGTTGGCGCCGAACAGGCAGAAGATTTCGCCCGGCTCAACCTTGAAATTCACATGGTCGACGGCCAGCTGGCCGTCCTCGTACCGTTTGGTCAGATTGATGGCTTCCAACATGATTCACCTCTCAGCGCACGTCGTATTTCAGGAAGGAGACATAGGCGCCCGCGAAGAAGAAAATGATCAAAAAGACCATCAGGCCGAAGTCGGGCAATGTCCGCATGAAGGATTTTCCAAGGCCTTCCGGCTCGAACTTGTGCTGGGGCATGTCGTCCAGGACGACCTTCGCCTGTTCGCCGGTTTGAAAGTTGATGCCCTGCATCATCTTCGCGTTCACCCACTTGGTGAAAATCGGCTTGTAGGCGCGGACGGACGCCAGGAACCGCTCGTGCTCGTCGATGCCGGTCCGGGCCAGGCTCATCGAGGCGAACATCAGGGCCGAAGCGGGGGAGATCCGGGAGAAATTGATGGCCAGCCGCTGCTGGGCGTTTTTCTTGGCCTGGTAATCGCGCTCCAGGGCGGCGTTGTTGTCATCGATTTTCGATGTCAGCTCCTGCTGGTAGTCCTCGAGGAATTTTTTGAACTTTGCCTGAAAAGCCGTCTGGGCTTGAGGATCCTTGTCGTCCTCGGGGGAATTCTGTTTGATCCAATCCTGCACGCCTTTCTGAGCTCCTCCCTGGATCTGCTGCAGGAAGGCGTCTTTTTTGGCCGTGATTTCGTGAACGGACGGAATCTGGTAGATCTGGGAGGCGGTCATGACCGAAAACTTGGGAATGACGGTGACGAAGACCACCCAGATGAAGAGCAGCACGAGAAAGCTCGTCGAACTCCGTGTCGTCCGCGCGGAGACGAAAAGGCCGAGGGTGAAGAACACGGATAGGTAGAGCAGGAAGAGGAGGAACATCAGGAGGAGGCGGGCCCAATCCTGGCCGGATAGCGAGATGTTCGGATAGACGAGAAGGATGAGAAGGCTGAGGATGAGCGGGATGATGAGCGGGATCAGCAGGCTGATGAAGCCGCCGATGACCTTCCCCAGGATGAGCCGGTCTCGCGGAACCTTGTTGGACAGGGTCAGCTTCAGGGTGCCTTTTTCCTTTTCTCCGACGATGGCGTCGTAGGTGAAAAGAATGGCGAAAAGGCTGAGCACGATCTTGACGATGTAGCTCAAATCCAGGGCTCCGAAGACGGAGAAGACGGGGTTGCTCTCGTACTTCGAATCCACCAGATTCGGATCGTAGGCGACGGTCACCGTGGCGACGCGGCCCACGGCCTCTCCGACGCCGCTGGCGACCGTGCCAAGGACCTGGGGCGGCTTGTTGATTTTCGTCCCGAGGCCGGCCAGGGCGTTATAGTTCGGCTGGCTTTCAAGGTTTTTCTTGTTCAGGGCCAGGGCCGCCGTGTATTCCTTCTGCTCGGCGCGGTAGTTAGTTATCCCGGTGTACACAGAAAGCAAAATCAGGATCGTGCAGAGCAGAAAAGTGAATACGAACTTCGGGCTGGTGATCGTCTCGAGGATTTCTTTTTTGATGATGTCCTTTAGCATGTTTGTTCCTTCCCATCGGATTCGTGGGAATATTATCGAGCTTTTCCGGTTTGAATGCAACGATGGGGATCCCGGCTTCCGCTCGGGGCTACGCGACGAATCCCGCCGGAATTCCAGGTCCTCTAGCGCCGCGGAACCCGGCCGGGGAACGCAGGAAATTCCTCGCGATATTGGAAAAAAGGCCTGCGGACGGATGCAGGCGGATTGATTTAGGCAGTTCAGCGTGAAGCCGGAGGAAAGCCCTTGTCCCTCCGCCGACGGCCTGCCGGCAACGACGATGATCTCCGGCCGGGGGCTTATCCTCTATCTCCCGAGTATCTCAAGCACCCTGACCAGGATCGAAAACTGCGGGTCATGTTCAACGGGATTGCCGGGGAAGCCGGGCGTATTCGCGCGGATTTTGCCGGAGATTTCCCGGGCCGCGCTCTCGTCGCCTCCGAGTTTTGCCGCCGCCCAGGCGGCGGAACCGCCCGGGCGGTTTTTTGTCCATTCCGCGAGCAGAGCGCGCGCCTCATCGGCCCGGCCGGCCTTTTTCATGGCCGTCGCGCCGATGTAATGGCCGGCGCCCCAGATTGTCCGGAATTTGTCCGTGTCACGAAGAATCGCCTCGTAGGACTCGCCGGCGAGAGCCGTTTTGCCCGCATTTTCATAGCACAGGGCCAGGAGATAGTTTTCGAGCCGTTCGTCCGCGTCGAAGGGCCTGCCGACCCCCAGATTTTCGGGCCATTGCCGGGCTTTCCGGACATATTCGGCGGCTTTATCGTAATTTTTCCGGGCGACCTCGCCGGCGGCAAGATAGAGGTTGGCCTGCCTGTAGAGGGAATGTCCTTCCCATGCTCCCTCATAGGGCAGGATTTTAATATGCTCGAGGACGGCCAGGCTTTCGACGAATCTCCCGTTGAGGAGCAGCGCCTTGGCGTGGTCCATGGCCGGAATGAAATAGGGAGGCTTTGTTTTCCGGTTGACGACCGCGGTTTGCAGGGCATCGGAGAAACGGCCGTTCCTGACCTGATGTTCGAAAAGGGCGTGCCGCGCCTTCCAATCGGCGGGGTCCAGGGCGACGGCCTTCTGGATATCCTCGAGGGCCTTGTCATCGTCCTTCGCCGCATCAAAAAATTTCGCCCGGACAAGGTAGAATCCCGCCGAATCGGGCCGGGAGCCGCATGTTTCAAACAACCCGCCGGCCTCTTCCATTCTTCCCAAATTCCAGAGAGCGAGCGCCAGATAGGACCGGGGTTTCCAGCTATCCGACTTGGAAACGGCCCAGCGGAGGATCGGCACCATCTCCGCGCGGAAGGGAAACACGTAGGCGGAGGAGGCGGATACGGCTCTTGCGAGGCGGCCGCTGCTGGCGGCTTCATCGCGGTCCCGCAGGAGGAAAGCCAGCCAGAGGTCGATAAGGGGATGGGAGGGTGCCGTTTCCAGGATCCGGACGGCCTCCTCCTCGAGCCCAAGGCCGGCGTAGAAAGCGGCCAGTTCCATGTAGGTCTCGTGCGGAAGCTCGTTTCGGATCATGGACACGAACGCTTTGAGGCTTTCCGGCTTGGCGTCGAGCAGAAATCTCTCGAACCTTGCCTGATGATTGAGCGGGTCGACGGCGAGGAGTCTCTCGACGGCCTCCCGCGCCCGGACGTTTTCGCCGAGATGGCGGCAGGCCGAGGCCAGGATCCCGAGGCCGGGCGCATTATGCGCGTTGAACTCCAGGGAGCGTTGCGCGTAGTCCGCCGCCCGCGCGAAATCTTTTTCCTCGACGGCCACGGCCGCGAGCTCGGTATAGGCGGCGGCCCTGTATTCGTGCGATCGCGAGGCCCATCCCAATCCGTCCTTGGCGTCGGCGAATTTCCCCAGGGCGCGGTTGATGACGCCGTAGATGAAATTTCCTCCGTGGTCATAGGCGTCGACGCTGAGGACGCGGCGGCTGAATTCAAGGGCTTTTTCGTAGTCCATCTTCCGGTAGTGGATTTCGGCCAGCCGCGTCAGGCCGCGAAGGTGATAGGGCTCCTTGTCCAGGCAGGCCAGGAACTTGGCTTTCGCCGCTTCCCATTCCCGCCGCCGGCCGAGCTCCTCGCCGGCCATGAAAAGGCCCTCCGCCGAACCCCAATCGTAATCGGGCGGCTGGACTAGGGGCCGGTTGAGCGTGTTCGTTTTCCCGTCTTCTGTCGACCAGCGCAGTTTTCCGTTTCCCAGGTTCACGGTGATTTCGGCGGTTTCATCTTCGAGCGGGACGGTTTCGATGGCGGTTTCCAGCGGCTTGAGGGACAGGCGCTTGGAGAAAAGCATCCGTCCGCCCGCCGTGACCTCGAGCGCGTCATCGATAGCCTGGATGGGGGAGATCCCGACGCGCAGGGCGCCCTTCGTCCGGGTCACGTTCAGAGAACCGAACGGTGAGGCGGTGACCAGGCCGCCGATATCCTTCACTGGGAACCATATCTCTTTCCAGCGGTAGGATCCGTAGGGGGCCAGATAGTGGTGCTTGAACGGCGTCAGGGAGGAAGAGGCGGCCGCCTGGTTATAGAGGAGGCCGGTCTGCATCTCGATATAATTAAACTTTTCGCCCTCAAGGAGGAGGTCGGTCCAGATCTCCCCGTCCCGACCGAGAGACCAGAGCCAGAGTTTCATGCCCGGCTTGTCGCTGTAGGGAGCCCAATGCCCGTAGCCGAAGCCCGAGTCCTGCCAATAGCCGCCGAACGACTCGCCGAATTCCCCCATGATGTGATAGGACTTGTGGCTTTCGAAATTGTTGTTTCGATAATAGGAGATGTCGCGGCCCCGGTCGTCGACCGGCCAGGGGGCGACCTCGCCGCCGTGGCCGATATGATGTGTCCCCGGATAGAAAAAGCGGAGGTCCCGGCCGGCGATCGCCGAACCGGTCATCCAGTTGTAATAGGAGTCATGGAGAGGCATGGGATTGTACCAGAAACACTCGGTCTCCACATACGCCTTATCCTTGGGGACGCGAACCTCGACCCGCCATTGGGAGCGCGAGGGCAGGTCGATCGTCCCGACGATGCAGCTCGCGCTTCCGTCGGGATTGGTCCTCCAGGCGTAATCGACGGGGGAGGCGGTCGAAGGCGCGTGGCCGATGTACCCGAAGTTGAGCTCGATCCCGCCCGCCGTGTAAGGGCCGCGGAGGGCGATTTCGCGGAATTCGACGGCCTTGTTGAAATAGATGAATTCTTTGCCCGTGGATTTTTCGACGGCTCCCCAGACCTTCCCTCCGATCTCGGGCGTGACGAACGCCCGTATATAGGGATTTTCCAGCCTGACCATCTTCCACTCTTTGTTTTGCGCGTCCGCGCTGAACCGGGTGAACCGCGTGTAGGGATAGAGAGGCCCGAGAAGCGGCACCGGATCCGGGTCGCCGTAGGCGAAGGTCTTCATGACCCGCGTTTCCTCGACGACCTGGGCGTTGTCCTGGGCGGATGCTCCGGCCGCGGACCAGAATAAAGCGAGAGCCAGGCTCAAGGCGATTTTCGATGGATTCCTCAGTTTCATCTTTTTCCTCCTCGCGAAAACAGGAATCTGCGGAGACGCACGACCGGGCATTCCCGGACGCCGCGAGACCGATCCTGCGGCCCGGCAACAGGGCCGGCTCCGGGGAAGCCCGGACCGGTCACATCAGGGGAAAAAACCGCGGCGTTTTCCCGCCGTCCGGCCCATTATATCCATAAGGGGGGACGGGACACAATAAGAGAGGCGGCGCGGGCCGGGATGTCGGCGGCTATTCCGGGTCCGGCGGATTGAATCCGCGGGAGATCGGAAGAGGCCCGGGCTTAATCCTCTTCGAGCTGGCCGAGGATGGACTTGAGGTAGGCCAGGGGAGGAGTCGTCTTCGCATGGAAGGCCTTGATGAGAAGCAAGGCCTGGGTCTTGAAAGAATCGAAGTCGTACAGGTTGCTCCAGTTGCCGAGGCTCAGCTTCTCCAGGATGTCTTTGATGGCGGAGACGCTTAATACATCGGTCGTGTAATCCGGCAGCAAATAATTTTCTTTCTCGCAGAGCTTGACCGTCTTGAGATAGATTTTTCTCAAGATCTCCTGCTGGTTGATGATGTCTTGCTTGATGAAAAATTGCTCCTTGGGGGATTCTTTTTGGGCGAGGAGGGAGTGAAGCGCGCCCGCGTCGTCAAGGGTTTTGGCCATGGGATGGATCAAGGACTCGCCGTCGATGACCATTTTCTTGTTCTTTTCATAGAAGATGATGTCGCCGTTGATATTGGTCGGATTCGCCTTGCGGCATTTTTCGAGGGCGGCCTTCACGGATTCCAGTTCCTCGACCGGAAAAGGTTCCGGCTCGACGGGCGGGGCCGCGGCCGCGGATTCGAGTATCGTCGTTTCCATCTCCCGGGCTTCCGCGGGCGGCTCAGGGGCGGGAACGGCCTCGGACGGTTCTTCCGGGACTGGGGTCCCGGCCGGTTCTTCCGGGGCCGGCACGGCCTGCCCTTGGCCAGCGTCCCCGGCCCCCTCTCCCGATCTCAAAAGCTCGATGATCTTTTTCAACCGGATGTGCTCCTGCACGAAATCAAGTCCGGCCTCCTCCTCGGCCGGAACTTCGATCTGCGCCGGGAAACCGAATCGTTCCTGGATGTCCTTCTGAAGGAGGGCGACTTTTTCGATGGTTTTTTGGCGGACTGTCTCGAGTTTCAACCGGAGTTCCCTGACCTGGATCAGCTCTTCGACGGTGATATTCGCCATTTTCTCGATGAGCCCCTGGTAATGGGCCGCTTGTCTGAGGTGCTCGTCGAGCTGACCCCGGAGGCTTTCTTTCTCCCGTCGCAGGTCCTCGATCTCGATTCGGTGTTTCTCGAGAACATCCTTGTCCTGGGCGAATTTCCTCTCCAGCGCCTCGACCTTTTTCCGGGCCTCTTCTTTTTCCAGGTCGATCTTTTCCGCGAGGGCTTTGTCGATTTCCTCTTTTTTCGAGACGAAAAAATCGTCCATCTGCTGCGTGACCTCTTGAATAATCGCGGCGGGTTCCTTGACGGTCTGGCCTTTATCGGACATCTTTCCCTCCTCTGTTTATCGCGTCAGATCGGGCGATCCCGGACAAGCGGGGGTTTCCCCGGCGATCATCTCCGGCAACGAGATCCTGAGCTTCATTGTTTCTGACGACCGGATTATGAACTTCGCCGGGCTTTATGGCAATCCCCCTTCTTGACGATATGAAGGAGCATTTTTCGGAGCCTTCTGTCACCCCTTGAGGTGAGAGGAGCCGCCCCCGGCGGGCATATTTGGGAAACGCCCCGTCCCGCCCGCTGGGTTTCGGGCTGCATGTCCCGGGCCCGGAGAAGAGAGGCTCTTGCCGCATGGAAGGGGATTCAGAATGACCGCGCCGACGGACGCGTCAGGCATGGATATGAGTGGTGATCGCCTGGTCTTTTCTGTAGAGATGGTTGATGAGCGTCACAACGCTGCTCGGGATATTGTGCTGGAATTCGATGCCTATTTCGTAGAGACCGTCGTCCACCGTTCTCACCCATTTGATTTTGCCGTGCGTTTTCGCGATTTGCTTGGATTTCGACAGGAACAGCGTCATGGTGATATCCGAACCGATGGAAAAGGAAATGTCGGTCAGAATTCTCGCGCCGCCCAGGGAAAGATCCCTGGTAAAGGCGTTGATGCTCCACGGGTCGCCCCTGTTTTCCGGGTTGGGGAATTCTATGACCACGCGGTTTTCTTCCTGGATTCTTTTGTCTTTACGTCGTTCCATCATCGAAGGTTCCTCCCTTGCGTTTCTTATGGCGGATTATCCAGGCGAATGATACGCGGAGATCTCGGCGGGGTAAATACTCTCAGGGGATGATTAAGGAGGGGGATTTCCGAGTCCCGGAGTCACCCCTATGGGCTCCCCCCCTGCTTGGCGGGGGGGCGCTTTCTTCGGGGACGTCTTCGGCGTCCCGGTCCTCCGGATGGATATGCCTGACGGAAGAGGATCTCGAAGGGCTCGCCCTCCTCCCGGGGCGGAGGGAATCCTTTTTCCAGAAGAAAAAAAACGAACGACGCCTGGCTGTAATGGGCGCGGCGCTTCAGCGACCAGCGCATATGCCCCGTCTTCAGGGCCCTGTCCATGGCGGAAAGCGCGGCCAGGATGTTGGCGATATGAGCGCGCATGGACCGGGGAATCGTCACGACGATGCCCGAGGCGGCGAACATGTCGTTCAGGATCGGGATGACGTCTCCCCGCACCCCGCAGATCTTGGCCTTAACGCACGGCCAGAAAAGGAGGGCATACATCTCTTCCAGGGTCAGGCCCGGCCCCTCGGCGACCGCCCTGTCCAGCGCTTCCAGGGCTTTATCGAGCCCGGAGAAAAGCTCCGGATCGCTCTCGTATTCCTTGCCGGGCCGGCCGAGGATTTGACCGAGAATGCCGAAGCGGACGAGGGCTCCGATGACCGGCTTCGCTCCGCCCTTGAGGTCTTTGTTGAGTTCCTCGAAAAGGCGGGCTCCCGGAACGGAGGCCAGCAGATGGCGGTGCGTGGGGATGGCGAGTTCGGTCGCCTCGTCGATTTGAAAGTTCAGGCGTGCGGACTGCCTGACCACGCGCCAGATTCGGACCGGATCCTCAATGAACCTCTGGGAAGGATCCCCGATGATCCTGACTTTGCGCCGGGCGATGTCCTCGAGACCTCCGACGTAATCGATGACCGTCGACGTCAGGACGTCAAAGAAAAGCGCATTGATCGTCGTGTCCCTCCGGAACGCGTCTTCATAGGGCATGCCATATATGTCCGGCATGTCCTGATGGTGGCGGGGCGGCCTGCGCCGGAGCCGGCCGCCGGGGCCGGCATCGGGATGCTCCCTATCTTCCCCAGGGGGGAGGTGGATGCCGTCATCGTCCGCGGAATGATCAGCCGCGGGCTCCGCTCTTTCCGGACCCCCGGGTTCTCCGGCTTCGCCCGAGGGGGAGGGAGCGGGCTCGGTTTCCGGCCCGGGGCCCGCCGGTCCGGGGTCTTTTCGAAACGTCGCGACCTCGATGACCTTGCCGCCGCCGAAATGGATATGGGCCAGCCGGAAGCGGCGGCCGATGAGAAAGGCGTTCGAAAAGCGCTTCTTGATTTGACCCGGCCGCGCGTCCGTGACGATATCGAAGTCCTTGGGGACGAGGCCCAGGAGCATATCCCTCACGGCCCCTCCGACGACGTAAGCGGTGAAGCCGAATCCATGCAGGCGGTTGATGATTTTGAAGACGTCGGGATCGATTTCCCTGCGGGAAATAGGGTGTTCGCCTTTCCTCAGAAGGACGGGCCGCGGCTCTCGATGCGGCGGCGGGCCCGCCGGGCACGGGCAGTCGTCGGCTCGCGCGGAAGAAAGATCGATCAGGTCCGTCTTGTCATCCGAATGAGAAACAATGTCGCTTTCATCCATCCATGCACCGGGGAAAGAAATGGTAAGTGATGCCGAGAGGTCTTTGGCCCGCTAAAGAGACTCTCATAAGCGGTTAGAATATAAAAATTACGGTGAGAAGTCAAAGACTGCGGGTGTTTTAATGAAGACGGGCCGCCGGCCCTTTGCCGTATCTTGCCCGCTTCATCGGAGAATGTTATTTTGGAAGGGGATTTATCGAATCGACGGCGAGAGGAGAACGATCATGGGAGATAGGCAATATCATTGCCGGATTTGCGAAAAGCAGGCGACTCTCAAGGAAGGGGAGGCGGTCCCTATCTGCTGCAACAGGGAAATGGAGCCCTTGCCTTTCTGCACGGCCATGCCTGATCCCGAGCAGGCAAGGAATTATGCCGAAGACGAGCCCTGCGCCGACGGGACCGGGCCCAAGGGGAAATAGCGTCGCGCGGGAAAAGGGGAAACGCGCGGAGGTCTTCCGGCCGGGCCCGAGGATCTTACAACTCCCGCAAAGAGCTCTTTATCCAGCTCAGCATCCTCGGCGGCGACTCCGAGCGGTTGTAAAAGCCGATGCCGTTGCATCCGCTTTGCCGGACGGCCTGCACGATGGCTCTGAGTTCAGCGGCGTCTTTCGGCCTGCCCATGCCGAGCCGGATATGACAGGTCAGCGCGCCCTTCCAGCTTGAGGGGACTTGTCCCCGGAATTCGGCGCAGATTCCCATCGTCTCCGCTGCAGACTTGCCGTAGGCCATGCAACTGAATCCGTCCGCCGCGGCCGCGAGCCCGGCCTGGTATCCGCCCAGCATAATAAGCCGGCAATCCGTGTTCTTGAGCGATTCCCTCCGGATATCCATGATCAGCGCCTCGGCGGTCAAGCGCCTCCAGTCGTTGAATCTGCCCAGTTCCCGGGACTTCTCTTCGAGGTCGGCCATCGTCCGGGGGTGCTCGGCCGGCCGGTCAGGGGCATCGCGAAAAGCGGCGTCGAGCGTCGCTTTCACCGTCCGCCGCGTTTCTTCCATGTCGACGCCGGCCCCTGCGGCTTTCCGCCGGCAGGAAGGACAGAAACAGAGAGCCGCGAGCTGCCGTTCGAGGGGTGTCAGGCCGACGAGATCCCGCTCGTGGTGATGACCGTGCGCCTGGCCGCTCCAGCCGAAAGATTCGGCCAGAATTCCCCACATCGGATAGCTGGCGGCCAGGTCCCGGCAAAGCGCCTTCAGGTACTCGCGGACATCGTCGTCCGCGGGACAGAGAGCGTGGGGGAGGCTGTCTCCGTAAACATTCCGCTGAGCGTGTTCCGGATGCGCCAGGCCGAGATGGGTGTTGTGCGTTCCGACCGTCCAGGACACGAGCCTCAGGCCGTGGGAGTCCAGCCGCCGGCCGGCTTCGGCGAACCAATCGGTTTCCTTGGAGACGGCCGACGGCAGCGGCTTCAGAGATGTGCCCTTGTAAAATTCCTCGTGAGGATGGAAATAGCAACGGCTGCCCTCCGTCATGAAGGCGCGGTGCCGGGAATTCTGCGGGTGGAGGAACCAGCCGCTGTGATAGGTCCCGGCAAGCTGCATGGTGTTTAGGCCGGAATCCCGCATCCAGCCCATGACCGTGTCCACCCCGTCGTCGCGGAGATCCCAGGCGTGGAGAAAAAGACCCTTGAGGTTCAGGCCGGCCGCCGGAAGGCTCGGCGCGGCGGCGGAATTTTCCCCGGATTCAGGATCCGGCGCCCCATGGCTTTCCCGGGTACCCGCCCGCAGGGCCGAGGCCGCGGCAACCAGGCCGCCCGCCTGCAAAAAACGGCGTCTCGAGAGTTTGTCGCTCATTCCAAGGACTCCTTCACCGTCATTGTTTATCACGCGGCCCGGGATCGGTCAACCCGGCGTGGGCCGGCTGGCGGACAGCGGTCCCGGGGTGTATAATAGCGGTTTCAAAAACCATGGGCATCATCATCGCGGCCGAAGACCTGACCAAAAAATACGGCGAATTCACCGCCGTCGCCGGCATCTCTTTTGAAATCCGCGAAGGCGAATGCTTCGGCTTTCTCGGACCCAACGGCGCCGGCAAGACAACGACCGTCAAAATGATCCATTGCGTTTCCCCCGTGACTTCCGGGACATTGACCGTCGACGGCCGGCCGGCGCATATCGATAACCGGGCGCTGAAAAAAATAACGGGCATCATCCCCCAGGAGATCGCCTTGGACCCGGATCTTACGGTCTACGAGAACCTCATCATTTTTTCCAAGTTCTTCGACATCCCGAGACACGAGGCGCGGAGGCGCATCGCCGAGCTTCTCAAGTTCGTGGAACTCGAGGCAAGGCGGAACAGCAAGATCGACGCCTTGTCGACGGGAATGAAGCGGAGGCTCCTCGTGGCGCGCGCCCTTCTCAACCGCCCCCGGCTCATCGTCGCGGACGAGCCGACCACTGGACTCGATCCCCAGGCCCGCCATCTCATCTGGCAAAGGCTCCGCGAGCTGAAAAACCAGGGCTCGACGCTGATCCTGACGACGCAATACATGGAGGAAGCCTATCAGCTCTGCGACCGGATCGTCGTCATGCACCAGGGCAAGATCCTCAAGGAAGGCGTCCCGTCGAGGCTCGTGGAAGCGGAGATCGGCCGGGAGGTCGTCGAGATCAGGATCCCCAGGGAAGAGGACGAAGCCGTCATCCGGCAGCTGTCCGGTTTTTCCTGCGGGCACGAACGGGTCGGCGACACCCTCTATTTTTATTGCCGGGACGGGCACGACATGATGAAAAAGCTGACGGAGCTCGACGTGCACGATTACCTGACCCGGCCGGCGTCTCTGGAGGATGTTTTTTTGAAACTCACGGGCAGGAGCCTCATCGAATGAACCTGTCCTATCGCATCTATTATGTTTTCCTCCGCAATCTGGTTTCCTACAAGCGGTTCGTCGTCTCGACTTTCCTGGTGAGCCTGGTCGAGCCCCTGTTTTACCTTATCACCTTCGGGATCGGGATGGGGGCTTACATGGGGATGTTCGGCGGAAAGCCCTATCTCTATTTTCTCGTCCCCGGCGTGCTGGTTTCCTCGGTCATGATGTCCTCGTCGTTCGAATGCATGTACGGAACTTTCGTCAAGCTGGTCCACGAGAAGCTCTACGATTCGCTGATCGCGACGCCCGTCTCCGCGGAGGACGCCGTCGCCGGGGACATCGCTTGGGCCTCTTTCCGGGGGCTGGTGAGCGGCGTGCTGATGATGATCGTCGCCATCCTCATGGGCATATTGCCGGTATCGATCCTCAGCGTGTTCCTCCTGTTCGTGCTGATGATCTTCGTCGGCGTCCTCTTCGCCTCGCTGGCCATGATCGTCACCTCGGTCGCGCCGAGCTTCGATTTCTTCAATTACTACACCGAGCTCATCATCACGCCCATGCTCTTTTTTTCGGGCGTCTTCTTTCCGCTGGACAGGTTCCCCTCGTGGATGAAAACTCTGTCCCGGTTCATGCCTCTGACTCACGCGGTCAACATCTCGCGGGCGGTATTTTCCGGAGAATACGATCCAAGCCTGGTTGCGAGTTTTGCCGTCATCATCGGGCTCGAGGCCGTCGCTTTTTATATCGCCGTCACAGCGATGAAAAAACGGCTGATCAAGTAGCGCCTTCCGCTTCCGGCCCGCGCGGAATCCGCCGCTCCTCGCAACGCATGGGAAATGCGGGCGGCCGCGCGGAGCTAGATTTCGATTTCCCCGTAGCGTTTTTCGGCGAAGACGATAAGGATCCGGTATACGGCGCCGGCCAGCGCGGCAAGGACGGCGAAAAGAACGGCGAGGATCGTGCTCCCGTCGAGGCCCGCCTTGAATAGAAAATTGAGCGTCAGCCCCAGGGCCGTCATGATCCCTATGTCCGCCAGAAATGCGAGAAGGACGTTCATGTTCTGCTTGATCGCCTTTTGCGGATTCGTCCAGTCGAGAAGCGGCCGGGCGATGTCGATGATCATCCCCGCCGCCGTCAGGATGAAAGCGACGGCGAGGGCCAGCGCGGCGGCGGGCGCCAGGACGGCCGGCCGCGCATGAAAAAAGAAAGCGGCCGCGAACGATGCGGACAGGATGCCGAGCAGGGCGATGGCGTACGAGTGCATGAACTTGGCCTTCACCTGGTCGCGGGCGCTGACGGGAATGACCTTCGAAATCCAGAACTGGCCGCCCTCGCGGGAGAACGCCGAGGAAGAGGTTCCGTTCAGGCTGCCGCAAATGGTCATGAAAGCCGCCGTGGCCAGGATCATGTGAAAGGGTTTGGCCGACGTCATGACGGCCCGGAGAAACGCGTTATTACCGCCGCCCCCGGTTTTGGCCATGAGAATGAATATAAGGGGAACGAGAAGAACGACGAGCACGCCGTTCAAAAGGAATATCGGCGTGCGGTTCATGATCCGCCATTCACGGACGAATATCGCTCGAACCGGGCGGCGGCCGGAGGAGATTTTCCTGGACATCTGGACCTGGGACAGCGCCCGCCGCTTCGCGGCGATCTCGCCCAGGCCGATGAGCCCGCCATAAAAAAGTTTTTCCGAAATGATGACCATGAGAACAAGGAGGAGAAGGGAAGTCCCCGCAAAAAGCGAAAGATGGGCCAGGCCGGTCCGGGAAAAGCCGGAAGCCAAGGCTTTTGTCGCCCAGATGCTGGGCGGGAAGCCGGCTCCGATGCGGTTGAGAAGGCTGTCGGGCGACGCGAGGAAGGCGGTCATGGCCTGGGCGTCCGGCCCCGCTGAGCCGGAATACCGGCTCATGGCCGTCTGGGCGGCCAATCCCGCTGCTATGAGGACAAGGCTGCCGGCCAGGATCAAAACGTCTTTTTTCCGGCCGATGTTGACGATCCGCATCATGGCCACGACGAGAAGCGAGACGATCGCCAGGGGGATGACCGGGAGAAATGCGTAGATCAGGGCGGCGGCCGCCCAATAAGACAGGCCTCCTCCGGACAATACGCCGAAGGTTATGAAAACCGGAAGGACGATGATCATGACGGTCAGGTATTCGTTGGCCAGGATGATGACGAATTTCGAGGTCATGACCTGGAAGGGCTTGAGCGGCAGGGGGATGAGCATTTCCAGATCCCGGGAAAAGTAGAAAGCCGAGATGACGTAGTAGAGCCCGAAAAGAAGGATGAAAAGCTGGCCCGCCAGGATGCCAAGGGTCAGAAGCGCGCTCTCCTGGCCGAGCGGCTTGAGCAGAAAGTAGGCGTTTTGCAGGAAGAGAATCAAGTAGTAGAGCGCGGGGAGGGCGCCGATGACCGCGAGGACGATGAGAACTCCGAGCCAGAGATCTTTCTTTTCCTTGAAAAGGCGGTGGACGAGAAGGGCCAGCCCGAAGTTGGACTTGAGGCCGGCGCGGAGGAGGCTCGAGAACGCGGTCATGAACCTGTGAGCTCCAGGAAGATATTTTCGAGGGACTGCACCTCCCGGCCGAGTCGCTTGAGCTCGTCAATGGTCCCGCAGGCGATGAGCCGTCCCTTGTTGATGATGCCGATGCGGTCGCAGAGCTTCTCGGCGACCTCCATGACGTGCGTCGAGAAAAATAGCGTCTTCCCCTGGTCGCAGTGCTGGCGCATGAGTTCCTTCAGATGAAACGCGGCCCGGGGATCAAGCCCGACCAGCGGCTCGTCGAGCACCATGACTCTGGGCGCGGGAAGCAGAGCCGCCGTCAGGACGATTTTTTGCTTCATGCCGTGCGAATAGCTCTGGATGGGATTGGCGACGGCCCGGGAGAGCTCGAAGAGCTCGAGCCACTTATCGATCCGGTCGAGGCGCTCCTTCTTGGGGACGCCATAAACGTCGCCGATGAAATTCAGGTATTCGAGACCGGTCAGCCTCTCGTAGACGGCCGGATAATCCGGGACGTACGTCGTGAGGAATTTGCATTTCAGCGCGTCCTTTTGCGTATCCAATCCCTCGATCGAAATCGATCCGGAATCCGGTTTGAGCAGGCCGACGATCATCTTGATGGTCGTCGTTTTGCCGGCCCCGTTCGGTCCGAGAAAACCGAAGATCTCGCCGGGCCTGACGGTCATCGCGAGATCGTCAACCGCCCTGATCCTGCCTTTGTTATAGCTTTTCGAGACGCGCGTCAGCTCGATCATGTATCCCCCTCATTCGGATGAACGGCGCGAAGTCGGGCTCACGCCTGCGTTTCCCCCCGGCCCCCGGCCCGCCAGGCCGGCGACGATCCCCGACGCCCACGCCCAGGCCAGGTTGTAGCCGCCGCGGGGGCCTTGAACGTCCAAAATCTCTCCGGCGAAGTAAAGACCGGGTCGGCGCACGGATTCGAGAGTCCGGGGATCGACTTCGCGGGCGTCGACGCCGCCGCTCGTAAACTCGGCTTCGTTCCAGCCGCGGGTTCCCGATACGGGCAGGCGCTTTGCCTTGAGCGCGGCGGCCAGGGTTTCCGCCGCGCGTTCCGTATGACGCTTTTCCGCGGCCAGCCACCGGGAGACGAGGGAGGAAAACCTGTCGGGCAGGATGCCGGCGACAAGGTCGGAGTCGGCCCATCCCTCCCGGATCCGTTTGGAGAGCTCCGCCGCCAGGGATGAGGCGGTCATGAAGGGAACGAGGTCCAGGACGACGGCCGTGTCCGGATTCCCGCCGCGGTGAATCGCCGCCGAGAGGCTTTCGCTGATGTCGAGGACGGCCGTCCCGGAAAGGCCGTATTGGGTGAAAAGGATCTCGCCGTCCGCGGATTCCGCGGGCTTCCCGCCGATAAGGCCCGTGGCGCGCGCCCTGATCTTACGCCCTTGAAGGATGTGACACATCCTATCCTTGACGATCAGAGGGACGGCGCTCGGGACGGGGGTGATGATCCCGTGTCCGAAACTCGCGGCCAATTCGTAGCAACTGCCGTTCGAACCCAGGGCGGGATAGGATCGGCCTCCTCCCGCCAGGACGACGGAGCGGGCCTCGAGCTTTTTTCCGGATCCGGCGGCCGAGATCGAAAAAATCCCGGATTTTCGCCCGACGGAGCGCGCTTCAAGATTCGTCTCGACGGCGATGCCGAGCCTTCGGACCTCGAGTTCAAGGACACTGAGGACGGAGGCCGCCTGATTGGTGACCGGGAAGATCCGGCTCCCGTCGGAATAAGTCCGAAGACCGAGGCCTTTGAAAAAATCAAGAATCCGTTCCGGTCCGAATTGCCCGAACACGGATGCGACGACGCTTGGGCTCGTCGTGGTGAACGATGAGGCCTCCAGCCTTTCCGGCAGAAGGTTGCAGCGGCCGCCGCCCGTCGCCAGGATTTTTTTCCCCAGGCGGGGCATCCGGTCGCAGACGACCACGCGGCTTCCCCGGCGCGCGGCGCTGATGGCGGCGGCGAGGCCGGCGGCCCCGCCTCCGACGACGGCGACGTCAAAAACCTGAGACATGTCCTCAGCTTACCCGATTCGGGGCGGGCTCGTAAAGAGCCGCCGGAGGACTCGAAGCTTGTGTCGATTGAGACTCCTCCTTTTCCGGCCCTCGGCACGCCTGGATGGCCGGGTTCCTTGAAAGAGAAGCGGGCCGGGGAAATCTTTCCGCGGCCCCGATACCGGAGCCGGCCGGGGCGGTCGTCCCTGTCTCCGAGGAGACGCACTTTGAGCGGGAACACGTATTTCCCCAGGGATTCAGCCGGGGCGGTTGTCCCCGTCTCCGAGGAGACGCACCCTCGGCAGGGGGCTGCTTGCGAGGCTTCCCCGGCTTCCGCGCGATTGCGCCGCCGCGCTCATCGGCGTGCGGAAATTCGTCATTGACGATCCGGGGATTGAAGAGAGATCAAAGGATCAACATGCAGTCGCCGTAGGAAAAAAAACGGTATTTCTTTTGGACGGCTTCCCTGTAGGCGCGCATGATGAGCTCATGTCCGGCGAACGCGGCCACGAGCATGAGCAGCGTCGATTGGGGAAGATGGAAGTTCGTAAGAAGCCGGTCAATCGCCTGAAAACGGTAGCCGGGATAGATGAAAAGCGAAGTCCGGCGTTTCCCCGGAAGGATTTCGCCGCCTCGCCAGGAACTCTCGAGCGCGCGGACGGCGGTCGTGCCGACAGCCGTTATTTTCCGGTTTTCCTTTTTCGCCAGGCCGAGGGCTAGGGCGGCCGGCGGGCTGACCTCATAGGATTCCTCGAGCATCCGGTGCTCTTCGATGTCCCTGACGCGGACCGGATGAAACGTGGCCAGGCCGACCTCGAGCGTAATGCGGCACATCACGACGCCTCCCGCCTCGAGGTCCGCCAGGAGGGCCTCCGTGAAATGCAGACCGGCCGTCGGCGCGGCGATCGCGCCCTCCTTGGCCGCGAACACGGTTTGATAGCGCTCGATATCGTCGCGGCGCAGGCCGTAGTTTTCTTTCGGGCGCTTGATATACGGGGGAAGGGGGGCGAATCCGGATTTGTCCAGAAAAGATCGGACATCCGGGTTTTCAAAACGCAAAACGCGTTTCCCCTCCGGGCCGGCTTCGAGGACCTCGGCTTCGTGCCCGCCCGGAAAAACGATGTGATCCCCGCACCGGACTCTCCGCGCGGGCCGGCACAGGACTTCCCAGACTCCCGGTGAAATTTCCGCGAGAAAGAGGTACTCCACGGAGGCGTCCGCCTTTCTTCCCCAGGCCTTGGCCGGAATGACCTTGGTATCGTTCAGGACCAGAACGTCGCCGGGATCGAAGAAGCCGGCGATGCGCCGGAATTCGGAGTGACGGATATCGCCGGTTTTCCGGTCGACGATCATCATCCGCGAGTCGTCGCGGCGGGGGAGAGGGTGCTGGGCGATAAGCTCCGGCGGGAGTTCGTAGTCGAATTCGGTGATTTTCATGCGGGTGGGAAACGAAGGGCGGAGGGCGCGGACAAGCCTTTGGAGCGGGGAATCTCCCGGCCGGTGTTTCCGTGAGCCGGGGGCGGGCAAGAGCTTTTCATATTCTCGGCGTGCACGGAGGACTTCACGGCTCGTTGTCTGAAAACAGTTTTTTTTGCGGGGCGGGGGGGGGCGCGCCCGGATAGGCAAATCCCATGTGCTCGTAGGCGCGCGGGGTGAGCTTCCGTCCGCGGATCGTGCGCTCCAGGAATCCGATGCGCATCAGGAAAGGCTCGTAAATGGATTCGATGGTGTCCTTCTCTTCGTCGATGGCCGCGGCGATGGTGCTGATTCCGACGGGCCCCCCGTGGAAGTTCTCGATGATGGTCATCAGGATTTTCCGGTCCACATCGTCGAGCCCCAGGGCGTCGACTTCCATCCTGTCCAGGGCGTCGTGGGCTTCGGCGGCCGTGATCTTCCCTTTGCCCTTGACGTCGGCGAAATCCCTCACCCGGCGCAGGAGCCGGTTGGCCACGCGCGGGGTGCCCCGAGCCCTTAGGGCGATTTCCTCGGCGCCCTTTTCGTCGATTTTGACCTTGAGAATGGCGGCCGACCTCTGAATGACTTTTTTCAGGTCATCCACCTTGTAGTAGTCGAGGCGGTGGATGATCCCGAACCGGCCCCGGAGGGGAGCGGTGATCCGGCCCGCCCGCGTCGTCGCTCCGATGAGCGTGAACTTCTTGATTTTCAGCTTGTGGCTGCGGGCGCTCGGCCCCTGGCCGATGACGATGTCCAGGCTGAAGTCCTCCATGGCCGAATAGAGAATTTCCTCGACCGAAGGATGGAGCCGGTGGATTTCGTCGATGAAGAAGATCTCCTTGCTTTGAAGGTTGGAGAGGATGGCGGACAAGTCGCCCGTCCGCTCGATGACGGGGCCCGCGGTCGGCTTGATCCCGACCCCCAGCTCCCTGGCGATCAGATAGGCCAAGCTCGTCTTGCCCAGGCCGGGAGGGCCGTAGAGAAGCACGTGGTCGAGATGCTCGCCGCGCTTTTTGGCCGCCTCGATGAAGACTTTGAGGTTGGCCTTGATGTTGTCCTGTCCGACGAATTCATCAAAGGAGCGGGGCCTCAGGCTGTCTTCGAAAAGCAGGTCCTCCTTGGTGCGGACCGGGGTCAGAATCGCGGGCATGGTAAAATCCTTCTATGATTTTTCCTTCAATTTATAGTATTCATAACCGATTGCCGTCGGAAACGCAAGGCGGATGATGGCCATGAGGGTCCCGGGACGGGGCTCAAATCCTGGCCATCTTCTGCAGGCACTCGCGGAGGAGAGCCTCGAATCCCGCGCCGGGCGGCTGCGAGGAGATGGCCAGGTCCACCACGCGTTCCACCTCCTTCCGCCTGAACCCGAGGTTCAGAAGGGCGGAAACGAGGTCTTCCCTTTCCTTGGATCCCTTGACCGCCAGCACCTTTTCTTTTTTTTCGATTTTGTCCTGGAGTTCCATGGTGATGCGCAGAGCGGTCTTCTTGCCGATCCCGGGCACGAGAGAGATCCGGGCGACGTCCGTCCGGCGGATGGCGTCCTCGAGCTCGGCGGGCTCGATTCCGGACAGAATGTTCATGGCGAGCTTGGGGCCGATTCCCGAGATGCCGATCAGCTTCAGGAATATGTCGCGCTCTTTTTCGGTGGAGAAGCCGAAAAGCGAAAGGGCGTTGTCGGTCAGGTGGGTATGGATGAAAAGCTCGACGGGCTCCTCCGCCTCGTTCAGCTTGAAATACGTCGACAGCGGGATCGAGACGCAGTAGCCGACCCCGCCGACGTCGACGACGGCCTGGTGGGGGAGCTTCTGAATGAGAATGCCCTTGAGGTAAGCGATCATCAGCGGCCCCCTTTTACCCGGATTCGGCGAGTTTTTCCCGGAAGATTCTCGAATTGAGATGGCAGATGGCGGCGGCCAGCGCGTCCGACGCGTCCGAGGCCATATCGTCATCGTCGATGCGCAGCAGCGCCCTAACCATAACCTGGACCTGACTCTTGTCCGCCCGGCCGTATCCGGTCACAGCCTTCTTGATTTCGAGGGCGGAGTATTCGTGGAGTTCGCATCGCCGGGCGGCCAGCGCGACGAGAATCGCGCCGCGGACCTGCCCAAGGGTGAGGGCGGTTTTGACGTTCTGGGCGTGGAAGGGATTCTCGATCGCGGCCTCGACCGGGCCGTAGGTTCCGATGATCTTTTCGATCTCCGATTCGATCATGTGAAGCCTTTGGGGGAAGGGGAGCCGAGGAGACGGATTGATCGTCCCGTAGCCCACGGAGAGGTACTCGCCTCCGGAGGATTCAATGATGCCGAAGCCCGTGGATTGGAGGCTGGGGTCGATTCCGAGAACCCTCATCGGCCGGGCGGCTCAAGCCTGTTCGGAAAAGCTCGACATTTCCTCTTCGGAGATGTCGAAATTGCCGGACACCGTCTGGACGTCGTCGTGGTCCTCGAGCTCTTCCATGAGCTTCAGAACCTGCTGGGCGGGCTTGCCCTCGAGCTTGACATAGTTCTGGGGGATATAGCCGACGTTGGAGTCCGCGATCTCGATGCCGTTCGATTTCAGCGCCTCGACGACCGCTTCGTATTTCTCGGGGGAAGTGATGATCTCGAAATTGCCGCCGTCGTCGATCATGTCCTCCGCGCCGTTGTTCAGGGCGATGTCCATAAGCTGTTCCTCGGACGCCTTGGCTTTCTCGATATCGACGTATCCCTGGCGCTTGAACATCCAGGCCACGCATCCCTGCTCGCCCATGCGGCCGCCGTTTTTCATGAAAATGTGGCGGATCTCGGAGACCGTGCGGTTCTTGTTGTCGGTGAGGACGGTGATGAAGACGGCAACGCCGCCGGGCCCATAGCCCTCGTAGATGATTTCCTCGTACTGGGAGCCCTCGAGCTGGCCCGTGCCTTTCTGGATGGCGCGCTTGATGTTGTCGGCCGGCATGTTGACGGCCCGGGCGTCCTGGACGGCCTTGCGGAGCCGGGGATTGGCCTCGGGATCGCCGCCCCCGGCCCGGGCCGCGACGGCGATTTCGCGGATGATCTTGGTGAAGATCTTGCCTCGCTTGGAATCGGCGGCGGCCTTTTTATGTTTGATGGAATGCCATTTGGAATGACCGGACATTGTTGTCTCCTTCTAGATGAATCCACGAAAAGCTTAGCACAAATGGAAATGAGGCGCAATGTCAAGGCGCCGACGGCGCGGGAATATGGGGAAAAGGCTATCGAGGATGCGGTTCATGCCCCGTCCAGAATGGCTGGAAGACGGTTAATACATAGTAATAGTATAGGAATTGTGTAATGTGCCTGTTTTGGCTATAATACGCACATGGCTAAAGACCCGGTCTGCGGCATGGACATCGCGGAGGAGACGTCCGCGGGCGCGTCCTTCCACAAAGGCCGGAGATATTATTTTTGCTCGACGGGTTGCAAGGAAAAATTCGACGCCGATCCGGAACAATACGTGAAGGAGGGATCTTCGGAGCCGATGGGGACGGTTTCGGAAGGCGGGCCGGAGGAGAACCGTGGAACAAGGGGGAATACCCGCCGGCTGGACATCCCCGTGACGGGAATGTCTTGCGCCGGCTGCGCCGCCGGCATCGAGCGCGAACTGAAGGATTTGGAGGGAGTCGAAAAAGCCAGTGTGAATTTCGCCACGTCTCGGGCGACCGTCTTCTACGAGCCGCGCCTGATCGATCCCGCCGTTTTCGTGTCTTCGATTGAAAAGAGCGGCTACGGGGTGGGAAAAGCGTCCATGGAGCTCCTCGTGGAGGGGATGTCCTGCGCCTCCTGCGTCGCGCGGATCGAAACGGAAATCGGGCGGATAGCGGGCGTTCTCGGGGTCCAGGCGAATCTGGCGACCGGCAGGGTCCGCATCGAGTACGTACCCGGCGGGTTCTCTCCGGACGAGGCCGGGAAGGCCGTCACGGGCCTGGGGTATAAGGTCCATGAAACCGGAGGAAAGGGCTCCGCGGAAGACCTCGAGGCCGTCCTCCGCGAAAGGGAATACCGGTCGCTCAGAAAAAAAGTCGCCGCCGGCGGCCTCCTGGCCGTGCTGATTTTCCTCGGCGGCATGCCGCGGCTCTTTCCCTGGGTGCCGGGGATCCTCCGGAATTTCTTCGTTCTCTGGGCCCTGGCGACGCCCGTCCAGTTTGTCATCGGTTTTCAATTCTATCGGGGTGCCTGGGCGTCCGTCCGGCGCCGCAGCGCCGACATGAACACCTTGATTGCCGTCGGCACGTCCGCCGCCTATTTTTACAGCGTCGCGGCGACGATCGCCCCCTCCTTTTTCCACGAAGCGGGAATCGTTCCGGCCGTTTATTTCGACACCTCGGCCGTCATCATCGTCCTGATCCTTTTCGGGCGCATGCTGGAAGCCGGCGCCAAGGGACGCGCGTCCGAGGCTATCCGCAGGCTCATGAACCTGCGGCCGAAAACGGCCCGGGTCATCCGCGGAGAGACGGAGACCGATATCCCCGTTGACGCCGTCGAGGTGGGGGACATCATCCTTGTCCGGCCCGGCGAGAGGATCCCCGTCGACGGGACGATTATCGAGGGCGTCTCGGCCGTGGATGAATCCATGATCTCCGGCGAGAGTCTGCCCGTGGATAAAAGCGCGGGCGATGAAGTCATCGGAGCCGCCATCAACAAGTTCGGGAGCTTCAAATTCAGGGCGACAAAAGTCGGCAAGGACACCACATTGGCTCAAATCATCCGTCTCGTTCAAGAAGCTCAGGGTTCAAAGGCGCCGATCCAGAGGCTGGCGGACGTGGTCGCCGGCTATTTCGTCCCGGCCGTCATGTCGATCGCCGTCCTGACGTTCATTGTATGGTTTGATTTCGGGCCCAGCCCGTCCCTGACCTTCGCGCTCCTCAATTTCGTCGCCGTCATGATCATCGCCTGCCCCTGCGCTCTGGGGCTGGCGACGCCCACGGCCATCATGGTGGGCACGGGGAGGGGAGCGGAACGGGGAATCCTCATCCGGAGCGGAGAGGGGCTTGAAACGGCGCACGACGTCGATACCGTGGTTTTCGACAAAACGGGGACCCTGACGTGCGGCGAGGCGGTGGTGACCGACGTCGTTCCGGCGGCGGGCCGAACGGAAGAGGATCTCCTGCGGCTGGCAGCGGGAGTGGAGAGGAATTCTGAACATCCGATCGCCCAGGCCGTGGTCAAAAAAGCCCGGGAGAGGGGAATAGAGCCGGAAGATTCCCGGAATTTCGAGGCCGACCCCGGAAAAGGCGTGGTCGCCGAAATCCTCGGCGGCACGGTCATCGTGGGCACCTCGAAATACCTGGCCGAGAAGGGGATCGATATGGAGCCGTCCGCGGCGGCGGGCAATTCCCTGACTCTCAACGGGAAGACGGTCATCTACGTGGCCGCCGAGGGCCGGATGGCGGGTTTTCTGGCCGTCGCCGACGCCCTCAAGGACGGATCGGCGGAAGCCGTGGCGAAGCTCAAGGCCATGGGGCTTGGGGTCGTCATGCTCACGGGAGACCAGCGGCTGACGGCTGAAGCCGTGGCTCTGAAGGCCGGGATCAGCCGTGTGGCCGCGGAAATCCTGCCCGGAGAGAAAGCCGAGGTGATCAAGCGGCTTCAAGCCGAAGGAAAGAAAGTCGCCATGGTCGGCGACGGCATCAATGACGCTCCGGCCCTGGCGCAGGCGGACGTGGGGATCGCCATCGGGTCCGGCACGGATATCGCCATGGAGGCCGCCGACATCACTCTCGTCAGCGGCGATCTGGCGGGCGTGGCCTCGGCCATCAACCTCAGCCGGCGGACCATCCGGACCGTCAAGCAGAACCTTTTCTGGGCGTTCATTTACAACGTCGTCGGCATACCCGTCGCGGCGGGAATCCTCTATCCGTTCTTCGGCATACTGCTCAATCCGATGCTGGCCTCGCTGGCCATGGCCTTCAGTTCGGTATCGGTTTTGGCGAATTCACTCCGATTGAAAAGGGCGAGAATCTGAGGGGAAGTCCGGATGACCGCGAAAATCGTCGTGACGGTTTTGGGATTGGCCCTCATTGTCGTCATCAACCGGCATTTCCTGATGTCCCGCCGCCGGGACGCTGGCCGAAAAACGCGACGCGGGGCGGGGACTCCCCGGTCGCGAGAGCCTGAATGAGAACAGGCATGTGAAAGCATAGGACGTTTTTTCCCGCCGAGGGCGGTCCGGAACGCTTCCGGAATGACTCGATCCTCGCGTCCGATACCATTTGGGCGCCGGCCGGATTTTTGTTATCCTTAGCAAAGAAACGAAATGTCAAGGAAACGAGTCGCCGTGGCCATGAGCGGGGGGGTGGACTCCTCGGTGGCCGCCGCGCTGCTCATCGAACGGGGCTATGAGGTCATCGGAATCACCATGAGCCTCTTTTCCGCGCCCGTGGAGGGGCGCGGCCCTGAGAATCCTGGGAGTCGCTGCGGAAGGGAGGCGGAGGAGGACGCCCGCGGCGTCGCCCGGGCGCTCGGGATCCCCCACCATGTCGCCGATTTCCGCAAGATATTCGCCGATCGGGTGATCGCCGATTTTTGTTCGGAATACGCGCGGGGCCGGACGCCCAATCCCTGCATCCGCTGCAACGAGCATATCAAGTTCGGCCGTTTCCTCGAGACGGCGGAGACGCTCGGCGCCGGTCTCATCGCCACAGGTCACCATGCGCGCGTTGAAAAAGATCCGGGCTCGGGCCGGTTCCTTTTGAAAAAGGGGCGGGACGAGATCAAGGACCAATCCTATTTTCTCTATCGGCTGGGCCAGTATCAACTGTCAAGGACGCTGATGCCCGTCGGCGATCTGACGAAACGGCAGGTCCGGGAGAAGGCCAGGGCGCTCGGTTTCCCGGCGGCCGGCGCGACGGAGAGCCAGGAGATCTGTTTTGTCCCGGGCAACGACTATCCCCGGTTTCTCGAGTCCCAGGTCCCGGAGGCCTTCAAACCGGGGCCCATACTCGATGCTCACGGCAGGATCCTCGGAGAGCACGGGGGCATCCTTCACTTCACGGTCGGCCAGCGCCGGGGAATGAGGATCGCCGCGGCCAACCCGCTTTACGTGCTATCCATCGATCCGGCCGCGAACTCGATTGTCATCGGCCCCGACGAGGAGCTATACAGGAAAGCGCTGACCGCCTC
>Ga0228535_1001488_pt1 | contig 34804 bp, 31 predicted proteins | sample SJ1metagenome_FD_168457 | JGI IMG/M metagenome (GOLD analysis project Ga0228535, IMG submission 168457) | Enriched culture of PCE-dechlorinating microbial communities from Ithaca, New York, USA - SJ1 | ecosystem: Engineered > Modeled > Simulated communities (microbial... > Unclassified | place...
GCCATGAACCAGCCCGCCCTTGAGAAATTCCTCGGCTCCGTCCGGCCCGGGGGGATCATTCTGCTCAACAGCTCCCTCTGCAGGTGGGAAGGGAAGCGGACGGACATTCGTGCGGCTGAGATACCGGCGGACGACATCGCCCTTGAGATCGGGTCGCCCAAGGTGGCCAACATCGTGATCATCGGTGCCTACATTAAGCTGAGCGGGGCTCTTTCCGAACAGGAGATGCTGGACGCCATCGAGGAGAAGCTGGGCAAGCGGCCCGAGCTGCTCGAGATGAACAGGAAGGCCCTCCGGACGGGAATGGAGCGGGTGACCCTGAGGGAGTAATTCAGGCAGTTCGTGAAGCAGCGGCCCTTCGGGGCCGCTTTTTTTATGGGACGAGGGAGGGGAAACCGGGATCGTGCCGGGCCCGGTTTGCCTCCGCTGTCCGGAGGTCCCGGACGGCGTAGCAGTAGATGCACCCCGCCGGGCAGGTATCGTAGGCGCCTATATCGGCGCTTACGCAGCATCCGCACAGGGGGCGCTGGTTCCTGTCCTTCCCGGCGTCCAGGGGGCGTCCTGCGAGCCGTTCCGCCAGGGTCCTGTCGATGCAGGCACCCCTGGGGACCCCCTCCCCGGTGAAATCTTCAGCCTCGCAGCAGGTACTGAGGGAGATCCCCTTTCCGGCGGCGCTTTCGGCAAAGGAGCGGACCAGCCCGTGCATGATCTCCGGCGGCGCTTCCCGGAAGCCCCTGCCCCGGTTTTTTCTGTAGATGTCCACGAAACTCAGGACGCATCGCTCCGTGCTGCCTTCCAGAAAGCGGCACATTCGGGCGAACTCCTCCCTGTGCCGTTCCGCCGGGTATTCCTCCGAGATGATCACAGGGTCGTACCGCCAGATGACCCGGGAAGGGCCAAGCCTTTCAGCCAGGGCCCGGAAGGCCGAAAGAATCTTTTCCTTAGGGGCGATCCCCGGCTCCAGGCCGGAACCGTACGGGGTGACGGTCCACTGGAAATAATACGGATACCCGGCCTCGTCCAGCCTGTCCAGGAGACCGAACAGAGGACGGGCGTCTTTTGTCCAGAAAACGAAACAGTCCACGTCGGCGGGCATGAGGGAGATTCTCCTCACCTGTGCCGGGTTCCGGGGATTTCGGACGAGGGCGAAGCCGTCCTCCAGGCGACGCTCCAGCCACGGGGTGTAGAAAGCGGGAATGTCCGTCCGCCTGCTGGCGCTGATTATCATGGCCGACGTGCGGATTTCACCGGCCGGGGGATGACTTTTCGGAGGCGTGAGCTGCTTCAAGTTCGAGCAGCCACGTCTTCAGTTCCAGTCCGCCGCCGTACCCCACGAGCTTTCCGTTCGCCCCGATGATCCGATGGCAGGGAATGAAGATGGCGATGGGGTTCCGCGCGTTGGCCATACCCACGGCCCGGACCGCCTTCTGGTTTCCCGAGGCGATGGCGAGATCCTTGTAGCTCGCAGTCTTCCCGTAGGGAACCTCCACGAGCTTTTCCCACACCTTCTTCATGAAGGGGGTCCCCTCGGCCTTCAGGGGAAGATCGAACTTCTTCAGTTTCCCGGCCAGGTACAGCTCCAGCTGCCGGAAGGCCTCCTTTACTACGGGAGGCTCCTTTTTTTCAAAACCGCCCAGCTCCGCCGTGTTTTTCGGCAGGTAGAGGTGGGTGATGAATTTCCCGTCGCTTCCGATGGCCATGGGGCCGATGATCGTCTTCCGCACGTACAGCATGGGTTCTCTCCTCCCGTCGTTTTCCTTTTTTTGCACTGCCGGTCTATTGTGGCTCAAAGGCCCGAAAAAATCATCCCCGGGTTTTTCCCGAATCCGCTCTCCCCCTTTTGTACCTATTGTGCAGGGAGCGGTATGGACAGGGAGGCGTCCCTGGTGTACAAAAGAGCGAAAGGACCGGACAGGATCCGGACGATTATCGAAAAAATTCTCAGGGAGAATACATGAAACCTCTTTTTGATCTGCACACCCACACTATTGCCAGCGGTCATGCGTTCAGCACACTGAAGGAGAATATCGAGGCGGCGGCCGGGCGGGGACTTTTAGCTCTCGGAATATCCGACCATTCCCCCGGCATGCCGGGGGCTGCCCACCCATTTTATTTCGGAAACTACAAGATCCTTCGAAAGACCCTCCTTGGTATCCGTATCATAAAAGGAATCGAGGCGAACATCACCGATTTTGCCGGCACCATCGATGTGGATGCGGAGACGGCGGGGAAGGTGGAATATGTTATTGCCAGCCTGCATCCGCCGTGCCTTCCATTCGGGACCAGGAGCGAGAACACTGCGGCCCTGGCGGGAGCCATGGCGAACCCTTACGTGAAGATCATCGGCCACCCTGACGACGACCGTTACCCGCTGGACTACGAAGAGTTCGTGACGGCGGCGAAGCGGGAGAATGTGGCCCTCGAGGTCAACAATTCCAGTTTTTGCCCCGGGTCGGGAAGGCAGAACGGTGTAAAAAACGCCCGGACCATGCTGCATTACTGCCATCGGTTCGAAGTTCCCGTCATTCTGGGCAGCGACGCCCACATCTGGTATGACGTGGGAGAGATGGGCCGCTGCAGGGCCCTCCTCCGGGAGACGGATTTTCCGCCGGAACTGGTTCTCAACTACCGGATGGACGGGCTTGAGTATGTTCTGAACAGGAATGAGAAATCCGTAAAAACCAGTGGAAGGAGTGTCCGGTAAGGGCAGCCCGGGGGATCAGTTCTGAAGGTACGGAGGTCACTTTGTTTCCTTGAGCCCCTGCAGGACGGCGCAGATTTCCCTCACTTCCTCGGCGCTCAGGTTTTCGAAGTTTTCCAGACGCTGGATGGCCAGCACGAGAAACTCGTTTTTCGGCTTCGCCTCCGGTTCGGGGGCGGGGCTCATGAAAAAAGAAGCGATCGTTCCCGTGAGGGTGCTTATGAAGCCAATTCCCACCAGCATGAGCAGTATCGCTACGACTCTCCCTCCTGCGGACGCGGGGGAGATGTCGCCGTAGCCTACTGTTGTTGCCGTAACCAATGCCCACCACAGGGCGTCGTAGAAACCCATCTGTTTAAAATACCGGATCGCAACGGTTCCGATGAGAACTGTACACACAGTAAAAAAGAGGACATACTGGAAATTATGCTGCCTCAGGAATCGCGAAGCATACTGTTGCGCCCTGCCGAAATAGGCGACAAGGCGGATAAGCCTCAGAACTCTCAGCGCACGGGCTGAGCGGAACATCCTGAAAAGCCGCAGCGATCTCAGGCCCTTGAACAGCGCATCAAAGGGCAGAATCGCAATGAGTTCGATGATATGGGTCTTCACGTAGCGCCTTTTGTCCGCCGCCAGGTAGAACCGGGTGAAGTAATCTCCGACGAAGAGAAGCCACACCGCGAGATCTATCCATTCGAGCACGGCTCCCTGGGACTCTGAAAGATCCATCTTCTCCTGGGCGATGATCAGTCCCACGGATACGACGGCAAGGAAGACGAGAAAAAAATCGTACGTTCGTATCGCTTTTTCCCTGTTTTTTATCTGGAACATGAGTTCATCCTGTCCATTGACCTGAAGGCCGATTTTGGAGAACGGGGGAGCGGTATACCCCGGCTGCTTTTGAAAAGAATATACCAGGATAGCCCGGGGAAACAACCGGCTTCTGCTGAAAAACCGGGGGGAAAAAATTGTGAATCAAGAAGCGGAAAAGTATCCGCGGAGGCTCTATAAAGATAAAAAAATTTGGACGGAATGCGGTATGCGGAGATCGTCTACAGGGTTTCTCCCGGGAGGTCAGTGCCTGAAGCCGCCCTGTACGTTTTTTTGCCTCCCTACAGCCTTTCCAACAGTGCTCCGGAATCGATCGTGTTCACCCTGAATTCAATTTCGGGTGACGATGAGATTTTTTCATCTTGCCCGCAGAATCGGCTGGAAGGCCATCCCGGTGCCGATGGCAAAACCCTAAGAGCCCGCACAACCGGAAAAAGAACGGTTTGTTCTCCCTGAAAAGGGAACGGATTTTTCTTCTCTCTTCTTTTTGCAGGGAAACAAAAACTGCGGGGGTACTTTCCGCAGTTTTTAAATTCGAGTCCCCCGGTTTTCCCCGATGGCACATGCACTTTCACCAACTACACATTCTTCAAGTTTGGACTGTTTCTATTGGATAATTAACTTAAATTTTCAAGTTGATATGTTTATATGTTCGGTGTATGATTTCGGCCTGGGAAACGTCTGATATTATGCAGGATACATTTTCACGGGGCCGTTCAGTGCGGCTTATTTCATTCGGGGAGGAAAACGACTTGGAATCATCAATCAAGGCAAGACTGCTTCGGTACTGGAAAGTGTACGCCGGGGCCCTGGTCCTGGCAATCATCAGCGATATGATCGGAATTGTCCGGTTCGACATCGGCATCGGGACGCTGACCCTTTTCCCCATGGTCTTCGCGACCATCATCGGGGGGCTCTTCGGGCCCGACCTGCTGAAGCTCTTTAATATGGAGGAATCTGGCGCCGCGGGAGCCATGGTTCTCGTCTGCCTCGCTCCCTTCATGGCGAAGATGGGCGTTGGCGCCGGAGCGAACCTGGCCAGGCTGGTGGAAGTGGGACCTGCCCTCCTGCTCCAGGAGTTCGGCAACCTGGGAACGATACTCATCTCCCTTCCGGTGGCGCTCCTCCTCGGCCTGAAAAAAGAGGCCATAGGTGCGTGCTACTCGATCAACAGGGATTCGAACCTGGGGCTCACCACTGACATTTATGGTCCGGATGCTCCCGAGACCAAGGGAACCTTCGCCGTGTACATCGTTGGGTCAGTGATCGGAACGGTCTTCATGAGCCTCCTGGCGAGCATCGTGGCATCATGGAACATCTTCCATCCTCTGGCGCTCGGCATGGCGTCGGGCGTTGGCAGCGGGAGCATGATGACCGCCGCCGCGGGGACACTTGCCACCATCTACCCCGACTACGCTGAGGTTATTCCTGTTCTCGGCGGCGCCAGCGATATGCTCACGGGCATCACCGGCATCTACATGGGGACGTTCATCGGGCTGCCCCTCACCACCTGGCTGTACAACAGGCTCGAGCCGAAGATCGGAAGAATATTTGCCCGGAATACCATGGACAGCGGAGTGGAAGGAGAAGCAGAATGAAAGCGAAAGCGGAGATTCGTTTCTTTGAACAGATGGGGCTCCTGGCGCTTGCCGGGACGATCATGGTCCTTACCAACATGATCGGCTTCAAATATACGCTGGTCCAGTCCCTTCAGGGATATGCCGTTCTCGGAAGCATCGCCCTGGCGGGAGTGACCATAAGCCGCTTCATGAGCCGCTTCATAAAGCTGCCCACTATGATGTATGTATCTCTGGCCGGACTTCTTCTGGCATCTCCGGTCTCTCCGGTCAAGGAACATGTGATCTCCTGGGCGAACAACTTCGCCTTTCTTGCCCCGGCAACAGCCCTCGGAGCCTTCGCGGGCATCTCCCTGGGAAAGGATATGAAAAATTTCGGCAGAATGGGTGTCAAGCTGATCGCCATCACTGTGCTTGTAATAACCGGGACGTTCATTATGTCGGCCTTCGTGGCGGACCTCGTCCTGAAGTACACTGGATCCATCTGAGGAGGGCGGGCAATGCACTGCGATATCCTCATCAGGAACTGTTCCCTGCTCACGCCGGAATTTGAAGTCAGGGAATCGGTATCGGTGGCCATAGACGACAGCCTCATCGTATCCATCGGCAATACCGGGGAAGTGGAAAGGGAGTATGAACCCGGGGAAACGATCGACGGACGGGGCAAATTGCTCATGCCCGGCTTCGTGGACGCTCACACTCATACCTGCCAGCAGTTGCTGAGGGGGCGCATTGCCGACGAGTATCCCATGATCTGGACCCGGTTTCTTGTTCCCTTCGAGAGCACCCTGACCCCTGACGACGTGTACTGGAGTGCGAAACTGGCCTGCCTTGAGATGATCAGGTCCGGTACCACATCCTTTGCCGATTCCGGCGGGGTCCACATGCACCGGGCTGCGGACGCGGTGATCGAGTCGGGCATTCGGGCCGCCATCGCCAGATCCACAATGGATATGGGCGGGGAAATCTGCAGCGCCATGAAGGAATCGGCGGAGGAAGCCATAACGCGCACAGAGGAGCTCTACCGGGGCTATCACGGAAAGGGCGACGGCCGGGTCGAGGTCTGGTTCGCCCTCCGGCAGGTCATGACCTGCTCCCCGGAACTCGTCCGGATGACGGCGGAGAAAGCCGCCGAATACAATACGGGCATTCACACCCACCTCTGTGAGCACAGGGACGAGGTCCGATTCTGCCTTGAGCGCTATCGGAAGCGCCCAGCAGAGTTTCTCGACGAGATGGGAGCTCTCGGCCCCAACCTCCTGACGGCACACAACGTAGTGCTTTCGGAGCATGACATCACCCTCCTGGCGGAGCGGCAGGTGAAGGCGGTCCACTGTCCCCGGGCCAACATTACGAACCACGGTTTTCCCAGGACCCCCCGGATGCTCGAGGCCGGGATCAGCATCGGTCTCGGCTGCGACGGCAGCGGAAACACGAACTCGAACCTCTTCGACGAGATGAAGACCCTTCGCAGCGCGATCATGGCCTACTGGGGCCTGCCCGTGTTCGACCCCGTGGTCCTCAGGTGCTCCGAACTCCTGAAGATGGGCACTGCGGGAGGGAGCGCCGCCCTGGGGCACAGTGCGCTCACGGGGACGGTGGAAGTGGGCAAAAAAGCCGATTTGATCCTGCTCAACCTGGAACAACCTCACCTTCTGCCGACGCAGAACATCGTCAACACCATTGTGGAGAGCGCCGACGGCCATGATGTCACCGACTCCATTATTGACGGAAAAATAGTCATGAAAAACAGGGAAGTGCTCACGATAGACGAGAAGGAGACCATGGCCGAGTGCGGCAGGCGCATGAAGGAGATTGTTTCCCGGGCCGGATACGACAGCTAAAAACAACAAACCTGCCCTCCGGCACAGTCTGAGTAAAAATTACGGCCCCTCTTCTGCTTCTGCGGATGAGGGGCCGCCTTTTGTGCTCTCCGGAGCGAACCGCCGTCTCTTTTCTTGAAAATGCGAGGATCTGAAAATTAGCTGCCCATCTTCAGGTCCGGATTTCAAATGAATTTATGTGCCACCGTCCTGGAACTTGACTTCAGTGTAAAATTGCATCGGAATGGTTGATGTTCGTCGAAATCTTTTGCCGAGGCAATCATCACGTCCTTTTCATGGTGATCGTTTAATAAATGTTCAGGTTTACGGAGGTGAAATGGATGAAATTTTGCAAAACAGGGATTTTCCTGCTGTGCGTGGTCCTTGTTCTGTTTTTGTCAGGTGATTCCTCCCTGGCCATGGAGGAGGAAGAGGACTTTCTGCCCCGCCTGATCGCGGCGAATATCATGGGGACCGATGTAACAGTCATCCTGGAGGTAATGGATGGAGAGCGGGTGAGAACTCTTGGCGGCTACGCCCTGTGGCGGATTTCGGCGGAAGTAGTCCGGTCTTACAAGGGTGAGTTTTTGCCGGGTGAAAAAATCGGATATAACCGGACTACAGAGACGGAGTTCCCTCCCCCGGAGAAGGGGAGCCGCCATATCGTCAGTTTTGTCCTTGAGGATGGGAACCTCGTCATTCCCGATGAAGGATATCACTTCCCCTGGTCACCTGACCTTGAGGAGAACGTGGACGCTTTGCTCCTCCCCTCCGGTTGAAGCGGCAGAAATGGAAGACTTTCGGCGGCGGTTCGCGAAAATCAGGGAGAGTAAAAAATAAAGAAAATAATGATAATTATTGACATGTCTTTAACCGGATTGCATAATTAAGAATATGAATTCAAAACACATTGATATAAGAAGGTCTCAGCAGAACAGGGGAAGCAGATATTTCCATGGCGCTCCTTACGGCTTTCAGCAGTGCGCTATGAGCTGAAATCAGGAACCGTTTTATCCGTTCTGTACGGGAGAATTATTTTTTTTGCATGTTCAGCGGACCGGCAGCATTCTGAATCTTTTTCTCCAGAAAGAAGGTCGGAAAATGAAAGCGAACAGCAGGGCTATAGCTGCAACGGTCGCAGTATCGATGCTCGCCGCAGGGTATGCTGCTTCAGCGGAAGAAAAGAGCAAATCACTGGATAAATCGTTCTTCCGCACACCGACTCCCAACGCTGACGGCAACTACAACATCATCTTCATCACCACGGACCAGGAGCACTATTTCGGCGAATTTCCCGAAGGCTCCAGCTACCGTGCACGGGAACTGCTTGCGGAACTCGGCACCACGTTCGAAAAACACTACAACTGCGCCACCATGTCCACATCCTCCCGCTCGGTGATCTACACCGGCACCCATATAACCGACACGAAAATGATCGACAACACGGACTTTGACTGGCAGGGGCCCCTTTCAGAGGAGATCGTCACCGTGGGAGATCGTATGCGCCTGGCGGGGTATTACACTGCCTACAAGGGCAAATGGCACATGGCGAACACCAGTCTGATCTCGGAGGTCGAGGACAAGCTGACCGATCTCGGGGAATACGGTTTTGCGGACTGGGGTGTGGATGGCGACTACACCAGCACCATGTGGGAAGGATTCGACAGGGACGGGGAGATCGAAAACGATGCCCTCGAATGGCTCCGGACAACCGGAACGGAGAAGAACAGCTCGGGCGTCTCCTTCTTCCTCGCCGTCAATCTGATCAATCCTCACGACATAATGTTTTACAACCGGGATGAAAGTTTCCAGGGAATGATCCCTTTAGGGGGACCGCCTGATGACGAAATGTACAAAAAAACCTACGACGCGGACGTCCCATCCTCCTGGAACCAGAACCTGGCCGACGGGACCCTTCCCCCTGCAGTTGCCGCATACAAGATGCGATGGGAGAAACAGACCGGTTCGGTGACAACGGAAGAAGGGTGGCGGGATTTCAGGAACTATTACTTCAACTGCATACAAGACTGCGACAACCACCTTCTGGAGATCCTTCAGGGCATAGCGGATCTCGGCATGATGGAGAACACGATCATCATTTTTACGGCCGATCACGGAGAAATGGGAGGATCCCACAACCTTAAGGACAAAGGCGGGGTCATTTTCGAAGAAAACATGCATGTCCCGCTTGTTGTGTATCATCCGGAGTTTGAGGGCGGGAGGAGGGTCAGCTCTGTCACGAGCCACCTGGACCTCGCGCCCACGTTCGTCCATATGACCAATATCAGCGAGGAAAAAAAGGCTGAAATAACGGCAGGGCTCAGGGGAAACAACCTGATGGAGCTGATGACGAATCCATCAGGTTCCGTGAGGGATGGAGCCCTGTTCTGCTTCGAGATGATCTCCATGACCATGGCGAAAGCAAGCCGGGACGCCTCCGGAAATCTCTCGTACACTTTTGACCTGGATGTGAGAGGATTTGTGCGGGCAATCATTACGGAAAGATACAAGTTCGCACGGTATTTTTCCAGCGATTTCAATGCTCCGGTTACTTTAAAAGAACTTTTGGACAGGAACGACATTGAGCTGTACGACCTGCAGAACGACCCGGATGAAATGCACAACCTCGCAGCGGACCCCGAGGCGAACAGGGATCTGATCCTGGATCTGAACGCACGGCTGAACGCATTGATCGCCCATGAAATAGGCCTGGATGACGGCGCCGAATTCCGCACCATGCTCGCTGACTACCTGACGAGCCTCGATAAGGGGAGCAGCGGCTGCAGCGCGGGAACAGCAGTTCCGGAAGGTGCTGCGCTTCTTCTTCCCCTCCTCGCACTGGCCATAGGGATCCGCCGAAGGAAATAGGGCATGGAAGGAGACGGTACACGGACATTCGCAGTAATGGCGAAAGTGGTGGGGGGACAGTGCAACCTGAGGTGCGCCTACTGCTATTACATCGAAAAACCCGGGCTCCTCGCCCAGAAGCTGCACAGGATGCCCGACGATGTGCTCGAGTCGTATATCAGGCAGAACCTGGAGATCAACGGCCGCAGCGCCGTGGTGGAATTCGCGTGGCACGGAGGGGAGCCCCTTCTTGCAGGGACTGCTTTTTTCCGGAAGGCAATGGAGCTGGAAGCGCGGTACGGCAGAGGGAGAAAGATCGTCAACACACTTCAGACCAACGGAACGCTTCTCACCGAAGAATGGTGCGAATTTTTCGCCCGGAGCAGCTTCCTCCTGGGGGTGAGCCTCGACGGGCCCGGAGAACTCCATGATGTCTACCGGACCGGGCCTGAAGGAGGCTCCTTTGAGAGGGTCATGGCAGGTGTGGAGATGCTCCGGAACAGGGGTGTGAAATTCAATATCCTGGCTACCGTCAATGCCGCGAACGAAAGCCACCCCCGCCGGGTGTACGACTTTCTCCGACAGTTCACGGACTACATTCAGTTTCTTCCCGTTGTGGAAGGGGAGGCCGCTTTCTTCGAACTGGAGGACGGGCAGCATTTCGCCACTCCTCCGGGAATAAAAAGTATTCTCCTGAAGCATTCCATGGCTCCGTTCTCAGTATCGCCGGAGGGGTACGGCGCTTTTCTCGCGGGTGTATTTGGCAGCTGGAAGGAGCGTGATTTCGGGAAAAAATTCGTCCAGATCTTCGAGGTCACTGCGGGAAATATGCTTGGAAAGCCGGGAAATTTGTGCGTCCACAATCCTCTCTGCGGCCACGGCGCCTCCGTGGAGGCAAACGGGGATGTGTATTCCTGCGACCATTACGCCTTTCCGAAATACAGGCTCGGGAACATTCTCGAAACCCCCCTCGGCGACATCATGGAGAAGAACCGCCCCTTCGGCATGCACAAGACCCATGGGCTTCCGGATGAATGTTTCGACTGCCCCTATATCCGGCTCTGCTTCGGCGGCTGCCCGAAGGACCGCATGCTGCTCTCGAAGGACGGGCAGCGAGGCAGGAACTACCTCTGCGAAGGGTATAAAATCTTCTTCAAACATTTCATTGAAAACATGCCCCGTCTTCAACAGCCTGTGCGGGTGTGAAAGCTGCCTTTCCTTTCTGAACCCGTTCGCTTAAATCCGCAAGTTTTTCAGGCAGAGGGAGTGTCGCCGGGCATAAGGTGAATTCGCCCCGTCAGGGGACGAAGGGCAGCGCCCGGGCCGAGAAACCGACATCCATGTCGGTTCCATAAGCAGGCTCCAGGCGAACACAGGGAGCCGAGTTGCAGCATCGTTTGTGACGGGAACACAGTCGGGAACGCTTGTTTTGACAAAGATCCGGCTTCAGAGTACACTCCCAGTATGTTTGGGTTCTGAGAAAAGGTCTCGTCGCGTTTTCCGAAAACGGGAACAAGTGTCTGTTTTCTCATCGAGAAAATTGGTGAATAAAGGAGCGGATATCGATGGGAACGGAGAAATTCACAGTTGTCGATCTCTTTTCCGGCGTCGGGGGAATGAGTTTCGGTTTTCATAAACACCCTCTTTTTTCTCTGACGGCGGCTGCCGATGCGGAGCTGGGGAAACCGAGTTCCGGTGCGGGTAGCCTTCAATGCAACGGAGCCTATCATTTGAATACGGGGTTGCGCCCGACGTGCCTCAATCTCGCGGATACTCCTCCGGAAACATTGCGTGCCTCCCTTGGTTTACCTGAAAAGATGCCCGTATCCGTTCTTTCGGCGTGCCCTCCCTGTACCGGTTTCAGCCGGGCGAATCCTGAAAATCACCTTCGGGATGATTATCGGAACAGTCTCGTTCGGAGGTCGGCGGAGTTCGCGCTCGCCCTCGATGCCGAGATCGTCGTCATGGAGAACGCCAGAGAGTTAATTCGGGGAAATTTCGACCATCACTATCAGTGCTTCCGTAGTGTACTGGAGGAAAACGGGTACAATGTTTTTGGTTCCGTATATTTGCTCTCGCGTTTTGGCCTGCCGCAGATACGAGAAAGAGCGATTGTTCTGGCAGTAAAACAAAAATATAAACTTCGCACTCTGGATAGACTCTGGGAGGGATGGTACGTCGACGAACGAGCTCTCACTGTTCGCCGCGCATTTGACTCTATCGCACCGACTGCCTCCGGAACGGAGCTTTTCCCTGATTTTTCCTCCGAGTCGGTTCGCAGAAGAATCGAAGCGATACCAAGTGATGGCGGTTCCTGGATGGATCTGCTTAAACGAGAGGATGCGGAGCAGCTTTTGACCGATTCCATGAAGCGTATAGTTGAACAGAATCGTTTCGGCTCATACCCCGACGTGTACGGGCGGATGGTGTGGGATAAACCGGCGCCCACCATAAAGAGAGAGTGCGCACATGTTGGAAACGGGCGCTATGTTCATCCGGAGAAACACCGCCTCTGCTCCGTTCGTGAGATGGCCATTCTGCAGGGTTTTCCCAACGATTTCGAATTCAACGGAACGTCACTTGCAAACACATACCGGCATATCGGAGACGCCGTTCCGCCGCTGATATCGTATCAGCTGGCCTGCCTTTGTGCCTGGATGCTCACCGGCGAGCGTCCGGACATGGAAGAGATTCTTCTTCCCGGAACGAGCATACAGCGGACTGATCTTATCTGTAAGGGCCAGATGGAGCTTCTTTATGCGTGAATTCTCCACTTCTGTTACCTCCGCCGAATTCAGGCGTCTCGAAGAATTTTTGAACGCGCTTCGTACAGAATGCGAAGCGAACATGAATCCGTGTTCGGAATTCAATTCCGAAGAATTTGAGAGCGAATTCCGTTCAAAACTGTTAACCCATCACTGCTTCATGGGGAGTCCTCTCTTTCAGGAAAGTTTTGACTCAGCGTTCATCGCCGCGTGCGAACACTCCGGTCATACAGTAGAAAAAGCTCCCGAAGGATGCCGTTTTTGGGACGTTGCCGTCGATGGAAGAAAAATTAGTCTGAAATCATCGAAAGCGAAGAGTCTAAAGGAAAATAGACTGCACATCAGTAAGCTCACCGAGGCTGCATGGATTCAAGACTGTCGAACAGCATCGAAACGACGGAAAGCGACTTTCGCTCTTTTCAACCAGTATTGCGTGGACGTGGATGCGATCATTCAACTCAGGTACTTTCACTCAACGGCAATGTATGAACTTGTGGAGATTTCGGTAGATCTTTTTAAACGGATTTTCGATGTCGGGCTGTCGAGTTTCCAGGCGGACGGACCGACGATTAATATTCCTGTCGGGAAGAATCCACCCGACTTCACCCTGAAACTCGACAGATCCGACGCGAAAATCACAGTGGCCAACATCGACAAGGCGTTTTGCACCGTTCACGGAACATGGAGGCTGGGAAAGGGAGTCTGAGAATTGTACTGCAAAATACCCCCTGATATTCCTCGATCAAATGAGGACGTGGTATGACCGACACCATTTCTGAAGAGAAGCGCTCGGAAGTTATGTCGTTTGTACGGAGTGCGGATACGAAGCCGGAGTGGATTCTCCGCTGCGGACTCCACCGGATGGGTTTCCGCTACCGTTTACGCGACAAAAGACTCCCCGGAACCCCCGATCTCGTCTTCCCCAAGTACCGGACAGTCGTTTTCGTGCACGGTTGCTTCTGGCATAGGCATGAAGGATGCCGGAAAGCTAGCTTTCCCAAGAGCAGGCAGGCTTTTTGGGCGGAGAAGTTCGCCAGAAACGTCGAGCGCGACGCACGGACTCGGACCAAGCTAGAACAGGCGGGATGGCGCGTCATCGTCGTCTGGGAGTGTGAACTCGAGGACGACACGGAAGCGACCCTCGACCGGATTGCCCGATCTCTTCGCATCCCGGAGACCGAGGGGCTTTCAGAGGGGTCACCTCCGAGCAGAGAGTTGCTTGACGCCGCATCAGAAAAGGTCCGCCTTCGCGTCGCCTCGTACAAAAAAGTGAACAAAACGCCTCTTCCCGATTTTTAATCCCTCCTCCCTACAGTGTCTTTTCTCTACCTGAGAAAGGGAGTAGCCATAGTGTCTTTTTTCCTTCCCAGGTGCGAAGAGAATAAAATCTTCTTCAGACATTTCACTGAAAACATGCCCCGTCTTCAATAATGTCCGGAGGCGGAAAGGCAGGCCTTTCTTTCCGAACCCTTCCGGCGCGTTTCTTGACAGGCCGGCGGGGACGTCCCATTATTGATTCCGGGAAAGCATATTCTGCGCACAGGTGAGGGCGTCCCATGATCGACATGGAAGAATTCCGGAAAAAAATAGTCCACGAACAGGTGGTCCCGAAGCGGGATGCGGTGTTTACTCCCTTCCCGGGCAGGATGCTGCCCGAGGTGCGCGCTTTCCTGGAGCGTATGGGTATTTCCATGCTCTACTCCCACCAGGGTGAGATGTTCGACCGGGTTCTGGACGGGGAAAACGTGGTCATAACCACCTCCACGGCGAGCGGCAAGACCCTGGGGTTTCTGCTCCCCGTAGTGCAGGAGATCCTGGCCTCCCCCGCGACACGGGCTCTCTTCCTCTACCCCACAAAGGCGCTTGCGAGCGACCAGTTCCGGGCACTGGGACCCCTTCTGGAGTTCTTCGGGAAATCCCGTCTCCAGGCGGGAATCTACGACGGGGATACCCCTCCCGCAGAGCGGGGCCGCATCCGGGGAAGCGCGAACATCATCCTCACAAATCCCGAGATGCTCAACGCCACGTTTCTGCCCAACCACAACAGCTACGGCTTCAACTTCCTCTTTGCCAACCTGAAGTACATCGTGGTGGACGAGCTTCACTCCTACCGGGGAGCCTTCGGCTCACATCTCGCCAACGTGATGAAGCGGCTCGGGAGGATATGCCGCTATTACGGCTCCTCGCCCCGTTTCCTGTGCAGTTCCGCAACGATCGCAAATCCGGCGGAACTGGCCGAAAAGATCTGCGGGTGCCCCTTTTCCACCATAGAGAAGGACGGGTCCCCGTCTCCTGAAAAACGGTATTACCTGTGGCAGCCCCCCATGGCGGGGAAGGATGATTTCCGGATTTCTCCGGCCCGGGAGGCCCCGGGGCTCATTGCGAAACTGGCTCTCGGGAACACGCCGTTTCTGGCATTCTGCAAATCCCGAAACGCCGTGGAGGTAGTGCTGAAGGAGTCACGGGACAGGCTGAAGGATGCCTCACGGGAACATGGAATAGAGAACATCTCTTCGCTGGTTGCCGGTTATCGCGGAGGGTACAGGCCCCTGGAGCGGAGGGCCATCGAGGAGAAAATGGCGGCGGGAAAGCTCCGGGGACTGGTGGCCACAAACGTGCTGGAACTGGGCATCGATATCGGAAGACTTGACGCCGCGGTGCTCGTGGGCTTTCCGGGCACGAGGGCGTCCTTCTGGCAGCAGGCCGGCCGGGCGGGTCGGAAGGGGAGGGGCGCCGCAGTTTTCCTGCTTCTGGACAACCTGCCCCTGGACCAGTACCTTGCCATCGACCCCGGCTGGCTGTTCTCCGGCGGGAGCGAACATGCGGTGGCGGATCCTGACAACCTGTTCATCCAGCTCGCCCATGTCCGTGCGGCGGCGGCGGAACTCCCACTGTCCCCCGACGATGGTGCCCTCTTTCCCGACCTCGGCGAGATCGTGCCGGTCCTTCTTCCCATGAAAGAGCTCCGGAAGGAGAGCGGCAGGTTTTTCTGGTCGGGAGGACCTTACCCCGCCGGAGACATCAGCCTGCGCAACATGGACAAGATCCGCTACCGGCTGAAGAATTCGGCCGACGGATCTCTCATCACTGAAATGGACGAGCTTCAGGCTTTTCGGGAGATATACGGCGGCGCCATCTATTTGCACGAGGGGCTGCAGTATCTCGTGGAGCGCCTGGACCTGAAGAGCAGGGAAGCCCTGGCGAGACCCGCGGAGGAGAATTACTACACCGTCTCCTGCGATCTGACCGAGGTCCACAAGATCCGGGACAGGAAAAGGAACCCGCTGGGGCGTACTTTCTGCGGCTTCGGAGACGTCCGCGTGGCCTATACCACTGTGGGTTTCCGCCGCCAGCAGTTTCATAACCACCAGAACCTGGGGATGGAAATGCTCGACCGTCCGCTGGCCAAATCATTCGAGACGGAGGGATTCTGGATCACCCTTCCCGATGAAGTCCGGAGGCTGTTCCTTTCCCTCGGTCCCCGCAGCGACGGGTTAGCGGTCCAGTTCCGGAAGACCTACGCCGAGGGACTCGCATTCACCCTGCTGAACTCGGCGATGAGAATGACCATGACCACAACCGAAGACATGAGCGGAGCCCTCCTGGCCGATGATGCCGTGCAGGAGGCGGGGCTGTCGGTCTGCATCTTCGACATGTACTCCGGAGGGCTTGGGTTCGCGAACAGGGGATATGAGCTCATCCCGCGCATCATCGGGAACGCCGTGCGGATGGTGGAGGGATGCCCGTGCGGCGGAGGATGCTCGGCGTGCGTGGGAGACTTCCGCCTCGACAAGCGTGTCGTTCTCTGGGGGCTGAAGAGCATTTACGGTAAAATTCCCCTTCCGGAGAACATCCGGGCCTTGCCGTCTCCTCCTGCGCAGCCCGGGAAACGGTTCAGCCTGGAGACCCTTCCGGAACAGTGGAGCGAATTTGTGGACCATCTTCTCTCCTCGGGCGAATATCTCTCCCGCTTCCTGGCGGCAGTGCCGAAGGTCCGGAGGGATGGGGACTCCCTTATCCTGGAGGTTCCCGGCGAATTCTTCCGGGACTGGCTGACGGAGGGGGGCAACGGAGAGAAGCTGGCCGGTCTTCTGCAGCGCTACGCGGATCTTCCATCCGGCTTCACGGTACGGTTTGAATGGCCCGGGGACGGAAAATCCCGGAAGGACTCCAGGCTTAACGGAATGTACCGTACGCTCACGGAAAGGGACGACCAGTGAACCGGGCCGGGAATCTCCTGGACAGGCTGAATCCCTACCAGAGGCAGGCGGTGCTCGAGGACGGGCGCGCCACCCTCGTCAATGCCTGCGTGGGAAGCGGCAAGACCACCGTGCTCATCTGCAAGGCCCTCTACGAGCACACGGTCAACGGGGTTCCCCTGGAGGACATGGTAGTGCTGACCTTCACCAACAGGGCGGCGGACGAAATACGGGACCGGATGACCGTCTTCTGCCCCGGAACGGGAAGGGATGAGATGCCCTGGTTCGGAACATTTCACAGCGTCGCCATGAGGATGCTCCAGCGGATTCTTCCTGTGGAGACCCTCGGCTACACGCCCTCCTTCTCCGTTCTCGATCCGGACGGAATGATGGAAATGGGCGAACGGCTGATCGTGGAGCACGGGCTGACCATCAGGTACCGGAACAGGCTGGCGAAGAGGCTCGAGGCCTGCGCCCGGGGAAGGATGCTCTTCGGCCGGATGAAGTGCGAGGACGGCATCTCAAGGCTTCTGGAACTGCTGGCAGAGGAGAAAGTACTCCAGAACGCCATGGACTTCGACGACCTCATCCGGAACGCCACGGAACTGGCGGGAAAAAGCGGGTGGTCGCCCCGGTGGATCATCGTGGATGAATTCCAGGACTGCGACGCCGCCCAGATGGACTTTCTCCGGGCCATGGCGTCCGGGGATACGAAGCTCTTTGCGGTGGGGGACCCCAACCAGGTGATCTACAGCTGGCGGGGAGGCAGCAGGGATATTTTCCGGTCCTTCGCCCGCGAGTTCGGCGCAAAGGAGCTTTCCCTTCCCCTCAACTACCGGTCCAGTTCCACCATCCTGGAGGCGGCCAGGTGTTTTCTCGAGGACTCCTCCGACCTGGAGGGCACGAGGGAGAGGGGAACGGGCATCGTGGTCCGGAATCATTTCAATCCCTTTCTCGAGGCTGAATACCTTGCCGGCAGGATCAGGGAACTCCATGAAAGGGGTGTACCATGGCGGAACGTGGCGGTGTTCTACAGGATGCAGCGCCAGTCGAAGCCCCTGGAGGATGTTTTCCGCAGAAAAGGCATACCCTTTTCGGTAGCGGTGAGGAAAACGCTGAAAGACATCCCCGTACTCCAGTGGCTGACCCGGCTGCTGAGCGCATCGGTGAACCCTTCCGACCGGAACGGCCTGGTTTCAGCCCTCTCTGACCCCCGATTCGGAGACGGCCTGACGGCCCGGGAGACGAAAGAGATTTCCGGACAGGCATCTGAGCTGCATTCCAGGATCCGCTCCTTTCCTGAATGGGCCGGGACAGGGCGCGGTCCACTCGAAATATACGACTATTTCGGACTGGAAAGCCGTCTGTCGCCCACATCCGCCTCGTTCACCGAAAACCGCAGGCTGGTTCTGGACTTTCTCGGGAAACTTGAGGTTTTCTGCAGGGGACGGGAGGGGAGCTTCGCGGAAAATGCAGCGGAGTTCCTCAACTCCTCAGCCCTTTACGGGACAGAGTTTTATCCCCTGCCGGGGGAACCGGGAAACGGGGATTCTGTTCGGCTTCTTACCCTTCATTCCTGCAAGGGGCTGGAATTCCCCTGCGTCTTCATTATCGGGGTCAACCCGGGTCTGATACCCATGAGAGCCCTTTCAGGCCCCCCGGGCAGGGAAGAGGAGGAAAAACGGCTCTTCTTCGTGGGCATCACCAGGGCAAAAGACTACCTGGAGCTTTCCTACTACACCGATCCGGGAGACGGGCGGGTCCTTCCCGGGAGAAGCGGCTATCTCTCCATGATCCCTCCCCGACTCCTCGAATTCGGGGACGATGGACCCTCCGGGAGGACGGATATTCAGACTTTCTGGAAGATGCTGCTGGAAAACAGGGAAAAAGGTGCTGCGGGCGCCGTCTCCGATGGAGAGGAAGACAGCGGGGCTTCGCTGCCGTCCCCGGAAAAGGCTCCGGTAAGAGTCCGCCACCCGAAATACGGGGAGGGAGTCGTGCAATCGGAGGACGAGGAAACCTACACAGTTTCTTTCGAACAGTACGGTGTGAAATCCTTCCTGAAGGACTTCTGCCCCCTGGAGTTCCTCTAAAGACGAAGGAGCACGCCGCATCTCTCTTCCCGTCAGCGGCCGATCTGTTTCATGATGATCCCGGCGGCCCAGGCTGCCGTTCTCTCGCTTATATCTATTTTTATCGTGTCCATCCCTTCGTACAGGCCCAGGCGCTCCATGCTCCGCGGGAGCCCGCCGATGTCTCTTCTGCCTTCTGCGGCGTCCTTCTCCAGGCGCCTGGTCAGGGCCGCTTCAGAAGCCACGAGGGAAAACTTGTAAACAGAGACGTCGTCAAGAACGAGCCGGGAGAGGAGATCGTCCAGAATCTCCTGCCGGTGCATCACCCAACAGAAAATGATGTACCTGTACTCCGAACAGCCGAGGAAGCTGTTAAGCATAAAGCTGATGTTTTTCAGAACCATCTTTTTCGTTTCGTCGTTCACGATGAAGGGATTCATGTTCCAGCACCAGTCGCCGTCGAGAAAAACGGCAGAATCCAGCTGCTTCAGGAGAAGGTGCACACGGTGGTTTTTCCCACGCCCATGGTGCCGTTGACAAGTATCAGTTTTTTCATGGCACACCCTCTCTTTGAAGGGGCTCAGAGACTTTCGGCAACGATAGCGAATTCCGCTGACCGGGGATCGAAGGGCGCTCCCGCCACGTCGGAATACAGCCCCGTCACCTTCAGCCCGTTTCGGACACACTCCGCACTTAGGTTCTCCGGTGAATAGCACTGGAACCAGTTGTATATGGTCCGTTTCCGATCTGTTTCCACTATGGTGTACTTGTCGAGGAGAACTTTTTTATCTTCGTACTTGAACATATTCAAAAAGCCGTAATAACTTTCGGCTGACCAGAACCCGTTCATCAGGTTCCGTTCGAAACGGGAGGTTTCTTCCCTCCGGTCGAAGGTTTCAAGGGAATAGACATCGAGCAGCACATGTCCATTCGCTTTGAGCATGGCGGCAAATTTACGCAGCATCGCCTTTCGCTGCGATGGGCTGAGCGCGCAGAAATCGCACATGATCATCAGGATCAGGTCGAATTTCTTCTTCGTTTCGAACTCGAGGTAGTCGCAGAGCACGTAGTCGATCGAAAGCCCTTTCTTTTCCGCCGCTGAGACTGCGTATTGAATTGACCGTCCGGAGAAATCCACGCCCGTCACCTTTGCCCCACGCACCGCAAGAGGCAGGGTGTACAGGCCCGGGCCGCACCCGAAGTCGATGACGGAAAACTCTCCCGACAGGCCGAAGCGGGACGCGATCCACTCCACGGACCGCTGGATGAATGACGTCTTCCTGGACGCGACATCCACATTTTCGTCGAGGTGGAACGACAGCATCTTTTCCGAGATATGGCCGTCGCTCCACAGAACCCGGGCGGTATAGAACGCGAAAGGTTCAGGTCGGGAATTGATCGCTTCAAGATCCTCGAAAAGCACGGAAAGACCTCCTTTGCTCAGGATCTGTTGCATCTCGGGGGGGAACCGGCGGCATCCGCTCAGCGTGCATGCCGGACCGCCCATTCCCAATGGGAGGATCAGGCCCGCATACTGTCCTTCATTGTAGAATAATACCATGGAAGAAAAAGATGCACTCTTTTCCGAGGATACGATTGAAATCCTTCTTTAAATACATCGGTTCATGGAGGTGGTTTTTTGGACAGCAAAGCGCTGGTCAAAGAGTTTTACGAGCAGGTTGCCTCAGATAACCGGGTCGATGATGTGGAACGCTATGTTCACCCCGACTGCACCCTGAGGACAGGCGAGGAGAACATCCCGATCGGCATAGAAGGGATGAGGCGGCACCTGGTGGACGTCGGGAAGACCTACCCGGATTTCCGGATCCGGGTGATCCGCCAGCACGAGGACGGAGATTTCGTCATCTCGGAAGTCCTGATGGAAGGCACCCACGGAGGGGAATGGTTAGGCATCAGGCCTACCGGAAAAAAGATCCGGATAACGGCCGTCAACATCGACCGGATCGCCGGCGGCAGGATCATCGAGCACGGCGGAGCGGCCAACACCTTCGACACCTTCTGGGCCGAGGGGTTAATCCGGGCGGCGGAGTAGCCGCCCGGTTTCTTTCAGCTTTTGCCGTACCCCATGTCGCGGAGCAGGTCGGCCAGCAGGTGCAGACGCTCGGACAGCAGTTCGTCGTCCCTATTAACACAGAGACTATTTAAATCGACACTTTTTAAAAAAATAGGAAAATGTAAGTGATTAAGCACTCTTCCGTCACATTCAGGGATGTACCCCTTGACAAACGATCAGATTGTACATAATATGCAATGAGAAAAGTTTCAGAAGGAGTAAACATATAAAAAATTAATAAAGGATCTATGAAGAGGGAGGTATATAGAGATGTGGGAAGACATTAAATTTGTAACTCCAGATGTTGTTTTTGGCATGGATACGGTTAGGTGTGTTGGAGATAAGATCAAGGCTTTGAATGGAAAAAGAGTTTTGATAATTACCGGACCTTCGGTGAAATCCTCCGGAGCGTTGGATAAAGTGTTGGAATCGGTGAAGAATGCAGGAATAGATTTTGATGTCAATGTGCAAAATCGAACAACTTCAGAACCTACTACTGACCTCGCGGAAGAGGCAGCAAAGTACATAGTCGACGGAAATTTCGACGTAATAGTGGGAGTAGGAGGAGGCAGCATTCTTGATGTAGCAAAAATGTCCTCGGCCCTCACTACGAATCCCGGAAAAACTCGTGACTATTTCGGCCCAGGGAAAGTAAAGCATAAAGGACGTCCCACAGTTATGATTCCAACAACAGCAGGGACTGGATCTGAGGTCACGAAACACGCAATCTTCCTTGACCAGGAAAACAACGTAAAAAAGGCAGTCGCTTCCGCAGCTCTTCTTCCCGATGTAGCGATCGTAGATCCAGTACTTACAGTTTCTTCGCCCCGTAATGTTACAAGTGCCTCGGGTTTTGATGCCTGGCTTCATGCTGCGGAGCCGTTTGTTTCCAAGAATGCAAATCCTATCACTGATGCACTCTCTCTCAAAGCAGTAAGCGTAATTACGAAGTATTTGGGTACAGCCTGGTCGGATCCCAACGATCTGGACGCCCGATATCATATGTCTCTTGGCTCTCTGATGGCAGGTATGGTGCTTAACAATGCCGGGACCAGTCTTGTGCATGCCCTAGCCTACCCAATAGGTGGCGAGTATCATGCGACCCACGGTATTTCATTAAGTGTACTTCTTGTTCCCTGTTTTAAGGCGATAGCGGCATCGAAAGGTGATCGCCTGGTTCAACTTGCCAAGGCAATGGGCGAAAACGTTGACGGATTATCAACGAGAGAGGGTGTCGAAGTAGCTCTTGATGCTATGGCGGCATTCATGAAGAGTGTCGATCTTCCTATCAGCCTTGAAGAAATAGGAGTAACAGACCGTTCAGCGGTAGAACGATGGGCCACGGCAGGATGGAATGAAAGGCGACTGTTGGGTCGTTGTGCTCGTGACTTGACAGTAGAGGATATCGCATCGATTTATAGAGATTCCTTTGACGCACGGATGTGACTTGGATTTCAGAGAGTTGACGCGTATGGTGGAAATGCAAGTGAAGATGCAGCATCAACCAATCGAACAGATTCAAATGGCAAATAAGGTTTGTGATGCAACTCGTGACATGATTGTAAGAGGCGTCATGGAGGAAGGGCAGCGTATCACTGAAGCGTATCTTTCGGAGTTGTTTCAAGTAAGCCGTTCCCCGGTAAGAGAAGCTCTTAAAAAACTTTCTTATGAAGGGTTCGTCGAGTTATTGCCTTATCGAGGAGCACGAGTATCAGTGATAAAAGCCAAGAACGTGCGAGAGCATTATCAGTTGAAAGCGATGCTTGATGGCTATAGTTGTTTTTTGGCGGCTCAGACTTTTTCGCAGGAGGATTTAAACTCTCTGAAACAAGTTACGGATGTCATGGCACGGTATGTTGCGGAAGGTGATTTCGATGGAGTAGCGTTATCTAATACAAAATTCCACCAATTTATAGTCGATGGGGCGAAAAATACTCTTCTTTCTCAATATTACGATAGCCTTGCACATAACCTGAGGAGGTATGCGGATCTCTCTTTGGGAGACAAGGAGAGGTGGGGTAGGATTCTTGAAGAACATCAAGAGGTGTACGACGCACTCGTTCGTAGTGATGGTCTTGCAGCTTTTATGGCAGCTACTCGACATGCGTCGCACGCTATGGAAAGAGTGCTGAGAAAAATCAATACGCACATTGCAGATACATCCCGTGTCGAGACTTCGGTTTATTTGTAAAGAAAGAGTACGATTTAGAATTTCGTTTCAGGTTTTGATTTTGAGTAATAAAATCAACAGCTGCATTCTGGTGACAACAGAGAAACATTTGAACAATGCGGTTATACACTAACTCCAAAGACATTTACGAAAGCAATGGGAGTCTGAAATTTTTTGCCCATGATTTGAACTTAACGCCTAAATCTTAATCTCTATCGGTAAATATATTAAGAAGGGGGTCATGTCATGAGAAAAAAGTCGTTTGTTTTTGCAACTGCGCTGTTCCTGTTGGTTCTATTTTCCGGGGTGTCATTCGCGTCATTTCCTGAGAAACCTATCACCATATTCAATTCGTCAAGCGCCGGCTCTCCTACGGATCTTCTAGCAAGAGAGGTCGCCCATTATGCCGAAAAATATCTCGGTCAGCCAATGGTGGTGGTCAACAAAACAGGCGGTGGCGGAGGCGTTATGTTCGCATCTCTAATGAGTCAGCCATCAGACGGATACACGATAGCTTCCTCTACGGCAGCCCAGATCGCAGCTTTGCAGGCTCAGTTGAAAGGGCAATTCGCGTTCGAGGATTTTGATTTCCTTGTAAACGTACAGCTTGAACCCTATGCAATAGCCTCTTTGGTTGACGGTCCTTTTTCTACCTTGCAGGAAGCGATTGATTATGCAAAAAAAGGAAACAGCCTAATGGTCGGCGGGCAGGGGACAGGTTCTTCTATGCATCTTATGATGTTGGAGATTGCAAGACAGGCAGACTTTAAGTTCACTTGGCTTCCTTATGGGGGAGGATCCGAGTCGATTACGAATCTTTTGGGAGGACACGCACAGATCATTTCTACTGCGCCAGCCACAGCACATCAGTACGTGGAGGCGGGGAAAATCAGGCTTCTGGCTGTGAGCGGTGAAAAGAGGATGGAACATCTTCCCGACGTTCCTACTTTGAAAGAGCTGGGCTTGGATATTACGCTTGCTCAATATCGAGGATTCATCGCGAAAAAAGGACTTCCTGTCGAAGTGAAGGAAAAGATTGTTGCAGCAATAGAAAAAGCAGTAAAAGAACCAGGGTTTGTGGAGTTTATGAAAAAAACGAATCAGGCTGACGGTTACATGAATAGCTCAGAATTCGCAGCGTATGCGAAAGAAGACTTTGATAAAGTGGGAAGAATGACGAAAGAATTGTTAACTTCACCGAAGTGATTATCTCTGAGAAGGAGTATATGTGATGAAACTTTTGATGTTTTCCTATGGAGAGAGGAACGATAGATTCGGAACGGTAGTGGGGGACCATATAGTCGATCTGAATCTTGCATGTAAATCTTTGTTGGGTAAAGAAGGCGTATATCGTAGCTGTGAACTTTCCGATGCACTTGTCCCTTCTGACCTTGTACGGTTTCTTCAAGGTGGAGACCGCTCCTGGGATATGCTTCGAGAAGTTCTAAAAATGCCTTTTGAATTGACTTATAAGGTGAATGGGAAGCGGTTTGTTTTTAAAAAGGAAGAAGTTTCTTTGGGCGCTCCTGTGCAAAATCCGGAGAAAATTATCTGTATGGCCCATAATTACCACGATTTCCTAAAGGAGGTCGGAGTCCCGGTTCCTCCTGAGCCGCGTATGTTCTCAAAGTATACCAATGCTTTATGCGGTCCAAACGATCCGATTGTTTATCCAAAGATGACGAAATGTCTGGGATACGAAGCGGAGTTGGCGTTCGTCATCGGTAAAATCGCGAGGAATGTTGAAGAAAAGGATGCCCTTTCGTATATTGCAGGGTATACGATATTCAATGATGTGAGCGCCAGTGATCTGACAAGTATGGACAAACAGGTTCTCAGGGGCAAGACGTTTGACACTTTTGCTCCGGTGGGTCCTTACCTTGTGACGGCTGATGAAGTCGGTGATGCTGGGAACCTCGACGTAAAGCTTTGGGTTAATGACGTCCTCCTGCAGGATTCCAATACAAAGGAACTTGTCTACGGTATACCGGCACTTGTTTCCTTCCTCTCTCATGTGTTCACGTTGAATCCTGGAGATATCGTAGCAACAGGCACGCCGGGAGGCTTGGCAAAAGACCGCATTCCGCCGACATATATGAAAATTGGGGATACATGCTCTATCCAGATCGAGAAATTAGGTACTCTGACAAATAAGATAGTCGAAATGTAAAAGAGAGAAGAGAGACGGGGACCCTCCCTGTCTCTCTTCTTGGCATCCATAGGGGAGGCCTGAGTATGGTCAAATATGGAGAAGTGTTTATCTCCTCTCTTTTTATGCTTCTCGCATTCCTTTTTTGGATAGGGAGTGTACCCGTTGCTCGTGTAAGCAGAGGTGCTACGTTATTCCCGAAAATTCTCAGTCTTTTTTTGGCCTCTTTGAGCATTATCAATATAATCCGGACACTGAAAAAAAACAAAGACCAAAACTCCTTGCTAAAAGTCAAAATTCCTAAGGAGCTTGTTTGGGGTTTTTTACTGTCTCTATTATATCTCTACCTTATTCCAAAGATGGGGTATTTTGTTGTAACTCCGATTTATGCCATCGTTCTTCTGTACACTCTAGGATATAGAAACATTCTTCGAATGCTGTTGGTGACCGCAGGTTTTATGGGAGTGGCATACTTCTTGTTTTATAGGGTCTTGTCGGTTTATCTGCCGGTATAGGTACGGAGGGGGGTGCGTCAAATGATAGAGAATTTCGTGAATGCTTTCGGATATTTTATGCATGCACCTTCTCTTCTCGCGCTTCTTACGGGAACAGTGGTGGGATATTTCGTGGGAGCCATGCCGGGACTTAACCCTACTCTGGGGATTTCCCTTCTTATTCCCTTGACCTTCGCAATAGAGCCAGTTCCAGCCATAGTTCTTCTTATCTCATTATATGTTGCATGTGAGTATGGGGGAGGAATAACCGCCATACTCATAAACACTCCTGGAACTTCAGCGGCAGCGGCGACAGCTCTTGATGGTTATCAGCTTACGCAGCAATGCCAAGCGCGAAAGGCGCTGTGGATTTCCATTCTCAGTTCGGGATCAGGAAGTTTTTTGAGTACTCTCCTCTTGATTTTCCTGGCAATTCCATTAGCATCCTTTGCATTAAAATTTGGTGGTCCAGAATATTTTGCATTGGCCTTGTTGGGATTGAGCGTCGTTTCGGGTCTTGCGACCGGCAATGTGATTAAAGGCTGGATGAGCGCTATTGCTGGCCTTCTGATTTCCTGCGTGGGTATTGATAAAATCGATGGCATACCGCGTTACGTAATCAACATGTATTTTTTTGAAGGAATTCCGTTTATACCTGTCATGATAGGTCTCTTCGCGATCTCCGAAGTCTTCGTCTTGTTTGAGAAGAAAGCGTATATGTGTGAAGAAGTTGGAGGTCAGACCAACGATATCCCGAGCAAAGCCGAACTCTTACGCTGTCTTCCAACAGTTCTGAGGGGAACGATCATTGGTTTTATAGTAGGAGTGATTCCCGCGGCGGGGGCGAATATTGCGTCGTGGTTATCCTACAACGATGCCAAAAGAAGATCTAAAAGACCTGACCAATTCGGAAAAGGTGCTATCGAAGGGATTGCCGCATCGGAGTCCGCCAATAACTCCGCAGTTTCTGGGGCTATGGTTCCCCTGCTCACTTTAGGGATCCCCGGTTCCTCTGCAGCCGCGGTCCTGGTCGGTGCGTTGATGATTCAAGGGTTGCAACCGGGACCATTATTGTTTGCGAGGAATCCAGAAATTCCGTATTCGATTTTCATTGCGTTTCTTCTTTCCGTCCCTTTAATGACGGCCATAGGCCTTTTTTGTGCCAAACCCTTCGCAAAAATAGCGAATATCTCCCGGGAAGTACTTGCGTTTTTGGTCTTTGGTGCATGTGTTCTAGGATCATATGCGCTTGGGAATAGCATGTTTCCTGTATGGGTTGCTTTCGTTTTCGGCGTCATAGGGTACGTAATGAGGAAGTTCGACTTTCCTACGGCCCCGATGGTTCTTGCGCTTGTTCTGGGACCCATGGCGGAGACTAACTTCCGTCTGGCTCTCCTCATGGGGGAAGGGAGTCTTCTGATCTTCCTGAAAAGGCCTGTCAGCGTAGTTATTCTGCTGTTAACATTGTTTGCTTTTCTTTCGCCGTTGATGTCAAAAAAGAAACGCTCCACTGACTCTTAATGAATAAAGGAGGATGACCATGCGTAAAGTAACTGTTATCCATGGGGATGGGATAGGCCCTGAGATTGTAGATTCCGCAGTTCGCGTGCTTAATGCCACGGGAGTTTCTATTGAATGGGAAGAAAAGATGGCGGGCCAATGTGCAATAGAAAAATACGGCTCTCCTGTTCCTGAAGAAACCTTGGATTCTATACGTCGTAATGGTGTTGCCTTGAAAGGACCATTCACGAATCTTGTAGGAAAAGGTTTCCCCAGCCCTAACCAAACGTTGAGAACGAAATTGGGTCTTTATGGCAACTTACGCCTTGCGAAAACGTTTGAAGGTGCTAAAAGCAGGTTTTCAGATGTTGACCTGGCAGTTGTCCGCGAGTGCACGGAAGATGTATACGCCGGCGTGGAACAAAAAATCGGTGAGGATGCTGCAGTTGCAATTAAGAGTATTACTCGTTCGGCGTCGACACGGATCGTCCGATTCGCTTTCGACTATGCAGTACGACAAAAGAGGAAGAAGGTAACCGTTGTTCTCAAGGCGAATATGATGAAGTTAACAGATGGTCTGTTTCTCGAGGCGGCTAGAGAAGTCGCGAAAGAGTACCCAACCATTCCGCTTCAGGAAATGAATGTAGATGCGCAGTGCATGGACCTAGTGAGAAAGCCTGAAGAATTCGATGTGCTGGTAATGCCCAATGTCTACGGCGATATCATTGCCGATCTTGCAGGTGGTCTTGTGGGGTCCATCGGGTTATGTCCCGGTGGCAATTTCGGAGATGGGATCGCTGTTTTCGAATCTGCGCACGGGAGTGCGCCTAAGCATGCGGGAATGAATAAGGCCAATCCAACGGCGATGATTTTATCGGGAGCCATGATGTTGCATTACCTAGAGGAAAAGAATGCAGGCTACGCGGTTGAAGATGCCGTCAAAGAAGTGATTAAAGAGAACAAAACGGTAACATACGATTTAGGCGGAAGTGCAACAACTAAAGAGATGACTGATTCGATTATCGCTAGGTTGAAAAGAACGTAAAGTTTCTTTTGCCGCTTCATCGATTTGAGTGGATTCTTCGGGACGGGGAAGTAGATTTTATTACCTGACTATTAAGGAGGTAGAGGATAATGATTCGTAAGGTGCGGAATGTTTTTGTTTCTGTAGTTGTTTTTTGCTGTGTAATGTGGATAGCGTCCCCTTCAGTGAGCTTTGCTTCCAGTGACAGTTATCCAAGCAAACCAATCCGGTGGATTGTAATGTGGCAAGCCGGCGGGGGCGGAGACACCGCAAGCAGAACATACGTCAAGTATCTTGAACAGGTCCTTGGACAGAAAATCATTGTTGAGAATATAGTGGGCGGCGGAGGAAGTCTGGGATATGCCGCAGCCAAAAATGCGAGGCCTGACGGTTATACGCTGGTTGTCGTGCAAGCTGATTTGCCGAAGTACAAGCCGATGAATCTTGCCCCTTTGGATATAGACGATTTTGACGTGATAGGCAGTTTCTGCTATCAGTCTCCGGTCATCGTCGTGCAAAGCAATACGAAATGGAAAACGGCGAATGATTTCGCCGAAGAGGCTAAAAAATTCCCCGGAGAGAAGACAATTGGAGTTTCGGATATAGGCGGAAGCCACCACCAACCTCTTCTTTTGTGGATGGAGCAAGCTGGATTCAAAGCAGCCGCGATAGCGCATGACGGATCTCCAGCGATGAATGCGGCCATCCTTGGTGGTCATGTAGATGCCATTTCTTCGTATATTCGCCCTGCAATTCCTTATGTAAAAGACGGGCAGTTGAAGTTCATAGGTTATTTCGGCGGAGAACGGCATCCTGATTTTCCTGACGTCCCTACATTTAAGGAACTTGGGTACGATATTGTCTGGGAGATACCGTATGGTATAGGAGCTCCCAAGGGTCTCCCGGAGAATGTCAAAAAAATCTTGGAGGATGCCAATAAAAAAGTCTGGGAAAACCCGGATTTTAAGAAAGATCTAGAAAAACTTGGACAGTTGCTTTATACGAAGGATAGCGGTGAGTATAAGAAAAATCTTTACAAAATGCAAGAAAATATAACTAATGCTCTGAAATTGATGAACTCATCGAAATAAGAAGAATGCCTTGAAGATGTAGTTGCTTGCAATAAAAGTGTCGCGGAAGACCTGATTGATCTTGAATTAGGAATTTGGAATGTGTTATCTGCCCCATTGTCAGGCCTTCCGCCATTTTTGTTCGTCTTTCAGGCTATTTCCGTCAATATAAGCCTAATTAATGTAATGACGAGGTGTATATTATGATAGCTGAGTTTATTGTGGCCGCGGTCTCTCTTGCAGTCAGCCTGATTTTTTTCGTTGAAACATTCAGTTTCCCCCATGTAAACGCTGATCCGGGAGGCTTGGCTCTTTTCCCAAGAATCTTTTCGATTATGACAGCTATTCCAGCCATCATTCTCATTGCCCGTTTTAAAAATCAAGTTCTGGCACAAAAACACACTGAACAAGAAAAAACAACATTGGTCAAAGAGAATATTTTAAAAAACAAGACCTTTGTTGTTTTTTTACTTACCGTACTGTTCCCGGTAATTCTATTCTTTCTGGGTTTTTTGCCCGCGTGCATTCTTTTCGTTTTTCTCCTGGTCAAGATTCTTGGAGGCAGCACGAAGGGAGCCCTTTTTTTCAGCATTGTACTGTCGGGGATTCTATTTTATGTATTTGGCGTGCTAGCGGGACTCCGCCTTCCTAGAGGAGTTTTTGAGGCTATCTTCAACCAGTAGACAAAAAGGAGTCGAACCATGGAAGAAATCATTATGCAGTCTCTTGGGATCATCTTCCAACCGATGCTGTTCATCACTCTTTTGGGATCCGTTTTTCTTGGCATTTTGGTAGGAGCTGCTCCCGGATTAACATCAACCATAGCTATCGGGTTGCTGGTACCAATAACATTTACAATGTCGAAATATTCAGCATTTATTGCAATGTGCGGGATATATTGCGGCAGCATTTATGGCGGGTCTATTACGGCGATACTTATGAATGTTCCTGGTACTCCTACCGCTGCTGTGACGGCGATAGAGGGATGGCCCATGACGCAGAAAGGAGAAGGGGGAACCGCTTTAGGTCTGGCAACTTACAGTTCGTCTCTGGGAGGAATGTTCAGTTGTGTTGTTTTGGTTTTTCTGTCACTTAAACTGGCTTCCGTAGCCACTCTTTTTGCGGGACCTGAATATTTTTCACTTTGTCTGCTTGCCATGGTGGTTGTTTTTACACTTTCCTGCGAATCATTCATCAAGGGACTACTGGCAACGGCATTTGGAGTGCTTCTTTCCACCGTTGGCCTTGATCTGGTCAGCCCCTTTCCGAGGTTTACATTCGGCATTCAAGAGTTGACTATCGGAATCCCTGAAGTTCCGGCCACTATCGGGCTGTTATGTGTTGCTGAAGCCTTTAGAATGATAAACCGTCCTCCTTCTTCTTCCGGAGTTGAAAGAAAGATAACCGGAATCATTTCCGCTTATAAACATTTGCCGAAAAACTGGTTTAACCTGTTTCGATCCAGCGTTATCGGTTCCATTATTGGAATACTGCCCGGATTAGGTGCAACGATGGCTTCTTTCATGGCATATGGAGAATCGAAAAGATCGTCCAAACATCCGGAAGAATATTGCAATGGTTCCAAAGAAGGCTTAATAGCGAGTGAAGCAGCAAATAACGCTGTTACAGGCGGTGCATTGATTCCTATGCTCACGCTCGGTATACCTGGTGACTCCAATACTTTGATGATGATGAGCGCAATGCTGATCCAAGGTTTGGTCCCTGGTCCCGCCTTGTTTCGTGAGCAGCTCGATTTGGTATACGTGATCTTCTTTGCTATGATACTTTCTAATATTTTGATTCTTGTTTTTGGTCTGTTTCTTTCCACTTTGATTGGGAAACTCGCTATGATGGCAGACAACAGATATTTAATGCCGGCGGTTTTGTTGCTTTCAATCGTCGGTCCTTCCATCAGTTACGGGCATATTTACTATTTCTGGCTCACGATTGCTTTCGGATTTATCGGCTATTTTCTTGAAAAGGGAGGATTTCCTGTCCTTTCAGTAGCTATGGCATTGATCCTGGGTCCTATCATGGAAAAAAGTTTACGGTCAGCATTAATGCTACCTAAAGCAGGGGTAGCAATGTTTTTTTCGCGACCCTTTTCCATGATTTTCCTTGTTACGGCAATAATATTTTTGTTCTATAACTTGCGACGGGAATTTAAAAGCAGAAGATGCTGTTCGTGAGAAAAAATGCCGATAGTCGGTAAAGATTAGTTGATTTGATTAAAACAACCCAACACTTCAAAAAGGACGATAACAACATGCTATGGTTGTTACGTAGGGCAAAAAAGGAGTGAAGATGTTGACTCAGAAGAAAAAGATAGATGTCTTGAAAGCTGTGTCTCTTGGTTCCGGTAAAGTTCAATACGCAGAAGGAATTAGAGCCGGCCAATGGATTTTTTTGTCTGGGGCTATGGCGACTGATTATGTCAATGGGGTTCCCCTCTCCGTTCATAACCCATCGCTTCCCATGTCCGGGAATCCTAAGAATGAAAAGGAAGCTACGTATATTTTTGACAGGATGAAAACACTCCTCCAGTCAAATGGAAGCGATATGGAAAATGTAGTTCGGCTTGATCAGTATTACACAACGTGGACTGCAGTAGACTCATATCACATTAGCCGAAAAAAAGCGTTCGGCCAGTATATTCCACCAAGTACATCTATTTTACAAAGAAATCTCCTTTTAAGGAATGCTGATATTGAAGTCGAAATGATTGCGATTATCCCTAAGGATAATTTTTCGGTTCAGCCTATTACATTACCTGAGGTGGAAGCCCCAGCCTCTTCTGGCTATGTACCTGCAGTCAAAGCAGGTGATTTTATCTTCATTGCCGGTTTGATGGCCACAAGCGGCAAGGGGAGAGATGAGCATGTCCCTCCAGAGGCTCAGCCTGTTCCCGGCTATCTATGGCGAGGCAAACAAGTAAAATTGGAAACGGAATATATTGTCAATCACCGGTTAAAGCCGGCTCTCGAAGCGAGTGGATCGTCTCTCTCCAATGTGGTAAAGGCACAAATACACCTACGGAACATGAATGATATTCCGGATTTTTTGGATGTATGGAAAAAATACTTCCCGGTGGATGCTCCTGTTACCACTATGATTCCTACTTCCGATCCAGGTTTCGCAATTGCTAAAGCTGCGGTAGAGATTACTGTCGTGGCTCTTTCTGACAAAGGAGAGACAAAGAAAGAAGTCATTAAATGCAAGGTTTTCCCTGGTTTCGAAGATCAAACATTGGCAATCAAAGCTGGTAATTTGCTTTTTATTACAGGGCTAATGGCAGCAGATGAAAACGGTCTGGTGAAGGAATGTGCAAAAAATGAAACTCAACCGTATTTTGGCTCCACAGCCCAGTGCCAAATGAATAATATATTGAGTAAAGCTAAAACAATTTGTGAAAAAGCAGGGACCAATTTAGAGAACACAGTGCGTATACAACAATATCATACAGACTTAAATGAATTTTTCGGAGCATACCAATCTTGGCAAAACTTCTTACCTGGTCATGCTTTGCCTTTTTCTGCCGTTGAAATCCCTTCTCTCCCTGTTCCAGGGTGTTCAATATTGGCAGATCTTTGGGTGTATGTCCCATAAAAAACTATGGCGTGACTGCTAGAGACTATACCCTTTGAGTTGTAAAAATTGGTCTATGAAATAATGCTCACGAGTGGATTTTGTCTTTTAAAATAAAAAAAGGAGTGAGAAGTATGATTTTAAAGAAAAAAGGGCGCCTGGATTTCGTCAACATGAAGAAGAACGGTGAGCAGGTCACATGGGTGACCGCCTACGATTTCCCCATGGCGAGCTTCGCCGAGACAGCGGGCATCGACATGATTCTCGTGGGAGACTCACTGGGCATGATCACCCTCGGCTACCAGGGGACCATTCCCGTCACAATGGAGGACTGCATCAGCCACTGCAAGGCTGTCCGCCGCGGGGCCCCCAATACCTTCGTCATGGGCGACATGCCCTTCGGATCCTACCAGATCTCCGATGAAGATGCCGTCTATAACGCGGTCCGGTTTCTGAAGGAGGCGGACATGGACGCCGTGAAGCTTGAAGGCGGAGTCCGGGTGAAATCGAGAATCCGGGCCATTGCGGACGCCGGGGTTCTTGTCTGCGGGCATATAGGCCTCACCCCCCAGAGTTCCGGCCCCCTCGGCGGATTCAAGGCACAGGGGTTAGATCCCGTTTCCGCCCGGTACGTCATCGAGGACGCACTTGCCGTTGAAGAAGCAGGAGCCTACGCCCTTCTGGTTGAAGCAGTACCGCCGGAACTGACCCGGTTCATTGCAAAGAAGCTGACCATTCCCGTGTACTCCATCGGGGCTGGCGGTCCCTGCGACGGACAGCTGCTCATCTGCGGCGACATGATCGGTTTGTTCCAGGCGTTTACGCCGAAATTTGTAAAGGTCTACGCGAACGTGGCGGAGACCATCACCAACGCTTTTAAAGAGTACGTAGACGACGTGAGAACCGGCAAATTCCCCGGCGACGAACACTGCTACCATGTGAGGAAGGGCATGGAGGAAGAATACTCCGCCATGCTGAAAGAATACGAGTAGAACACTTTTTATATACGAACGTAGAAAGAGGAGGGCGAAAGTCCTCCTCTTTTTTTGATTGGTGTGTCCCGCATGGGTGTCATCAATAAGGTGCAAGTCCTGAATGTTGAAGGTTATAGTATCTATACTAGCGTCAATAGGTTTTTAAAATATGGAATTTTCCTCATGCATGCAAACATGCAAAATACATACAATAAACAATACCTTTCAGCCCCTGCCGTACCCCATGTCGCGGAGCAGGTCGGCCAGCAGGTGCAGCCGCTCGGACAGCAGCTCGTCGTCCCGTCTGAGGGCCTGGGAGAAGAGCTGGATATCTTCGTCGATCATCTGATTGCCTGTGCATATCTCTACCGTCATGGCGTCCCCCTGGAGGCCCACCCGGTCGATGCAGGGGTTCTTTTCGTCGTAGAGCTTCGGGTGGCGGTATGCCTCCTGGAAATGCTGCTTCCCCTTGCACACCAGTATGGCCAGGTCGATCACCCGGTGGAGGGGCATCTCCTCCGACTGCCGTGACCATTTTTCCCCCGTGTAGCGCCACACCTTCGCGGAAATCTCAACCTTCCCCCTGTCGTTCCACTGGGCAAGCCCGAGGGAGAGTCCCTTGGCGTCGGAATTGTACGCCTGCCGCCCGTCCACGTTCTCGTAGTTCTCAACGGTGATGACCGGCTTGTGTTTCAGCGTTGTCGGTATGTTCATCTGCATCCTCCCGGATTCCTTTTAAAATTACTAAATTACTCATTTACTAAATAAGTACTTTAAGGATACTCCAAAGAAAATTCCTGTCAAGGGATTCCGCAATAAACTTGCATATTCCGCTCAAAATAAACACATCGACCGTTTCAGATTGAACACCCTGACCGCTCTAAACTGAACACCCTCGCCGCATCCACTGAACAGGTTAGAAGTGCCCGGAGGTAAGGGGCCTCCGGGC
>Ga0228535_1001490_pt1 | contig 34762 bp, 35 predicted proteins | sample SJ1metagenome_FD_168457 | JGI IMG/M metagenome (GOLD analysis project Ga0228535, IMG submission 168457) | Enriched culture of PCE-dechlorinating microbial communities from Ithaca, New York, USA - SJ1 | ecosystem: Engineered > Modeled > Simulated communities (microbial... > Unclassified | place...
CGCCACGGCGGGCGCCAATATCACGACGCTCACCGTCAACCGGCCGGGCATGATCTATAAAGATACGACGGCCGCCATCACGCTGGCGCAGGTGGGCGGCCTCTGGACGATCACCGGCAACGGTGGATATGCCAACGCCCGGATCATCGACGCGGCGGCCGCGAACCCCCAGATCAGCCTGGACGGAACGGGAACGGCGGATCTGACCATCGTGCCCGCGGATGTGACCTGTGATTTCACCCTCGACCATGCGGAGGCGGCCATGGCCAATCTGACGGTTGACTTTTCCGGCATTACGCTGGGCGGCGGTGCGACTATCGGCAACGGCGGCAACGTGACCTGGGATCTGGTGGGAACCGAGGCGCTGGACATCACGCAGTACGCCTCCGCTTCGGTCATCCGGTCTCTGGCCAGCGACGGCTATGCGGCAGGCGACCTCAAAACCCTTTCCATCGATGAAACGGGGCGGATCAGCGGCTTCTTTACAAACGGGCAGACCGCCGACGTCGCGCAGCTGGTGCTGGCCATTTTCACCAATCCGGGCGGATTGAAGAAGATGGGCGCGAATCTGTTCGGTGAAACGATTCTTTCCGGCGCCGCCCGCCAGAACACGCCGGGGGAAAGCGGCGTGGGAACACTGACGCCCAACACGCTGGAAATGTCCAATACCGATATCGCCACGGAATTCATCAAAATGATTACCGCGCAGAAAGCCTATCAGGCCAACGCCAAGGTGGTGACGACGGAAGACAACATCATGCAGGTCCTGATGAACCTCAAACAGTAACGTACTTACGGCCATGGGGCATGCGCCCCATGGCCGATCCTTCCCCGGGGCGCAGCAGGGAAGGGCCGCTGCGCGGCACAGTCAATAATTTGACTTTTCGTCAAAATATTTTTTTATCTTTTCCCCCCATTTGGACATCCGTGTCTTTCTTTCCGATAAACAGTGAATCTGCATAGCGTTAGCGCCGGAAGAGACAGAGCGTCTTGCTGGTATATTCCTTGCTAAGTCTTGTGGCAGTAAATCCAAGAGACGGAGACGTGTATGGCATCGGCGGATAAAAGAAAAAAAGACGTTGCGGACGAAGACGATGACGATGAAAAGACCCAAAGTGAAGCTCCGGGAAAAAAGCGGTCGCTTCTGCCCATCATCCTCGTCGTTGCTGTCGTTGTCCTTCTCCTGGCGGGAGGCGGGGCGGCGGCCTATTTCTTTCTGATGCAGGGACAAGCGCCGGCGGCGGTCAAAACCGCGCCTGCGCAGGCGAAACCCAAGGCCGTCGTTTTCTGGCCGATGGATCCCTTCATTGTCAACCTGCTGGATAACGACGGTGAGCGGTATCTGAAAGTCGTCATGCAGATCGAGCTTGCGGATGTCCGGATGCTGGAGGAGGCTAAAACCCTCAACCCCCGTCTGCGTGACACGATTCTGGATTTGCTGTCGTCGAAAGCCTACAAGGAAATGATGGATCCCCTGGGCAAACAGCGGCTGCGCGAAGAAATCATTCTGCGGATGAACGCGATTCTCAACAGCCCCAATGGAAAAGTGCTGAAAGTGTATTTTACGGAATTCGTTATCCAGTAAGACAGAGGAAACCAGCGCCGGCGGCGCCAAGCGAGAGAATTTATGACCAATATCCTTTCCCAGGAAGAAGTAGATGCCCTGTTGCGCGGCATTTCCGGCGGTGAAATCGAAACGGAGAAGGAGGAGTATCACGAGCCCGGCGCCGTCATTGCCTATGATCTGACCAGCCAGGACCGGATCATCCGCGGCCGGATGCCGACCCTGGAAATGACCAACGAAAAATATGCGCGCCTGTTTCGCGCCACTTTGTCTTCCATCCTGCGCAAGGTGATTTCCATCACCGCCGTATCCGCCGATATGATCAAGTTCGGCGAATTTCTGAAAACACTGCCGGTGCCCACCAGCCTTCATTTGTTTCGCATGGATCCGATGCGGGGCAGTGCGATTTTCGTCATGGAGTCCAAAATCATTTTTACGCTGGTGGACATCATTTTCGGGGGAACCGGCACGGAAGCGTTTAAAATCGAGGGCCGGGAATTCACGGCGATTGAAAACAACCTGATCAAGAAAATCGTTTTGGCCGCTCTGGTCGATCTGGAAAAAAGCTGGAAACCGCTGATCGATCTGACCGTGACCTATCAGAGGGCGGAGATCAATCCGCAGTTCGTTCAGATCGTTCCTCCCACCGATGTGGTCGTGGTCATGAATTTTGAAGTGGAAGTGGAATACACCTCGGGCGTTATTTCCATCTGCATTCCCTATTCCATGCTCGAGCCGATCAAGGAAAAACTATCCGCCGGCTTTCAGAGCGAACAACTCGAAGTGGACAAGAGCTGGTCCAACCGCTTCACCGTCGGTCTGCTGAAAGCCTACGTGGACATCATGGTTGAACTGGGCCGGGTGACGGTTCCGGGAAGGGATGTGATCCACATGAAAAAGGGCGACGTCATTCCGCTCGACCATTACGCATCCGATCCGCTGGACATTTACGTCGAAGGCGTGCCGAAGTACAAGGGGTATCCGGGGATCTTCAAGGGAAGCCAGGCTGTCCAGATCTGCCAGACCATTACGGGGAAAGAGGAGATGACCTATGGAACAGAATGAAATAGATGAATTGATGAAAGGCGTCGGCGCCGCGAAGGACAGTCCGGCCGCAGACGATCAGCTGGGCTGGGACGACGTCAGGGATGAAATGGCATTGTCCGCCCGTCCGCCGGGGCCGCGGACGGAAATCTCCAACGTCCGTTTCGATGAACTGGAAAAGCCCAAAACAGAGGGAAAGAACAACATCAATCTCGACTTCATCATGGACATTCCGCTGACGCTGACGGCGGAGCTGGGGCGCAGTCGGATGCTTATCAGCGAACTGTTGCAGCTCGGCCAGGGATCGGTGCTGGAGCTTTCCAAACTGGCGGGAGAGCCCATGGACATTTACGTGAATCAGCGCCTGATTGCCCGGGGAGAGGTGGTGGTGGTCAATGAAAAATTCGGCGTCCGTCTTACCGATATCGTGTCGCCTGCCGAACGGGTCAACAAACTGGGATAGGACATTTATGGAAAATCTGTCTTTGTGGTCGTCCTTCCTGAAAATGATTTTTGCCCTGGCGATCGTTCTGGGGCTTTTGCTCGGCGTCCTTTATCTCGTCAAAAAAATGATGCGCCGCTCGCTGCCCGCTGCCGGCGATTCCTCCCCGATCCGGATTATCGCCTCGCGGTACCTTGGACCCAAAAGCAGCATCATTCTTGTCGAAGTGGCCGATGCGGTGATCGTGGTCGGAATTTCCGCCCAGCAGATGACGCCGCTGGCCGTCATCGACGATCCGTCGGCCGTTTTGAAAATCGGCTCCCGGCCGGGACCGGCCGAACCCTCCGGATTTCCCGGGGAACAAATTGCCGCCCTGCTGTCCAATGCCCGCCGGATGTCCTGGGGGAAGAAGCCGGAGAAGGCGGACAAATGAAAAAGTCGCTGCCGCTGATTGCGGGACTGACATTGGGGGTATTGGCCGCCGGATTCCTGGAACCGTCCGCAGCGTGGGCCGCCTCGCCCTTTTCACTGCCGAATCTGAGCCTGACGTTTTCGGGCGGGGCAGCCGAGCCGGAGAAAGTTTCTTCGCTCATCCAGTTGGTCATTTTACTGACCGTGCTGACGCTGGCGCCGGCGATTCTGCTCATGCTGACGTCCTTTACGCGGATTGTCGTCGTTTTGTCGCTGATCCGCCATGCGCTGGGAACCCAGCAGATGCCGCCCAACCAGATCATTGTCGGTCTGTCGCTTTTTTTGACGTTTTTCATCATGTCGCCGGTCATCGATCGGGTGAACACGGAAGCGCTCAAGCCTTACACCGAAGAACAGATCTCCGGCGAAACGGCGCTGACGCGCGCGGCCGCGCCCATCCGGGATTTCATGCTCAGGCAGGTCCGGGAAAAAGATTTGGCGCTGTTCGTCAAAATATCGGGCTCGCCCAGGCCCGCCAAACCGGAGGAGGTGTCGCTCACGATCCTGATTCCGGCTTTTGTCATAAGCGAATTGAAAACGGCTTTTCAGATCGGCTTCATGATTTATCTGCCGTTTCTGATCCTGGACATGGTGGTGGCGAGCGTTCTTCTGTCCATGGGCATGATGATGCTCCCGCCGATCATGGTCAGCCTGCCGTTCAAGCTGCTTCTCTTCGTTCTGGTGGACGGCTGGCATCTGATCGTCGGTTCGCTGGTGCAGAGTTTTCGATAGGAGAGGATAACGGTTATGACACCCGACGCAATTGTTGGTCTGATGGCGGAGACGATCAAGGTCACGCTGCTGGTGGCGGCGCCCATGCTCATTGTCGGCCTGGTCGTCGGCGTTTTGATCAGTCTGTTTCAGGCGGTAACCCAGATTCAGGAAATGACGCTGGTTTTCGTTCCCAAGATCGTCGCCGTGCTGGTGACGCTGGTGGCGGCGCTTCCCTGGATGATCGGCATGCTGATCAATTTCACACAGAACCTGTTTGTCAATATTCCCCTGTATGCCCGGTGATCCCGGCCGCGCACACACGTAACGATCGACAAAGACGATGGAAAGCCTGTCCACACTTCTTCCTTATTTCACGGCGCGGTACACCGACGCGTTTATCCTCGTTCTGCTTCGGACCGGCGCCATCGTTGTCACCCTGCCGGTGATATCCGAATCCGTTGTGCCCGTCATGGTGAAGGCCGGTCTGACCCTGATCATCGCCGTTGTTATTTTCCCGCTGGTCGCGGCGCAAATACCGCCCCTGGATTCCCGTTCCCTTTTCGGGCTGGTCGGACTTCTGGCCGGGGAAGTGCTGATCGGCGTGACGATCGGTTTTGTCGCCCGGATGTATTTTGCGGCCATTCAACTGGCGGGGGATATCATCGGCTTCCAGATGGGTTTTTCCGTTGTCAATGTGATCGATCCGATGAGTTCGGCGCAGGTGTCGGTGATCACGCAACTTCAGTACATGATCGCCATGCTGATCTTTCTGACCGTCGACGCCCACCATTTATTTTTCCAGGCTCTGATGCAGAGCTATGCCGACATTCCGGTTGCCGGATTTCAGTTTTCGGGGGGCGTCATGCAGTTGGTTTTCGAAGCCTCCCGGGACATGTTTGCGCTGGCGCTCAAGATCGCCGCACCGATCATGGCGGTCATGATTTTCACCAACGTCGCCCTGGGTGTCGTGGCACGCACAGTCCCGCAGATGAATATTTTCATTGTCGGCTTTCCGTTGCAGATTTCCCTGGGATTGATCTTCCTGGGGCTCACGGCGCCGCTTTTTGTCCGCCTCACCGAGGGGCTGTTTGGCGAAATGGGAAAAAAAATGGCCGCCCTGCTGCGGCTGATGTGACCATACGGCGGCCGGTAACGAAATATTGACGCAGCTGTCAGGAAATTGATGAGGAAGGCATGGCGCAGGACGACGATCAGGAACGAACCGAACAGGCCACCGCAAAAAGGCGCGAGGAGACGCGGGAAAGAGGGCAGGTGGCCCGTTCGCAGGAAGTGGTGTCGGCGGGCATTCTGGCGGCGGGGCTTCTGTTTTTTTATTTCGGCGGCTCCACACTGCTTATGAAAACCATGGACATGATGAAAAGCGGCTTTCGCGAAGCCGGACGAGTCGATCTGACGGCCGACACGGGCACCGCTCTGATCATCACGTGTCTTTTCAAGGGATTCGAAATCCTTTTTCCCCTGCTCATCGCCGTTGTGGTCGCGGCCGTCCTTGGCAATGTGCTTCAGTTCGGCTTTATGCTGACCGCCAAATCTCTTGAACCGAAAATTGAAAAGATCAGTCCGGCCCGGGGATTTCAACGCCTGTTTTCCCTGCGATCCCTGGTGGAACTGGCCAAAGGCCTGATAAAAATCGCCGTTGTGGGCGGCGTAGCCTATTTCATCATCCGCCGCGAACTGGATTTCCTGATGCCGCTGGCGGATCAGTCGATCTGGGGCATGCTGGCGTATATCGGCGGAGTCTGCTTCAAACTCCTGCTTGCCATGACAATTGTTTTGGTCGTGCTGGCCGCGCTGGATTACGCCTATCAGCGCTGGGAGTTTGAGAAAAGCATCCGCATGACCAAGCAGGAAATCAAGGACGAATACAAAAACACGGAAGGCAACCCGCTGATCAAGGCCAGAATCCGGCGGATCCAGAGAGAAATGTCGCAAAAACGGATGATGGCGCAGGTGGCCAAGGCCGATGTCGTCATTACCAATCCGACGCACCTGGCCGTTGCCGTCCGTTACGAACCTGGGTCCATGGCGGCCCCGGTGGTCGTCGCGAAGGGAGCGGATTTCATCGCGGAGAAAATCCGCCGGCTGGCGATGGAAAACGATGTTCCGATCGTGGAAAACAAACCGCTGGCACAGGTATTGTATAAGATCGTCCAGGTGGACCGGATGGTGCCGGAGAATCTCTACAAGGCGGTGGCGGAAGTGCTGGCGTTTGTTTACGAGCAGAAAAACATCAGGATATTCGGATAGCGGTTATGGCTGAGGCACAGGCAAAAACGGCTCAAAATGCGTTCTGGGATTCGGCGCGGTCGAACTCCGCCGTCATGGCGATGGGAGTGATTGCGATTCTCATGGTCATGATCATTCCCATCCCGTCTTTCCTGCTCGACGTTTTGCTGTCATTCAGCATGGCGTTGGCGATCATCATCCTGCTCATTTCCATGTTCGTCTTAAAGCCGCTGCAGTTTTCGGTTTTTCCTTCTGTCCTGCTGATGGTGACGCTCCTGCGTCTTTCGCTGAATGTCGCGTCCACGCGGCTGATTTTATTGCACGGCAATGAAGGCTCCTCGGCCGCCGGTCAGGTGATTCAGGCCTTTGGAACGTTCGTCGTCGGCGGCAACTATGTCGTGGGCCTGGTCGTGTTCCTGGTGCTGGTCATGATCAATTTCGTGGTCATCACCAAGGGCGCCACCCGCGTGGCTGAAGTGTCCGCGCGCTTTACACTCGACGCCATGCCCGGCAAGCAGATGAGCATCGATGCGGATCTGAACGCCGGCCTGATTTCCGATTCCGATGCCCGGCGCAGGCGCGCGGAAATCGAACAGGAAGCCAACTTCTACGGAGCGATGGACGGAGCCAGCAAATTCGTGCGCGGCGACGCGATCGCCGGCGTGCTCATTGTACTGGTCAATATCATTGGCGGCCTGATCATCGGCGTTTTGCAGATGGGCATGCCGGTTGTCGAGGCGGCACGCAACTACACGCTTTTAACCGTGGGCGACGGTCTGGTGACGCAGGTGCCCGCCCTGATCGTCTCCACAGCAGCAGGCATTCTGGTTACCCGGACGGCTTCGTCGGCCGAGCTGGGCGACGAAGTGAGCGCGCAGGTATTTTCGCAGCCCAAGGCCATCGCCGCCGCGGCAATCCTGCTGTTTGCCTTCGCGCTCATTCCGGGCATGCCGAAAGTATCTTTTATCCTCGTGGCCGGCATCATTGCTTTCGTCGCCTGGCGCGTCGTGAGGACAATCGCCCGGACAAAGGAAATCGAGGAGGCGAAGGCCGCCGAGCAGCCGGTACAGGCCGAGGCGGAGGACGTCGTGGCGCCGCTCGATGCCATGGGCCTGGAGGTGGGCTACGCCCTGATTCCGCTGGTGGACGCCTCTCAGGGCGGCGAACTGCTGACGCGAATCAAGGCCCTGCGCCGCCAGCTTTCACAGGATATGGGATTTCTCATGCCTTCCATTCATATCCGCGACAATCTGAAGCTCAAGCCCGACGAATACAGCGTTATGATCAAAGGCGTCGAAATCGCCCGCGGATCCGTGATGACGGGGCATTTTCTGGTGATTGCCACCGAGGAAAAGGCGATGCCGTTCAAGGGCATTCCCACCAGGGAGCCGGCTTTCGGCCTGCCCGCGATGTGGGTCAACCAGAAGGAAAAGGACGCCGTTATGGCCAAAGGCTATGTGGTGGTGGATCCCGCCACCGTCGTCACGACGCACCTGACGGAGCTGGTCAAAACTTACGCAGACGAACTTGTGGGCCGCCAGGAGGTGCAGGCGCTGGTGGATAATCTGGAACAGCTCTATCCGCGCGTCGTCAAGGAGATCGTCCCCAAGGTGGTTCCCATCGGTCTTCTTCACCGTGTTTTGCAGCGGCTGCTCCGGGAGAGAATTTCCATCCGCGATCTTTTGTCGATCATCGAAACACTGGGCGAATGCGTTTCCCTGACCCGCAATGCGGACATTCTCACCGGCTATGTGAGGCAGGCGCTGGCGCGGGCCATTACCCGGCAGTATCAGGACCGGGACGGCAACATCACCGTCATGATTTTGTCGCCGGACATCGAAGACGGCATCAGCCGCTCCATTTCCCACACGGAACATGAATCGTTCGTTGCGCCCGATCCGAGCCTCGTCAAAAAAATGGTGGCCGGTCTGCAGAAGATGATTTCCGCCTTCACCGCCGGCGGGCTGCAGCCCATCGTGCTGTGCTCCCCCAATATCCGGATTCATCTCCGGAAGGTTCTGGAAAAGTTTTTTCCCAGCATCGTTGTTCTGGCCCATAACGAGATATCGCGGGAAGTTCATGTCAAATCTCTGGGGATGGTAGAGTAACGCCATGCGGATGAAGCGCTATGAAGTCGCCGCCATGAACGATGCCATGGCAAAAATCAAGACGGATCTGGGTCCCGAGGCCATCATTTTATCGGCAAGAAAAATCCGTTCCGGAAAAAACGAGGTGTTTGAAGTTGTCGCGGCGCGCGACGACGATTTCGGCCTGGACCGGCCGCCCGTTAAAGAAGACCGGCCCAGTTTCAGCACAGCGACCGATGAACCTCTTGCCGCTATCCGCAAAGAGATCGGCCATGTGAGGCAAGCCGTGGAGGAGATCCGGACGTCCGGCCGTCTGGCCGATGAACTTGCAGAAATGAAAGAAACGCTCAATGCCTTTTTTGATGTGCTGGGAATGCGTCAGGGACGGGCGCCGCAGGATCTGAACGCCAGAATTTACCGGCGGCTTTTGCAAAGCGGCTTTTCGCGGGCCGGGGCCTGCCGCATCGTGGAGGCGATCGGCCGCGGGGACCGGACGTCAGGACCGGTTTCGGAAGCCGATGCGCTGGCGCTGGCGGGAAAGCACATTGCCTTGTCCCTGCCGTCCGCAAGGAAGAACACGACGGGGAAGCGCATCCGGATGCTGATCGGGCCGACCGGCGTGGGGAAGACGACGACGCTCGCGAAACTGGCGGCGCGGCAGGCCCTCGTGGAAAAAAGAAAAGTCGGGCTTATTTCGACGGATAACGTCCGCGTCGCCGCAGGCGAACAGCTGGGCGCCTATGCCAGGATCATGGGTCTGCCCATGGAATGCGCATCCACGCCGGAGGCCTTTGAAAAAGCGATTCGGCGCTTTGCCGACAGGGATGTGGTGCTGGTGGACACGCCGGGGCGCGCCCGTCCGGACGATGCCTATCTCCTCCGGATGGCGCAGGCGCTGCCCGATGAGACAGTGGAAACGAATCTTCTGATGAATGCGACAGGCAGCGGCGATTACCTGGAAAGGCTGGTGACGGATTATGGCCGGTTGCGGGTCGATCAGCTGATCATTACGAAGATCGACGAATCGCGGCGCTTCGGAAGTCTGTACGATGTGATCGTTCGGGCGGCCAGGCCGGTCGCTTATCTCACCGGCGGTCAGAACGTCCCGCAGGATATCGAGGAGGCCTCGCCCCTCCGGATGGCGAAACTGATGTTGAGCGGCGCAGCGAACTCATAGAACGACGGGAGCCGCAAAAGGAAGGATATGATCGCAGACCAGGCAGCAACACTTAGGGAAATTCGAAAAAATCAACAGCTCCGGCAGAAGGCCTCCGCCGCCGGGGAGGAGGCGGCCCGAGCCGGCAGAGACGTTCGCGTCATCGCCGTCACCAGCGGCAAAGGAGGGGTGGGAAAAACCAACATCGCCGCCAATCTTGCCTGTCTGCTGGTGAAGAGGAGAAAGGAAACACTGGTTTTGGACGCGGATGTCGGGCTCGCCAATATCGACGTGATTCTGGGCGTCAACGCGTCCTTCAATCTGTACCATGTGCTCAAAGGCGAAAAAACGCTGGAGGAAATTCTGATCGACGGTCCGGGCGGCCTCAGGATTCTGCCCTCCGCGTCGGGAATTCCCGAAATGACGGATCTGTCGCGCGGAGAAAAGCTGACGCTTGTCGACACGTTGAGCGCCCTGGGTGAGCGTCTCGACATCATGATGATCGACACGGGCGCCGGCATTTCCTCAAACGTGATGTATTTCAACATGGCGGCCAAGGAAATCATCGTGGTGGCGACGCCGGAACCGACCTCGCTCACCGATGCCTACGCGCTCATCAAGGTGCTCTACCAGCGCTACGCCAAGAAACGGTTCCGCCTGATCGTCAATATGGTGAAAAGCGCCGCGGAAGCGCGGGAAATTTACTTCCGCCTGAGCAACGCCACAAGCCATTTTTTGAATTTAACCGTTGAATATTTGGGTCATGTGGTATTAGATGAAAACATGACGGAGGCCGTGAGAAAGCAGACAGCGCTGGTCGAAATTTTTCCCGAGGCGCCGGCCGCCAGATGTCTTGCAAAAGTTGCGGATAAAATTGCCACCGAAACGTTGGACGCGTATGAAAACGGCAGCATCAAGTTTTTCTGGAAAAACATCATCGACCAGAACCGCGGATAAAAAGAGCCGGGATGAACTGATTTTACACTACGCTCCTCTGGTGAAGAATATCGTCGGCCGGCTGGCCGCAAAGCTGCCGATCGACGCGGCGGACAAGGAGGATCTGATCAACGTCGGCATCATGGGGCTCATGTCCGCGCTGGAGAAATACGACGCATCCCGCAACGTTCAGTTTGAAACCTACGCCGGTTTCCGCATCCGGGGCGCGGTCCTCGACGAACTGAGGGCCAAGGACTGGGTGCCGCGGGCGACGCGCAGCAAGGACAATAAAATCGAAGGCGCGCTCAGCGCCCTGCGAAAGCGTCTGGGGCGAGCGCCGGACGAAAACGAGCTTGCGGCGCACCTGGGCGTTACACTGGACGAATACTTCAAGATGCTCGACGAGGCCCGCTGCGTATCGCTCATTTCGACGGAAGATCTGCCGCCGGATTATCTGGAAAAGTTCCGCCGCGAGGACGTTCTTGAAGAAATGAACGAAAACAATCCGCTGGCTCTGCTGGTGGATATGGAATTCAAGGACAAGCTGAAGCAGGCCATCGACCGGCTGCCGCCGAAGGAAAAACTGGTCTTGTCGCTGTATTATTACGAGGAATTGACCATGAAGGAAGCCGGGCGCGTGATGGAGCTTACGGAATCGCGCGTCTGCCAGCTTCACGCGCAGGCGGTGCTGCGCCTGCGGGAAATGATAAAGTTTGTCGGATAAACCGTGAAAAAAGCGAAGCTGGACATTCTGGAAGACCTGCCGGATTTAAAAAGCGAAGGAACCGCGCCTGCCGGCGTTCAAGATCCGACCGCGGCAGCGGGCCGGGGATGGGCCATCAACAAACTGTTTCTTGTCGCCGCGCCGGTGGTCCTGGTTTTGGCGCTGGTTGCGGGATACGCGGCCCTGCAACTGGGCGGACATTTTTCTCCCGGCGCCAAAAGCGGCGAGCATCTGAAACGGCCGGAAATTCCGGCGCCGGCCGCGCCCGCGGTTAAGGAGACGGCGCCTGCGGCCGCGTCAGGACAGGCAACGACGCTTGCGCTTGACGATTTTATAATCGATCTTCAAGACGCCCGCGGCCGTCACTTTATGGTTCTGGTCGATATCGCCCTGCAACTGCAGGGCGAGGCAAAACATAAGTCTCCCGAAGAGATTGCCGCGGCGCGCGCCGTCGTCATCAGGACGCTCCAGGGCAAAAACGTGGTCGCTCTGCGCTCTCCGGAGGAACGGCGCAAACTCAAGGAGGATCTGGCGCGGGCTCTGGAGGAAGCGATGGGCGCCGAGAAGGTCCAGGACGTCTTTTTTACCAATTATTTTATTCTGTGACCGGCGCCGTTGACCCGGGAATCCGAAGCCACGGAGGTGAACATGAAAAAAGAAAACTTTTATCTGGCTCTGGAAGACGACTTCAAATCCACGTTTATCCGCGAGCTCTTGCCGGGCGTGCTGCACAATTTCGCCAATCCTCTGAACGGCATCATGGGACGTTCCAAGCTCCTGCAGCGCCGCATTGACGCCGTCGTCAAAAAGATGTCCGAGCAGTATCCGGAAACCGCAGAGGCATTGAAGGACGATCTGCAACGGATCAAAAACGACATCCGGTCCATCAACAAGGAAACCGATTCCTTTTTTCACATGTTCCGGGATGTGTCGGATAAATTTTCCACCCTGGCCGCTCCGGGCCGGGAAAGGATCAATCTTTCACGGCTGCTGGCGGCGGAAATCCGTTTTGCCGAATTTTATCTGGAGTTCAAGCATGAGATCAACAAGCAGTGCGAATTCGACGGCAATCTTCCGGAATTTCAAGGCGACGCGGCGGAGCTGTCGCTCGTTTTCTGGCGGTTGATCCGCCATGCCATGACCCGGGCTCTGGAGAGCAAAGACGGGAAGGAGTTCTTTCTGCAGACGGCCCATGATGAGGAGAAAATTCTTGTGTCGCTGCGTTATTCCGGAGAGGTGCTCCCTGGCGAGCAAAACCATGCGGCCTGTCGGAACAAGGAAACGGGCGATCCGTCCTGTCCGGGGCTGGATCAGAGCGTGCTGTCAGCGCTCGACCTGCTGAAAAAATATCCGGCCAAGCTGGAATTCTCCCGGGACAACGGTTTGAACGTCATGTCCGTCACTTTTTTTTATTCGAAGATCAGCGGCTGATCCGATCCGTGCTCAAGTTCCTGCGCTTTCCTGACGATGGATAGAAAAGGACAGGGCTTTCCGCCTTTGCGAAAAACCGGACAGGAGGTACGCCATGGTCAGGGCCATCGATCTGCAGCAGTCGATATTGCAGACGTCGCCGGCTGAAAAAATTCAGCAGATTCAGCAGCAGCACGCGGATATGCAGCAGAGATATCAGCAGCTGAAACAGAAAGAAGATGACCGCCTGGCACGGGAAAAAATCCGGGAGTTCGACCAGGCGCCAAAAAGCAGGATCGCCGACAAAGAAGAGAAAAAGGATCAACGAAAGAATGACGGCAGGCCCCAGGAACAGCCGGCGGCGGACCGGGATGAACCGGCTGAGGAAGGGGGTCTTGTCGATATTACGGTGTAAACATGCATCTGCCCGATATCGCGATACTGCAAATGGTTATTGATCTGGCGCTTTTGGCCGCCGTCATGATTCTGCTGTGGCGGGTAAACGCTCATCTCAAGAAACCTCTCCTGAAAGAGCAGGAGGAAAAAATTCGTGAGCTTAAGACTCTGGTTGCCGAATCGCAGTCGGCGGCGGAAATATTTCTCCGCAAACTTGAAGAAAGCCGTCTGGCCCTTCGGGAAACAGCCCTGGAGCTCGACCTCCGGGAAAAGTGGGCCAGAAAATGGCTGGCGCAGTCCGGCCCGCCGGCTTCCGAAGAGCCTGCTCCGAAGGCGTCCGGCGTTATGCAGGATAAATACGCAAAGGTTGTCGCCATGATTCAAAACGGCACTTCGGAAGCGCAAACCGCCGCCGCCACCGGCTTTACCGAAGCGGAAATTGCTCTCATCGTCGATCTGGACAGGATCAAAAACGGTAATACGTGATGCCCCTGGTCCCCATCCATTCCGGGCTGCCCGTCTTGTCGTCAGCCTCTTCCGAGACGCCCGCGTCGCTTTCCTCCCGCACGGCGCTGACGCCGGGGGAAAGCCTGACAGCGCGGGTGACGGGGCGTCTGCCTACGGGAGAATATCTGCTGTCCGTCAAAGATTTTACGCTCCAGGCAACCAGCGCTCATCCGCTCCGGATGGGGCAAGCGCTTCAGGTCCGCGTCCAGAGCGCTTCGCCCTTCCTTGTCTTTTCCGTCGCAGACGCTCAACCGCAAAGCCTGCCGGCCGCCATTGCGGAGGGAATCCGCCGCTGGCTTAAAGATCCCGGCGCGCTGACCCGGCTTCTCAGCCAAAGAGAGGCATTATCGGCCCTGTTTCAGGCCTGTGCTCCGTCTTCCGGCCTGTCGGCAAAAGACGCGCAGGCGATAATGCTGCTTATGGGCAAACTGGTTTTTTCCGGGTCAACCAAAAAAGATTCCTCTTTTCTGCGGGATTTTGCTTCGCGGCTGGGAATGTCTCTGGAATACGACCTGGGCCGTCTTGCCGGAGGCCCTCCGTCCGGCGAAGCGCCGTCCGCTGCCGGGAGCAATTTAAAAGCGCTGCTTTTGAAACTTTCGTCGGCGCTCGAGAGAACTTTGCAAAACGAAGCCGGCCGCGGTCAGTCGGAGGGGATACTTTTAAAAGCGTTTGCCGATGATTTGCTGGGCGCCATCGCCTCCCGGCAGGCGGTGAACGTGGCTTACCGTCAAAATGAATCGGGACTGTATTTGCAGATTCCTCTGGATTCCGGAGGCGTCTTGCGCCAGGTCGATATCTTTATTGCGCCGGATGCTCAAAAGGACTTCCCGGAGGGGAAGTTTTCTTCCTGTTCCCTGGCGATTTTTCTGGATCTGGACTGCCTGGGGGCGATGGCCGCGGAGGCTTCGTTGCGCGACAGGCGTCTCCGCTTGGTGATCCGGTGCGAAAGCGAACAGACCCGGCAGTTGGTAGCCGCCCAGACCGGACAACTGATCCAGTCGATCAGCGCCGCCGGATACACTCTCGAGCGGTTGGAGTGCCTGACCCAGGCGGATCTGGAAAAAAGACGCGCCGAATTCATCCGGCGGACCGTTTTGGAAGCCTCGGGACGGGTGGATCATTTTGCGTAAAGGATCGCGATGAAAGATTTCCAAAATTTAAAAGAGCCGGTCAGACTTGCCTGCGCTCTGCGTTACGATCCGGAAAAAAATCGTGCGCCCGTCATGACAGCCGGCGGCCGGGGGGAGATTGCCGAGAAAATCATCGCCCTGGCCCGCGAGGCAGGCGTTCCCCTTCAGGAGAATCCCGAACTGGTCGGGATTTTGAGCAGACTTGATGTCGGCGCGGAGATCCCGCCGGAGCTTTACCGCGCGGTCGCCGAAATCCTGGCTTTCCTTTACACGCTCAATGAAGATCAACGCCTGAAAAAACCTTAACGGCAAACAACCGGAAAAAAATTCCCGGCGGTCAGGAATTGCCGAATCCGGAAGCCCCCTTGCCGTTTTGAAAAGGCCGTGCCCACGGTCTTGATTACAGAGACAATCCCAATATCCTAAAGATCATAGACACATACGTTGTGCACTTCGCGCCGGGCCGGCGGCGTCGGCACGCTGGCATGTCGCTTGCAAATTACAGGCGGCAAGGAGAAAAATGATGCTCTACGATATAACCGACATCGGACGCGCCGCCGCCAGAAAACTTACGCAGCTCGATTGTGTCGCCAACAACATCGCCAACGCATCGACCAGCGGTTTCAAGGCACAGCATTTGTACTTCGCCGTCAAGGGCAAAACGGTTCAGGATGACGTTCCTGCAAAGCTGGGCCCCGCCGTCACACAAGTCGATTACACCCAGGGCACGCTGCGCGCCACCGGCAATCCGCTGGATCTGGCCCTTGAGGGGGATGGCTTCTTCACGCTTCAGACAAAACAGGGAACCGTTTACACACGCAACGGCAGTTTCCTCATCAACTCCCGCAGGGAACTGGTGACGCCTGCGGGCGATTATGTGCTTGGCGAAACGGGAAAGATCGTTCTGGACGGCCAGTCGATCGAGATCGGCAATGACGGCACCGTTTATGTCGATGAAAATCCGGCGGCCAAACTGCAAATATCCGCCTTCGCCGATCCGGGCGCTTTGATGCGCGCGGCGGACGGAAGATGGACCGATGAGGGCAGGGCGGGCAGAAAACCGGCCGACGGCTGCCGCATTGTGAGCGGTCAGCTGGAAATGTCCAATGTGAATGCCGTGAAGGAAATGACACAGATGATGGAAATTCAGCGCGTCTTCGAAACGTATCAGAAAATCATTCAGACGCTTTCGGACATGGACAAGATTTCCACCAGCCGGATCGGAAAATTGATTTAAAAGGAGACAGGCATGATTCGATCGCTATGGACGGCGGCCACCGGAATGGTCGCGCAGCAGATGGAGCAGGATGTCGTGGCCAACAACCTGGCCAACGTCAACACGGTGGGATTTAAAAAGTCGCGGGCCGATTTTATGGATCTCATGTACCAGATTTATCGGAAATCCGGGTCGGAAACCACGCAGGGCAATCAACTGCCGGTGGGCCTGGAAATCGGCATGGGCGTAAAACCCGTCTCCACACAGAAGCTTTTCACGCAGGGGGATTACCAGCAGACAGGCAATCCGTTCGACTGGGCGATCGAAAAGGACGGCTTCTTTCAGATCGACGACAACGGCAACACCTTTTACACGCGGGCCGGAAACTTCAAAGTGGACCGCAACGGGACGGTCGTCAATTCCGAGGGGCTGAAGCTGATTCCCAACATCACGGTTCCGACGGGAACGGTGACGTTCACAATGGATACGGGCGGCACATGGACCGCCTCCGATCAGGAAGGCAATCCGCTGGCGACCGGAAGGCTCGAGCTGGCTGTTTTCGTCAATCCCTCGGGGCTCACCAGCGTCGGAAGGAACCTCTATGCCAAGTCGGTGGCGTCGGGCGATCCGATCACCGGCAATCCCGGAGAAAACGGCATCGGCACCATTTCACAGAATTATCTGGAAATGTCCAACGTCAATGTCATCGACGAAATGGTGAAAATGATCGTCGGCCAGCGCGCCTATGAAATTAATTCCAAAGCGATTCAAACTGCGGACAACATGCTCTCCATCATCAACAATCTCAAGAGGTCTTAAATGCCCGGCAGACAGATGACTTTCATGATCGGGGTTTTGATTCTCTGCGCAGGGCTGGCGGGCCTTGCCTGGCCGGCCGCGGCTCTGCCCGCCGGAGACGATCTGCAAAGAGAAATCCGGCGGCACGTTGAAGAAAATTCACTGTATCCGGCCGATCACCTCCGGGTCGAAGTGCTGTCCTTGCCGCCGGCGCCCGATCGCGTCAAGGGGAAAGTGTCTTACAGCATCGACAGCCGATCGGGTGAGGCGCTTCTGGGCGAAACGACCCTGCAGGTCCGCCTCTATGAGGCCGGACGTTTTGCAGGCGAAAAATCCATCCGGGTGCGCATTGAAGTGCTCCAGGATTTTGTCTTCAGCCTCGGCCCTGTCGCCCGCAACACCGTTCTTTCCGACCAGGACGTCACGGTGCAGAAAAGGTGGGTCCGGCGCATTGCGCAAAACGCTGTCTCCTCGCTGGATGAGGTTTTGGGGAAGCGTCTGACCGTCAGCGTGCGGCCTCAGACACAGATCACCCGCAACATGCTGCGGGAGGACACGCCCGTGAAGAAGGGGAAAATGGTTCAGGTGATCCTTCATAACGGCGCCCTGAGCCTGATGACGAACGCCGTGGCGGAGGAAGACGGCGCTGAAGATGCCCTGGTCAGAGTGCGCAACTGGACCTCCAACAAAGTCATTTCCGCCAGAGTCATCGGACCGTCGAAGGTCCAGGTCGATTTTTTCTGAACGAGGAATTTATGAAAAGACACCGAAGGACATTATTGTTTTGGGCCGCCTGGTCGATGGTTTTTCTTGCGCTGGTCGGCTGCTGGCCCGCTTCCAGACACGCAGTGCGTCCGGAGGCCGTGACGGCCGCGCCGCCGAAAAAAGCGTCGCCCGCGAACGGCGCCATCTGGCCCGGTGAGAGCGACAAAAATATGCTGTTTGCCGACAAGAAGGCGCGCTATCTCGACGATATCGTCACCATCATCATCGCGGAAGCGGCGCAGGGCGGTAACAAGGCGACCACCGGAACGAGCCGCGACAGCTCGGCCGCCGCTTCGATCGACGCGTTTTTAGGCATCGAAAATTCCATTCTGAACAACAATTCCAGCATGGGCGGACAGATTGCCATCGGCGGAAAATCGGCCAACACGCTCAAGGGCGCCGGAGACACCACACGGAATACGACACTGGTCGCCCGGATCAGCGCGCGCGTGATCCGGGTTCTGGACAACGGCAATCTGCTTATCGAAGGCCGCAGGCAGGTCACGGTGAACGCGGAAGACCAGTACCTGGTCATCAGCGGCATCGTCCGTCCGCAGGACATTACGGCCGACAATACGATCGCCTCCCAGTACATCGCGGACGCGCGCATTGTTTACACGGGAGAAGGCGTGATCAACGACAAGATGCGGCCGGGCTGGATGACGCGCGTCGTAGACTGGGTCTGGCCGTTTTAAAGTACACAGGAGGAATTTTTACGTGAAGAAACAATGCCTCAGGATCGCTCTTATCGTTCTGGCCCTCTCCTTTTTCGCAACGGGCCTTGCCTCCGGTGCGCGGATCAAGGATATCGCCGCCATCGGCGGCGTCCGGGACAACCAGCTCATCGGCTACGGCGTCGTTGTCGGCCTGGCCGGCACCGGCGACGATCTGACCAAGAACCTTTTCACGGCCGCCTCTCTGGCCAACATCATGAACCGCCAGGGCGTGTCGATGAAGGATAAGACGGCGGCGCTGAAAGCGGACAACATCGCTTCGGTCATGGTGACGGCGACTCTGCCCCCCTTTGCCAAGAACGGATCAAAGATCGATGTGATGGTGTCCTCCATCGGTTCGGCCAAAAGCCTGCAGGGAGGAACGCTGCTCATGACTCCTCTGCGCGGCGCAGATGGAGAAGTTTACGCGGTAGCCCAGGGCGCCGTATCTCTCGGAGGATATTCGGCCGGAGGCGCGGGGGCAAGCGCGGTGAAAAACCATACGCGGGTAGGCGCCGTAGCCAACGGCGCCACTGTGGAAAAAGAACTGGCCTACGATTTTAATTCGCGGCGCATCCTGATGATCAACCTGCAGCAGCCTGATTTCACGACCTGTACGCGCATGGCACAGGTGATCAAAAACGCTCTCGCATCCGTCGAGGTCCGGCAAATCGACGCTTTTTCCGTGAGCGTCAAGGCCGGCGCGGATTTTTCCGGCTCCCTGCCGGATCTCGTTTTTCAGATTGAGTCGCTGGATGTTCCGGTGGACGCCCCCGCCGTGGTTGTGCTGAACGAAAAAACCGGGACGGTCGTGATGGGGGACAATGTGCGGATATCGACGGTCGCCGTCGCCCACGGCAATCTGAGCATCCAGATCAAGGAAGATACGAGGGTCTCCCAGCCTCAGCCTTTTGCGCCGGCGCCGCCGAGAAACAACGCCAAAGACAAAACGCCCGCGCGTGGAGAGAAAACGGCTCAGGCAACGGCTCTGCCCGGCGCACAAACGGTGGTTGCCGCCGATACGACGCTGGGAGTGACGGAGGAGAAAAAGCAGCTCATGGTCGTTCCGCAGGGAGTGACCATCTTTGAAGTGGTTCGCGCGCTCAACGCCATCGGCGTTTCCCCCCGTGATCTGATCACCATCCTGCAGGCCATCAAGGCGGCGGGCGCCTTGCAGGCTGATATAAAAATTATCTAGGAGACTTTGATGGAAATCGCGACCCTGCAGAACGCCCTCCAGGCGCCGGCAACGACAGCCGGAAAATCCTCCGGTAAAAACAATCCGGAGGACCTGCAAAAAATAAAAAAAGCCTGCGCCGATTTTGAATCGCTGCTCATCTGTCAGTTGCTGAAAACCATGCGGCGGACGGTCCCCCGGGCCGAAAACGGCACCAACAGGCAAACCGAAGACACCTACACGATGCTGATGGACCGGAGCATTGCCGAATGCGTTGCCGCAGGCGACCGGGGATTGGGCTTGCAGAATATGCTCCGGGAACAGCTTCTTGCGGGATCCGGGAAATATTCGGGAGGAGGTGAGAAATCTACTAAAGTAATATCTTGATTTTGCCGATAAGGTGTGTAAGAAGCAAACTCTAAGGAGAGGTTTCAATGAAAGTGTCTGATATCAAAGATGTGAATGCGCAGTTCATCCAGCATTACCAGCGCAATGAATCGGCCGCAGCCGCGACGGATCAGCAGACCGCCGCAATGAAACCTGAAGAGAAAGTCCATCTTTCCACCACGGCAAGAGAAATCCAGAAGGCGAAAGTTGCAGTGTCCGAACTGCCTGATATCCGAGAGGAAAAAGTTCAAGCCATCAAGGCGCAGGTAGAAAAGGGAACATACAACGTGAGCGGAGAGCAGATTGCCGAAAAAATGGTGGGAGAATCGATTGTCGACCTTTTTGCCTGAAAAGCATTCCTCCCGGGATTAAACCCCGTTTCAAATCTTTTCTCCTTTCGGCAGGGAACGTGTGTCTCATGCGCCCGACTGTCATCCCTCGCGTCACATGCCACATATTGAATAAGGATATGGAAATGTTAGAGCAAAGCATCCAGACGGCTGACTGTCCGGAAGCCTCCATCGACGACATGCTGGTCTCATCTCTCATCGATGTTCTCGGCCAGGAATTGAAAATGTACCGGGAGTTGAAAGAATTTTTGGCGGCAGAAAAAAAACTTCTGCAGGAAGCGCCGCCTTTGGCCCAGCTCCAGGAAAACAACACCCGCAAGGAAAATCTCATCCTCAAAACAAGAATACTCGAAGAGGCCCGCAGCGGGATCCTGAAAAAAATTGCCCGCGGCATGGATATCGAGGAGGGGGCACTGCGCCTTTCTGCCGTCGCGAATTGCACATCCCCGGACAAAAAGCGTCATCTCGGCCTTCTGATTGGTGATCTTGCCGGCGTCGCCCGGGAAATCAGCGTTATTAACGATAATAATAAATATTTATTAGATACATGCATTTTAAATTCTAAAGTATCAATTGAATTTATCTCTTCTTTAACAGACCGGCCCGGTTCTTATCTCCCCAGCGGAAGGATTGATCAGACCGCCAGAGAAGGCCGGCTCATCAGAACGGAGGGTTAACATGCCGGGCATCAACCAGACATTGTTTACGGCAAAAGAAGCGCTGCTGGCGAACCTCACGGCCATCAACCTCACCGGCGCCAACATCGCCAATGTCAACACACCCGGCTATACAAGACTTCGCCCGGTGTTCGAATCCGCCGGAACGACCAACGTCACATCGACGCTGGATCAGGCGGGTGTTAAAATTGCGGGTGTCGAGCGAATCTATGACCGTTTTCTCGAAGCAAAGATTGTTGCATCGGCATCCGCCGTCGGCAATTACGCAGTCCAGAAGGACATGCTGAGTTATGTCGAGGGCATACTGAACGAAACGGCGGGAACCGGCATCAACGATGCCCTGTCCCGGTTTTGGAACGCCTGGAGCAGCCTTTCGGCCAATCCTTCAGGAGATACGCAAAGAGAGCTGGTCGTTTCAGCCGCACAAAACGTGGCAGCGGTTTTTTCTCAGCGTTTCGAGGAATTGCAGCGCTACAGCGAGGACGCAAACGGCTATCTGGCCGAGAGCGTCACCACACTGAACGGCTATCTTTCGGAAATGGCTTCCCTGAATCATGCGGTGGTTCAAACCCAAAGTGCGGGCGGCAACACATCATCGCTGTGCGACACGCGCAATGAACTGTTGAATAAAATCAGCGGAATCATCGACGTCGATTACATGGAAAAACCGGACGGGTCACTGTACCTCTATCAGCCGGCGACCGGGAAAATTATGGTTGACGGAGAAGACGCCCGTTTCCTCCAGGTTCAGAGGAATTCCGCCAATCAGGATTTGTACGACATTGCGTTTCAGGACGACCCTTCCCAGGTCATCAATACCCGCATCGGCGGGGGGAAGCTGGCCGCTCTGCTGGCGATTCGGGACGGGGCTTTGCCCGCCTGCATGGATGCCTTGAATCAAACGGCTCTTTCGCTCATCAATTCAGTCAATGACAGGCATACGCAGGGATATGATAAAAACGGCAATCCCGGCGGGGTTTTCTTTCGCCCGTCCGCGGGGGCCAAGAGCATGGCGGTCGATGACCGGATCGTGGCGGATGTGTCCGGAATCGCCGCTTCGTCAGGCCTTTACGCCGACGGAAACAACGCCGATTCCATCGCCGCATTGCGGGACCGTCCAATGTCCGCGTCTCTCGGGACACTGGTTCTTTCCAACCCGGCTTCATCCGCTTCAGGCGTCATCGACCAGGCAGGCGATGCCTACAAAAGCACGATCGACGGTCATGCCCTGACGCTTGCGCGGGGAGCCGGCGCGGCGGACTGGACGATTGCAGATAACGGCGGTTACGTCAGGGCCAGAATCCTGACGGCGGACGCGTCATCGGTCACCGTGGATTTAAACGGCAACGGGACGGCCGCCATAACCTTCACCTTGTCCGGCGCCTGGAGCGACGGCGATACGCTGGCCGTCACGCTGACGCAGAAGGAAGGCGCCGCCACGCTCGAGGGCTACTACAATTCCTTCATCGCACGGGTGGGACAGTCGGTGGTCGATGCAGCGCAATCACTCGCAGCGCAAAACACTCTCGCCAACCAGCTGAGCCAGCGCAGGGAGGCTTTGTCCGGCGTATCCCTGGACGAAGAAATGATGAACCTCATCAAGTTTCAGATGGCATACAACGCCGCCGGCAGGATGACCCAGGCCGTTTCGGAAATCATGGATCTCCTGATGAGTCTGGGCGAATAAATCCGGAGGAGGGCGCAAAGATGATGAATCGTGTGACGGAGGGCATGAAATTCAGCCTGCTGCAGGAAAGCGTCAACAACCATCAGACGAAACTGGGAAAGGTGGAGGAACAAATCGCCACGCAAAAAGCCGTCAACAGGCCATCCGACGATCCGGTCGGCGTGAAGAACATTCTGGATCTGCGCTCGGCCAAAGCGGCCGTTATGCAATATGAAGCCAGTCTGACAAGCGCCGATCTTTCTTTGTCGATCGCCGAAACGGCTCTGGCTTCCCTGCGCGGTCTCGTTGCTGAAGCCAAAACCATCGCGGCGTCGCAGTGCGGCGCGGGCGCGTCGCCGGAAAACACGGAAACGCTGGCCGCCTCAGTGAAAATTTTAATCGACGAAGCTCTTTCTCTCATGAATACCCGTCAGGAAGATATGTATCTGTTTGCCGGAAGCCGGAGCGAAACGCCTCCCTTTTCCGCCGCCTATCAGCCGGCTCATGCCGGAGCGGTTCAAACCGCCGCAACGAATGTGTTTAACGGCACGGCCACGGTCGGCGGACAATTTTCCGGCGACCGAAACAGAACGTATGCCCTGAAAATAATTGAAGGAGGAGCGCTGGCCGATGCGGCGTACCGGATTTCCGCCGATGGAGGCCAAACCTGGGGCAATCTGCAAAGCGATCTTTCCTTGCCAATTTCGCTGGGAGACGGTATAAGTATGACGTTTTCCGCCGGAACGGAAGACGCCGCAGCAGGAGACCTCTTTTACGTTGACGGTTTCGCGGGTGGTTACTACAGCGGCAACGACGGTGAACTGACAATGCAAGTTGCCAAAAGCACTCGCTTTGTCTATAATGTTTCCGGTTTTGACGCCTTTTGCGGACCGACGGCTCTGGCAACGGTGGAAGCCGGGCAGGAATCCTCCCTGAGCGTCGATGATACAGTGGTCCTGACGCGGACTTCGGGAGGGTGGTCGCTCACAGCTCATCCGGGGTATCCCGGAATGGCGATCGTTTCGCAAAGCGCCACGGCGTTGAACATCGATGCCGATGGCGACAGCGTTGCAGATTTTATTTTATCTTTGTCCGGCGAATGGACGGAGGGAAGCACAGCAACGTTTGCAATTACAGCCGGTGCGGCCCCCGCACTGGGCAGGGTCAGCGTGGCGGGAACGAAAAAAGTTGATCTTCTGGGCACGCTTTGGGCCCTCCAGGATTCTCTGAAGACGAACAACATCCGGCTGGTGGGCGAACAGGTGGAAAGACTCGAGGCGCTAGAAACGCAGCTGCTTCAGAGCGAAACGCTGGCCGGAGCAAAAAGGGAATCCTTGAAAATAACCGGCGGCAGCCATCAAACGATGAAACTGCAGCTGACAAACAGGTTGGATGATGTAGAGACTGCCGATTTGACCCGTCTTATCCTGGATTTTCAGATGCGGCAGATAGCCATGGAGGCGTCGTATAATATGGCGGCTAAAATCAGTCAGATGACGATTTTAGATTACATTTAAAGGCGATCCAACAGAGTAACATCAGGTGAACAATGCTAATTTTAACAAGGAAACAGGGAGAATCCATCGCTATCGGAGACGACATTCGCATCACCATTCTGGACGTGAAGGGGAAATATGTCCGGGTCGGCGTGGAGGCCCCCCGGAGCCTGGCTGTCCACAGGCAGGAAATATTGCCGGTTGAAAAGCGCAACCAGGAAAATAATTAACATCATTCGTCTCTATACAAATCTGTTCGTAATTCCTTTTGGGGAAAATTTTTCCTAAAGTATTTGCGTTGCCCGTCCGATTTAATAAACGGCAGGCAGGTGCCGAAGGAAAAAAATGACTATTTCACCTTATCAGGTCAACAGTGTACTGAATGCTTACACGCGGCAAAGCAAGCTTAAAGTTGCGCCTGCGTCGACCGCCATGGACGGCGTTTACAGCCGGTACAGGGACGTCGTTTCTTTATCCACCAAAGAAGCCGAAAGGGCTGAAGAACTGGAAAAAATCAGTTACAATCTTTGCGACGTCATTATGAAAAATGAAAAAGCCTAGCTTACAGTAGAGCATAGCCTTCCTGTCCGAAGAAATACTCCGGGCCATAAATCAGCCGGGGCAAATGTCATGTCCGGCCGGAGGAAAGGGATATGTTTAGAATCGTTCAGCCGGAAATGAAGCAAAAAACAAAGAAAATTCTGGTTGTCGACGATTATATCCCCACGCGCAATCTGATTGTTGAAACACTGAATCAAGTGCCCCACTACTCCATTACGGAAGCCAATGACGGCCCGGAAGCCCTGAGATTTTTTGAACAAGGCTCCTTCGATCTGGTCATCAGCGACGTCCTGATGCCCGGTATGAGCGGCATGGACCTCCTGCGCCGGATCCGCCAAACCGATCCCGCCGTTGCCGTGATGATAATCACCGGACATCCCACGACCGACCTTACGGTCAGCGCCATCAAAAAGGGCGCCGTCGATTTTTTGTCCAAGCCCTTCGACATTGACGAACTGCTCTACAAAGTGGAAATCCACCTGCGGCAAAAAGACATGCTGGCGAAGGAAGGTTTCGAATCGCTGCGGGAGCAGGACAAACTGGCCGGACAGACGAATGAATTATCCAAGCAAGGCTATATCTATGATTCCATCGAGGACGCGCCGATGGATAACGATATTATTTTCCGGAAGATAGCGGACCTGGCGCTGAAACTCGTCGACGGCGAGGTTTGCGCCGTTTTGCTCTTTGACGAGAGCGATGCCGAGTTCCATGTGAAAGTCGTCCGCGGCAGTGAGGAGGAAAACCATTTCCGGGAAATGCAATCTCCGGCCCTCGTTAAAGTTTTTCATGATGTCATCGCAAAAAAAGAAGCCGTGATGATCCATGCCAACGATCCGCCCGATATGGCGCCTTCGCTTATCTGCGCGCCGCTCACGATTCGTAACACGATCATCGGCCTTCTTTGCATCCGGAAGAAAAATGACCGGGAGCTGTTCAACGAAAACGATCTGCAGCATATTCTGAGCCTGACCCGACGCGCCTCGCTGAATCTCGAAAATAAAATTCTTTACGAAAGTATTTATTTGAACATCATGGATACCCTGAGATCCCTGATTTCCTCCATTCAGGCGCGCGATGCCTATACGGAAGAGCATTCCGAACGGGTCACCGGCGAGGCCCTCCGTCTGGCCGCTTTCCTGAACTGCTCCGCTACCGATCTGGAAAGCCTCCGGATTGCGGGCATCCTTCACGATCTGGGAAAAATCGCCACACCGGACGGCATTCTTTTAAAGAAGGGAAGGCTGACGGATGAGGAATATACAGTGATTAAAAATCACGCTGCGGTCGGTGAAAATATTTTAAAGCCGATCATTCTTCTGGATAAGGAAAGAAAAATCATCCATTGCCATCACGAGCGCTGGGACGGCAGGGGCTACCCGCTGGGGCTGAAAGGTTCGGAGATTCCTCTCCTGGCCCGAATCCTGTCCGTGGTGGATTCCTATGACGCCATGACGAACAACCGTCCTTACCGCGCGGCATTATCCCGCGAGAAAGCCCTTTTGGAGCTTACCTCCAACAGAGGCACACAGTTTGACCCCGACGTCGTGGACGCCTACCTCAAGATCCTCTAAAGCTTCCCTCTGGTACAAAATTTGAATATTCAGATCGGCGGGGAGGAACAGCCGTGACAATTTCGGGAATTATCCGGCCGGCGCAAGAAATTCCTGTTGCGCAGGAAACCAGCCATCGGCCGGCCAAGGAAAGCTTACCGCCAAAATCGTTTTCGGAAATTCTGAAGGACCGCCTGGCCGAAAAGACCGAAAATGCCTCATCCGGAGCCGTCTTAAGCGGGGATGGCGTGCGTCTGCTGGTTCAGAGCCTCCGGCTTCGGATGAACGCGGTTTTATATCAGTCCGTGTTCTCCGAGAGGCGGCCGTTTTTTTCTGCGGCGTGGAGCAATTTCCAAAAAGAGGCACAGATGCTGTCGCAATCGCAAGTGGCTGCGTCAAAAAGCGGACAGTCCGTATCAAAAAATGACAGCGGAGACAACAGCGCAGCATTCGCTGAAATCATCGCTGAGGCGGCAGCTCGCCATGGCGTTGACGCGGATCTGATTTGTTCGGTGATCCGAACGGAAAGCCATTTCAATCCGCGTGCAACATCGGAGCGCGGCGCCATGGGATTGATGCAGCTGATGCCGGAGACCGCCAGAGAACTGGGAGTGAAAAACGCCTACGATCCCCGCGAAAATGTCATGGGCGGAACGCTCTATCTGAAAAGGCTTCTGGAACGCTACCGGGGACAGACGGACCTGGCTCTGGCGGCTTACAACTGGGGAATGGGCAATCTGGAGAGGAATCCCGACGGGCTTCCCCGGGAAACCGTCGCTTACATTGAAAAGGTCAAAGCCGGCTTTAAAAGCGCGAAGGCTTGAAAGCGTAAAAAAGGACGAAACAAATTTATTTCTTAAAATGATTGCGGAGCCAATCATCCAGATCTTCAAGGGCGCGCCGCACCAGAAGGGCGTGTTTTTCCTTTTTTCTGATTTTTTTACCGGTCAGGGGGGGGAGAATACCGAAGTTGATATTCATGGGTTGAAAATCCTTTTCCGTTTCGGGCGAAGTGATGTAGCGAAGCAGCGCCCCCAGTGTGGTTGAAGGCGGAGGCGGCGGCAGCGTCTTTCCTTCCAGAAGAAAGGCAGTAAAGAGCCCCGCCAGAAGCCCCATCGCGGCCGACTCCAGATAGCCCTCCACGCCGGTGATCTGACCGGCGAAAAAGATCGCGGGATTTTTTTTCAGCTGCAGGGCATCCGTCAGCAGGGAAGGGGAATGGATATATGTGTTGCGGTGAATGCTGCCCATTCTCGCGAAGCGCGCGTTTTCCAGGCCGGGAATCGTCCGGAAGATGCGCGCCTGCTCCGGCCAGGTCAGCTTGGTCTGAAAGCCCACCAGATTGAAAAGCGTGCCGGCGGCATTTTCCCGGCGCAGCTGGACGACCGCAAAAGGCCGCAGGCCGGTTTGCGGATGGACGAGCCCCACCGGCTTCATCGGACCGAAGGCCAGCGTGTTTTCCCCCCGCGCGGCCAGCACCTCCACCGGGAGGCAGCCTTCAAAGTGCCGGACGTCTTCAAATGATCGGGCGGCTACTTTTTCACCGGCGAGAAGCTCCCGGTGAAAACGCCAGTATTGTTCTTCCGTCAGGGGACAGTTCAGGTAGTCCGGCGTGCCCCTGTCGTAGCGCGACGCCCAGAACGCTTTCGTCATCTCGATGGACTCCGCCTCCACAATGGGAGCGATGGCGTCGTAGAAGTAGAGATAGGCTCCGCCCAGCAGCTTTCCGAGCGAAAGCGCCAGTGCGTCGGAGGTGAGAGGGCCGGTGGCGAAAATGACCGGTTTCCGGTCGGGAATTTCCGTGATTTCCTCCCGGCTTAAGGTGAAGTTTTTCTCGGCACACAGGAAATCCTCGACGGTGCGGGCAAACGCCGCCCGATCGACGGCCAGGGCGCTGCCGGCCGGTACGGCGGTCCTGTCGGCAGCGGACATTATCAGTGAGTCAAGCCTGCGCATTTCGGTTTTCAAGAGGCCCGGTGCGCTTTCGGGATCGTTGGATTTTAAGGAATTGCTGCAGACAAGTTCGGCCAGCGCTTCCATTTTGTGCGCAGGCGAGAAACGCTGCGGCTTCATTTCATAAAGATGAACCGCATGCCCGCGACGCAGGAGCTGCCAGGCCGCTTCGCAGCCCGCCAGCCCCCCGCCGATAATGATGACCTCGCCGGATTTCATTCGCCGGATTTGTTCCTGGGCATCTTCTTGATATTTTTGCATTCGGGATAGCCGGTGCATCCCAGAAACTGGCCGTAGCGGCCGCGCTTGACGGCCATCGGCTTCCCGCACAGTTCGCAGACTTCATCCGACAGGACGACTTCCTGCTTCGTGGCTTTACCGTCTTTGCCCATCTTCTTGATGTTTTTGCATTCGGGGTAGCCGGTGCATCCCAGAAACTGGCCGTAGCGGCCGCGCTTGACGGCCATCGGCTTCCCGCACAGTTCGCAGACTTCATCGGTAGTCGGCGCCGCCTGTGCGACAATATCGCCGTTTTCATTGCGGGCTGCATTCATCGTGTTTTTGCATTCGGGATAGCCGGAGCAGGCCAGAAAAGTGCCGAAGCGGCCTTCCTTGACCAGCATGGGCTTTCCGCATTTGCTGCAGGGAATGTCGGTGGTTTGCGTTTCGACGTGTTTAACCTTGCCGTTTTCGTCATGGGTGAAATTCATTGTATTCTTACACTCCGGGTAATTGGAACAGCAGAGAAAGCGGCCGTTTTTGCCCCATTTGATGACCATTGGGGATCCGCATTTTTCGCAGACCAGATCGGTCGGCGTCTCTTCGCGCTTGACATTGCGCATTCCTTCTTTGGCCTTTTCCAGTTCCTGCGAAAAAAGCGCATAAAATTCCCGCAGGGTTTCGACGCGCTTGTTGGCGCCGTTTTCAATGGCGTCGAGCTTGTTTTCCATATCCGCCGTGAAAGCGAGGTCGAGAACGGTCGGAAAACTATGGATCAGAAGCTCGGTGACCGTTTTGCCCAGATCCGTTGGAAAAAATTTTCCTTTTTCCAGGCGGACGTATTCCCGGTCCTGGATCGTGGAGAGAATTGTGGCATAGGTGCTGGGGCGGCCGATGCCTTTTTCCTCGAGTTCACGCACGAGCGACGCTTCGGAAAAGCGCGGCGGCGGCTGGGTGAATTTCTGCTGCGTGTCCAGGCCCAAGAGACGGACCGCTTCATTTTCCTTCAGATCCGGCAGCAGTTTGTCCGTTCCGTTTCCGTTCTCCTCATCCTTTTCGTCTTTGCCCTCGGTGTAAACTTTGGTGAAACCGGGGAATTTCATGATCTGCCCCTGAGCGCGGAAGGTACAGCCGGCGCCGGAGATATCGATGGTGGTCTGATCGAGCAGTGCCGGATTCATCTGACTGGCGACAAAACGGTTCCAGATGAGTTGGTAGAGCTTGAACTGCTCGGCCGTCAGAAACTCTTTGATGTCCTGCGGCCGGTAAGCCATGCTCGACGGGCGGATCGCTTCATGCGCATCCTGAGTTTTTTGCGCGTTTTTGTAAAAGTGCGGTTTGGCCGGCAGATATTCGGCGGAATAATTTTCCCGAATGTAGTCGCGCACTGCAGCGAGCGCCTCGTCGGCAATCCGGTAGGAGTCGGTTCGCATGTAAGTGATGAGCCCTACGGAGCCTTCCTTTCCCAGTTCAATGCCTTCATACAATTTCTGGGCGACGCTCATGGTTTTCTTGGCGGAGAAGCGAAGCCAGCGGGATGCTTCCTGCTGGAGTTTGCTGGTGGTGAAGGGAGGCAGGGCCGCGCGCCGGATTTCTTTCTTTTCCAGCTTCTCGACGCTGAAAGAGGCCCGGCGGATGGCATCGGCAAGCATCCGGGCCTGTTCCCCGTTTCCGACCTTGGCTTTTTTCCCGTCGATCCTGGCCAGTTTCGCTTCGAAGGGCGGAGGCTGCGAGCCCTCGAACTGCGCCACGAGATTCCAGTATTCTTCAGGTTGAAATTTTTCGATTTCTGCCTCGCGCTCGCAGATGATGCGCACGGCGACCGACTGAACACGGCCGGCACTTAAGCCACGCTTTACCTTATCCCACAGGACCGGGCTGATCTGATAGCCCACCAGACGGTCCAGAATCCGGCGCGTCTGCTGCGCTTCGTATTTGTCGAAATCGAGGGCCAGCGGGTGATTGATGGCTTCCACAACGGTCTTTTGCGTGAGATCGTTGAACAGCACGCGCTGGACTTTCTTGTTTTTCCCGGCGTCAATAACGTCGGCGATATGCCAGGCGATGGCTTCTCCTTCGCGGTCGGGATCGGGCGCCAGAAAGATGTTTTCGGCCTTCTTCGCGGCTTTCTTCAGCTCGTCGATGGTTTTCTTTTTGGTGTCGATCACATCATAGGTCGGTTCAAAGTCCTTCTCAAGATCGATGCCCAGCGTGCTTTTCGGCAGATCCTTGATGTGCCCCATCGAAGCGACAACATTGAAATCCTTGCCCAGAAATTTCTTGATCGTTTTAACTTTTGTGGGAGATTCCACTACAATTAATGAGTTGGACATACCATCTCTCCTTCGTGATTCGCCGCCCCTATAGTCGCATGAGGGCATTTTGTAAAGAAATTATTTTGTCAAAGAAAAATACTTGCCGGGGTGCTGGACAACAAATCCTTTTAATTCCAGATGAATGAGAACGCTCAAGACATCGGCGGCCGGCATGCCGGAGCCGGCAATGAGATCGTCGGCATGAATTTTGTCGTGTGAAACCAAAGCCAGAACGGTTTTCTCCCGTTCGGCCAGCGGCGCTTGGTTTCCGCCGGACCTCAGTTCAGCGGATGCATCCTTTGATTGTTTCTCGCCACCCGCTTCAGCATCAGCCGGCGGCGCCGATGCCGTCAGGGGCACCTGAGGAAGAATTTCTTCAACAATGTCGTCGGCGTTTTCGATCAGCTTGGCGCCCTGTCGGATCAGGTGATGGGCGCCGCGCGAAGAAGCTGCGTCGATCGGACCGGGAATGGCGAAGACCTCGCGGCCCTGTTCCATCGCCAGTCTGGCCGTGATGAGCGATCCGCTTTTTTCTCCCGCTTCCACGACGACGACGCCGTAGGATAAACCGCTGATGATGCGGTTGCGAGACGGAAAATGATGCGGCAGGGGCTGCGTGTGCGGAGGATATTCGGTGAGGACCGCTCCCTGCTCAGTAATTTCCGAAAACAGTTTTTCATTTTCGGGAGGATAAACGACATCCAGGCCGCTGCCCAAAACGGCGAGCGTCCGTCCGCGTGCGGCCAATGCGCCGCGGTGCGCGCAGGCGTCAATCCCCCGCGCCATGCCGCTTGTGACCGCGACGCCCTTGAGCGCCAGAGCGCGGCTGATTTTGTCCGTGGCGTACCGTCCGTAAGCGCTGGCGTGACGGGAACCGACAATGGCCACCGGAATATCGTCCTTTTTCAATTGTCCCTTTACATACAGCAGAACCGGCCGGTCGAAAATGTTGCGCAAGAGGGAAGGGTAGGCCTCGTCTGCGATCGTTATCACGGAAGCGCCCATGCGCTCAAGCGCTTCCAGCCGGCGCAGAATCCCGTCTTCGTCGCGGAAGGAAACGATGGCGTCGGCGATTTTTGCGCCGCAACCGGCGACGGCTGCAAGAGCACGGCGATCCGCGTCAAACACGGCGGCGGGCGAGCCGAAGCGGTCCAGTAGCGCTTCGAAAAGCGCATTGCCGACCCCCTCGATGGACTTTAAAGCCATCCAGTATTTCACGTTTTCGTCAATCATCGGGTTATTCAAATAGGCATCTTTTTCCGTTTCCATCGCGAGGACGCCGGAAACTGAAAATTCGGGAAAACGTTACATCTTCTTGATCGTCTGTGTCAAGTATTTTAAAATCATTGCGTTAAACGGATCTTTGCGCTAAGAGAACCGCATTTCATCACGCGAGGTTGTCATGGTCAATAAAAGGGTTGCTGCGGCACTGCTGTTTGTCTTGCTGATGATCGCTACCGCCGATCTTCATGCCCGAACGGAGACGAATCTTCAAACCGGAAAACCGTCGCCTTATAGCGCCGACCAGCGTCCCGTCCTGACCGTGACGCCGCGCGAAATCGACTTCGGCGTGGTCCATCCCGGGGAAACGGCCATGGGGGATTTCAGCCTGAAGAATATCGCGCCCAGCAGTATGGACTGGTCCGCTTTCTGTCCGGAGGATTGGGAAGGCGCCTCCCGCGCCCTGCGCGGAAACGTGAGCGAGGAACCGTCCCCGCTGCATCTGGAACTGATGGTGGCGGAAATCAAAGACCAGGCGCCTGGAGATAAATCGGGCGTGCCTGTTTTTACCACCCGGCTGAAAATGCAGTCAGGAGGAAAGGAAACCGTCTGCCAGAAGGATTTGAAGGCCGGCGTGCACCGCAAGGCGATTCGTCTGGCCTCTGCCGGCGGACAGAGAACCATTTTCGTCGATTTTCGCATTCCCGCGCGGCAGGAAACGCCGTCGATCAATTTAAATCCGCAGCGCCTCGATCTGGGGGCCCAGCTGCCGGGTAAAATTCTTTCCAAACGGATCGAATTGACCAACAAGGGAAGGGAAATGCTGAAATGGACGGTCATGCCGCAGCAGACGGGCGCAGCCGCAGCGGCCCGCGGACCCGAGAGAGAAAGATATTTTTCCTTTCAGAATGAAATGATATCCGAGCCGGGGCGATACGCGGTCCCGGAGCACCTCAAGGACGCGATGGAACTCATCGGACGCTGGGCGGAAAAAAACGGCTACCCCGTGAGCATGGGCGCAGCCGGCGCTTTGAAGTTCCGTTTCCGTGGCACCGGCATCAGCGTCTTTCTGCAGTCGCACACGGAAGACGGCAACTGTTTGGTGTATCTCGATGAAGTCCTGCTGAACCTGCCGGACGTCCTTTCCGGAGAATGGGAAAAGAAGGAACTGCTGATCGCCGAGGGATTGGCGGACGGTCCGCACACGCTCACAATTGTCATTCGGGACGGGTCGCTCGAACTGGAAGGCGTGAAGGTGTTCGGCAGGGACATTCTGCGCGGCCCCCGCGGGTGGATCACCGTTTTTCCCAATTCGGGAACCACGCAAAGCGAAAAGGATTATATCAACGTCAAAGTCGACACAGCCAATCTTGCTCCCGGCTATTACGGAGACCAGATTGTCTTTCGATCCAATGCCGGCGAGGAAATCGCCGAGGTGTTCGTCGATGTTCTCTCCGATACCTCTCAGAAAGTGATCGATATTTTTCTCTATACGCTGGACATGGATTATCTGTTCACGGCCGATCCCCAGTCGGAGGCCAGAAGGCTCATCCAGAACGGCTACATCAAGGAAGGCATCGCCTTCCGCCTTTTCGCGCCGCAGACTCCCGGCACGATGAGCTTTCACCGGTGGTACAATCCGCTGTTGAAAGACCATTATTATCACTACGACCGCGCAGGCGGCGGCAAAAGACTCGACGGCTACGTGTATGAAGGCGCCATCGGCAATATCGCGACGTCCCGGCTGACCAACACGCGGGAGCTTTACCGGTGGTATAATCCGAAAACGGGCCGGCATTACTATTCCACGAACCCCAAGGGCCTGCCGGGATTCAAAAAAAATTACCGTTTTGACGGAATTGCCGGCTATGTGCGCTGAAAAATACGTTTTGATCTTGACAAAAAAATGAAGAGGGGATATTAGGCTTTCTCTTTTTGGTGCAGATATAGAATGCGCCTGTAGCTCAGCTGGATAGAGCAACGGACTTCTAATCCGTGGGCCGAGAGTTCGAATCCCTCCAGGCGCACCAAGACGAAAATGGTGGGTGTAGCTCAGCTGGTCAGAGTGCCGGGTTGTGGCCCCGGAGGTCGAGGGTTCGAACCCCTTCACTCACCCCATTTTGGTATTTGAAACTACGCGCCCGTAGCTCAGCTGGATAGAGTCGCAGACTTCGAATCTGTTGGTCGTAGGTTCGAATCCTACCGGGCGCGCCAGAATAGAACACGTTCTTTAGAAAGTGAAAGAAAAAGGGCCCTTAGCTCAGCTGGTAGAGCAACTGACTCTTAATCAGTAGGTTGTCGGTTCGATCCCGACAGGGCTCACCAAAATATAAGCCGTTTCGTATAGTTAGCGAGACGGCTTTTTCTTTCCGTTTTTACATAGTTTCTATGTAGCCACCATGTAGCCAATTTCTGCCAAAATGTGAATTATATAATTTGCCATTGCACGATGATGGGTGCTCGACGTCATAGCCGCTGGGCGAGTCTATTTTTTTGCACCAATAGCCATTTTGTTTAGGATTGGAGTGAGTGGTACTTTAATCACGGCAACATGGAAATGAATTTCCAGTAGATCATCTAAAGCCCAACTCGGGGTGGGTCAATTATCCACGGAAAAACGGCATGGAGGTGTTGACGTGCTTACAAAACGCAGCAATTTTTCAAATTATTGGAATTACGAGATAATGCAAACGAATCCGGATGGTTGGATGCAATACTTAAAATATTCTTGACAATAGAACATTTGTTCTATTATGATCCTGGTCATGGAAACGAAACGAACCGTCAAAACCGTGGCCCGAAGCATTGCGGATTTCAGCCGCCGGCATCGCCGCATGCCCACCTTCGAGGAAATGCTCGCCCTGCTG
>Ga0228535_1001493_pt1 | contig 34668 bp, 27 predicted proteins | sample SJ1metagenome_FD_168457 | JGI IMG/M metagenome (GOLD analysis project Ga0228535, IMG submission 168457) | Enriched culture of PCE-dechlorinating microbial communities from Ithaca, New York, USA - SJ1 | ecosystem: Engineered > Modeled > Simulated communities (microbial... > Unclassified | place...
GCGGCTTTTGAATATGTCCTTCTTCTCGTTGCCCCTGGATGTGATATGATAAAAACAGCCAGGGTATTCTATTCGAAGGGGCCTTGCCATACCTAGCTCTCCGGTGTCCTTCTATTTCCCTCTGATATGGTACCTCAGTCCATTTCATTGTCAATTGTTGAGACCTGACCCCTGTGTGTGTTCGCTCTGATAGGGTACCCCAGCTCATTCCATTGTCAATTGTTGAGACCTGACCCCTGTGTGTGTTCGCTATCTATCCATTAAATTTTTATCCTTGTTCAACGATTAAAGCTGATCTGCCAGGCTTCGATTGGACAAGTCTAGCGCTTGGTTGAAAAATCTGTTACGGATTCATTGCCTATTTATCCTATTGCCTTTACGATATTTATTGTGAATATATTTGATAGAGAAAAGAACAAGCACCGCAATCAAAGAAGCGATTAAGCCAACCACTGATGAAATGATGATGCGGCCTTCTGTCGAGAAATCTTCAGAATATCGATAGACAGGTCCAGTTGTTGTGAAGGAGTCAGAATCTCTTGAGGTAACTTCAGAATATACGTCATATTTTAGTTCGTGTCCTTCCAAAAACCAAAACACGAGGCCAACACCAATCCAAATACCTAAAAATATAAACAGATATTTTCTTCTCATAGTGCACCGCAGTAGTACATGTTTTCTTTGACAGAATAAAATTTGCATTGAACTTGCAACCGCACAACGATTTAATCGAAAAAGTCAAAGTTTCTAACAAATTTTAAATCATTTCCTTGCAATAATGGTTTAATGGTATCAAGGAAAGATGGTAATTCACCGTATATTGGCGAATCACCACCATATTCATGTTCTACAGGTGGAAATATTAGCGGCTTGTAGCTTTTATTTTTGTGTGAACCAACTGGACCGTATTTATCCCAAATAGCAAGAGCCTCCTGCTTGGTTACAGGTTCACATAACTCGATATATTTTCGTCCTGGTTCTACCGCCCGATAAAAAGATATCAAATCTGAAACGAGATCTTCTGCGCTGAACCCACTATCTGTAAATATACTGTATGGAAAACTTGACTGCATAGTTTCAAAACCATATGATGTGTTAAGAAAAATAGTTAGTGCGGCTGACTTTATTTTATGTAATGGTAATCCTTTTTTGACTAAATAAGACTGCCCCCAATTTTTACACAGTTTAATTCTGTATTCCTGCAAGCACATTAACTGAGAGTATTCTATTAAAAAATGAGTTTTTTTCATGTTTGAACGATAAAATTGAGTTCTCAGTGGAGAATAAGATTTTCCAATGGTCGACATCTCAGGTTGTCTTGATGACTCCCGAAGCATTTTGTGCCAAAATTGCTGTGCACCATGTGCACCTAGTGGCCAAGCGTGTCCCAAGTCTACCCATCCACATTTCCTAGTATAAACCAATCCATATGTCTCAGTTTCAGCGACACTGCCGTCCCTAATGTCATTTCTACTGCTCATATGGTGAATCTCCTTTCAACGGCTCGGTCGGTGACCCGCCGCAGGTTTATCGCGACCGGGTCTACTAGTCTCGTTGGGAACCCATCTTTATATTTCCATTTTCAAGACCCCGCCATTTTTCTTTGGAACGAAATGTTAGGCTTGGTGTTCTTGCTCATACAATAAGTGTGTCGTAATAGTAATTGTTATCCAGGCGAATAAGTGTTGATTCTGGTTGTAGCTCTCGTGTTGTATCTTTTGGTGCGAGCACAGTTCCTATGGTTGCGGTAAGTTCGCGCGCATAAAAATGAAAAGTGACAATTAATAAAGCACCAAGCACATTTAGCGCGTTATTGAGTGTTGCTTCATGAAAATATGCATCACGCTCATGTTTCACATTGTTGTAGCTTCGCCACCATTCAGGGTTGGCTTGACCCGCCCAGTTAGACCAAGGGGAGAATGACAGTCCATACCGCGGAACGAATACTTGGGTCGTTGGCAAATCCGGAAATGTTGGAGTAATACGGCTTTGTACTCATTGATATTCCCGCGCGGCGCAGTCGGCGACACTTTTTCGCAGAGTAATTTAGCTACAACATCGACTTCCGAGGCTGCTGCAAACAGAAGATGCGCAAGCTCGATTGAAAAGACCTGAAAGTTCGGGGTACTGAACTCGAAATAACAAAATATTATGAAACGAAATTTGAGCGATAACCGCCCAACATCCAGATTTAGATTTTTTTATCTTTGGCTAGCAAATATACTATCGCTAATTGTTGAAGTCAAAGGAGATTTCGACGATATATGCTCCAGACTCTGTCTTTGCGAAGAACGCTGCTCACTTTAGAAACAGAAAAGCTGACAGAAAAGAAGCAAAACGGAGCCCGACGAGAAAGGGCGGCCCATGCCATGTAAATCAGGAGGAAATGGAGTGGACCGAACGAAAGTTAACAGGGAAGAAACTACGCCTCCCGTTGAAACGGCCCCGGCTCCCGGGGAATGAACTCGGGCGAAAAATGCCCGACCGCCCAGGAGAGGATCTCGTCGCAGGTTGCGCCCATGAGGGACAGCGGGGGGTCCTGGCCGAGGAAACGGAGCGCGTCGAACAGGAGCAGGTGGCCTTCCGCTGCCAGGTCGCGGCCGGAGGCCAGGGAGACGGCGTTGTCCCGCTTGCTGAGTTTGGCGCCGGCCGGGCCGGTAACCAGGGGGAGATGGAAGTACGAAGGCGTAGGATAGCCAAGGAGGCGCTGAAGCAGAATCTGGCGCGGGGTGGAGCAAAGCAGGTCGGCGCCCCGGACGATCTGGTTGACACCCGATTCGGCGTCGTCCACCACCACCGCCAGTTGATAGGCGAACGGGCCGTCGGCCCGCTTGACCACGAAGTCCCCGCCGATGGCGGAGAGGTTGGTACCGCAGGTCCCCATCACCCCGTCGTGGAATACGACCGGCTCGTCCGTCACCCGCACCCTGACGGAGCGGGCGGTCTTCCCTGCGGCGAGCCCGTTGCGGCAGAGACCAGGGTAGGCCGGTCCCTCCTCGCCCGGGTGGGGGGCCGAGGCGGCCCGGGCGATCTCGGCACGCGAGCAGCCGCACGGATAGGCGGCCCCGTCCCGCAGCAGCCGCTCCAGGGCCTCTTGGTACACTCCGGTGCGGCGGCTCTGGTAGACGACCTCGCCGTCCCATTGGAAGCCGAGGGTTTCCAGGGTGCGGAGGATGTCGTCGGTCATGCCGGGGACCACCCGGGGGGTGTCCAGGTCCTCGACCCGGAGGAGCCAGAGCCCCCCTTCCCGCCTGGCCATCAGGTAGCTCCCCAGAGCCGCCACCAGCGAGCCCAGGTGGAGCGGCCCGGTGGGTGACGGGGCGAAGCGGCCGATTGTTGTTGGGGATGCTGGGCATTCCATTGGTAAACAAAGATAATATGCCAAGGAAAACTATTGGTTTCTGGTTTGGAAAGAGGGGATTTTTTGTCCTGGCAAGAAACTTTTCCCCGAAAAGTTGACAGCGAAGGCTGACAAAATCAAGGGGTTGCGCGGAGGCGTACACGTAGTACGCCGCACAAGCAAGCTCGCGGATTGACACAGCCAGGGCGAAAAAGCACCCTTTCCGGACAGAAACTACACGATGAAGGAACAGCAGTAGTCCGTCACCGTCTTCACCTTCATGGTGAAGGCCGACTTGGCCGGCACGCCGAACGATTCGCCCCCCTTGACCGGCTTCCAGTCGGATGAACCGGGCAGCAGGACCTCCAGTTCGCCCGCCTGGATCTCCATCAGCTCGGCCGCGTCGGTGTTAAAGGTATACTCACCCGGAAGCATGATCCCGAGGGTCTTGCGGGAGCCGTCTCCAAAGATCACGCTCCTGCTGGTCACCTTGCCGTCGAAGTAGATATTGGCCTTCCTTACAACCGTCACATCCTTGAATTCGGACATGGTACGCTCCTTTTCAAGTATTTCCCCTCCGCTTGCTTCATCACTCCCCCACTCCCCTCTTATGACTACCCTCTCCCCAGCGCCTCCCTGGCCAGCCGCACGGTGATCTTCCTCCCCTCGGCCAGGGCATGACGGTTGATCCGCTCCAGGGCGTCGCGCAGCGACGGCACATCCCGCCGCACGTGCTTCAGGAGATGGTCGGTCACGTCGGCCGGCAGGAGCACCTGCCGGTCCTCGGCCAGCTTGGCCAGGATCATTGCCCGCGAGTCGTCGTCGGTGATGTCCACCCGGGCCACCAGACCCCAGAGCAGGCGGGAGATCAGGTGGTCGTCCAAGTGGGGGAGCTCCTTGGGCGGCACCAGGCCGGTGACCATGATCTTCCTGCCGGCGTTGTAGAAGTCGTTGAACAATTGCCAGACCTCGACCCGGAGGTTTGCGTTGTCCGGGATCAGGTGGATGTCGTCCATCAGCAGGGCCGGTGCGCCGCCGAAGCGCTCGCCCAGCAGCGAGGCCCGTTCAGCGGTATAGTCGCCGCGGTAGATCTCGTCGATGTGGCGGAACGAGATGCAGGGCGCCGAGGCCCCGCTCCCGGCGGTAAGCAGGTGTCCGACGGCGGCCAGCAGGTGGGTCTTGCCGCTGCCGGGCGGTCCGTAGACATAAAGGAGGTTCTCGGCGCCGTCCCCTTCCGCCAGCTTGCGCGCGAACACGGAGGCAGCCCGGTTGCCGCCGCAGACCACGAAGTTGTCGAAGGTATAGCGCGGAATCGCGGGAAAATCGAACACCAGCTGCATGGCTAGAAGAGCTTTCCCTGGGGCGGTTCGGGCAGGGTCCTGCCGAAGTGGAGGTAGGCCGACCTGGTGGCGGTGCGGCCCCGGGGGGTGCGGTTCAGGAAGCCGTTCTGGATCAAATACGGCTCGTACACGTCCTCGATGGTATCGCTCTCTTCGCAGATGGCGGCCGCCAGGGTGTCGAGTCCCACCGGCCCGCCGGAGAACTTGTCGATGATGGTGAGCATGATCAGCCGGTCCATGGGGTCGAACCCCATCTCGTCGATCTCCAGCAGCATCAGGGCGTCGTGGGCCACCTGGCGGGTGATGACCCCGTCGGCCCGCACCTGGGCGAAGTCCCGCACCCGGCGAAGCAGCCGGTTGGCCACGCGTGGGGTCCCCCGGCTCCTGCGGGCCATCTCCATGGCGCCCTCGGGATCGATGCTGATGCCGAAGATGCGGGCGGAGCGGGTGACGATCACGGCCAGTTCCTCGTCGGTGTAGAACTCCAGCCGAGAGACCACCCCGAACCGGTCCCGAAGCGGGGAGGACAGCAGCCCGGCCCTGGTGGTGGCCCCCACCAGGGTGAACTTCGGCAGGTCCAGCTTGATGGTCCGGGCGCTGGGGCCCTGGCCGATGATGATGTCCAGCTGGAAGTCCTCCATGGCCGGGTAGAGGATCTCCTCCACCACGTGGGAGAGGCGGTGGATCTCGTCGATGAACAGCACGTCCCGCGGCTCCAGGTTGGTGAGGATGGCGGCCAGGTCGCCGGGCCGCTCGATGACCGGGCCCGAGGTTGACTTGATGTTGACCCCCATCTCGGCCGCGACGATGTTGGCCAGGGTGGTCTTGCCGAGCCCCGGCGGCCCGCACAGGAGCACGTGGTCCAGGGCTTCACCCCGGCCCCGGGCCGCGTCGATGAACAACTGCAGGTTCCCCTTGGCCTTCTCCTGCCCCACGTACTCGGCCAGGGCGCGGGGCCTGAGGGTGGTCTCGAACAGGAAATCGTCTTCGGTTGTCCTGGGCTCAATGATTCGGGTCATGGCTTCTTATTTCATCAACGCCTTCAGCGCCAGCTTCAGGGCCTCCTCCATGGAGGCGTCGACCGGGATGCGCAGCTCGGCCAGGGTCTTTTTCACCACGGCCTCCTTGTAGCCCAGGTTGATCAGGGCCGAGGCCACGTCGTCCTCCACGCCCGCCGGAACGGCGGGAAGCTCACCTTCAGGAGCGGCGGCGGCGAGCCCGAGCTTCAGCACCTTGTCCTTCAACTCCAGCACCATCCGCTCCGCGGTCTTTTTGCCGATGCCGGGGACCGCCGACAGGCGAGCCAGGTCGCCGCGGGTCAGTGCGCCGGCAAGCTCGTCCACCCGGACGTTGGAAAGGATGTCCTTGCCCAGCTTGGGGCCGATACCGGAGACCGAGATGAGGAGCTGGAAGAAGTCTTTCTCGGCCGCGGTCCGGAAGCCGTACAGGCTGATGGCGTCTTCTTTCACGTGGGTGTAGATGTTGAGGGAGACCCGGGCGCCGGCGTCGGGGAGCTCGTAGTAGGTGGAAAAAGGGATCTGCACCCGGTAGCCGACCCCGTTCACATCCAGGATGAGGAACTCCGGCGACTTGTGGGCAATGGTTCCGGTCAGCAGGGCAATCATCCCGCATGCCTCCTCAGGGCGTTCAGGGAAAAGGAATGGGCGTGACAGACCGCCACGGCCAGGGCGTCGGAGGCGTCCTCCTGGGCCACCTCCGGCAGGTTGAGCAGCACCTTGAGCATCTGCTGCACCTGAATCTTCGCCGACTTGCCGTGCCCCACCACCGCCTGCTTCACCTGCAGGGCCGAGTATTCGTGGACCGGCAGGCCGGCGTTCACCGCGGCCACGATGGCAGCGCCCCGGGCCTGGCCCAGCTTGAGGGCGCTCTGGACGTTCTTGGCGAAGAAGATGTTTTCCAGAGCAGCCACGTCGGGACGGTAGCGCTCGATGACCTCGGACAGACCCCGGTAGATCCGCTGCAGGCGGAGGGGGAAGTCCTTGGCCGCGTCGGTGAAGATGGCGCCGTTGTCCACGTGGACCAGCCGGTTCCCCTCCTTGACGATGACGCCGTAACCGGTGATGCGCGAACCCGGATCGATTCCGAGAATTCTCATGACGTCCCCAAACGGCCTGCCGGGACTGAATTGAACCAGTTTGTTTCCATCCGAAGACTCCTGGAAAACGCCTGTCAGGTCCGGATTGGGGCTTTCACGGAGCCTCTCGTGCGGACCCTATGCATGCTCAAAGGAAAAGGCCCGGTTCCGGTACGTCCGTCCTTGATCCGGTGAAGCCCGGCGACCGATTACGAGGGGCTTCGGGGAAGTTCCAATCCGGCCCGGATCGACATATTCCGCATGGAAACCGGTTTTATGCCCTCGCCGGCCCAAAACCAGAAGGGCGGGTTTCTCGCCCGCCCCCTCGCGCTACATCAGCTTTTCCATCTCCTCGGCGGAGATGTCGAAGTTCGCGTAGACGTTCTGGACGTCGTCGTTGTCTTCCAGCCGGTCCATCAGCTTCAGCATGCTTTCGGCCTGCTTCCCCTCCAGCTTGACCATGGTCTGGGGGATCATGGTTATCTCCGCCGCTTCGGATTTGAAGCCGGCCTTTTCCAGGGCATCGCGCACCTCCATGAAGCTGGAGGGGTCGGTGGTCACCTCGATCTGCTCGTCCTCGTCGGAGACGTCATCGGCGCCCGCCTCCAGGGCCGCCTCGAACAGCTTGTCGAAATCGACGTCCTTGGAGAACACCAGCAGCCCCTTTTTGTCGAACATCCAGGAGACGCAGCCGGCCTCACCCATGTTGCCGTTGTTCTTGGTAAAAATGCTGCGCACGTCGGAAACGGTGCGGTTACGGTTGTCGGTCATGACCTCCACCAGCACCGCCACGCCACCGGGTCCGTACCCCTCGTAGGTGGTCTCCTCGTAGTTCACGCCCTCCATGTCGCCGGTACCCTTCTTGATGGCCCGCTCGATGTTGTCCTTGGGCATGTTCTCGGCCTTGGCCTTGTCGATGGCGGTCCGCAGGCGCGGGTTGCCGTCGGGGTCAGCCCCGCCGATCTTTGCCGCCACGGTGATCTCCTTGATCAGCTTGGTAAAGATCTTGCCGCGCTTGGCATCGGCCGCCCCTTTTTTGTGCTTGATGGTGCTCCATTTATTGTGACCTGACATTTCCCTGCTGTTCCTTTCAATCCAGACTATTGAGACTATCGGCGCATCCAAATCGGCAAATAGTAGCATGGGGAAAAGCGGCTTGTAAAGGCTGAAAATCGGTGGAGAACATCCACCTTTTCCAGTGAACCGGCACCCCTCGGGGACAACGGATCCATCCTTGCCTTTGCCGCTCCTGTCGTGGTAAATGAATACACAGTTCATACCGTCGAGAAATCCGTCCGCCGACAGCGGCGGATGAAGGGAGTCAGCCATGCCCGTTGCCAGGAAGATAGCCGCTTTCATCGAAAACGCATCATGGATCCGCAAGATGTTCGAGGAGGGAGAACAGATGCGCCGCCTCCACGGTGCCGAAAACGTCTTCGATTTCACCCTGGGCAACCCGGACGTGGAGCCGCCGCCCGAGTTCGGCGCCGAGTTCAGGAAGTTGGCGAAGCACCCGGTGCCGGGCATGCACCGCTACATGAGCAACGCGGGCTACGACGAGACCCGAAGGGCCGTGGCCGAGGTCCTGGCCGAGAAATCCGGGCTGAAGGTGGAGGGGAGCCACGTGGTCATGACCTGCGGGGCCGGCGGCGCCCTGAACGTGGCGCTGAAGACCATCCTGAATCCGGGCGAGGAGGTGATCGTCCTCACCCCGTTCTTCGTGGAGTACAAGTTCTACATCGACAACCACGGCGGCGTGCCGGTGGAGGTCTGGACCGACCGGGAGACCTTTCAGCTCAACCTGACCGCCATCGAGAACGCCGTCACTTCCAAGACCAGGGCCATCATCATCTGCTCCCCCAACAACCCGACCGGGGTCATTTATCCGGCCGAAGGCCTGGCCAGGCTGGGACAACTGCTGGAGCGCAAGGAGAAGGAGCTCGGACGCCAGATCCTTCTCATCTCGGACGAGCCCTACGCCCGCATCTGCTATAACGGCAAGGAGGTGCCCAACGTATTCCCCCACGTGCGGAACTCGGTCATCGTCACCTCCCACAGCAAGGACCTGGCCCTCCCGGGCGAGCGGATCGGCTACCTGGCCGCCAACCCGCGCATGGAGGGGGTCGGGCTGTTCATGCAGGGCGCCGTCTTCGCCAACCGGGTGCTGGGATTCGTCAACGCCCCGGCCCTGATGCAGCGGCTGGTGGCCAAGCTGCAGCGGGCCTCGGTGGACATCGGCGAGTACCGGGAAAAGCGCGACCTGCTGTACGACAACCTGACTGCCATGGGGTTCAGGATGATCAGGCCGGACGGGGCCTTCTACCTGTTCCCCAAGTCGCCGCTGCCGGACGACGTCAAGTTCGTGAAGCTGGCCCTCGAGCACCGGATCCTGCTGGTGCCGGGCGCGGGCTTCGGCGCCCCGGGCCATTTCCGCATCGCCTACTGCGTGGACAAGGGGATGATCGAGCGGAGTCTTCCGGCCTGGCGGAAGCTGGCCAGGGATGCGGGGCTGTAAAGGCGGGAGCAGGAATAAAGGTTCAAGGAACGAGGTTCGGGGAGCGGGCAGGCAAGGGGCGATCCTTGTGATCGCCCAGGCCAAGGGTACGCATTGTGCGCTCCGCCATGGAGCTGGCCTTCCTGGCGGACTCCATGGGAAGTGACACGGTCGTGGTCCCCCGCCCGGGCGGCGGGGAGGACTGGAATGGAACGATGTAAGTCCTAGCCTGGAGCGGTACCTGGACGATCGGTTTCTGGTGGTAACGATCAAATCTGGCTAAGGGTGAAGGCAGGCCCCGGTCATCAATTGTATGTTCAGCGGTTTCCCGTGCGCCCCGCGCCCGCCTTTTCTGCAGGCAGTTGAACAGCCCCATGCACCAGAAGCAGTCGCCGCAGGGGACCGCGTTGGTGAAGCAGTCCTGCTCGAACTCCTCGGCATAGATGTATTCGCACGGTACCAGGTTGCAGTTGGAACAGAAGGGGTACTCGTGGCGGAGCACCTCTTCCCTGAAGGAACGGAAGGCGGTCTCGTTCCAGATCTCCTGTATCCCCTTCTCCCTCAGGCTCCCGAACACCCTGGCATTGACGTGCTTCTTCCGCCCGGAGAAGTGGCAGCTGAAGGAGTGCCAGAGGAAGTAGCAGTTGTGCACCCCGCCGTCCCAGGAGACAAAGGCCCCGCCCCGGTCCACGAAGTCGCAGCGCCGGTCCCCCTTGGGGGTGACCTCCGGCAGGGTCAGCCTGATCCCGGCCTGGGTTGCCGCGTCCCGCGACCCGGCGAAGATCCGCTCCATCTCCGCAATCCAGGCCTCGTCCCGGTTCAGCAGGCTCTTCATGTTGATGAACAGCTCCCGGACGCTGGCCTCGGCCTGCATCTCGGCCACGAAGTCCACGATCCGCTGCTCCTCGGGGGTGCGCAGATAGTTCCACATGGTCTTGAAGTAGTGGCGCAGATCGATCCCTTCCCGATCGGCCCGTTCCTTCCAGGGGCGGAAGAAGGCCACGGCCTCGTCAGTATTGGAGTCGTAGGCGACCTTGCCCGCGTGGAAAGCGTTATAGGGGAGCAGATGGGTCACGATGAAGAAGTCCACCCCCCTGGCCGCGGCCCAGCGGACGGCGTCCGGCAGCTCGCGGGCGTTTTCCCGCATCAGCACGAACTCCAGCCCCACCTTGAGGGACGATCCGGTGCCTTCCCCGGCCTTTCGCAGGGCCGAGAGCGCCCTTTCCAGGTCCCAGACCTCGCACCCCTCGCGGATCTTCCTCAGGGTGTCGGGGCAGACCGAGTCCATGGAGAGACAGATCCGGTCCAGTCCCGCCTCGGCCAGGGAGAGGGCGCGGGCCTCGTCCAGCAGCAGGCCGTTGGTCTGGAAGCCGACCCAGCCCTCCGGGGGCATGAGGTTTCTGGCGGTGCGGATGAAACCCTCCAGGTGGGGGTTGAGCAGCGGCTCGCCGATGCCGTTCAGGATCAGCGCCTCGGCGTGGGGCAGGGCCGGCTCCAGTGCCTGGAAGGTCTCCGGCGCAAGGTCGCCGTCGACGACGCCGCTGTCCTTGGTCTGCTTGACGCACATGGCGCAGCGCAGGTTGCAGCGGGTGGTGGTCTCCACGAACAGCCGCGAGGGGAATTCCCGTAGAGCGGGGTGAACGGTCCCGTCCGGCGCGGTCGGGACGGAGTGTCGTCGCGGCTCCTTCGGCTCGCAGATGAAGAAATCCTGTATCGGCCTCTCAGCAAGGTTTCTCGCGGATCTCATGGGATGCACCTCCTTTTTTCATGGTGGCTACAGGATAGCCCCATGGAGCGGAGATGGTTATGACGTAAATCAAGTATCATTCAGTTTATAGCGCGATCGCGCCGCGCTTGCCACTTCTCCGGGCTCAGAAGCCCCGTTTATGGCAATTTGGACGGAATGGTTTAGAATTTTCGAAGACCCCATACAAAAAGGAGCCAGCCATGATGCACAGAGTATCCGTCACACTCCTCATCGTTTCAGCGGCCCTCGCCGGGTGCGTCGCCACCCCACCTCCGACCCCGGGACGGGAAACCGACCGTGGCGTGACCGACCAGGCACGCCGGGCCTGCAGAACCGAAGCACAACGTCAGGGGATAAAGGTCCGGGCGGTGGAACAGGCCTTGTTCCTCGGCGGGACACGTTACCAGCTCGTGATGCGGGCCAGCGGGGCACACGGCCCGGAGCACGTCAGATGCGTGTATAACGCCCAGTACGGCGTAGCGCGCATCGAGGCGCCGCCGGAGCCGGATCAGAACGTCCTCGCGCGGGCCCGCCATGCCTGCGTCAACGAGGCGCAACGCAAGGGCTTCAGTGTCGCCGGCGTCGACCGTACCATCGACCTGGGCGACATGCGCTATCAAGTGACGCTGCGCACCTCGGGTCAGCGCGGGCGGGTTCCGCTCACCTGTATCTACAACGCGAAGTTCCAGACCGTTCGCATCCAGTGAGCGCCGGTCCCGGCAGCCGACCGGCCGCGGCGTACACCGCATTTTGCCTGACCCGTCGGCAACGAAATGGTGGAAGGGAGAGCCGGTTTGAGAGTAGTATAGAGTCAAAGGATCGGAGAAGTTCGATAATGGGTGGTTCACTGCACTGGGGGTGATTCATGTGAACCGGAGCTGTCCCATAAGGAGCTTGTTGAGATTATTAATGTTTGTGGTCGTGGCTGCGGTTTTTGCCTCCACCGGCCCCGCTTCGGCGGTCGAAAGGCCCCGGAGCGGCGAAGAAATCCTGCTCGACACCTATCGCGGAAACCTGGCCGGACTGCGAAAAAGCAGCTTCGGCCTTCCTCTTTTAATGGAATCCTTCGAGCGTGGCGACAGAGCCCACGTGGATGTCTATGGGATCTTCGGCTATCCCTTCGACAGCGTGGCGGCCGCGCTCAGGGTTCCGGCAAACTGGTGCGATATCGTATCCATAAGCCCCAATGTCAAGGCGTGCACCCATCGGGAGCAGGGAGGGGACCGGCTGCTGACCATCTATGTGGGCCGCAAGGAGTATAAAACGCCGGAAGACTCCCGCCAAGTCGTGAGCCGGTTCCGGATAGCCGAACAGCGGGAGGGGTACCTGGATATCATGCTCGCTGCCGATTCCGGCCCGTTCGGCACCAGGAACTACCGGATGAGGTTCAGGGCCGTACCGATTGCCGGGGAGAGGACCTTTGCCCACGTCAGTTTTGAATACAGCGGGAGCGCTGCGCTGCGCCTGGCTGAAAGGGCCTATTTCGCCACACTCGGCCGGGACAAGGCCGGGTTCACGGTGACCGGGACGGACGAAAACGGCAGACCGGTCCATGTCGGCGGGCGGCGCGGCGCCATCGAGCGCAACACTGTACGATATTACTTCGCGATCCAGTCCTTTCTGAAAATGCTGCGCTACCCCGCCGAACAGCGCTTCAGCAGGAGCATCGGCGAGTGGTACGACCTTTCCACCCGGTACAGGAACCTGGACGTGGACCTGGACAAGAAAGACTACCTGGAACACAAAACCAGGGAGCGCAAGAACCAGCTGGCCCTCCAGCAACGGATCAGGGCCGGACTTGAATGAAAGGATACGCCATGACCGACTTTCACCTGGACCCCCGCCTCGCCTCCGACTGCATCATTCTCGGCGAGACGGATTTCAGCCTGCTCCTGCTGATGAACAACTCCCTGGCACCCTGGTTTATCCTGGTGCCGAAAAGGAACGAGACCGAGATCTTCGAGCTGCCAAAGGAAGACCAGCTTGCCCTGCTGGAGGAGATCAACCTGCTGTCCGGTTTCCTGAGGACCGTCATGAAGGTGGAGAAGCTGAACGTGGCGGCCATCGGAAATATCGTCAGACAGCTCCACGTCCATGTGGTGGGGAGGAGTTCGACCGACTTCCGCTGGCCCGACGTTGTCTGGGGCGCACAGGAAAAAACACCCTACTCGATCGCCGAGGTCCGGTCCATCCTCGCGGCACTGGAGGGGTATCTGCCCGAAGGGATCCTCCTGAAAAGATGGCCAGAAGGCCGCTGAATGCCTTAACCATTCCCGTGGTCCGTGAAAACATCCAATATGATTGACGGGAAGTTCCGAGATGGTATAGTGCAACCTGAAAGCGGAACCCCTTTGCTCACCAACGCCATCCGCTTCGCATCCCGCCATGGAGACCGTCATCGTCCGCATAACGCTCGGCATACTCCTCACTGTCCTGCTCACGGTCATCGGGGCATTACCCGCCGTAGCGGATCCGGTGGAGGTGATGATTATCGGGATCGAGGGCGAGCCCCTGGAAAACGTCCAGGCAGCCCTCTCCCTCCCACCCGGACTGGTCCGCGACGGCGAGGTGAATATCCCCTGGCTCGAGCTGTTCCGCAAGGACGTGCCGGAGAAGGTCAGGGAGGCTCTGGAGCCTTTCGGTTACTATGACGCCAAGGTCGGGACCGAGCTTCAGAATCCGGCAAAGAACGAGTACCGGCTGCTGGTTGGGGTCTTTCCGGGCAGACCGGTGCGGGTCAGCGAAATCTCCGTCAGGGTCAGGGGACCGGCCGCCGAGGAAGAGGCCGTCAAGGAGCTGGTCGCTTCCTTCCCCCTCCGGAAAGGGGACGTGCTGAACCACGCTTCCTACGAAAAGGGGAAGGAGATGCTCAGGGCCAAGGCGGTCGATCTGGGCTACCTGGACGCCGACTTCCCGACCCACCGGATCCTGGTCTCCAGGGGGGAGGCGAATGCCCGGATAACCCTCGAGATGGATACCGGAACGCGCTACAGTTTCGGCGCGACCACCTTCTCCGGCGCCCCCCAGTACCCCACCCCCTTCCTGGAACGCTACCTGGACTACAGGCCCGGCGAGACCTTTTCCCAGCTGAAGCTGGGGCAGACCCAGCTGAACCTGGCCCTGTCCGACCGTTTCAAGGGGGTGGTGGTCACCAGGGATCGGAAGAACGCCCACGACTCGGTCATGCCGGTGGCGGTCCAGCTCTCCCCCCTCCCCCGCAGGCGGCTCCGCCCCGGCATAGGGTACGGAACCGACACCGGCATCCGCGGGTCGGTCAAGTACAAGGACGTGAACCTGTTCCTGCTGGGGCACGAGCTGAACGCCGAGATCAAGGTCTCGGAGCGTCTCCAGGGGATCGCCGCCGGCTACGTGGCCCCGAGCTATCGGGACTTCAAGAGCAACATGGGGCTCCAGTTCAACCTGCAACGCGAGGAGACCGACAGCTACACCACCAGCCTGGCCTCGCTGGAGGGGAGCCTGAACCGGAGCTTCCTCCCAGGACAGTTGGGGACCCTGTATCTCAGGCTCCAGCAGGAGGATTCCGACATCGGCCTGCAGAAAACCAGCACCTTCCTGGTGCTGCCGGGCATCCGCTTTTCCCACCGCAGCTTCAACGACCCCATCAGGCCCACCAGGGGCTACCGCTACGACCTGGAGGCGCGCGGCACCCACCAGTACCTCGGCTCGGGGACCGGCTTCATTCAGTTCATCGCCGAGGGTCGCGTGATCTACCCGCTGCCGTGGCGCCTGTCCTTCATCTCCAGGGCCAAGGGGGGGGTCACCTTCCAGGACGACCCGCTGCAGGACCTCCCCGCCTCGCTCCGCTTCTTCGCCGGCGGCGACCGGAGCGTAAGGGGGTATGCCTACCAGTCGCTGGGACCCAAAAACATCGCCGGAAAGGTGACCGGCGGAAAGAACCTCCTCACCGCCAGCGTGGAATTGGAGCGGGCGCTGTTCGACAACTGGGGCGTGGCCGCATTCTTCGACGTCGGCAACGCGTTCAATTCGCTGAACAGCTTCAGGCTCTACAAGGGGGCGGGTATCGGCGCCCGCTACTACACCCCCATCGGCGCCATCCAGCTTGACGTCGCCAAGCAGATCGGGGTGGACAAAAACGTCTTCCGGGTCCACTTCACCGTGGGGTTGGAACTATGAGGAAAGCGCTCCTGTACAGCGTTCCCATCCTGGCCGTATTCCTTCTTGCCGCGATCACCGCACTGACCGGCTGGCTGCTGGGCACACCCGAGGGCGCCCGCTGGCTGGTGGGCCGGGCGGCGCGGACGGCCGGTGTACGGCTCGAGATCGGCGGCATGGAAGGCACCCTCTGGCGCGGCCTCCGCCTCAGCGGGGTGAAGCTGGAAAGTCCGCCAATGACCATCCGGATCCGCGAGCTGGGTTTCGGTTGGCGGCCCCTCGCTCTCCTGACCGGCAACATTGCGATAGACCGGCTGGACACCTCGGGGGTCGATATCCTGGACCGGAGTCCCGAGTCCAGGGAGCCCGTGGATCTCTCCTGGCCGATCATCTCCGGGCCCGCGGCCCGGCTGAACGGCTGGATCTCCGCCCTCACCCTGCGCGACCTGGTGTACCGTCGCAACGGTGGTGAACCTCTCACTCTCACCAGCCTGACCGGCCGGCTCGACTGGCGGGGAGGGAGGAGCGCCCTCACCAACCTGGACCTCTCGTCGCCCCAGGGCAGGATAACCGGCAACGCGGGCATCAGCTTCCGCAAGCCGGAGCTCGACCTGTTCGCAACCGTTTCCCCGACCCAACCCATGGCCGGCGTATCCAGGCTCCTCCTCCTGTGCCGGATCACCCCCGAAGGGGGCAAGGAGCAGGCGACCGGCACCATACGGGCCGTTGCGGTAGGGGTATCGAAGCAGCGCTTCGACCTGTCGGCCAGGGTCGGCCTCTCCCGCCGGGAGATCGACCTGCGAGAGATGATACTGACCGAGGCGGGCCGCAAAGGGAGGCTCACCGGCGCGGGCACGCTCTCCTTTGCCCGGCCCGATCCCGCCATGGCCGTGCGTCTCAAGGCGGAAGGGGTGGACCTCTCGCGCGAGATCCCGACCATGCCCCCCCTCAGCGGTCAACTGGATATCGCCGGCGACCCGAACGGCTACCGGGGCGGCTTCAGCCTGGCGACAACCGGCAGGGGATGGCGCGCCGCCTCCCTGGCCGGAAGCCTGGCGGGGAACCGGGACGGACTGGCACTGACCATCACGCGGGGGAGCTGTCTTGGCGGTTCCCTGGGCGGCTCCCTCAAGGCATCGTGGACAAAAGGACTCTCCCTGACCGGAGAACTGCGCGGCCGGGGGATGGACCCGGCCCGTATTGCGCCCGACTGGAAGGGGGTCGTCAACCTGGACATGAACGGCGAACTCCGCGTCCCCGAAGAGGGGCCCCTGTATGCGAGGGTCGACGCCAGGCTCCTCTCCAGCCGTCTGCGGGAAAGGACCCTGAGCGGCGAGCTGGCGGCCCGCGCGACGGACGGCTCCTTCATGCTCGACCGCCTGCTGCTGCGGGGCAGGGGATTCGACGTCCGCGCCGCCGGCGACCTGCGAAGCAGAATCAGCTTTACCGTGCGGGCCGACGACCTGGGGGGGCTCGTCCCCGGGGCAACCGGCAGCCTGCGGGCCGACGGCCAGGTCCTCCAGCGGGAGGGGCGCATCGGCGGCAGCGTCACGGGCCGGGCCGGCAAGCTGAGGGTCGAGTCACTGCGCGCCGGCACGGCCTCCTTTGTCGTGTCGGTGGGCACAGCCAGGGAGCGGCCGGTGCGGCTTCGCCTGGACACCAGGGAGCTGGAGTACGCCGGTTTCCGGACCTCGACGCTCAACCTGGACGCCGACGGGACCCCCAGCCGGCACCGGCTCAATCTGGATCTCAACCTCCCCGGCGCCGGGCTCCGGACCACACTGGAAGGAGGTTACCAGGCATCGGCCTGGAAGGGAACCATCACCTCCCTTTCCGGAAGGGACCGGGTCGGACCGTGGCGGATGGAACGGCCGGCCCCCCTCTCCGTCTCATCCCGGTGGTTCATTCTCCCCGCCATGGTCCTGACCGGCGTACAGGGAGAGCGCCTCCAACTGGGTGGGGATCTCGCCTTCCAGCCGCCGAGCGGCCGGCTGAACGCCCGCTGGGAGCACCTGAACCTGGCGAGGGTCGCGCCATGGACCGGCGAAGGGAGCGTCAGCGGTTCCAGCAGCGGAACGGTATCAATCTCGCTCCCGCGGGGGGGCGCGGCAAACGTCACCGCCAACGTAGGGTTTTCCGGCACAGTGGCGGCAGGTGAGCACCGGGTGCAGTTCAGGAGCGGCACGCTCCGGCTGGAGACCACGGGCGGGGAGATCCGGGCAACCGCCTCCCTCGACACCGCCCAGGACGGCAGGCTCGTCGTCAGCGCAGTGGCCCGTACCCCGTCCGGCCTCGCGTTTCCGGAACAGGGGACCTTCGAAGCCCGGCTTGAAGAGGGACACTTCCGCTCCATCCGCCCCTGGCTTCCCGCCGGGCTTTCCCTGGACGGCGGGCTCACCGTCAGTTCCTCCGGAGCGTGGTTGCCGGGCAGCATCTTCCGGCTCAAGGGGACGGCAACGGTCGGCAGGGGATCGCTCGTCCGCCAGCAGGAAGGAGGGGTCCTCAGAGTCAGCTTCCAGGGCGCCGCACTTGCCTGGGACTGGCGGGACGAGGCCCTCGGCGGCTCCGTATCCCTCGACCTTGCCGAAACCGGCCGGGTCCGCTCCGAGTTCCGAATCCCCCTGCCGGCCCGCCTCCCGATCTCGGTCAACCCGGACGGCGGCGTGGCCCTGAACCTGGATGGAAGGCTGCACGAAAACGGCCTACTGACCGCCCTCTTCCCCGGCATGCTCCAGGAGAGCAAAGGGGAACTGGAGGTGGAGGCCCGGGCAGGCGGAACGTGGCGAAAGCCCGACCTGACCGGCAGGGTCCTGCTCAGCGGGGCGGGCGCCTCTCTCCCCCGGGCCGGGGTCACCCTGAGCGACGTCCGGGTCACCGCCCGGCTGGAGCGGGACACGGTCCTGGTCGACTCTTACTCCGCCCGCTCCGGGGCGGGCACCATCACCGGCAGCGCGTCGCTTCGACTCCGGGAGTGGCGACCGGCAGAGTACCGCGGAACCATAAGAGGAGAGAACTTCAGACTTATCTACCTGCCGGAACTCCAGGTGGTCGGCAGCCCCCGGCTCGACTTCACCGGTACCAGGGACAAGGTGACCGTGCGGGGCGATCTCGTCATCCCGGAGCTGCTGGTGACCGGGAGCAAGACCCCCGCGCCGGTCCGACCAAGCGATGACGTGGTGGTGATCGATGCCCCCCAGCCTAAGCCCGCCCCCTTCCCCTTGGCCACCGATATCCAGATCCGGGTCCTGTTCGGCGACCAGGTCTTCGTAAGGGCCGAAGGCATCGACGCCCGCATGGCAGGAGACGTGAACCTGACCATGCGGAGCCTCGACGATATCAGGGCAAGGGGCGAGGTGCGGGTTGTCAAGGGGAGCTATAAGGCCTACGGCGTGAACCTGGAAATCACCAAGGGACGGCTGGTCTACACCGGCGGATCGGTCTCGCGGCCCAACCTGGACATCCTGGCCCTGCGCACCGTCGGGGACGTGAAGGCCGGTATCATACTGGGCGGAAACCTCCGGAGCCCCGTGATCCGGCTCTACTCCGAGCCGGCCATGTCCGAGAGCGACATCATGGGGTACATCGTGCTGGGGCACCCCCTGAGCGGCGACCAGGGCCATGTGGGCACGGTGATGGAAGCGGCCGGGCTGCTCCTCTCGGCCGGTCAGTCGGCGGTACTCAAGGAAGAGATCACCGGACGCTTCGGCATCGACACCTTTGGGGTCGAGCCCGACAAAGGCGACGTGACCAAGTCTCTCCTCACCGTCGGGAAGTACCTGACGCCCAAGCTCTTCATCAGCTACGGCAGGTCGCTCTTCTCGCCCACCAGCTACCTCAAGGCCCGCTATAATTTTTCCGAACGATGGGAGGTGGAGACCTGGACCGGGACCGAGAGCGGGGTCGATCTCTTCTACAAGATTGATTTCGATTGATTCCTGCGGAACGGATTTCGTAGTTTCCTACCCATAGTGAGGTGTGCCATGAGACGTCTCTTGTTTTTCCCCGCAGTAGCAGCGCTCCTGATCCTGATTGCCGGTCTTGCCGCGGCCTCCCCGAAACCGTCGCAACCTCCGGAAACCAAACCCCTCCCCGCCAAGGATACGAGCGCCCCGGTCGTCCTGGACGGACGGGAGCTGTTCCGGATCCGGGAGCGGGTCCTGTCCCTGCCCCCGGACGAACGGGCCAAGATAATAACCGCTCGCCTTCAGCGGGTCATGGAAAACCCGCTCTTCGGCAGGAACCCCGTGTCGGTCCTGGACGGCGAAACCAGCAGCGACCTCTATGCCGGCGATCTGCTGATCATGGTGGTCACCGAGCAGGACGCCGTGTCAGAGAGGAAGCTCAGAAGTGAACTGGCGCGGGAATACGCCGACCGCATCAACGCAACCCTGGAGCTCCATCGGGAGGAGCGGAGTCTGCACAGACTCCTCCTTGGGGGAGCCCATGCCATGCTGGCGACCGGCGTGCTGATCGCCGTCCTGCTCCTTTCCAGGCGTATCTTTCCCAGGCTCTATGCGAGAATCTCCTCGTGGCGCGGCACCAGGATACGCCCCATCAGGATCCAGTCCTACGAGATCGTCAGTGCTGAGCGGATCACCGCCAGTCTCGTTCTTCTCGCCCGCAGCGTACGGGTCCTGCTGGTCGTGCTGCTGCTCTACTTCTACTTCTCTCTGGTGTTCAGCTTCTTCCCCTGGACGCACAACTATGCGACAAAACTCCTCGACTACGCCGTTGCCCCGTTCGCGGCAATCGGATCGGCCGCCGGCAACTACCTGCCCAAGCTCATCTTTCTGGCGGTAATCGTGCTGGTGATGCGTTACGTCGTCAAATGTACCGGGCTCCTGTTCGTCGAGCTGGAGAAGGGGAACATCAGAATCGCCGGCTTCTACCCGGAATGGGCACAACCGACCTTCAAGCTCGTCCGTTTCCTGCTGATCGTCTTCACGGCCATCCTGGTCTTTCCCTATTTTCCCGGTTCCGAGTCCCCCGCCTTCAAGGGAGTGTCCATTTTCCTCGGCGTGCTCATCTCTCTCGGCTCCACCTCAGCCGTCGCCAACGTGGTCGCCGGGGTCATTCTCACCTATACCCGCGCCTTCCGCATCGGCGACCGGGTCAGGATAGGCAACAACATCGGCGACATCACCGAAACAAACCTGCTGGCAACCCACCTGCTCACCATCAAGAACGTGGACATCACCATCCCCAACTCCCTGGTACTGGGCAGCCACATCCTCAACTTCAGCTTTTCTCACCGGGAGGCCCATCTCATCCTCAACACCAGCGTCACCATCGGCTACGACACCCCATGGCGGCGGGTCCACGAACTCCTGATCGCCGCCGCCCTGAAAACCGGACACGTGCTGACCGAGCCTCGCCCCTTCGTCCTTCAGACGGCCCTAAACGACTACTACGTCACCTACGAGTTGAACGCCTATACCGACGACCCCCACGCCATGGTCGATACCTACTCGGACCTGCACAGCAACATACAGGACTCCTTCAACGAAGGGGGGGTGGAGATCATGTCGCCCAACTACACCCAGCTCAGGGACGGTAACCGTACCACCATACCGGAGGAATACCTTCCCGAAGGGTACCGACCGGGAGCGATACGGATCGAGCGGACGGACTAGAAATCCCCCTGATCTTCTCCGTAAAGGGGGCCGGGGGGGATTTCGGGCCGATACCGGAACCGGAAACCCCTTGTTGGAGTGACCATGCTCCGCACCCTGCACACGCCGCTTAGTTAATTGACAAAGAATAATTTCCCAAAATAAATCCTGCGAACTATTTTGTCACAACCTTGTGCTATGTTCCTTCTACGCGTATTTGCGGAAGGAGCTGACTTTGGGATGAAATAAAACCGATTGTACGCGTGGCTAAGGATGACAGGGGGGCATCTGCCTGAGGAGCACCTGCGCGAGACTGCGGAGTGGGCCGCGGTGTTTGCGGCGGAGTTCGGGTGCGAAGAGTGAGGAAGGTTGGCGGGAATGACAAGGAACATGGGGGAAACAATGGCTGGAGATTTTTATGCGCATTCAACCGAATCAACTGATAAATCCACCTGGCAGCCACTCAGCGCGCATCTGGAAGGAGTTGCCCGGCTGGCTGAAGAATTCGCTGCTATCTTTAAGGCTGGAGAATGGGGGCGATTCGCGGGGTTGCAACACGACGCGGGGAAAGCGACTTATGCTTTTGAGCGGCGTCTGGAAGGAAGTACACAACAGGTCGATCATTCGACCTTCGGAGCGAGACTTGCGAAAGATAATGCCGGTCGGTTTGGGTTGCTACTGTCGTACATGATTGCCGGACACCACGGCGGATTGCCGAACGGTGGCACACAGGAGGGGGAACTGCATCACCGGCTGAGGCACGGCAAGGTTCCACCGGATGTTGTATTGCTGCCTGACGCCGACATCAAAAAGGATATCCTACCCCCATTCCGCTTAAACTCTGCAGAGCATGCCGGCTTCAGCTTGGCATTCTTTACGAGGATGATCTTCTCCTGCCTAGTCGATGCGGATTTCCTCGATACGGAAGGGTTCTGTTCTCCAGAGAAAAAGACTGAAAGGCCGGTAAGTGATCCCGATCTAATCCCAAAACTGAAAGCGATGCTCGATGTGTATCTAGTTGAACTTGCAAAAAATGCCGAACCGACGCCTGTCAACCTTATACGGAAAGAAATTCTGGCTCAGTGCCGCGCCAAAGCCGAGTTGCCGCCGCAGATCTTTTCCCTGACCGTTCCCACCGGGGGCGGCAAAACCCTTTCTTCCCTGGCGTTCGCGCTGGATCACGCGGTGGCGAACAAGCTACGTCGAGTGATCTACGCCATTCCCTTTACCTCGATCATCGAGCAGAACGCAAAGGTGTTTCAGGATATCCTCGGCCGGGAGCAGGTATTGGAGCATCATTGCAACTACAAAGAAAAGGATGACCCTGAAGAAACCACCTACAACCGGCGACGCGGGTTGGCGGCGGAGAACTGGGATGCGCCACTTGTGGTTACGACCAACGTACAGTTTTTTGAATCGCTCTTCAGCAATAAACCTTCCCGTTGCCGCAAGTTGCATAATATCGCCGGTAGCGTGATTATTCTGGATGAAGCGCAGGCGATTCCGACCGAATACCTTGAACCCTGTCTGGCGGCCTTACGGGAACTAGTCGAGCATTACGGTTGCACGGTCGTGCTTTGCACCGCCACACAACCGGCGCTAGACGATAAGAGCAATCTGCGCATGGCCTTGCCGGAGATCCGCGAAATCATCACCAGTCCGCAGCAGTTCTACGACAAACTGCGCCGCACCCAGGTGCATTTCATCGGGGCTTTAACGGATGCGGATTTGGCTGAAAAACTCGACGCGGAAAAGCAGGTGCTGTGTATTGTTCCGACCAAACCGCAAGCCCGCGCATTGTTCGAACGACTTCAAAAAGAAGAAGGGGTATTCCACCTCTCGACCAACATGTATCCCGCTCATCGCCGACGGGTGCTGGATGAGATCTATGCGCGGCTGAAATCCGGAAAACTATGCAGGGTGGTATCCACTTCCCTCGTCGAAGCCGGCGTCAATCTCGATTTCCCTGTGGTTTACCGGGCCATGGCCGGCCTGGATTCAATCGCTCAGGCTGCGGGCCGGTGCAACCGCGAAGGAAAGATGAATGAGTACGGTGAACTCGGCCAGGTCTACGTGTACGTGCCAGAAAAGCAGCCACGCATGCCCTGGCTTAAACGGTGTATGTCCCGCGCGGCTGAAACCCTGCGCTGTCTGCCGGATGCCGATCCTTTAGGACTGGAGGTCATGCGACGCTACTTTGAGCTTCTTTACGATATTCAGGAGCTGGATAAAAAGGAAATCCTACGGCGACTGAACGTACTGACCAGGGACCTTTACTTTCCTTTTCGTGATATCGCCGGCGAGTTCCGGTTCATTGAGGACGACACCATTGGGGTGATCGTCCCCGTTGAGCCGGAGGCGGAAGTGCTGGTACGGGAGCTGCGATATACGGAGTTTCCCAGGGCGACACTCAGGAAATTGCAGCAGTACAGCGTATCAGTGAGAATCAGGGAGTTGGCGGCGCTTGAGGGTGCAGGTGCGCTTGAAATGGTTAACGGAGTATTTCCGGTGTTGCGTAATTTAGCTGCCTATCGGGAAGACGTTGGTTTGTCTATTGAGGGTAGCGATGTTTGGAATCCTGAAGATCTCGTATTTTAAGGATATGTATTTTACTTATTTTCTTCTTTGAATATTTTTTGCTGGACTTTGACTTCGGTTCGTTATATACTTTGCCGCAAAAAGGAGGCGGCTATGCGGATCAAAGCACGAGTGGCATTTTTCGGCAGAGAATTTTTAGACATCGAAATTGTGTTAGAACCCCCATAGTCACTCCTTTCGTCACCTCGGCAGAGGTGTGGGTTGAAATAAAGAAGAAAACAAGTAGGGAAAAAGGCTTAACCAGGCCGTGGGCCGACAGAACGGCGGCCCACGGATCTCAGAATCGAGGAGGCACCTATGGCGTATCGCATCAAGCTGCGGGTGTGGGGTGATTATGCCTGTTTCACCCGTCCTGAAATGAAGGTAGAGCGAGTGTCATACGACGTGATGACGCCCTCGGCGGCGCGTGGGATCCTGGAGGCGATCCACTGGAAACCTGCAATCCGCTGGATGATCGACCATATTCACGTGCTGCGCCCCATCAAGTTCGACAACGTTCGTCGCAACGAGGTCAGTTCTAAAATCCCCAAACCGAACCCCGACACCGCCATGCGGAACAAGAAGCCTCTCTATTTCCTGGTCGATGACGGTGGCAATCGCCAACAGCGGGCCGCGACTCTGTTGCGCGATGTCGAGTATGTCATTGAGGCACATTTCGAGTTGACCGACAAAGCCGGCCCCGAGGACAACAAAGTCAAACATTACGAAATGTTCCAACGGCGGGCGAAAAAAGGACAATTCTTTCACCAGCCCTCATTGGGGTGCCGGGAGTTTCCGGCCTCCTTCGAACTGGTTGAGGACAAGGTACCCATTTCCTGCTATGCCGGCCAGAGCAAGGATCTGGGTTACATGCTCCTCGATATCGACTTCTCCAACGACATGACCCCGCTCTTTTTCCGGGCGCAGATGGAGAACGGCATCATTTCACCCCCTTCGCCTCTCTCTCTGGAGGTGCATACATGATCCTGCATGCCCTCAACGGTTATTACGAACGGATGCTCAATACTCCTGATTCGGGGATGCCCGCCTTCGGAACCAGCATCGAGAACATATCATTCGCCCTTGTGCTCGGTGGAGATGGGACACTGCGAAGCATAGAAGATTTACGCGAGCCGGACGGCAACAGACAACGGCCTCGCAAGATGCCGGTCCCGGCCGCTGTAACCAGAACTTCGGGAATAAAGGCCAATTTCCTCTGGGACAAGTCTGCCTACGTCTTCGGTGCGGATGGCGATGGTCCAACAGAGTCTAATCGTCAACGCTTTCAGGCTTTCAACGAGCTTTTGAACGATGTCGGACAGGATATTGAGGACCCTGGATTTTTAGCGGTTCGCCGGTTTCTGCAGGGATGGGACTGTGAACGGACCGAAGAAACGATTAGCCGTTATCATGAGTGGGAGGACGTCTGTAGCGCCCATGTGGTTTTTCGCCTGGACGGCGCACCTGGGTTTATCCATGATCGCCAGTCGGTGCAGCGTGAATGGCTCAAATACGGTCAGCGCAACACGGATACACCACTAATCCAGTGTCTGATTACCGGTGAACAGAATGCCCCCTTGGCGCGGATTCACACGCCGATCAAAGGGGTTCGCGGTGGGCAGACCTCAGGCGGCTATATTGTGTCGTTCAATGCCTCGGCATTTGTTTCCTACGACCAAGACAAAGCGTCAGTTGCGGAATCTTCTGCCTTTTCCTACACCACCGCCTTGAATTCTCTGCTTACAGGCAATAGTCGTCAGAAAATCGTCATCGGTGATACTACCTATGCCTTCTGGGCTGCGTGTCCCAACCCGATAGAGAGTTATTTTGCTGACCTGTTCGATCCTCCTTCAGACGCGACTGAAGCGGCAGCGGCACAAGACGACCAGCAGACAACATCCCAGATCCACGGGTTGCTTAAGGCAATCCGGGACGGCCGCAAGGCAACCGATTTCCTGCCCGATCTGGCAGAGGATGTCCAGTTCTACATCCTCGGTCTAGCGCCCAATGCCGCGCGCCTGTCGATCCGTTTCTGGGAGGCGAACAGCCTGGGAACTTTACTGGAGCGGGTCGGAAAATACTACGAGCAACTCAATATTATCCGGCAATTCGACAACGAACCCGAGTTCCCGCCCTTGTGGCGTCTGCTGTGCCAGACCGCCACTCTCGGCAAGTCGGAGAACGTCTCGCCGGTACTGGCCGGCGGCATGGCCCGCGCCATTCTAACCGGAGCACCCTACCCGCAGAATCTGTTGCCCATTGTTCTGGAACGTATCCGCGCCGAGCACAATGTCACATATTTCCGCGCTGCTTTGCTTAAGGCCTTCCTGCTGCGCAACAAACGAAAGGAGATTCCCGTGTCTCTCGATCAAAATCGTACGGATCGGCCTTACCTGCTGGGGCGGCTGTTTGCCGTCCTCGAAAAGGCTCAGGAAGAGGCTATCCCCAACGCCAATGCCACCATCAAGGACCGTTTTCTGGCAGCTGCCGCTGCCACACCGGGCCAAGTGTTTCACATGTTGCTGAAGAACTCAGCGAATCACATCGCCAAGCTGAAAAAAGACCCTGATGAGAAGAAAAAGAGAAGAGCCTCCTATTTCAACATCTTGACGCAGGATATTATCTCGGAATTTTCCGATTACCCCAAGACCATGAAAGCCGAGGAACAGGGTCTGTTCATGATCGGCTACTACCATCAACGCAAAGACTTTTACACAAGCAAGACTCAGGAGGGATGATTATGACCGCACTCGCCAATCGCTATGAATTCGCTTTGCTGTTCGACGTCCAAAACGGGAACCCCAACGGCGACCCCGATGCCGGAAACATGCCCCGCTTCGATCCGGAGACAGGTCACGGCTTGGTGACGGATGTCTGTTTGAAACGGAAGATCCGCAATCATGTGGCGCTCGCGAGGGAGGGGGCTGAAGGGTTCAACATTTACGTGCAGGAGAAAGCCGTACTCAACCAAACCAACGAGATGGCCTACAAAGCCTTTGAGCTCAAGCCTGAAGCAAAGAAGCTGCCGAAGAGAGTAGAGGACGCCCAGAGGGTTACCGGCTGGATGTGTACGAATTTCTATGACATCCGCTGCTTCGGGGCAGTCATGACCACCGAGGTCAATTGCGGCCAGGTTCGCGGCCCGGTACAACTGGCATTCGCCAAGAGCGTTGAGCCGATCTTGTCGCAGGAGGTCAGCATTACCCGTATGGCGGTGACGAACGAAAAGGATCTGGAAAAAGAGAGAACCATGGGGCGTAAACATATCGTCCCTTACGGCCTATATGTGGCTCAGGGTTTTGTTTCCGCACCGTTGGCGGAGAAAACCGGCTTCAGCGAAGAAGACTTGGAGCTGCTCTGGAACGCGCTGATCAGCATGTTTGAGCATGACCGTTCAGCGGCCAGGGGGATTATGAGCAGTCAGAAACTATTTGTTTTCAAACACCGGGACAAGCTCGGCAACGCCCCCGCTCACAAGCTATTCGATCTGATTGACGTCAAGCGCAAGGATGGATCGGAAGGGCCGGCACGGTCGTTCAAGGACTACACCGTTACGGTGGGAACTGCTCCGGAGGGTGTTGAAATCATCGAAAAATTGTAATGCCAATCGTACGGGGCGCTCATGCGGCCCGTTTTCAGTTGTAAGGCAACGACAAGGCGGATTTGGAGCGGACCATACCGAATAGCGAACAAAATTCAGCCGATGACAGTTTTATTCTCTACCAGACCGAGGACGGGCGCACCCGGATCCAGTGCCGCTTCGCAGACGAAACCCTCTGGCTGACACAGGCGCAGATTGCCAAACTGTTCCGGACGACTCCCCAGAATGTAACGCTCCATCTGAAGGCCATCTTTGCCGAGGGAGAGCTAGATGAGGGGGTAATCTGTAAGGAATACTTACAAGTTCGGCAGGAAGGCAGCCCCGGTATCGCGTCTTGATCGATGTTCAACCGCGCCCGGTGGCCCGGGATTTCCAAGAAGCAGTGAAGCGAATCGAAAGGCGGGTAACAAACGTGATTCCTGAGACTCCCGACCCCATCATGCTCTCCGCACTGGAGCACTACAGCTATTGCCCGCGCCAGTGCGCCCTGATCCACGTGGAGCAGGCATGGGACGAAAACATCTACACCATGCGTGGGCGGGATGTGCATGAAAACGTGGATGTCGCGTCTTCCCACGAACTCTCCGGCATCCGCTTTGAGCGAGCCTTGCCCATATGGTCGGAACGGCTCAACCTGGTGGGCAAGGCGGACATGGTCGAATTTCACGGCCAAGTACCGTATCCGGTTGAATACAAGTCGGGCCGTCATCGGAAAGGGCGGCACGAAACCCTTCAACTCTGCGCCCAAGCCCTTTGCCTGGAGGAGATGTTCGGTGTGCCTGTCCCCAAGGGCGCTCTCTACTGGCACGGCTCGCGGGAACGACGGGAGATTGCTTTCACTGAAGCCATGCGAACCCAGGTTGTGGAGGTCGCTGCTGCCGTCCGTGAAATGGTTGCAAAGCGGCATACTCCTCCACCGGTGAACGACAAGCGCTGCAAGGACTGTTCGTTGAGGGAATCGTGCCTACCGACCGTTGTCGCTGAGAAGGCAAGGAGCGTACGGGCTGCAAGGTGCTTATTTGTAGTGGAAGGAGGGCGGTAATGGAAACGAGGCTTGTGGTCTTCCAGAACAAGGAAATACGCAGAACACTCCACAATGGAGAATGGTGGTTTTCAGTGGTGGACGTATGCGGCGTCCTGACTGAAAGCGCGGATGCCGGGGCGTACTGGAGGAAGTTGAAACAAAGGCTCAACCAGGAAGGAAGCGAAGTCGTGACATTTTGTCACGGGTTGAAGTTGACCGCTCCTGACGGAAAGTTAAGGGCAACCGATTGCGCCAACACCGAGGGCATCTTCCGCGTCATCCAGTCCATCCCTTCCCCCAAGGCCGAGCCCTTCAAGCGCTGGCTGGCCAAGGTCGGCTACGAACGGGTCCAGGAGATTGAGGACCCCGAACTGGCCACGCAACGGACCCGCGAGCTTTACAAAGCGAAAGGTTATTCCGACACCTGGATCGAGAAGCGGATGCGCGGCATCGCCATCAGAGCGGAGTTGACGGAGGAGTGGAATAACCGGGGCGTCAAGGGAGAGCCGGAGTACGCGATCCTGACCGCCGAAATTTCAAAAGCCGCCTTCGGAATGACACCGGGTGAATACAAGAAGTTCAAAGGGCTTGAACGGGAGAACCTGCGGGACCACATGACCGACCTGGAGCTGATTTTTTCCATGCTGGGAGAAGCCGCCACGACGGAGATCGCTCGAAAACAGGATGTTCAGGGATTCAAGGAAAACAAGGTTGCGGCAAACAAAGGCGGGCGGATTGCCGGCGAAGCGCGTGTAAAATTGGAGCTGGAGACAGGAGAGCGGGTTCTGACACCGGAGAATTACCTGACCGAACCGGAAAGCAAGAAACGGCTGAAAAATTCCCCCAGGATCCCCTTTGTCAAAGGCAGGAGAAAGCCATGAAACAACTCCTCAACACCCTGTACGTCATGACCCAGGGGGCGTACCTCTCGCTCGACCATGAGACAGTGAAGGTGGAGGTCGAAGGAAAGGTGCAGATGCAGGTGCCGCTTCACCACATCGGGACGGTTGTTACCATGGGCAACGTCATGATCAGCCCCTTTTTTTTCGGCAAGTGCGCGGACGAAGGGCGGGCGGTGGTCATTCTCGACCGAAACGGGCGCTTCAAATGCCGCATGGTGGGTAAGACCAGTGGAAACGTCCTGCTTCGGCAGGCCCAGTACGAAGCGGTCAGGGATAAGGAAAAATCCGCCTCCATTGCCAGAAACATGGTAGCTGGGAAGGTGAAGAACGCCCGTCAGGTGCTGCTTCGCAGTGCGAGGGAGAGCGACGCGAGCGACGACGTCGAAGCGTTGCGGAGGGCAGCCGGTATCCTTGCTGACGCCCTTTTTCACCTGAAAGACAGCACGAACATCGACCATGTGCGTGGGCTGGAAGGTGAATCCGCCAGTGCGTATTTCCATGTGTTCGACCGGATGGTGAAAGAGGCTGACAGGCCCACTTTCACCATGAAGGGACGAAACCGAAGGCCACCGCTCGACCCGATTAACGGGCTTCTCTCCTTTCTTTACACCCTGCTGCTTAGCGACTGTATTTCCGCAGTCGAAGGGGTCGGGCTCGATTCGCAGATGGGCTTCCTGCATGCGCTGCGTCCCGGACGGCCTTCACTTGGTCTGGACCTCATGGAGGAGTTTCGATCTGTCCTGGCGGATCGCCTGGCGTTGACACTCATCAACCGCAGGCAGATTACCGGCAAGGATTTCGAGGTGCGGCCGGGTGGAGCCACCTACCTGAACGATGATGGACGCAAAACGGTCGTGGTTGCCTACCAGAAGCGGAAACAGGACGAATTCCATCATCCGGTCCTTGATGAACAGGTGCCCTTCGGCCTTCTCCCCCATGTGCAGGCACGGCTGCTGGCACGGCATCTGCGTGGGGATTTGGAGGCGTATACGCCGGTTCTGTATTCGTAAAATCCCGCCCGGAGGAGTTATGTGGATCATTGTAGCCTATGACGTCTGCACCGAAACCAAACCGGGCAGGAGGAGGCTCCGCCGCGTTGCCCAAGTCTGCAAGGACTATGGCCAGCGGGTTCAGAAATCGGTCTTCGAATGCCAGGTAAACGAGATGATGTACGAGAAGCTGCGGCGCAGCCTCCTGAGGGAAATCGATCATGATCAGGATAACCTCCGCTTTTACCGGTTGATCGAACCACGGGACAAACACGTGGAAACATACGGGCTGAGTCGGACCATCTTTTTCGACGATCCGTTGATTGTTTAACGCGAACCTGGTGCGACCATGAAAAACCGGGGGTGTTCGCGCATGCCTATCATGTTGCTTACATTTGATTTTCTGCGAAGAAAATCGAGTTGCCTGCTCTCCTCAGGCACTTTATCACCCGTTTCGCGAAAACGGGGATGTAACTTGCTGGAAACTGTCGTGAAAAAATGAAGACGGTAGCGCCCGTCCTTCGAGACGGGCGAGGATTGAAACAACTAGCCGTTTCAACTCTTCGTTGGTAGGGTCAGGTAGCGCCCGTCCTTCGAGACGGGCGAGGATTGAAACTGTGCGGAGATCCTCCAGCGGCGGCCGCCCCCCGTAGCGCCCGTCCTTCGAGACGGGCGAGGATTGAAACTTGTGACCGTCGGTCTAAGGTTTCCGGCGATGAGGTAGCGCCCGTCCTTCGAGACGGGCGAGGATTGAAACGAACCGGGAGAACCTTGCATAACCTCAATCATGGTAGCGCCCGTCCTTCGAGACGGGCGAGGATTGAAACAACCACCTTATCAGGACGGATGTTGACACGGAGAAGGTAGCGCCCGTCCTTCGAGACGGGCGAGGATTGAAACTTGATTGATTCCAGGGAATCGACCCGGAAAAAACGTAGCGCCCGTCCTTCGAGACGGGCGAGGATTGAAACTCGTTCAGTCGGTAACGTGGTTGTGTGCCGGGATGTAGCGCCCGTCCTTCGAGACGGGCGAGGATTGAAACCTCTGAAGGATTGTCTTTTCAGCGTAGCAAAATTGTAGCGCCCGTCCTTCGAGACGGGCGAGGATTGAAACATACCCGAGGTACTAACGACAAAAAAGTTGACTGTAGCGCCCGTCCTTCGAGACGGGCGAGGATTGAAACTAGACAATTGATACCATTGGCAGAATTTGTTATAGTAGCGCCCGTCCTTCGAGACGGGCGAGGATTGAAACATGCTGTAGCGGGCGTTGGTTGTTATATGTGGCTTCAGTAGCGCCCGTCCTTCGAGACGGGCGAGGATTGAAACGGTCCAGGGCCTGAACAGGTCGGCGACGGTGAGTGTAGCGCCCGTCCTTCGAGACGGGCGAGGATTGAAACTTGTACGCCTCGTACATGTCGTCCGTCGACGTCCTGTAGCGCCCGTCCTTCGAGACGGGCGAGGATTGAAACAAGACAGCGGCCGGCAATCGGTTCAGTGTGGATAGGTAGCGCCCGTCCTTCGAGACGGGCGAGGATTGAAACTCCTCAAGGCATTGCCGGTAGGCAAGCGAAGCATCGTAGCGCCCGTCCTTCGAGACGGGCGAGGATTGAAACATCTTCAGGAGCTTCTCCAACCGCTTCAGCTCGCGGGTGTAGCGCCCGTCCTTCGAGACGGGCGAGGATTGAAACTGAATCCGAGGCGGCCATGATCGAAGCGGCGATGGTAGCGCCCGTCCTTCGAGACGGGCGAGGATTGAAACAGTTCCTCGATTGGGCCTGGCGCAACCGCACCGACGTAGCGCCCGTCCTTCGAGACGGGCGAGGATTGAAACGAGATCGCCGAGACCGAGCTGAACCGGCGGGCGCGTAGCGCCCGTCCTTCGAGACGGGCGAGGATTGAAACAGTATCGTGGTCAGCTACGCCGACGACGGACTGCCGTAGCGCCCGTCCTTCGAGACGGGCGAGGATTGAAACCGTCAAGAACGTTGGTGCCTTTGGCCGTTGATAGGTAGCGCCCGTCCTTCGAGACGGGCGAGGATTGAAACGAAATCTTCAGTGTTGTCGGCCCAGAAATAACCGGTAGCGCCCGTCCTTCGAGACGGGCGAGGATTGAAACAGATGAACCGCTCTGAGATGGTCACGAATCCCGGTAGCGCCCGTCCTTCGAGACGGGCGAGGATTGAAACGGTGAGGCCGTTGTTACTGTCGCTGCCGCTCTTCGGTAGCGCCCGTCCTTCGAGACGGGCGAGGATTGAAACACCGATCATGCTGCAGGTGACCCTAAACTCCGCGTAGCGCCCGTCCTTCGAGACGGGCGAGGATTGAAACTCCACCGCTCCGGCCGTCGTACCGATGAATGTCTGTAGCGCCCGTCCTTCGAGACGGGCGAGGATTGAAACAAATATGCCGTACCTCCACTGCTGGACGACCCAAGTAGCGCCCGTCCTTCGAGACGGGCGAGGATTGAAACCCACCCACACAGTTCGGCAACATCAACCGGCAGACGTAGCGCCCGTCCTTCGAGACGGGCGAGGATTGAAACTGTTTCGTCATAGTAGAGGAACAGCCCCGTGTTCGTAGCGCCCGTCCTTCGAGACGGGCGAGGATTGAAACAAGTTGTCCCAGATATTTGACAATATGACGCCTTACGTAGCGCCCGTCCTTCGAGACGGGCGAGGATTGAAACTGGGGTACGAGCACTTGTACTACTCACTTTCTCGTAGCGCCCGTCCTTCGAGACGGGCGAGGATTGAAACAGAACATGAACAACGCGAAAGTTCAAGAGCGAGGAGTAGCGCCCGTCCTTCGAGACGGGCGAGGATTGAAACTCCTTTAGTGTGTTGTGATACTCTCTTCCAGATTGTAGCGCCCGTTCTTCGAGACGGGCGAGGATTGAAACGCCCTCTCCAACTCTCTCTAAATTTTTTTCTCCCGTAGCGCCCGTCCTTCGAGACGGGCGAGGATTGAAACAGGATCGGGTCCGGGTTGGGCAGATAACCATCCGTCAGCCTGTCCGTTCCTCAACCCCTCCAGGCGCCGCCGAACAGACCCGGCGGCGCTTTTCCTGCCTCCCTGACCCGCCAGCAACCACGACCAGAACACTAATTGGACAATCCTTACCCCTCCAGAATCGAACAATTTACGATCATATTTTCATCAATGGCGCGATCGGGGCTGGTGAGTTAAACTGTTAATATATATACCCACCTTAGTCGTCTGCCTGCATTGTCAAACCGGACTCGGTCGAAAGCAATGTCCGCACCAATGCGCGGGAAGGAGGCGCCATGGGCATCCCGGAAGATGTGTTGCCGAACCCCTGCAAAAACCTGATGGACGCATTCGCCAGGGTGGACATGGACGGCCGGATCCTGACCTGCGACGATCTCTTCTGCGACATGGTCGGCTACAGCCGGGAAGAGCTTCTCTCCATGACCTGCCAAGACCTGACCCCTGAAAAGTGGCATCGCTTCGAGGCCGATATCCTCAGGAACCATGTGCTGTCCAGAGGGTATTCGGATATCTATCAGAAAGAATACCGGCGCAAGAACGGGACCGTCTTCCCTGTTGAGCTGCGGGTCTGTCTCCATCGGGATCCCATGGGGGTTCCCGACTTCATGGTGGTGGAGAACCGGATCCATTCCGGTCCGGGGCAGGTCCATTGGATGCAGTTCGTCAACAGGGGCTTTTTCGACGAGGGAGGACGGCTGGACGAAATCCATCCGCTGGGACGCGACATCACCAGGCACGGGAGGGACGAGGACGAACGCCCGGGAATGGAGCCCGGGCTGCAGCACGCCCGCAAGATGGAAAGTATCGGCGTGCTGGTGGGCGGAATAGCCCACGACTTCAACAACCTCCTCTCAGTAATTCTGGGCAATCTCGAGCTGGCCCTGATGGGACTCCCCCCCGATTCGCCGGTCCGCGACCGGATCGCCCAGGCCGGGGAGGTCGGGGAGCGGGCCGCTCATCTGATACGCCAGATGCTCGCCTATGCGGGCAAGGGGCAACTGCTGATTGAAACAACGGACCTCAACCGCATCATCCGCGAGAACGAGGGGCGGCTGCGGGTCGCCGTGGCCGGAAGCGCGGTCCTGGCGCTTCGACCGGCCGCCGAACTTCCCCGGATACAGGCGGATCAGGAGCAGATCCTGCAGGTGGCCGTGAACCTCATATCCAACGCCGCCGAAGCCATGGACAGCGACCCCGGCATCATCATCCTGAGCACCGGGGCCGCGCTCTGCGACCAGAGCATCCTCGAATGGAGCCTCATCGACGAGAAACCCCGGCCGGGCCGGTTCGTGTACCTGGAGGTGACTGACAACGGGTGCGGCATGGACGAGGAGACCCGACAGCGCCTGTTCGAACCCTTTTTCACCACCAAGTTCCTTGGCCGCGGCCTCGGGATGTCGGCGGTCCTGGGGATCGTCCGGGCGCACCACGGCGCCATACTCCTGAAAAGCGCGCCGGGCAAGGGAACTACCATCCGCGTGCTGCTGCCTGTCCCCTCCCCCGCTTCCGTATCCCCAGAAGCCGCGCCAGGATGAATGCCGCAGGGAAGGCGACGATGCTCAGCATGGCTCCCATCTTGGCCGCCCCCTGGACCGAGGGGTCGGTGAACGCCTCGCCGGCCACGAACAGGGCCACGGTAAAGCCGATGCCGGCTATCAAGCCGGCAATCAAGAGATCCCGGTAGCGCATCCCCTCCGGCAGGGGAAACCCGAGCAGCTCCCCCAGGGCAGCCAGCGCAAAGATCCCGACGCTCTTTCCGACCAGGAGTGCGGCCAGCACCAGCCAGGTGGCCGTGCCGAACT
>Ga0228535_1001494_pt1 | contig 34634 bp, 33 predicted proteins | sample SJ1metagenome_FD_168457 | JGI IMG/M metagenome (GOLD analysis project Ga0228535, IMG submission 168457) | Enriched culture of PCE-dechlorinating microbial communities from Ithaca, New York, USA - SJ1 | ecosystem: Engineered > Modeled > Simulated communities (microbial... > Unclassified | place...
CAGCGTCAGCGGATAAAGCCGGCTCCCTGCGCCGCCTGCCAAAATGATACCTTTTTTAATACCGGAATAGTTCATAGCTCATAGCTCCTAAGAGAATAGTTCGTAGCTCATGGCTCGTAGCTCGTCATTCTTTCGAAGATTTGACAGAGGCTATCAGGCCGTTTAACATTTTAGCCATTTCTGTTGCATCAGCCTTTAGCTTTCTGAACAATATTGATTCTATCCACTCCTGCCTGTGGAATATTTCCAGAAGAGTGACCGTTTCATATAGTGATCCGCGTGCGATAAAGAGGAATTGCACGAATTCCTTCTTTGAGTATCTGCCTTTTCCTTCGGCGATATTCATTACCACTGATGTACATGCCGACTCAAGCTGCTCAATTAACCTGTAATGCTTGCGGTCTGTTTTTAATGCCTCTGAGATATTAATAATTTTACATGCCCACTCGATAGCCCGTTGCCAGACAAGAAGTTTCTCATATCCAAAATTAGAATCATCTTCCATTACAATTCCCTATGAGCTATGAACTACGAGCTATGAACTACGAGCTATGAGCTACAAGCTATCTCCCTCCGTACATTTTCTCATAATACTCCCGATAGGCGCCGGTGGTGACGGACGCGATCCAGGCTTGATGGTCCAGGTACCATTCCACGGTTTTCCGCATGCCGTCGGCGAAATTTACCTGAGGCGTCCAGCCGAGTTCGGTGCGGATTTTGGTGGCGTCGATGGCGTAGCGGCGGTCGTGGCCGGCGCGGTCTTTGACATAGGTCACGAGTGACCGCCTGGCTTTTTCGCCGGGCAGGAGGCCCACCTTCTCATCCAGAATATCGCAGATGGTGGAAACGATCTCGATATTCTGCTTTTCGCTGTTGCCGCCGATGTTGTAGGTTTCGCCGGTTTTTCCCTTGTGCAGCACAGTGAGAATCGCCTCGCAGTGGTCGATCACGTAAAGCCAGTCGCGGACGTTTTTCCCGTCGCCGTATACCGGCAGGGCCTTCCCCTGGAGGGCGTTGTTGATGACCAGGGGAATGAGCTTTTCCGGAAACTGGTAGGGGCCGTAGTTGTTGGAACAGTTGGTGATCAGTGTCGGCAGGCCGTAGGTATGAAAGTAGGCGCTCACCAGGTGGTCGGACGAGGCTTTGCTGGCCGAGTAAGGCGACCGGGGATCGTAGGCCGTGGTTTCCTGAAAGGCGCCGGTTTCGCCAAGCGAACCGTATACTTCATCGGTGCTCACATGCAAAAATCGGTATTCCTTGCCGGCGGAATCTCCGTTTTTCAACCAGGCTTCCCGCGCCGCTTCGAGCAGGGTGAATGTGCCCAGGATGTTGGTCCGGATAAATTCGGCGGGACCCGTGATGCTGCGGTCCACGTGCGATTCGGCGGCGAAATGAACAACCGTGTCGATCTTTTCTTCGGCAAAAATCTTTTGCACCAGGTCGGCATCGCCAATGTCGCCCTTCACAAAACGGTAACGGGGAGAATTTTCAATATCCGTTAAATTGCCGGGATTCCCGGCATAAGTCAGTTTGTCCAGATTGATCAGGCGATATTCCTTATAATGCTCCAGCGTGTGGCGGACAAAATTGGAACCGATAAATCCGCAGCCGCCGGTAATCAACATGTGCTTCACTAATAACTTCCTCCTTATTTTCAATTCACAGGATGCTCTTGCTTTCCAGTGGAGTGTATTCAGGGACAATTTCCTTAAGCTTTCTTTTGATGCCTCCGCTGTCGTAGCGCGCGGCGAGTTTGACCAGTTCGTCGATTTCACGGTAGAGATGTTTTTTGCCCTCCAGCGGATCGGAAAAGCCGTTGAAACAGGTGCCGGAGCGCAAAACCATGACTTTTTCATGACCGGTGGGCAGAATGTCTTCGCCAACGGTGATCAGCTCTTCGTAAAGCTTTTCCCCGTCCCGCAACCCGGTGAAAATGATTTTAATGTCCACGTCCGGTTCTTTTCCTGAAAGGCGGATCAAGTCGCGCGCCATGTCGAGAATTTTGACGGGCGTCCCCATTTTCAGAATGAAAATCTCTCCTCCCTCGCCCATCGTTCCCGCCTGCAGGATCATTTGCGACGCTTCGGGAATGGTCATGAAAAAGCGGTTGACCTCCGGATGCGTGACAGTCACCGGCCCGCCCTGTTCGATCTGCCGGCGGAAGAAAGGAATCACGGAACCGGATGACCCGACCACGTTGCCGAAACGGACAGCCATAAACCGTGTGCCGTTCCCCTGGAGGCATTGCATGATCAACTCCGTCACCCGCTTGCTCGTGCCCATGACATTGGTCGGACGCACGGCCTTGTCGGTCGAAACCACCACAAACCGCTCCACCTTGTGCCGGAGGGCCGTTTCCATGACCACGCGGCTCCCGACGATATTGTTGTAAACAGCCTGCCAGGGATTTTTCTCCATCATGGGCACATGTTTGTAGGCCGCCGCATGAAAAACAACCTCCGGCTTGTAAGTGCTGAAAACCGCCTCCATCAGGGATTCATTTTGCACGCGGCCCAGAATGGCCGGACATTCGCGGTGGTACTGTTCGTTTTGCATTTCCATCTGAATTTTGAACAGATTTTCTTCGCTCGAATCCAGCAGGATGAGATGGCGGGGCTGGTACTTGACGATCTGGCGGCACAGCTCGGAGCCGATGGACCCGCCACAGCCCGTCACCAGGATGGTTTTTCCGTCCAGATAGTCCCGGATGCCTTTGATGTCCAGTTGAACCGGCGAGCGGCCCAGCAAGTCTTCATAACTGATGTCCCGGAGAAATTTCACGCTGACCCGGCCGTCGATCAAATCCCCGATGCCGGGCAGAATTTTATACGAAATGCCGGTTTTCTGACAAATTTCCACCATTCGCCGGATCTCTTCTCCCGTGGCGGATGGAACCGCAATCAGGATCTGCTGAATTTTTTCCTTTTGAATGACGGCCGGCAGGTGATCGATCATTCCCAGAACACGCACGCCGTGAATTGTCCGACCCTGTTTCTGAGGATCATCGTCGATGAAACCCGCGACATTGTAATGGAGATTGTAGTTGTCCATCATCTCCCGCAGAATTTTCTCGCCGGCCTGCCCCGCTCCGATGATCAGAACTTTTGTGGGAATCCGTATCATTTCATCAAGGTTGTTCTGCGGTTTGCTGACGAAAGTAAACAACGTGCGAATGGAGAGCCGCAAGCCACCGGTCAGCATCAAGGTCATAAAACAGTCGATGACAAATACACTGCGGGAATAGCCCTCAAACCCTTTGATGACCAGTATGATCAGCAAAATGAGGGCCGTCGAAAAAAGGCAGGCCCGGCACAACAGCCAGAAATCGCGCAGGCCGGTGTAACGCCACAAACCGCGGTAAAGCCCGGAAGCGAGGAAAATGACAACCTTCAGCGGCACCATCCACAGCAGGAGCTCAATGACCTGGTCGATGTCGATATAGTTGAAGTTGAATTCGAAGCGAAAAAGGTAGGCGGCATTGAGCGCCACAATAAACAGGAAGATATCTACCAGAAGGATGAAATAAAATTTGGGATTTTTAAGCTGCGGATATCTTGTCGTGAAGACGTCAAATTCTCTTAATTCCGAAAACTTCATATGCAGTTCCTACGCAGGGTTCACATTTAAAAGGACTATTCGCAAGACCAGTTATTTATACATCATTTTGCGGGAAATTGAAATGCCGCGCGTTGCGGACCTTTCTTTTTTATTAAATGTCTTTGATGCCGTACAAGAGGCGGCCGATGTGCTCTCTGAAAATCAGGCTGTTGTTTAAAAGCCACTGCGACTGCGGCACATAACGGACGGCAGCCGTGCCGGAAGGCGAAAAGTAAAGATAGCCCGCCGGCAGGGGCGTGACATTTTTGAAATACTTGCGAAACACCGCCTCGCTCCGCTTCAGGTGGCAAGCGGAAGTCACCAGACCGATCCGCAGATTCTTATCGGCAAACAGCTTATTGAACTCCACTCCATGCTCGTAAGTGTTTCTTGATTTGTCTTCGATGCGGATCTTTTCTTTCGGCACGCCCAGATCTTCGGCCATCTTGGCCATCAATGCCGCGATGGAAGTGTTTTCCCTTCCCGTCCCGGAACAAATCAGATATTTCGGGTGGTAGCGGTGAAACATCTGAACGGCGTAAACCACTCTGGCAATGCTGGACTCGCCGGGAAAGGACTGGTTCAAGGCGTGAATGTCATAGGCGCCCCCGCCCAAGACGACAATGACATCGAGCGGCGTCTGATCTGCCGCCGGGAGGGGTTTGATGTAATCTTTCTCCAGCCGGTAGCTCAGGTATCGGGAGACGGGCTCGATGCTCAATCCGTAAAACACGACGAGCGCAAGGAGCAGAAACAGGACGCCTGTTTTTTTCTTGCTGGAAGCAAAACAAAAAATCAGCGAAATGAAGAGAAGCGCAAAGACCCAAAAGGCCGGATCGACAAACGATTTGAACACATCATAAACTGGCTGCATAATCCATCCGCTCCATTATTTAATCAAATTTATCTCCCCCGCCGGCGGGGGTGCCACGAAGTGACGATGGCGGCCAAACCTCCAACCTCCCCCTACCCCCTTCATGAGGGGGACAACCCCCTGCCCTTTTTTTGAGGAGACTACTTCCTTATTCTCCCCCGCCGGCGGGAGTTCCACGAAGTGACGATGGCGGCCAAACCTCCAACCTCCCCCTACCCCCTCCATGAGGGGGACAACCCCCTGCCCTTTTTTTGAGGAGACTACTTCCTTTTCTCCCCCGCCGGCGGGGGTGCCGCGAAGTGGCGGGGGTGGTTCAGTTCGGCACACGCCGCGAAAGAACAGAACTTCGTTCGATCTCCCGGACAGTCTGTTCAATTTTACTTGCAACCCCTCCGATATTGGTCAGCACTTCCTCATCGGTAAAGCGGAGAACAAGAAAGCCCGCCTGTTCAAGTTCCTCTGTCTTGCGTCGGTCCTGCGCTTGTTTTGTATCATGCGTAATGCCGTCAACCTCTATAACCAGCTGAATTTCCTTGCACATAAAATCGGCTATGTACTTTAATACCGGCCTCTGTCTTCGGAAAGAATAACCTTTCATTTGGCCGGCGCGCAGAACATATTTCCATAAACATGCTTCCGCTTTGGTCATTTCCTTGCGAAGTTTGTTGGCAAACGGTTGCAGCGATTTATTGTAACGGCATAAGGTATCCTGGGCTTTCTTCATACCTCCAACCTCCTTATCTCCCCCGCCGGCGGGGGTGCCACGAAGTGGCGGGGGTGATCACCTCCCCCTGGCCCCCTCCAGAGGGGGACAGCCTCAAAGGTCCGCCCTACATAAAAAAACTATAAGCCATGAGCTGCAAGCTATGAGCTCTGAGCTAAGAGCTACGAGCTCTTTATAAAATGCCAGCGGAGGATTTGCAGATAAACTCTCCACTTGTCCCGCAGGCCTTTTGCCAATCCCAAGGTAGCAAGGACGCCCGCGGACGCGAGCAGTATATTAACCAGCAGGCGCAGAAAAATGATCCCCTGGGCCGCGCGGTAATAAGCGTCGCCGCGCCACTTGCGCAGAAACTGGTAGCGCGACCGGTAAAACTCGATGCGCGATCGGGCGTTGTGACCGATGCTCTGGCCCTGCAGGTGGTAAATCAGCGCGTCCGGAACCTGAAAAATCTTCCAGCCCGCCTGCTTTACGGCATAAGCCAGGTCCGTTTCCTCAAAAAAGAAGAAATACCGGTCGTCGAAAAAACCGACGTCGTCGAGCGCCTTCTTCCGGACCATCATGCAGGCCCCGATGGCCGAATCCACCTCCAGCGGCTCGCGGTGGTCGTAGCGCTTGCTCGGATAGCGCCCCGGAAAAAGGTATTCCAGAAGCGAGGTGTTGGCGGCCAGCGTCAAAAGCGTCGGAAAAGAAGCGATGGAATTTTGCCTGCTGCCGTCGGCGTTGAGCAGTTGGCCGCAGATGATCGCCGCTTCGGGATGCGCCTCGGCAAACGACCACATTTTCTGCACCGCCCCCTCCGTCAGAACGGCGTCCGTGTTGATAAGGAGCGCGTATTTCCCCCGCATGACCGCAAAGCCCTGATTATTAGCCCTGCCGAAGCCGCGGTTTTCCTTGTTGGCGATGACCTGAACCGTCGGATATTCCGCCGCCAGCATTTCAACCGATCCGTCGGAGGAGGCATTATCCACCACGATAATTTCATACTCCGGTCCGGAGACGGTTTTGCCGATGGATTGCAGGCAGTCCCGCAAAAGGTCGCGGGTGTTCCAGTTAACAATGACAAAGGAGATATCCATCGGGCTTCACTTTTTCAAGACAGGCTTCTTTCCCAGCGTTTGGCATGCTTTAAAAAAACATACCCCGCGGAATTCATTGCGATGACAAAGCCCGGAAGGCCGTCGAGAAATCCGAGTTTCCAGAAATAGCACTCGAGAAATTTTCCCGCGGCGTGAAACAGGCCGGCGACGACGAACCAGCCGCCGCGGGGAGTATCCTGCCGCGCGTAAATTTCCGAAAAGCTGTTCATCGTCACGACCTGGTCGGAAATGCTCCGGTAAACATAGTGGCGAAACGGACGGGTGAGATCGACGACCCTGCCTTCGGCCACCAGTTTGTCGTGGGGATTGACGCCCTGCCACCGGCCGCGGCCGCGCCGCACCAGGCGCACTTTCCGGTCCGGATACCAGCCGCCGTGGCGGATCCAGCGTCCCAGATACTTCGATATCCGGGGCATGGAAAAGCCGCCGACACCGGGTCCGGCGGACCGGACGGCCGCGAGGATTTCCGCCGCCAGATCTTCCGGCACTTCTTCGTCCGCGTCCAGGCTGAGAATCCACTCGTGCGACGTCGCTTCCAGGGCGAATTGCTTTTGTTCGACGTAGCCGGCCCAGGGATGGTAAATGACCTTCGCTCCCGCCTGCTCGCAGATGGCCTGCGTGCCGTCGGTGCTGCCGGAATCCACAACCACAACCTCGTCGGCAAACGCCACGCTGGTAAGCAGGCCGCCGATGCGGTCGGCCTCGTTTTTGGCGATAATGGCCACGCTGATTTTCTGCTTATCCAAGTTGCTTTTCTTTCGCCCCGGTTTAAACCGCCCGGCCCGGGCCTTGCGCCGGCTCCATTTATCGCATGAAATAATTAATGTTCTGTGTTAGTAATTTCTAAAATTTTGAAGATGACCCTATGCCCAAAATTGCCGTGATCATCCCCAAATACGGTTTAGTCGGCGGCGCCGAACAATTCGCAGCGGAGCTGACCGGAAAACTCTGTAGCAGACCTCCCCATACATTTCAAGTGTTTGCTAACCGCTGGCAGTCCGGGAACCCGGCCCTTACCTTCGCCAAAATTCCGATTATTTCCTTTCCCAAATTCCTGACGACGGTCAGTTTCGCCTGGTTTGTGCAGCGGCGGCTCGCGCAGGGCGCCTTTGACCTGGTGCACAGCCATGAACGAATCTTTGCGGCCGACCTCTTCACGCTGCACGGCATTCCGCACCGCTTCTGGGTGCGTCGCATCCGGCAAAAATCCATGAGCCTTTACGACCGCGCGACGGCGTGGGTGGAAAACCGACTCGTTTATGAAGGCGGCTGCCGCAAGTTCGTTGCCGTTTCCGGGCTTACCAAGGCCATCTTTCTTCAGGAGTTTCCTGTCGATCCGGACCGCGTGGCGGTGATCCACCCCGGCGTGAATTTGTCCGACTACGACCGGCCGGACCGGGACGAAACGCGCCGGATGACCCGCCTTTCCCTGGGAGTGGGCCCCGCCGACGCGCTCATCATCTTTGCCTCGATGAATTTCGAGATCAAGGGGCTCGATGATATTCTTGTATCGCTTGGCAAACTGAAAAGAAAGACCGGCCGTTTTAAGCTGATCGTGGCCGGCAAGGGCAACGTCAAAAAGTACTCGAAACTGGCCCGGGAGGCGGGCATCGCCGACAATGTGCTGTTTGCCGGCGTGGTTTCAAAGGAACGGCTGGTCGATTTTTACCTGGCGGGCGATCTGTATCTGATGCTTTCCCGCTTCGACACCTTCGGCATGGTGGTCCTGGAAGCGATGGCGGCGGGGCTTCCGGTGATGATCAGCAAGGCGGTCGGTGCGCGGGACCTGGTGCGGGAGGGAGAAAACGGTTTTGTCATTTCCGATCCGTCCGATCATGAACAGATCGTCTCCCGGCTGGAAATTCTTTTCGATGCGGACAGGCGTCGGCAAATGGCCGAGGCCGCCTGCCGGACCGCGGCGCAAAACACGTGGGACCGCGTCGCGGAGAAGTACGAAAATCTCTACGGCGAAATTCTCGCCGCCAAGCAAGCCGCCACCTAAAAAAATACCCGATGAAACAGTGCGTTTGATGCAGCGTTCTTCATGCCGCTTTTCAGATGTAGGGCGGGGCTTTAGCAAAGCCGAAGGCGGACCTGAAGGTCCGCCCTACATTGACATTACTATGAATCATCCACCATTCACGATTCACCATCCACCATTCACCATCCTTTCTTTTTGTCCTCCGCTCTTGTGACCTGCAGGTTATCGCGACTGTTCCCTGCCAATACACCAACCTCCCCGCAATTACGTAGGGCGGGGCTTTAGCCCCGCCATTGGCGGACCTGAAGGTCCGCCCTACATGGACAGGGCTGTGAGCCATGAGCTATTTTCTTTCCAGAGCCTGCCGACGGAGGGCCACCTCCCCCTGGCCTCCTCCGGATGGGGCATCCTCAAAGGTCCGGCCTGCATGGAACAGTGGGAAAGGCGAGCCCGAAGGGGCGCACTGCAAGACGCCCCCGACAAAGAAACAAAGATCCGGCCCATCGTAAATACCGGCAAAATGATTGCAATTCCCGGCCGCCTCGTGTAATGAACCCCCAAATTACGGAAAACTAAAAGGCCATGGCGATGCCTCAGAATAAAATTCAACTTTCCCGGCAGAAGATCCTGATCGTCAAACTCCAGTACGTCGGAGATACGATGAGCGTCGTGCCGGTGGTCGCCGCCCTGAAGCGCCACGCGCCGGGCCTGACCGTGGACGTTCTGATTCACAAGGAGTGCGCCGAACTGATCGCCCATCATTCGGATATCCGGAAAGTCTGGGTTTACGACCGCGACCAGGCCAAAAAAAGTTTTTTCTCGACGATCACCTACCACCTGCCGCTGATTGCGAAACTGCGCCGCGAAAAATTCGACATCGTGATCGCGCTCACGCAGGGAGAGCGTCCTTTTTTCCTCTCCCTGGCCACCGGCGCGCCGGTTCGCCTCACGTACCGGATTGCCAGCGTCATCACACGGATGATGAACGCGATTCCGGAAGGAAAAACGACGCGCCGGCATTTCATCGAAGTGGACGTGGACATTCTACGGTATTTCGGCATCGAAAACCGGGAAGTGAACCTCATGATTCCGATTCCGGAAGAGGTGCGCGCACGCATCCTCAAGCGTCTGGCGCTCGTGATTTCCCCGGGGCAAACAACCGTGGCGATTCATCCCGGCGCACGGAAAAAAACGAGGCAGTGGAAGCCGGAGCGCTTTGCGCAAATCACCGGCCGCCTGCGCGATCGCTACGGTGCGGCGATCGTTTTGCTTGGCGGCGCGGGCGAACAACACCTGCTTGACGATATCGAACGGCTGATGGGATTTCCCGCCGCGCTCAAATCCAGCTCGCTTTCGCTTCTGGATATGGCGGCCGTTTTTGCCGAATGCCGTCTTTTCATCGGCAACGATTCCGGTCCCGGCCACATTGCGGCGGCGGTCGGCTGCCCGACCTTAAGCCTTTTCGGGCCGAACTATCCGGTTCTCTGCCGGCCGTACAGCGCCTCGGGCGAGGTGATCTTTAAAAACCTGGACTGCTGCGGCTGCCGCCAGGAGGAGCACCTGTGCGTCCGGCCGGACGACACCTGCATGGATTTGATTTCAGTGGACGAGGTCTGGTCGGCGGCGCAAAAAATACTGGAGGGAAAGTGACGGCGCCGGGCCGGTTTTCAAAGGGCTTCCCGCATTGACAGCCCCCGGAAAATTATGTATTGTTTCCGCCGCAAAAGGAGTATTTCCACCTCACAGAAGGGATATCAAGCATGTTTAATACCGTGTTTAAATTTTTGGGGCTTCGCAAGCAGCCGGTTATTCACAACAATCCCCAGGCAATCCGCATCGCCGCTTTCATCTCGGTGCCGAAAAACGCCAGCAAAAGCATTCTCGAAATTCTGGAACTGGGGCCGAACCGCGACGTCGAGGACACGACCTCCCTCGTCATTTACGAAAATCATCAGCGGGCCGCCGTTTTGAAGCAACGCTTTGATTTGAGCAACCTGTTCGTCTTTTGTTTTGCGAGAAATCCCTACGACCGGACGATTTCCTGGTACCAGTACTGCAGGGACCTCAAACTGGAACCCTATGCCTCGATGCCGTTTGACGTCTGGATCAAAAAAGGCATGCCGCACCATGTGACGGTGCAAAACGGCACGGACTTCGTCAAGGAAAACCTCTCGCCCATGCTGCAGTACAATTACGTGGAATCCCAGCGGATCGACTTTATCGGGCGCATGGAAAATTTCAACAACGACATGATGACCATTGTTGAAAAGCTAAACGCGCTTTGCACACAAAAGGGATTGTCGCACCGCTTTCAGTTCATCGACTACAAAACCAACACCTCCACCCGGGCGCCGGATTACGAGCAATACTACACACCGGAAACAAAAGAGATCGTGTATGCGACGCTCAAAAAGGACTTCGAATTTTTTGGATATTCGAAGTGACGCCGGACGTGTCCGACGGGCTGGAGCGCAGGACGTTTCCGTTTGACGACGCGAAAGAAGGAAGGATACCGCACAGCGATTGACGAGGCGCGGTATGAACTGTTCTCAGAAGTTTCTTGAAACACAGAAATGACGGTTATTTATGATGGAATCAGTAGAAAGCAGTTTCTACGTCTTTAAAAACGTGATCGACAGGCGCCTGCCACAGCCGCCGCGGACCATTATCGAAGTCGGCGCGCGGAACTGTTCGGAAACGCTGGCCTTCCACGAATGCTATCCCGACGCCAAAATCTACAGCTTCGAATGCAATCCGACGACCCTGCCGCTTTGCCGCGCGGCGGTTCAAGGCATTCCCCAGATCGAACTCATCGAAAAGGCCGTGTGCCTGACCAACGACAAGGTGACTTTTTACCCGATCGACAAGGACAAGACCGTCACGACCCATGAGGACGGCAATCCCGGCGCTTCTTCACTGTTCAAGGCCTCCGGCAAATATCCCCATGAAAAGTACGCGCAGCTGGAAATATCGGTCGACGGCATCCGCCTCGACTCCCTGGTCAAGACAAAGAAAATCGAAGAAATCGACATTTTGTGGATGGACATTCAGGGCGGCGAGCTCATGGCGCTCAAAAGCCTCGGCCGCCATATCGACAAGGTCAAGTTTGTGCACACCGAGGTGGAGTTTCTCGACATTTATGAAAATCAGCCCCTGTTCCCCGACATCCGGAAATATCTGGAAGGGGAGGGATTTTATTTTTGCGGCTTCACCTACAAGGGCGACTATTTCGCCAACGCCCTGTTTCTGAATAAAAAGCTCGTGACGTTTCTGGATAAAATCAAGGTGTTTTTCAATCGTTTCATCGACCGGAGCGCAGCAGACGCGCCGTCCCGCTAAACGTCAACCGTGTCCGGTCAGCGCTGCCGCTTTGCGTCCGGCAGGCGGTTTTCCAGCGTCTTGTAGGAAGGCCGGTGGCCGACGGTATGAGCGGAAAGCTCGTAGCGCGCCGGTTCGTAGTGGTTTTCCGCGGTGTAAGGCGGCAAAAAACGGTCTCCGGCCAGCGTTTCCTTGACAAAAAAAGCGTTTCCGCCCGTCAGATTGCAGCCCACCAGGACATAGCCTTTATCCTTGAGGTTCACTTCGAGGAATTTCAACGACGCGCCGAAATTGTCCGTTCCGTCCCACTGATATTTTTCGTCGTACGCCATGCAGTACATCACGGGGGGGCGGAATTTGCCGTTGTACTCGATCACCAGAACGCGGGGCGAGACGACAGTGATGGCGTCGAAAACGTGATAGTCGTTGCCGTCGATATCGATGGACAGCAGATCAATCTCTCCGGAGAAATGCTCTCCGATCATCTGATTGATGTTACCGCGCGTGATGAACGCCTGCGCCACGGAAAGCCTTCCTTCGGCGATGGTTTTTTGAAAGCCGGCCTGCATGGTCCGGACGTGTTCGGGCGACCCTTCAATCCACAATCCGCGCCAGCCTTCGAAAAGCAGCGCCAGCGTGTTGTTTTCGAGCCCCGCCTCCACGCCGATTTCCACAAACGTTTTACCGGTCGTACCGATGCGGTTGAATATTTCCCGGATGAGGCCGTCTTCTTCATTTTTCGAATACATCTTGTAGCCGAACGGCACGAGGCACCCATCCCTCTGATACCGCTCTTTTTGCTGCAGGGATTCGATGGCTTGCTTCTTGGTGATCGAAACGAGCTGCTGCGTGACCTGCAAATCCAGCAGCAGTTTTTCTTTCAGCAGGCGGAGTATTTCAGACATGATGCGGGGCTTCCTTCTTGTGAAGATGTTCTGACAAATTATTTTCTCTCCGACGATTCAGGCGATGGTTATCAAAAACAGCGCCTGATTGCAACTCCTTAAACCGGCCCGCCGCCCGACGAAAACCGCAGCGGCGCTTGCCGGTCCGGCGGCCGATCGCAGATGATGAATTTCAAAGCCTCTTGCGAAGCCTACAGTTTCAGGGCGATCGTCTGTCTGCCGCTCACGAGGATGTCATATCCCTCCGCCTGCAGCACCGGCAAGAGGAGTCTTCCCTTGCCGCCGCCTCCGACGTCCGTGTCGTCTATGACGATGATATTGCGGTCGCGAAGTTTGTCTTTTGCCGCAAGATAGGCCAGCAGGTGGTTTTCCGCATACTGCGTCCCGGGCAGAACATCCCAGGCATCCAGAAACAGCAGATCGATCCTGCTTTTGAATTTCTTCAGAAACTTGAGGCCGTCGGTCCACAGGACTTTGCCGTTCCGATATTCCCGGATGCTTTTTTTCGCAATGCGGACGGCTTTGAAATCGATGTCCACCGAGTAGACCTCGGCGCCCGTCGAACACCAGAAAACGGTGGAATGGCCGTCATTGCAGCATTTGGGGTGCAGCTCCGACATCGGATGATTCATCGGCTGCCGCATGCAGCCGATCTCGACGATGGTTTTTCCGTCCAGCGCCCGGAAAAGTTCAATGGCCGCCTCCAGATATTTTTTCGGCTTTCCCCTCGCCAGCTGCTCTTCCAGCGTCAGGTCGGTGTAGCTGAAACGCTTTTCTCCATCGCTCAGCGTTCGGATTTTTTCCGCAATGTTCTGGATGTCCTGCATGGTCTCCCCCGGTTATTTCCAGCGCCTTGTTTTTTTAAACTAAATCACAATACCCGCCTCCCTGTCAAAACGAATTCTTTCTGAATGGCGGCAAGGCAGAGGCCGCGCTCAGGCACTTTCCGCCTGTTCACGCTTCGCCGTTTGTGGTAAGGACTGGACCGGCAATAAAATTTCGCTTCGGAAAACGGTGGAAATTCCCATGTTCGATGTCGTCATGCCCGTCACCCGCGAGCACAATGCGGTTGCCGGCTTATCCATTCAGTCGCTCGTCCGCAATGTGGCGCCCCGCCGCATCTACATCATGACGCCGAAAAGTAATTTTTCCTTTTTTGCAACTCTGCCCGGCAACTGCCCTGTCTCGCTGGTGGACGAAGACACGCTGATTCCCGGCATAACGCTCCGGGCGATTGCCGATTTCATCGAAAAAGCGGGTGAAAAGCGCGCGCGCGCCGGCTGGTATTTCCAGCAGTTTCTGAAAATGTCGGCCTCTTTTCTTCCGGACATCACCGATTACTACCTGATCTGGGACGCGGACACGCTCATGCTCAATCCCATCCGCTTTCTGAACGACGCAAACCAGGCGCTGATCAAGCCGTCGACGGAGCATCACCGGCCGTATTTCGACACGTACACGAAACTGCTCGGGCTCACCCGCAGCGTCGATTTCTCCTTCATCAGCGAACATTTCTTCATCAAAACCGACTACATGAAAGAGCTGATCGCGGCCATTGAAAAGCGCGCCAAGCCGGGAACGCCTTGGGTCTGGGCCGTCATGAACGCCGTGGAGCCGCGGCACCTGTCCGGCGCCGGCTTCAGCGAATACGAAACGTACGGGAACTTCGTCAACACCGTCCATCCCGGCGCTATTGCCGTCCGGCCGCTTTCCACCATCCGCTACGGCGCGCGAAAATTCGGACCGGCGCCGAACCGGTACGATCTGTACCGGCTTTCCCTGTCTTACGCCTACGCGTCTTTTGAAAGCTGGGATGCGGGAAAACCACTCAGGATCAAAGCGGAAAAGCTCTTGTCCTTCCTGATTTACTGCCTCCATCCGCGGCGCTATTTCCGCAGCTGAAGATCCGACTGAAACATCTTACGAAACAAACATTCGCAGCCTCGTTTTCGCCATCAGCCACACCAGAAAACAGGTAAGGGCAAAGGTGGCCACGAGCGCCAGGAGACCTTCCGGAATCGACTGGATCGGCAGGGCCCGGGAATAGTTCCGGAGGAGCGCGTAGGGAACCAGAACGGCGACCATTGAGTAGCCGTGGAGGGCGAAAATGCCCAGCGAGTAGCGGGACAGCAAAAAGGTCGGCCGGCTCACGCGGCCAAAGCCGGTGAGGAAAAACGACACAAAGGCGAGCGCCCCCAGAAAGACGGACACTCTTGCATAAGCCGACGTCATGCCGGCCGCCGTCCACTCCACGATCAGAGCGGCGATAAAACCGGCCAGCAGAAACCAGCGGTATTTCACGAAGGAATCCCGGCAGCGGTACAGATAGTAAGCGGCGGGAGCGTAGAGGTAATAATTTTTCATGGACCGGGTGTCGACGGCGATTCCCCACGACGGCGTCAGGAGAAAATAAACGCAGGACCCGGCGATGACGACGACGGCCACGACCGCCTTGATTTTTTCCGGCAGCTTCAGAAAGACGAAAGCAAGCACCGTGGAGAAAATCAAAACGTACAGGTAGTAAAAAATGGACGGCACGGCCGGCAGCACGGAGCCGAAAGACAGATCGGGGCCGCCGCTGCGAATGATGGTTTTCAGTGGCAGAGGCAGCGGACCGCCCGTAAGCAGGTAGAGAATGAACTGAATGCCTACCCAGAACACGTAAACCTGGAGAAGCCTCAGAAATCGTTTCTTCCAGTAATCCGGCGCGGCGGACAGTTTGCCGATGAAAAGGTACAGGGAAATCAAAATAAAAGAGGGAACGGCCAGAAGCGTTATGTTGAAATAAAAAAAATGGATGAGCCGACCGCCCCAGTAAGCCAGAGCCGTTTGGGCGGGCAGCATGGCGCCCGTCACCGGCTGGAGATGCCAGATGACGACCAGCACAATGCTTACGGCCTTTACGACATCGATTCCCGCATCCCGTGTCTGATCCGTCATGGGTTTTTCCTCCCGTTTTTATCGGGTGTTGACGGCCCGATCAGCGGCTTTCGCCCAAAAACAGCAGCCGCGTTATCCGGAAGCGCTTCAGAACCAGCAGCGTCAGAGCCAGAGACGCGAAAAACGCAAAGACCGCCATGGCCGTGAGCTGCCAGAGCGCCTCGCCGCTCCCGAGCACAAAATAGCTGTGGCACACGTAAATATCCAGCGTCAATGTCCCGACCCAGCAGGTAAATCCGTAGAATTTCGTCCGGCGGACCAGTTCCATCAGGAAAGACACCAGGGCCATGCCCGCAAACGCCAGGGCGTATTTATAAATGGACACCAGGAAGCGGGGCAGCCCCGTGCTTCCGAAAAACTGGACCAGATCCTGGTAAAAGGACGGAAAGCCGGTCCGCTGAAAAGCCGCAAGCAGCAGGGGAAACAGGACTACGCCCAGCGCGTAGAAAATTTTGCGGTGATCGCGCAGGAAGGGATAATATTTGCAGGCGAAGAAGCCGGCGGCGTAGTAGGGATAGTAAGTCCGAAACTCGGCCAGGCCGAAGTTTTCCGTATTGGCCAGCCGCGACAGCAGCATCGAGGCAATGATGATGTAATTTTCCCAGCGGGTCCAGTTTTTAACCCGGATCAGCTTGAGCACGGCAAAGAAAAATATGCTGTTTAAGAAAAGGACCCACAGAAACCACATGCCGTTTCCCGGATACCGGGCCAGAAAAAACAAAAAGGACGGCAGGCTGACACCGGTCATTTCCGCGGGAATTCTGGGGTCGGGAAACAGTTTAAAGTAAAAGAAAGAAACGACGCCCCAGACGAAAAAGGGCAGCACCAGGCGGAGGGCGTACTTCTTCACGTAGGTCCAGTAAGAGTAGCGCAGCTGCGTCTCGATGATGTAGCCGCTGAGCAGCATGAACATCGGCATCGCGAAGGACGAAAAGGTCAGATACAGATAGCTGCCGTCATGCAGGGGATGCCGCAGCTGAATCGTGTGGGCAAACACGACGAAAATGATCGCGATCCCCTTGAGCGCGTCCACGTGAAGATTGCGCCCGCCGCCCGTTCCTTCGCCGATTTTCAAGAAGGCTTTGATTTTTTCCCAAGATGCCGCCATGCCGGTCCCCGTCTTCCTATTCTGCTGTAAACCATTGGCGTGATAGCATATCGATTTCATTTTTAAAAATGATTTTTTCGCCCAACTGTGTTAGGGACTTCCCTACCAAATAAATCCGGAGAAAACGTCGATCCGTTATGGAGATATCCGTCATTATCGTTTCCTACAACACCTCGGCCCTCACGCTCGCGTGCCTGGCCTCCGTTCAATCCGCCGCGGGAGCAAAGGAGATCTTCGTCGTGGACAACGCCTCCACCGACGGCAGCGCGGCGGCCGTCCGGGAAAAATTTCCCTCCGTCACGCTGATCGCGAACACGGCCAACCGCGGCTTCGGCGCGGCCAACAACCAGGCGCTTTCCATCAGCCGGGGCCGCTATGTGGTTTTTTTGAACCCCGATACGGTCGTGCGGCCCGACGCCTTTGTCCGGGCCGTCTCCTACATGGAGGGCCATCCGGACGTCGGCCTGGCGGGCGCGCGGATTCTCAATCCCGACGGGTCCCCGCAGGAATCGATTTCCTGGCGCTATCCCGGACAGAAATTTGCGAAAGGCGAAACGGCGGATCTCCCCGGAAAAATCGCCTGCGTTTTGGGCGCCTTCATGATCGTCCGCCGGCCGCTCATTGACGAGCTGGGCGGCTTCGACGAGGATTTTTTCCTCTACGGAGAAGACGAGGACCTCGCCTGGCGGATTCGGGAAAAAGGCTTTTCCATCGGCTACATTGAAGACGCGGACGTGCTGCACTGGGGCGGTCAGAGCGAGACGCAAACGCCGCCCGCGGCCGTGTTTGAAAAGAAGCTCCGGGCGGAATACCTCTTTTACGCCAAGCACTACACGGCCGGCACGATCGCCCGGATCAGGCGCGCCCAGCGGCGAAAGGCCATCTACCGCCTGGTGACGCTCGCGCTCGCAGCGCCGTTTGCGCGCAACCGGAGCGCCCGCGACAACAAGGTGCGGTGCTACCGCATCGTTTGGGAGATGACCAGGCCGCCGGAGAAGCGCCGATGATGATTATTTTTCTCGCCCTTTTCGCGATCGTCGCCATTCTTGCGCTTCTGGAAGCCTGGATGTACGTCCTGGTTCACTATCCGGGCATTCTGCGGCTGTTTTCCCGGAGGCTGCAAAACAGCATCGGCTATCTTTACATTCAGGGAGACCGCAAGATCATGCAGTTCCAGGAAGGCTCGGGCCGGTACGCGTCCGACCTGGGCTACACGCTGAATCCCGGATCTTTCGTGTTCAGTGAAATCGAGTTCAGCAACGAATATTTCATCAACTCCCTGGGCGTGCGCGACGCGGAGGAGTCGCTTTGCGGGCCGGAAATCGTCTTTCTGGGCGATTCGTTCGCGCTCGGCTGGGGCGTCGACCAGGACGAAACGTTCGTCAAGCTTGTCGAAAAAAAAACCGGCTTCAAAACCCTCAACACGTGCGTGCCCTCCTATGGAACGGTGCGGGAAATGATCATGCTGCGCAAGGTCGACCTCTCGCGGATCCGGTGCCTGATCCTCCAGTATTGCGGTGACGACTACAACGAGAATCTCCTCTACTTTCGCAACGGGAACCGCCCGCAGCTTCTCCGTCAGGAAACCTTTCAGCACCTGACCCGTCTGCACAGCAAACCCAAAACCTACTATCCGGGAAAGTATCTCGGCTTGAAAATGAAAAAGCGCTACACGGAGTGGTTTGCCAAACCGACTCCCCTGTCCCAGGGCCCGCCGCCGAGCCATGTGGACCTGTTCGTGCACGTCCTCAAACAAAACGCCGATCTCCTGCGCGACCTGCCCATGATCGTTTTCGAAATGAACGGCATCAACCAGTCCAACACCTTTACGCAGGAATTGCGGCATAGGGCGGCCCGGCCGGACGAGCCGGCCCTGATCCGCAATCTGAGAATTCTGGATCTGACCGAGCATCTGGAAGACCGGCATTTTTACGTTCTCGACGGCCATCTTAACGCAGCAGGCCACCGCGTCGTCGCCGACCTTCTGGTCAAAACCCTGGCAAAAGAGGGACTGCAAAAAGACCAGGTTTGTGGTAGGTGATCAAAAACACCGGACACGAGGATGACCCTTGCAAAACACCCGCTATCTTGAAGAATTGATTTTATCCCGGCGCTTCCGCTTTAACCATCTGGCCATTGCCGACATCGACAACCAGGCGGTGGCGCGGATCTTCTCCGACGCAATCCTCCGGGAGGAATACTGCCTTTTTGCCAACGCCGTTGCGGACGGCGACGGTTATTTCCGTCTGCTCCATGATCGGCTGACCGGCGCGCTCGGCGAAAAACTTCCCCTGCCGGTGGCGCGTTTTGCCGACGGCGAATACGCGTTTTACCGCTCGAGTCTTGAATGCAACGGCCTTTACAAACAGGCCGAATCGGCCCAGGCGATTCACAAAGCTCTGCCGCAGCACGTTGCGGCGCTTACCTGTCTCGCAAAACGCGGCCTGCTTGCGCCGCTTGTCTTTCCGGGAAACGCGCAGGCGCCGGCGAAAGACGCCTTCCCCTTCAAAAAGCAGAAGCGTGACTCCACCGCCGCCGAGTTTCTCAATTTCCTGCGCGACCACGGCGTCGCGCTCACGCCGGACAACTACGTTCCCTTTTACGTGGTTTACGCGTACCTGAGTTCGCCCGCGTTTGCCGCCGCCGTTTCCGGCAAAAAAATCTGCATTCTCAATTCCGACAACAACGAAGCAAGCTGCCGTGACTGGTTTGCGCGGCAGGGCTCCGCTCCGGAGCTCTGCTTCGTCGACATTCCGCGCGAATACGTGGCCACCCGCTGGGAAGCTTACAGACAGCCGATTCTCGACAAGATTCCGGCCGGCGTCGATTTGTGCATCGTCGGCGCGGGCGTGGGCGCGCTTCTTTTGTGCAGCGATCTTGCATCGCACCTGTCGGTTCCGGTGCTCGACGCAGGCCACGTTCTCAACATGATGAACGACCGCGTGGACAAGTCCAACGGCGCGCGTCTCTACACGCTGAGAAGAGGTTCATGAACGATCCGCTGAAAAAATACCGGCGCCGGCTCCGCCTCTGGAATAACGAGCGCAGGCTGCAAAAGGAACGGCGCGACTATGAAGCGGCCTTCCGAAAAAAGGGCCTTGCCGTGCCGGACGAGGAAACGCTGCGGCGCGATCTTCGCCGGGCGTTTCCCGGCATCCGCCCCAAGGCGCGAGGCGCCATTTGCAGCATCGCGATTTACCACCACTACAACTGGGAAAATTATTCGCTCAAACCCGCCCTGGAGAAATTCGGCTCCGTGCGTCATTACGACTGGTATGACGATTTTAACCACTCGGCCAAAGACTGGCGCAACCGCGGCAAGGCGCTCATGAACCGGGCGCTTTGCGACACGGTTGCCGCGTGGATGGCCGGCAAGCCGGCGGACTTTATTTTTCTGTACGTTTCGGGAGAGCTCGTGGAGCCCGAGACGCTTGCCCGCCTGCGCCGGTTCGGCGTTCCGCTGGTCAACCTCGCGCTCAACGACAAGGAGCACTTCGTCAGCAAGATCCGCGGCGGACGGGCCTTCGGCGCGCGCGACATCTGCCGGGAATTCGACCTGTGCTGGACCAGCACCGAAGACGCCCTCGTCAAGTACTGCGTGGAAGGCGCCCGGCCGATTTACCTGCCGGAAGGGGCCAATCCGGACGCGCATAAACCGTACGATCTCGAAAAGACGATCGACGTATCCTTTGTCGGACAGTGCTACGGAAACCGCGCGGAAGTGATCGGCGAGCTTGTCCGGCGCGGCATTGACGTCCGGGCCTACGGCTTCGGCTGGCCCGCAGGGCCGCTCGCAGTCGAAGATATGGTGAAACTGTATTCGCAAAGCCGCATCAACCTGGGATTCGGCGGCGTGATCGGCCATCCGGACACGTTTTGCCTCAAGGGCCGCGACTTTGAAATTCCGATGAGCGGGGGCCTGTACCTGACGGAAGACCATGCCGAACTGGCCAACGCCTTCCGGCGCGGAGAGGAAATTCTCACCTATTCCGGCATCGACGACCTGGAAGAAAAAATCCGCTACTACCTGACACATCCGGACGAGGCTCAAACCGTCCGGGAAAAGGGGCGGGCGAGGGCTCTGGCCGACCACACCTGGGAGGCGCGCTTCGCCAAAATTTTCCGCCTGCTGGGCTTGCTGGAGTAAATCCCATGGATTTTTACTCCCCGGAATTTTTCGCCTTTTCGCTGGCCGTGCTGGCGCTCTTCTTCGTCGTGCCGGCCCGGCTGCGCTGGGTCGTTCTTCTGGCGGCAAGCTATTCCTTTTACGCCGCTTTCAAAGCCGCCTATCTGGGCATTCTCGTCTTCTGCACGCTCGCCGCCTACGGGGGCGCGCTGGCGATGAACCGCTGCGAAGCCCGGCAAACCCGCCGTCTGATGCTCATCGCCGGGCTGGTCTGCCAGCTCGGCATCTTGGGCATTTTCAAGTATGTCAGCTTTCTCGACGCCTCACTGGGACAGCTCCTGGGCTGGGGCGGCATGGCCTACTCCGGCACCGCGCTCTCGCTCATCGTCCCGGTGGGAATTTCCTTTTATGTCTTTCAAAACGTCAGCTACCTGGTGGACGTTTACCGGCGGGACGTGCCGGCCGAAAGGCATCCGGGCATTTTTGCCGCCTACGTCGCCTTCTTTCCAAAGCTGCTTTCCGGGCCGATCGAGCGGGCCTCGCAGTTTCTGCCCCAGCTCAGCGAACACAGCCGCTTTGATGCGGAGCGCTTTACCAACGGTCTCAAGCTGGTTTGCTGGGGGCTTTTCAAAAAACTGGTCATCGCCGAGAGGCTTGCCGCTTTCGTCAATGTGGTTTACGCCGACCCGCAGGCTTACTCGGGTGTGAGCCTCGCGCTGGCGTGCGTTTTTTACAGCTTTCAGATTTACTGCGATTTCTCCGGCTATACCGACATCGCGATCGGCCTGGGGCAAATGTTCGGGCTCAGACTCACCGACAACTTCAACCGCCCCTACAGCGCGACGTCCATTTCCGATTTCTGGCGGCGCTGGCACATCTCGCTCTCTTCCTGGCTGCGCGACTATCTCTACATTCCGCTGGGCGGAAACCGCGCGGGCGTCCTGCGGCATTACCTCAACTACCTCATCGTCTTTGGGCTTTGCGGCCTGTGGCACGGCGCAAGCTGGACGTTTGTCGTCTGGGGTCTTCTCCACGGATTTTATCTCGTCTGCGGGCGCATCACGGCAAAGCCGCGCGCAGCCCTTGCGGCCGCTGTCGGCCTGGGCCGGAAGCCGGCGCTGGCGCGCTGCCTGAAAATTCTCATCACTTTTATTCTGGTCACGCTGGCCTGGATATTTTTCCGCGCGGAGAGCCTTTCCCAGGCGTTTTACATTCTCGGACATCTCTTTTCCGGCTGGGAAAATCTCTTTGCCGCGGAGGCGCTGGGGCCGATGCTTCTGCTCACCAAATCCCGGACGGATCTGGTCCTTGCTGTTTTGTCGCTCGTCTTTCTGGGCGTCGTCCATGCGCTGGAGCGTCATGAAAACATGCGGCGGCTTTTCGCGGGCCGCCCCCTGTGGGCGCGTTTTGCCTTTTACTATGTTCTCGTGGCGGGCATCCTGCTTCTCAGCCCGCCGAATGCGGCCAACTTTATTTATTTCCAGTTTTAGGCGGCGATGAAAAAGTACGCACTGAAATACTGCCTCTTTCTGCTTCCCTTCGCGGCGGCGGTCGCCCTCGAACTGTTTGTGCTGCCCGGCGACTTTTTCACCTTCCGGGCCTGGGAAACGCTGGTCGTAAAGCATCCGTTCGGCGGCCTCCTCAAAGGGCCTTTTTATCCCAACATGACGCTTGTCAAAACGGAGACGGGCGGAGATCTCAAGCCGTCTTCCGCCTGCGCGGAAAAGAAAAAAGACGTATTGTGGCAAACGGACGCCTACGGGTACCGTAAGGCGCCGTCGCCGGTCCGGCGCTATCCGGTCATTGTCGTGGGCGACTCCAACGCGGCCGGCGGCGGCCTCTCACAGGAGGAAATGTTTTCCGAAGTCCTGGAAAAGCGCCTCGGCCTGAGCGTCTACCCGCTGGCGCCGGACAGTATCAAATACATCTTTAAACACGGTCTTTTAAAGGAAACAAAGCCGGATGTGATCATATTGGAAAATATCGAACGCGGCATTCTCACGGGTAATTTCACGATCCGCCCCGGCGCTTCTTTCCAGGAGATGTCCCGCGCAGAGCGGCTGTTGTGGAAAATCCGTCTTCAGCCGGTCGTCCAGCGCGCGGCGGTGACGCTCGACCGCGCCCTCAAAGCCAACATGCTCCAGTTTCTGCGCGCCCGCATCAACGCCCAGCCGGCTGCCGCAGCGGCACATTCGTCCGGGAACGGCTGCCCGATCCTCTTTTTGCAGGGAGAGAAGGCGAACCGGGACGTTCCGGACGAAACAAGGCGCGCCGCCGTCCGGAAAATTCGAGAGCTCAGTATTTTTTTCACCGGCCAGGGCATCCGGTTTATCTTTTTGCCGATTCCGAACAAGGAAAACATCTACTCCCGGGAACTGGGCACGCCGCGTCCGGTCTTTCTGGAAAAGCTCATTGCCGAGCTTCGGGAAGCGGGCGTGGAGGTGATCGATACGCAAAAAGCCTACGAAGACATTACCCGCCGGGAGCGTCGGCACCTGTACCACCGCGACGATACGCACTGGAACGCGGCCGGCGTGGAAACGGCCGCTGCGCTGGTTTCCGCGGCGCTGCGGCAAAAGCCGCCGGCTGCCGCCGCAGCGCCGCGCTGAAAATTCAATTTCGTAATCATAACGAAACGGTGGCGGCGGCATTCCTTGCAAACCGGACCCGATTGGTATATAAGGCTTCGCCGCTGCTTTTCCCGGGAGCGGTTTCTACCCGATGGCTGCCGGGAGCAGACGGTGGGCGTCCGGAAAAAATACTGAACGCGGAAATGGACGATGCTTTTTAATTCGTACTATTTTATTTTAATTTTTTTGCCGCTGGCGGCGGCCGGCTATTTTCTTCTCGCGAAATATCGGCCGCCCGTCTGGTCGCGCACATTTCTGCTTCTGGCGTCGCTGTTTTTCGTGTCTTACTGGAATATCTATTTCGCCGTCGCATTGATGAGCTCCGCGGTCTTCAATTTTCTGTGCGGGACGGCCTTATCCATCACGGCCGAAAGCCATCCGGCCCGGAAAAAACCCCTTTTTATCTTTGCCGTGGCCGCCAACGTTTTGTATCTGGGATTTTTCAAGTACACGAATTTCTTTCTGGACAGCATCAACACCGTCTTTTCCACCTCCATCGGCTCTCTGTCCATTTTGCTGCCCCTCGGCATCAGCTACTATACCTTCATGCAGATTGCCTGGCTCACCGACATTTACCGCCGGGGAGGCTGCCGCTACGATTTTCTGAGCTACTGCCTGTACGTCACTTTTTTCCCTTACGTCGTTTCCGGTCCGATCGCCTACCACTCGGAAATCATCCCGCAATTTCAAACGGCGGCAGCGGGAAAGCTCAATCTGGCCAACGTAAGCGCGGGGCTGTTTATGTTTACCATCGGCCTGTTTAAAAAAACCGCCATTGCCGATACGCTGGCGGTCATCTCCGACGGAGGCCACGCGGCTTCCATCCTCACGTTCACGGAAGCCTGGCTCACCAGCCTGTCCTACACGCTGCAGTTGTACTTCGATTTCAGCGGTTACACCGACATGGCCATCGGCGCCGCGCTTCTTTTCAACATCCGCCTGCCGATCAACTTCGATTCGCCCTACAAGGCGCTGAACATCAAAGAGTTCTGGCAGCGCTGGCACATGACACTGTCGCGGTTTTTGCTCAATTACGTTTACGTTCCCATGGGAGGCAACCGCAAGGGCGAGGCCCGGACACTCTTCAACATCCTGGTCCTTTTTTTAATCTGCGGCCTGTGGCACGGTTCGGCCTGGACGTTCGTTTTATGGGGCTTCGTGACCGGCCTGGCGTCCATTGTCTACCGCCTGTGGGCCAAAACGGGACGGCACCTTCCCAAGCCCCTGGCCTGGTTTCTCTATTTCAACTTCTTTAACTTTTCCGTGGTGTTTTTCCGCGCCGAAACCGTGCATGACGCATTTAAAGTTCTGAAGGGCATGGCAGGGCTAAACGGGATCATCGTCTCGCCGCACCTGGCAACGAGCCCTTTCTGGCAGAGCCTGACCGTCATCGGCATCCGCTTCGGCGAATGGCGGGCCAATCTTCCACAGACGGAAACACCGGTTTACTTTTTCTGCCTGTTGCTGATCCCCTTCATTCTGCTGACGAAGAACTCCAACCAGCTTTTGGCGAAGTTTTCACCCAACTGGAAAACAGCGCTGGCGACAAGCCTGCTTTTGATTGCGGGACTGCTTCTGCTCAATGAGAGCAGCTCGTTTTTATATTTTAACTTTTAGAGAGAACGACGCTCATGAGTTATAAAAAATGGCTGATTCTTACCGGGGCGCTGCTGCTCTTCTTTGCGGTCATCGTCGTGGGCGTCAACTTTTACGTCGACCATCACGCGGTGCGCCTGAGCCTGTTTTCCGTCGACAAGGAAATCAACCAGACCGTCTATCCCGACGGTATCAACCAGCACATGTTCAATACGGAGGTCATCCTGCGCCATCCGGAAAAGTTCGATTCCCTGCTTTTCGGATCATCGCGGACCGCCCAGATCGACGTTGCCAAAATTTCAGCCGGTCATTACTACAATATGTCTTATTCCCTGGGCCTGCCGTCCCAGCACCTGGCCATTCTCAGGACGCTGCTTGGCCGCGGCGTCAAGCTCAAGGCCGTCGTCATCGGCCTGGACGACATCTCCTTCAGCCTGCCCGCGGTCAGCAAGAAAAAGGAGCTCATCCGCATCATGCATCCGGAAGCGGGAGGCCCGAACCGCCTGGAAATCTTCGGCGTGTATTTTTTCCGCAAGCCCGGATTGAAGGAACTGGGCCGGTGGAAAGACCGGGTGCTCCTCGGCAAAAGGAAAGGCCGCGTCATCATCAGTGAACAGGGCGTCAATCTGGGATGGCGCGACAAGGATGAACTGGTGGAAAAGGCCGGACGGCCGATATTCAACTACACGGTCAAAAAGTACGAGCCGATAATCTATCCGCCTCAAAACGAGGAAGCGGCCTTTGCGGTCATCGCGGAACTGCTGGCCCTGGCGCGCGAGCATCATTTTTCGCTCACGTTCTTCATCAATCCGATTTACTGGCAGCTCTACCTTAATAATGCGGACGCCATGATGCGCGCCAAGGAAAGGCTCGCGACGCTTACGGACTTTTACGACTTCAGCGGCTATAACTCCGTCACGACAAACGCCATGAATTATTACGAGGAGAGCCACTACCGCTATCCGGTGGGGGATTGGATCATGGCGCGGCTCTTCGGCGACGGCCCGCCGCCGCCGGCTGATTTCGGCGTGCTGGTGACCCGGCAGACGATCGGCCGCCATCTGGAGGCAGAGCGCCGCGAGCTGGCGGATTACGTGCAGGCGCACGGCTTAAAATAAAACGTCAGGACAGGCCGTCCACCATTTTCCAGTCAGCCAGATAACGCTCCAGCTCAGCCACGCACGCCTCCGGCCCGCTCTTTTCCGTGTCGAGGATCAGATCCGGACGGTCCGGAGCTTCATAGGGCGAATGAATGGCGGTGAAATCCGAAATCGTGCCGGTGAGCGCTTTTTTGTACAGGCCGTGCGGATCGCGCTTGAGGCATTCGCTGACGTCGCACCGGATATAGATCTCGAAAAAACGCCCTTCGGGAAACAGCCGCCGCACGGAAGCCCGGTCCTGCCGGAAAGGCGAGATGAACGTGCACAGCACGATGTTGCCTTGCTCGAAAAACAGCTTGGCCGCCTCGCCGGCCCGGCGAATGTTTTCCTTGCGGTCCGCCGGCGCAAATCCCAGATCCGAGCACAGCCCGTGGCGCAGGTGGTCGCCGTCGAGCAAAATCGTGTGGCAGTTTGCGGCAAAGAGCCGCCGCTCCAGCTCCATCGCAATCGTCGATTTCCCCGAGCCGGACAGGCCTGTAAACCACAGGACGCAGGCCCGGTGGCCGTTTTGCTTTTCCCGCAGGGCCTGGGGAATGTTCAGATCGCGCCGGATCACGTGCGGCGAGGTCCTGGCCGGGTCCGTCTCCGAATCGTCGCGGTAGTCTTCGATATGCCGGGGCACATCGCGGATCATGCCGGCGGCGACCGTGTGATTGGAGAGTGGATCGATCAAAATGAAGCTGCCGGTCGCATGGTTGATTTTGTAGGGATCGAAAAACAACGGCTGCGCCGTTTGAATTTCCACCCGGCCGATGTCGTTTAGCAAAAACGTGTCGGCCGGCCGGCGGTGCAGCGTATCGACGTCGATTTTGTAGACGATGCGCGTGACGGAAGCTTTGACGGACCGGGTCGTCTGTTTGAGAATGTAAAAGTCCGCAAGCGACAGGGGCTTGTCGTCCATCCAGCAGAGAATGGCCTCCAGGGATTTCTCGATCTGCGGCAGATTCTTCTTGCGGACGATCATGTCCCCCCGGCTCACGTCCACCTCGTCGGCCAGCGACAGCACCACCGACTGGGGGACGAACGCCTGCGGCAGGTCGCCGTCGTACGTGGTGATGCTTTTCACCGCACTCGTTTTGCCCGACGGCAGGATCACCACCTCTTCACCGGGCGTAATGGTGCCGGAAACGATTTTTCCGGCAAAACCCCGGAAATCCAGGTGCGGGCGGATCACGTACGAGACGGGAAAACGGAAATCCACGAGATTCCGGTCCGCGGAAACATGGATGTTTTCCAGGCGGTACAAAAGCGGCGGCCCGTCGTACCAGGGCATATTGGGACTCTTGCCGACCACGTTGTCCCCTTTCAGCGCGGAAACGGGAATGTACATGATGTCGTGGATATCGAGTTTTTCGGAATAGCTTTCATACGCCTCGACAATCTCGTTGAAGACCTTCTGCGAATAGTCCACCAGGTCCATCTTGTTGACGGCGACGATCAGATGCGGAATCTGCAGCAGGGAAATGATGAAGCCGTGCCTTTTGGACTGGGTGAGCACGCCGTTGCGGGCGTCGATCAGGATGATGGCGCAGTCCGCCTTGGAGGCGCCGGTGACCATATTGCGCGTGTACTGCACGTGGCCCGGCGTGTCGGCGATGATGAACTTCCGCTTCGGCGTTTCAAAATACCGGTAGGCGACGTCGATCGTGATGCCCTGCTCCCGCTCGGCGGCCAGGCCGTCAAGCAGATACGCCAGATCAACATCTTTGAAGCCTTTCCGTTCGGACGTTTTCTTGATGGCTTCGTACTGATCCTCGTAGATGGACTTCGTTTCATACAAAAGCCGGCCGATCAGCGTCGATTTGCCGTCGTCCACGGAGCCCGTGGTTGTGAAACGCAGTAAGGATTTTTCACCCGAATACATTTAAAAATACCCTTCCTTTTTCTTTTGCTCCATGGAACTGTCCGAGGTGAGATCGATCACGCGATTTTCCCGCTCCGACTTCCGGGCGGCCCGGACTTCGCCGATAATCTGGTCGATGGAAACGGCCGGCGAGGGAATGGCGCCCGTGCAGGGAATGCAGCCCAGCGACCGGAACCGGCACAGGACCGTTCGGGCCTGTTCTTTTTCCGCGGCGGCGCCGGGCATGACGGGAATGAGAATGCCGTTTCGCTCCACGACCAGACGCTCGCGGGCGTAATAAATCGGCACAATGGGAATCTGCTCGAGCTTGATGTAGGACCAGATATCCTGCTCCGTCCAGTTGCTGAGCGGAAAAACCCGCATCGTCTCCCCTTCGTTGAGCCGCGTATTGTATAGCTCCCAGAGCTCGGGGCGCTGGTTTTTCGGATCCCACTGGCCGGTGGCGTCTCTGAGCGAAAAAACCCTTTCCTTGGCGCGGGACTTTTCTTCCTCCCGTCTCGCGCCGCCGAAAGCCGCGTCAAAGCCGTGTTTGGCCAGGGCGTCGAGCAGCGCGCCCGTCTTCAGGTAGCTGCAGCACTTGTCCACGCCCATTTGGAGCGGGTGGCAGCCCTGGGCGATCCAGCGCTCGTTTCGCTCGACGATGAGGCGCGCCCCGATCTCGCGGCAGAAGGCTTCGCGGAATTCGTACATCTCGGGAAACTTGTAGCCCGTATCGATGTGCATGAGCGGAAACGGAAACTTGCCCGGATAAAAGGCCTTTTGCGCCAGGCGGACCATGACGCTGGAATCCTTGCCGACGGAATACAGCATCACCGGATTCTTGAACTCGGCGGCGACTTCCCGCATAATGGCGATGGATTCGGACTCGAGCTGCCTCAGATAGGATACGGTAAGGGAATTCATCTCAACTGATTTCTCCGTTAATGTAGGCCCGCGTCTTTTCGTCCCGCGGACTGCTGAAAAACTGCGCCGCCGGTTCGTGCTCGACCAGGTCGCCCATGTACAAAAAGACGATGTAGTCGCCGAGCCGCCGGGCCTGACGCAGAATGTGCGTCACAAGGATGATCGTGTAGTCTTTTTTTAAAATCCGGAACTGCGTTTCCACGAGCTTGGCTGAAATCGGATCCAGCGCCGAGGTCGGCTCGTCGGCCAGAATTACCTCCGGCTCGATGGACAACACGCGCGCCAGCGCCAGGCGCTGCTGCTGGCCGATCGACAGTTTCGCGGCGGGCGCGTGCAGACGGTCCTTGACTTCTTCCCAGAGCCCCGCCAGCCGTAGGTAATGTTCCACGAGAGCGGACATGTCCTTTTTTTCGGCCTTTTCATCCGACGCGCCGCGGGACGCATCCAGGCCGTGAATGCGCGGCCCGAAAGCGACGTTTTGAAAGATCGACATCGGCAGCGGATAGGGGCGCTGGGGCAGAAATCCCACCTTCTTGCGCAAAACAGTCACATCCATGCCGGGCGCATAGATGTTTTCTCCGTCCACAAAAATGTCGCCCGCCACCGACACGTCTTCGTTCAGATCCAGAAGCCGGTTCAGACTCTTGAGCAGCGTCGTCTTTCCGCAGCCGGACGGCCCGATGATGGCGACGATCTGCCGGTCGGGAATGGTCAGGTTGATGTCCCGGAGCACCTGATGACTGCCGAAGGAAACGGACAGGGATTTGACTTCAATTTTCGACATAACGGCGGTTACCTAACAATATTTCGGGAAAAACGCCAGCCCAATAATCTCGCGATAATATTCACCACCAGGACGATGAACAGCAGGATCAGCGCGGCCGTAAATGCGCGGGCCTGCACTTCCGGCACCGGCGTTCCGGACTGGAAGAAAACGGCCAGCGGCAGGGATGCGACCGGATCCAGAAGCGACGTGGGAATTTCGTCCGTGTAGCCGGCCGTAAACAGGATGGACGCCGCGTCGCCGATTCCGCGCCCGAAGGCCAGAATGACGCCCGTGAAAATGCCCGGCAGGGCCTGCTTCAGCACCACGGCCAGCGTGGTTTCAATCCGGTTGGCGCCGATGGCGTAGGCCATCTCCTTGAGTTCGAAAGGCACCAGGCGGACGGCTTCGTCCATCGCCCGGGCCATGATGGGAATCATGAGCAGCGTCAAAACGATGATGCCGCCCAACAGCGACGCCCGCAGCCCCAAAAGAACCATGACGACAAAACCGAAAGCGCCGTAAACGATGGAGGGCGTGCCCCAGAGGATATCCAGCACCAGGCGCGTGATGTCGGCAAACCGCTTGCCCAGGTACTCTTTCTGCAGGGCCAGCGCGACCGGCAGACTGATCAGAAGCGACAGGACCGTCGCGCCCGCCACCAGGTAGAGGGAGCCGATGATGGCGTTGGCGATGCCGCCTTCCTTCCCCAGGTAGTAGCCGCCTTTGGGCGTCTCCAGGATCATGGCCAGATTGAGCGACGACAGGCCCTTGGCGGCGATGACGGCGACAATGCCCGTCAGGGCCAGAAACACCAGCGTGAGCGAGGCCATCATCAATGCTTTAAAAAATACTTCTTCCCGTTTTCGAGATTTCATCACTCGTTTGCAGCTCCGATTCTCATGAGGGTATAATGCGCCGTCAGACTGAAAAACGCCACGACCAGCATCAAAATCAGCGCGGCCGTCATCAACGCCGCGTCATAAAGCGGGATGGACATGACTTCGCCGTAGTTGTTCGCGATCAGCGCGGGCAGCGGATAGGCCGGATCAAACACCGACGCGGGAACTTCGGCGACGTTCCCCACGACCATCAGGACCGCCATCGTTTCTCCGAACGCCCGGGCAAATCCCAGGACCACGGCGGCCAAAAGTCCCCGCTTCGCTTTTCTCAGCACGACGTACTTCACGGTTTCCCAGCGCGTCGCTCCCAGCGCCAGCGCGGATTCCCGCACGGGATCCGGCACCATGCGGAGCACCTCCACCGAAATCGAAATGATGAAGGGAATCACCATGACCGCCAGCACCAGGCCGCCGGCCAGCAGGCTGTAGCCGGTGGTGGCCGCGCCGGCACGGTCGCCCAGCCACGCGACAAACGGCACAATCACCAGAATGCCGCACAGGCCGTAAATGACGGAGGGAATGCCGGCCAGAATGTCGATGACCAGGCGCGCCAGCTCGCGGAAACGCCGGCCGGCGTATTCCGCAAGGTAAACGGACGCCAGAAGGCAAACGGGAATCGCCATCAGCATGGCGAGCCCCGTAACGGCCAGCGTGCCCACGATAAAGGGAAACAGGCCGAAGGAATTTTTAAGGGGGTGCCAGTCGGAGGAAAAAAGCAGGTCGCAAAGCGGAATGGCTTGCAGAATCGGCCCCGCCTTCCACAGGAGGCCGCAGAAGATTCCCAGCGCCAGGACGTTGACGACAATGAGGACGCCGCGGCCGGCAACTACTCCCAGCCATTCCTGGAGGCGTCGTTTACGCAGCTGCCGGCTCGGCAATCTGTCTTTCATCTGTGTTTCTTTCATTTCCGCGAGCGCCCCATTTTTTCCAGCGCCTCTTTCATCTGCGGGCCGCCGATTTTGAGGTAGCCTACCTCGTCGACGTATTTCTGCCCGTCCGTCAATATCCACTGAACGAATTCCTTCGCCGGACTTCTGAAGGATTCCCGGGTCACGAGATAAAGATCCCGCGCCGGCGGAGACGGATAGCGGCCGGACTGAACGGCCAGGATCGCATCCTTCTTGGTCGCAAGAATTTCACCGGGATCGACCCGCCCGTTTTCATTGACGTCGATCGGCGCCACCGCGAGGCCCGGCAGGGGCCGGCCCGTTTTCATGTCGTAGGCGTAGTTCAGATTGTTGTAGCCGATGCCGGAAAGATCCCGCCGCACCGCTTCGGCCACGCCCGGATCGCCGTAAACGGCGACGCCCTTGAGCTCCTCCTGGCTTGTACCCAGATACTTGGCCCAGGTTTCCGCAGCGCCGCAGGAATCGGAACGGGTATAAACGCGCACTTTCTGGCGGCCGGCCGTCCCCGTCAGCTCTCCCCAGGTGAGGGGCCGTCCGGAAATCCACAAATCCTGCAGGTCCTTTTTTTTGAGCCCTTTTGCCAGCAGCGCCTGCAAAGCGGGATTTTTTTGGTTGACGGTCGGGAACACCGCGTCCTTCACCACCGCCACATAAAAGACCTGCTGCCGGAGCTCTTCGGGCCGGAGTTCCCGCGACACCATGCCGATGTCCACGAGGCCGGACAGGGCATCCGCCACACCCTTTCCCGCGCCGCCCGCCGAGACGTCGATCCGGACGCCGGGGTGCGCTTTTTTGAATTCCTCGGCCCATTTCACCATCATGGGATAGAGAGCCCAGGCGCCGGAGATGCGGATGTTTCCGCGATAGGCGGCATTGTCCGTTTTCGCGCCGGCCTGGGCAAGGCTGCAAAACAGGCAGCACGAAACCAAAACGGCAAAGGCAGTTCTCATAAACGATCGTCGCACTCTTTTTGTCAGCATAGCGTTACTCCGAAGGATTCATTTTCGTTCACTGCAACGTCCCGTGCTTCTGCGGTCCGCTTCCGCTCCGGTTGCGGCGAAACCAGCAAACAGAAGCTACGTGACATCGGCAAGCGTCGTATGCTCCAGTTTATCGGCGATGTAATCGCGGATATCCAGAAACACCCGCACCAGAGCCTTCTCTTTTTCAATGGGCGTCGGTTCGTAATAATATTTGCTCACGGATTCGGTCGGCGCCAGCGCGCCGTCGATCAGGCGGACGACTTCCGCAAGCGATATCTGATTGGCCGGCCGCGCCAGCCCATAGCCGCCGCGCTGGCCTTTGGCGCTGCGCAGAAACTTGCCGCTCTTCAGGGTCAATAAAATCTGTTCCAGAAATTTGAAGGGAATTCCCTGGGCCGTGGCAATCGTATCGACGGAAATATAGCTTCCGTCGCGGCCGTTTCGGGCCAGAAAAACCAGCGCCAGCAGGGCATATTCACTTCGATTGGTCAGTTTCACGGCAATTCCTTATACGACTAAATTGATGGGATAAGTATGATATGTGAAAAAAAATGTCAACTCTTTTTTATCGTATTCCTGCGGATTGTCCAAAGGACGGAAACTCTTTTTTGCATTGGCGCATGCAGCAAAAAAAGCGCGCTGATGTTCGGACCAAACACCGGCGCACTTTGCATTTTATCGGAAAACCTTTGCGGACTTTATTTGGCCTGATACTCCCTGATGATCTGCAAAACTTTATCCACCTCGGCTCGCGGCAGCTTGCCGTTGTAAACGTAGCGGCAGATTCTCTCCTTGTCCAGAATAACCAGGCTGGACGTATGGTTTTTCAATCCCCACTTTTTCAAAACCGTATACGTGTCGTCGAGCAGAATCACGGCCCCCGTTTTTTCCTGCTTGTTTTTGACCAAGCTTTTAATGAGAAAGTTGGGCATTTTGCTGGCCTTCAGATTTCTGATCTCCAGGTGGGTGTAACGGACGTTGCGCTCCAGGTCCGGCTCCTTGAGCAGAACCTCTGCCACGTGCGCATTCAAATCTTTTTCGTCAGGATCCACGTAAAAAACGGACAGGACCTTCCCCTGGAATTCGGGGGAAGCCAGGCTGTAGACTTTTCCCGTGGAATCCGGAAGCTTAAAATCAGGCGCCTTGTCACCGGCCTTCAATTCCGCGCCAAAAGCACAGAAAACGCCGCACAGCACCATGATCGCTGCCGCTGCCAGAATTTTTCTCATTGTTTCCTCCTTGAAATTGCCCCGGTCCATTCCTGATCAAATGGGCTGATTTTCACTGCTTATTCTTTTAATCGAAGCAAAATTATAGGGTAAAACCCGGGCACTGGCAAGAAAAAAGAGCCGCCCGGCCGGCGCCTCGCCGACTGGGTGCTTGAAAAAATTTTTTTTCTTTGTTAAAGGTGCGGCCAGACTATCAGGAGGTGACTCGCCATTAATCTGGGACTGCTTCTCGAGGAATCGGTTAAAAAGTTCGCCGACCGGCCCGTCCTGGTTGCGGACCATCGTCGCATCACTTACGCGCAGCTCTACACCGCCGTTCTTGCCGTTTCGCAGATTCTGAAAAAAAAGGGAATGGCCAAAGGCGATAAAGTCGGGCTGATGCTCCCCAACATTCCGGAGTTTTTCTACTGTTACTTCGCCATCGTGCAAAGCGGCGCCGTCGCCGTCCTGCTCAACACCTCCTCCACGCCGGCCGAGCTTTCCTTCCTGCTCAACAACTGCGACGCCAGAATTCTCATCACGCTTTCGTCCTACGAAAAACGATACCGTGAAATTGAGGATCAGCTGGCGACCTGCCGCGGGCTCTATACCATCGAGCCGGGAGAAAATGCCTTTGAAACCGCTCCGGCAACGGCCGGCGACGCGCAAACGGTCGACATCGATCCGGAGGATCCGGCGGAAATCATCTACACGGCGGGCCTCACCGGCAAGCCGCTGGGCGCCGTTCTTACCCATCGCAACCTCTGCGCCCAGCTCAACATGATCCAGCCTATTTTCCGCCGCGAGCCGGACGACATCGGCCTGTGCCTGATCCCCCTGTTTCATTCGTTCGGCGCAACCGTCAACATGCTCAACGTGGTTCAGGCCGGCTGCTCCACGGTCATGATGGACCGCCTGACCATGGACACGCTTTTCGCAACGATTGAACGGGAAAAGATCTCCTACATCTGCGCCGTGCCCCGCCTGTACATCGGCATGATCTTCCACGAAAAGGCGTCGAAATTCGACGTCAGTTCGCTCAAACTC
>Ga0228535_1001495_pt1 | contig 34572 bp, 26 predicted proteins | sample SJ1metagenome_FD_168457 | JGI IMG/M metagenome (GOLD analysis project Ga0228535, IMG submission 168457) | Enriched culture of PCE-dechlorinating microbial communities from Ithaca, New York, USA - SJ1 | ecosystem: Engineered > Modeled > Simulated communities (microbial... > Unclassified | place...
CTTTTGGCCCCTGGCCGCGTTCCGGCTCCTCGGCTTAGACCCCGCTAGGCCTGTGTCGCCGCGCCTTGCCAGGAACCAAAATTCCTCGGAATTCTTGCGGTGAACGAACCGCACAGGACACTAGTATTTAATTGCAATAATAACTGAAATAATGTGGACTCATATGAAAGGGGTCTATTATGGCCGGAAATGCGCCTTGGCCGATCCTATTTTCTGGTTGGCATACTTGGTGAACCCAATTTTTCGAACTTTCTTCGTGGGAAATTCCATCATCTCGCGAATTGCTTCGAATACGACTTTGAATTGCGCATCATACCTCTGTTCCAGTTCGTCGAGTTTTTTTGCAATGGCACGGTTTTGATGCCGCAAGTTCGCGCAGTTGAACGAATGCCCGCATTATGGCAACATTCACCTGTACCGCTCGCTCGGTGTTTAGTACACTGGAGAGTATGGCAACACCTTGTTCCGTGAAAACATAAGGATTATAGCGACGCCCGCCACGACCTGCTTCCTTTGAGGTCCCAATCTGGAACCTCAAACCTTTTGATTCCTCACTCGTCAGTTGGAACATGAAATCCTGCGGGAACCGGTTTAAATTTCTTTTGACCGCTTTGTTCAGATTTTTTGTCTCTATTCCACCGGACGCAAAAAAAAGGCGGCCTTTCGGCCGCCTTTTCGCGTGGCATCCCTACTTCAATTTCCACTCAATCCTACGCCATCACGATGAGGAGGTCCTCCTTCTCCACCTTGTCCCCCTCCTCGAACTTGACTTCGGCGATCCTGCCGTCGTCCTTGGCCTTGATGTTGGTCTCAAGCTTCATGGCCTCAGTGACCATCAGCACATCCCCGGCCTTGACCTCGTCCCCCACCTTGATGTTGACCTTGAGCAGCTTGCCCGGCATGGGCGCGCCGACGTGGCGCGGGTTGAACTTGTCGGCCTTCATCCGCTCCTTTTCCTCGACCGCCACGGTCAGGTCGCGCACACAGACCTGGCGGGCCAGGCCGTTGAGCTCGAAGTAGACCTGGCGGGTGCCGTCAGGATGGACCGCGCCGATGGCGTTCAGCTTGATGATCAGGGTCTTGCCGGGGTCGATCTCCACCGCGGTTTCCTGGCCCGGCTCCAGCCCGTAGAAGAAGATGGGCGTGGGCACTACCGAGGTGTCGGAGTAGCTCTGGCGGTGCCTGTCGAACTCCGGGTAGACGTTGGGATAGAGGATGTGTGACAGGAGCGCCTTGTCGTCGATGAGGTGCCCCACCTTTTCCTGCAGGCCGGCCCGCTCGGCTTCGAAGTCCACCGGGTCTAGCAGCTCGCCGGGACGGCAGGTTATGGGCTCCTCCCCTTTCAGGATGATCTTCTGGAGCTTCTCGGGGAATCCGCCGTAGGGCTGGCCGATCTTCCCCTTGAAGAACCCCACCACGGACTCGGGGAAAGAGAGCTCCTCGCCCTTGGTAAAGACGTCGTCCACGTCCATATTGTTCTTGACCAGGAAGATGGCCATGTCCCCGACCACTTTGGAGGACGGGGTGACCTTGATGATGTCGCCGAACAGGAAGTTGACCTTGTGGTACATCTCCTTGCACTCGTCCCAGCGGTCCAGCAGCCCCAGGGCGGCCACCTGCGGCTTGTAGTTGGAATACTGGCCGCCCGGGATCTCGTGGCGGTAGACCTCGGCCGTGCCGCTCTTGAGACCCGACTCGAAGGGCGCGTAGTAGTCCCGCACCGTCTCCCAGTAGTTGGCAAGCTTCTGCAATCCCGCCTCGTTGAGCTGCGGATCCCACTGGCTGCCGCGCAACGCGGCCACCACGGCGTTCAGGTTGGGCTGGGAGGTGAGCCCGGAGATGGACGACAGGGCCGCGTCGATGATGTCGACGCCGGCCTGGCAGGCCATGAGGAGCGCCGCCTCGCCGTTGCCCGAGGTGTCGTGGGTGTGCAGGTGCACCGGGATGCCGATCTCCTCCTTGAGGGCCTTGACCAGCTTGTAGGCGGCAAAGGGCTTGAGGAGCCCGGCCATGTCCTTGATGGCCAGGATGTGGGCACCCATCTTTTCCAGTTCTTTGGCGAGAGAGACGTAGTATTCGAGCGGATACTTGTCCCGTTTCGGGTCGGTGATGTCGCCGGTGTAGCAGATGGCCGCCTCACAGACCTTGCCGGTCTTGAGCACCGCGTCCATGGCCACGGTCATCCCCCGGGTCCAGTTGAGGGAATCGAACACCCGGAAGACGTCGATGCCGGATGCGGCCGCCTCCTCAACGAAGCGCTGCACCACGTTGTCGGGGTAGTTGGTGTAACCCACCGCATTGGAGCCGCGCAGCAGCATCTGGAACAGGATGTTGGGCACGGCCTCGCGCAGCTTGTGGAGCCGTTGCCAGGGGCACTCTTTCAGGAAGCGCATGGCAACGTCAAAGGTGGCACCCCCCCACATCTCCAACGAAAACAGGCCCGCGCCCAAGTGAGAGGTGGGCTCGGCGATGCGCAGCAGGTCGAAGGTCCTGACCCGGGTGGCCAGGAGCGACTGGTGGGCGTCCCGCATGGTGGTGTCGCTGATCAGGATCCGGTCCTGCTCCATGATCCATTTGGAGATCCCCTCGGCGCCCCGCTCCCGCAGGATGTCGGTAGTGCCCTTCGGTCGCTCGGTTGTGTGGTCGATTTCCGCCACCTTCGCTTCCAGCAGCTCGGCTGAACGGAGCGGTTTGGCTATGCCGGTGGAGCCGTTGATGATCACGTTGCCCAGGAAGCCCAGTATCTTGGTGGCACGGTCCTTCTTTTCCCGCAGGGTCAGGAGTTCGGGGTGCTTGTCGATGAAGGAAGTGTCGCACTTGCCGGCCAGGAATATGGGGTGGGTCACCACGTTTTCCAGGAAGGGGATGTTGGTGTTGACCCCGCGGATGCGGAATTCCCGCAGCGAACGGTCCATGACACGGGCCGCTTCCTTCAGGTTGAGCCCCCAGGTGCTGATTTTGACCAGCAGGGAGTCGTAGTGGGGGGTGATGTGCGCCCCGGCAAAGGCGTTGCCGGCGTCAAGCCGAACCCCGAAACCACCGGGCGAGCGGTAGGCCTTGAGGGTGCCGAAGTCGGGGGCGAAGCCGTTGGTAGGGTCTTCGGTGGTGACGCGGCACTGGATGGCAGAGCCCCACATGGTGATGGCGTCCTGATGCGGGATGTTGATCTCAGGATCGGAGAGTTTCACCCCTTCGGCCACCAGGATCTGGGCCTGCACCAGGTTCCTGCCGGTGATCATCTCGGTGACCGTGTGCTCCACCTGGATGCGGGGATTCATCTCGATGAAGTAGTAGCTCCCCTCCTGGTCAAGCAGGAATTCGACCGTTCCGGCGTTGCGGTACCTGACCTGGCGGACTACCCGCAGGGCCGCGTCGCACAGCTCCAGGCGCGTTTCAGGCGTCAGGCTGAGTGAGGGGGCGAACTCCACCACTTTCTGGTGGCGGCGCTGGATGGAACAGTCCCGCTCGAAGAAGTGGACCAGGTTGCCGTGGTTGTCACCCAGCACCTGCACCTCGATGTGCTTGGGGTGCTCAATGTAGCGCTCCAGGAACACCGCGGGGTTGCCGAAGGCGGCCTTGGCCTCGCTGGCCGCGCTGGCAAGCCCCTCCAGCAGCTCCCGCTGGTTGCGGGCAACCCGCATTCCCCTCCCCCCGCCGCCCGCGGCGGCCTTGATGATCAGGGGGTACCCAGCCTTGTCGGCGAACTCGACCGCCTCGTCCTCGTTCCCGATGGGGTTGTCCGTGCCCGGGATCACCGGCACACCGGCCGCGATGGCAACCTTGCGGGCCGCGATCTTGTCTCCCACCATTCGCTGCATCTCGGCGGTCGGCCCGATGAAGACGATGCCGGCCTGCTCGCATTTTTCCGCAAACTCGGCATTCTCCGACAGGAACCCGTAGCCCGGGTGGATGGCGTCCACACCCTTGCTCAGCGCCAGGTCGATGATCTCGTCGATCCCCAGGTAGGCGTCCACCGGGCTTTTACCCCTGCCCACGAGATAGGCCTCGTCGGCCTTGTAGCGGTACAGGGAGAGTTTGTCCTCCTGAGAATAGATGGCTACCGTCGCGATGCCCAGCTCACTGCAGGCGCGGAAAATCCGTATCGCTATCTCGCCCCGGTTTGCGGCAAGGACCTTCTTGAATTTTCTCTTCTCCATATCGCGCTCCCTGAACATAAAATTTTTCGCCACTTTGTTCGCGGATGCCACGCTTTTCACATGGCCCCGCAAGGAAGCTCCATTTACGTCACATATATATAAGGTCTAAAGTGCTTTATAAAACCAGATTCAAAGGCTGATGTCAATCATATCCATGGCTTCATTGTACAATAAATGCCATTTATGCAAAATATTGTATATATGTTTTTTGCGAAGGATATTGGCCTTTGTATTATTCAACCCGACATGCTAGAATTTTCGGAACGCATATCCCCGCAAAAGGAGACTCAACCGATGGGCATTCCAAGAAATCCATTCGTCCGTGTATTTATTGTTTCACTCTCGTTCCTGATCATCCTGTCGGGAACCGCCTTCGGCAAGGAAAAGAAAAAGGCGGCCAACGTTACGAAACCCGCCGCACCGGCGGCAGCTCCGACGGATGTCGTCGCCACGGTGAACGGCACCGCCATAACCCGGGCGGAAATGGACCGCGCCATGAATTTCATGCTGGTCCAGAACGGGACGGGCACGACGCTCTCCGCCGAGGAGAAGAAAAAGGCGGAGGCCGCGGTGCTTGACCAGCTCATCTCCGCCGAACTCCTCTTCCAGGCAGGCAAAAAGCTGGAGATAAAAGACATCGACAAGCTGGTGGAGACCCAGATGACCCAGAACAAGGCCAAGTTCCCTTCACCCGATGCATACGACCAGGCGCTGAAGGCAAGCGGTCTCTCTGAAAAGGATCTCAAGGACTTCGCCCGCAGGGAGATCTACATCAACAACCTGATTGAGAAGGAGATAGCTTCCAGGGCGAGCGTGTCCGACGGGGAAACCAGAAAGTTCTATGACGAGAACAAGGACAAGTTCAAGCACGATGAATCGGTAAAGGCAAGCCACATCCTCGTCGGCGTCGATCCCAAGGCAACCGCCGATGACAAGAAAAAGGCCAGGGAAAAGGCCGAAGCAATCCTGAAACGGGTCAAGGGGGGTGAGGATTTCGCCGAGGTGGCGAAGAAGGAATCGACCTGCCCAAGCGCCGCCAACGGAGGGGACCTCGGCTATTTTTCCAAGGGCCAGATGGTCCCCGCCTTCGAGAGCGCGGCCTTCTCCCTCAAGCCCGGCGAGATGAGCCAGGTGGTGGAGACCCAGTTCGGCTACCACATCATCAAGGTAACGGACAAGAAACCGGCCGGCTCCGACTCCTTCGAGGACGTGAAGCAGAAAATTACCAACTACCTCAAGCTCCAGAAGATCCAGAAAGGGATCAACGACTACGTTGACAAGCTCCGGAAGGAAGGAAAGATCGAGATAAAGGCCGCCTAGCAATCCGAACCGGGGTCTTGAAGAAAAGGGCGCATCCAGTTTAGACGGTGCGCCCTTTTCTTCTACAAGGTAATAGATTCCCCAACAGAATAATCGCCCTCTCTTCCCCTTGTTCAGGGAAATCCGTCCCCCTCCTACCCCTTTTTGTCCAGGAACATCTTCAGCAGATCGATCGGCACCGGAAAGATCGTGGTGGAGTTCTTTTCCGCTCCTATCTCGGTCAGGGTCTGGAGGAACCGGAGCTGGAGCGACATGGGTTCCCCAGCCAGGACGCCGGCCGCCTGGGCGAGCTTTTCAGACGCCTGGAGCTCACCTTCCGCGTGGATGACCTTGGCGCGCCGCTCACGCTCGGCCTCGGCCTGCTTGGCGATGGCGCGCATCATCTCCTGGGGAAGATCGATGTTCTTCACCTCCACGTTTGAGACCTTGACGCCCCATGGACCGGTATGGCGGTCCAGGATCTCCTGCAGCTCCCTGTTGATCTTTTCCCGGTTCGCCAGGAGCTCGTCCAGTTCCACCTGGCCGAGCACGCTCCTGAGAGTGGTCTGGGAAAGCTGACTGGTGGCGTACAGGTAGTTTTCCACCTCCACGATGGCCCTCTGCGGCTCGATGACCCGGAAGTAGATGACCGCCGAGACCTTGATGGTGACGTTGTCGTGGGTGATCACGTCCTGTGGCGGCACATCGAAGGCGACCGTCCTGAGCGAAACCCGCACCAGCCGATCAACCCCCGGAATGATGAAGAACAGCCCCGGCCCCCGGGTGCCGGCCAGGCGCCCCAGCCGGAACAGCACGCCCCGCTCGTACTCCGGAAGAATCCTGACTGCACTGGCCGCCAACATCAGCACGACAATGACGGCAAAGAGTATCGGAACATAATTGAACACATTGAAAACACTATCCATTGTCACCCTCCCCAGGCAGGGCCGTACCGCTCCCCCACCCCTTTTTGACCTTCACCCTCATTTCATCCAGCTCGACGACAAGGACCCTGTCACCCTTGGCTATGGCTTCATCGCTCCATGCGTCCCAGTATTCACCCCGCACGAAGACCTTCCCCTCGGGCATGATGTCCGAGTCGGCAAAGCCCCGCTCACCGATGAGCCCCTCTCTCCCGGACGACGGTTTCCGGCGGTGGGCGGTCACCGCTTTCCTGATCACGAAAAGGGCAAAGGCAGTCACCATGGCGACCGTGGTCACTATGACGCTCCACGACAAACGCAAGAACGGCTCGGGCGACTCGAACAGCATCAGAGAACCCAGTATCATCGACACCACCCCTCCCACCGTGAGCATCCCGTGGGAAACGATTTGAATCTCGGCGATAAACAGTACCAGTGCAAGAAGAATCAGGAGCACTCCGGCATAATTTACCGGCAGGGTCTGGAAGGCGAAAAAAGCAAGGATCAGCGAGATGCCGCCTATCACCCCGGGGAGTATGACGCCCGGGTTGGAAAGCTCGAAGAACAGACCGAGCATGCCGAGCATCATGAGAAGGTAGGCTATATTAGGATTGCTGATGGCGTCAAGGATCTTTTCCCGCGTGGTCATGGAATGGCGCTCCACCTTTGCGCCGGCGACCCGGAGCACGGTGACCTTGTCTCCACGCCTGACCTCCCTGCCGTCCAGCTTCTTCAGGAGGTCCGCCCGATCCGAGGCGATGAGGTCTATCACTTTCGCCTCGAGGGCCTTGTCCGCCGACAGCGACAGGCTGTTGCGCACCATCCGGCCTGCCGCATCCGTGTTACGGCCCCGCCTGGCGGCGATCCCCTCCACGTAGGCGGTCATGTCGTTCAGTATCTTCTCCTGCATCACTTTGTCCGGCTGTTCACCGATGGTCACCGGACGGGCCGCGCCGATGTTCGTCCCCGGAGCCATGGCGCAGAAATCGGCCGCCATGGCGATAATCGCCCCGGCAGAGGCGGCCCTGGCGCCGGACGGTGCCACGTGGACCGCTACCGGCACCTGACTCGACAGGATATCCTTTACCACTCCCCGCATGGCCGTGTCGAGCCCTCCGGGGGTATCCATCTCGATGAGGACCAGACTCTCCCCTCCGAGGGCCGATTCCCTGATGTTTCTGCCGACGTATTCGGCGGTGATCGGGTTTATGGGGCCGCTTATCTCCAGCAGTCGGATCTTTTCCTGTTTCCCGCTGCCAACGACCGCCGTCAGCAGGAGCAGCAGGAAGGAGAGCGCGACCGGCCAGGCACGGAACCGCGCCAATGCCCGCGCAATCGTCTTTCCTGGAAGTGCAGTTGCTTCTGGTGCGTTCATGGGCCCGCCTCGTCTCCATCCGGTAACGCTGAGTGAGGAATTTAGAGCTTGTTCGTAAATAAACGTTCCGAGTGATCGCGCCCGGATTTATGCCGGATTTGGCCTGGACGATTGAGCAAAACCGCAGGCGTAGCAGCGCTACGTCAAGGATTTTGTGTTGAGGCCGGGTCAAAGACGGCGTGAAGACGGGATGCGAGCCCGGAATGCTTATTTACGAACAAGCTCTCAGTATAGCGGAAGATACCAATCCCTGCAAACTGCGCTATTGCCACTTTATCGTGAAAATGGTATGAATGAGAAACTCTCTATTTGAGGTGCCGATGAAAGAACGCGCGAAAATCCTCCTGATAGAAGACGAAGACCTCAGCCGTGATTCTCTCACCCGCCTGCTCAAGATGTCCGGCTATCAGGTCAAGGGGGCCGCTTCCGGCAAACCCGCCCTCTCGCTCCTCTCCCACGAGCTGTTCGACATCATCATCACCGACCTTTTCCTCCCCGACATCAACGGCATAGACATCCTGAAGCACGCCAAGGAAGTCTCTCCCCATACCGAGGTAATCCTGATCACCGGCCACGCCTCGGCGGAAACCGCGGTAAAGGCCATGAAGGAGGGGGCCTTCGACTACGTCACAAAGCCCCTCAACTTCGACGAACTCTCGATCCTGATTACCAAGGCCATGGAGAAACGCCAGCTGCTCACCGAGAACGTGTACCTCAAGCAGCAGCTCCACAACAAATACGATTTCGCCAACATAATCGGCGATTCTCCGCCCATGCAGCTGCTGTTCTCCCGCATGAAGCGCGTTGCCGGGACCGATTCCACCGTGCTGGTGCTGGGAGAATCGGGAACTGGCAAAGAGCTGGTCGCCAGGGCCATCCACTTCAACAGCCAGCGCAAGGACAAGGCGTTCATTCCGGTCAACTGTGCCGCCATCCCGGAAAACCTGCTGGAAAGCGAGCTGTTCGGCCACGTCAAGGGCTCCTTTACCGGCGCCATCCGCGACAAGGTCGGGAAGTTCGAGGCCGCGAACCTGGGCACCATCTTCCTGGACGAGATCGGCACCATGCCCATGCACCTCCAGACCAAGCTGCTGCGGGTGCTCCAGGAGCAGGAGATCGAGCGTATCGGCTCCACACGGACAACGAAGCTTGATGTGAGGGTCATCTCCGCCACCAACCTCAACCTGGAGGAGGAGGTAAAAAAAGGCAGCTTCAGAGAAGACCTGTACTACCGGCTCAACGTTATCCCCATCGTGCTCCCGCCCCTGCGGGAGCGGAACGAAGACATCCTCCCCCTTCTCAAGCACTTTGTGGAAAAGAACTGTCGGGAAATGAAGCGCCCCCTCATGTCCATCTCCAACGAGGCGCTCGAGATCCTTGAGACCTACAGCTGGCCCGGCAACGTACGGCAGCTTGAAAACATGGTGGAGCGGATCGTGGCCCTGTCCGAGGGGAACCGTATCACCCTGAACGACATTCCCTCCAACATCAGGGATGAGGCCATGACCAAGGTCACCGAACGGGGGGTGGATCTGGTCAGGACGGTAAACGAACTGGAAAGAAAGATGATCTGCGACGCACTGACCCTGGCGAAGGGGGTCAAGGCCAAGGCGGCCGCCATGCTGAAACTGAACCGGACCACCCTGGTGGAAAAGATGCGCAGGCTCGGAATCGACGGCCCTCCTGACAAGGGGCTGAGCATGAACAAATGATGAACCTGAATTCGCATACCGACAGGGGCGGACCGCATCCCGGCACGGAACCTCTGAGAATAGCCGTTCTGTCCGATACCCACGGCAACTATCCCCTTGCAGTCAGGATCCTGGACCGCCTCCCCGGCATGGCCGGAATCATCCACCTGGGCGACAACATCGGAGATGCCGACACCATTGAACTGGCCCTTTCCCGCCCGCTCACCAAGATAGCCGGCAATTGCGATCCCGCCTCCGAAGAGGCCAGGGAACTGCTCCTGTCCGTCAACCGGTCAACCATGCTCCTGACCCACGGTGACCGTTATGGCGTCAAAAGCGGCATCGACGGGCTGTACCGCAGGGTAGCCGGGGAAAACATCAGGGTGGTCCTCTACGGCCATACCCATACTCCTTCCATTCTGGAACGGGACGATATCCTGTTCGTCAATCCGGGCTCCCTGGGATACAAGACCCTTTCGCCGTCCATCGCCCTGCTGTCCATAACCACCCAAGGCGTCTCCGCCGAAATCGTTCCTGCAACCGGGTTTTGATTTCACTTCAGGCCCCTCACCGCCGCCACTGCCGCATCCAGCAGGGGCGCGGGCAGGATGCCCAGGACGACGACCGCCAGAAACAGCACCACCCCCAGGACGGCTTCAAGACGATCCAGCCTCACCGCGGGCAATGCTCCCGCCTCCTCGAAATAGATCACCCGCACCACGTTCAGGTAATAGTAGACACCGATGGCCGTGTTGACCGCGGCCAGGACGACCAGCGTCACCAGTCCCCGGTCCAGGGCCTCGGCCATGAGCCGGAACTTGCCGATGAAACCGACAAAGGGCGGGATCCCGGCCAGGGCGAACATGCTCCCCGCCAGGATCAGGGCCGCCAGCGGCGAGTGGGAGTGAAGGCCGGCCAGGTCGTGGATCAGGAGATTCCTGCCTTCCGGCGAAACCCGGCAGATCACCAGGAAGGCGGCAAGGTTCATGGCCATGAAACCGACGATGTAGAAGATTGCCGCCCCGTAGCCCCCTTCCCGCATGGTCGCGAGCCCCAGCATCACGTAGCCGGCATGTGCGATGGTCGAATAGCCGAGCATCCTCTTCAGGTCCTTCTGCACCAGGGCCACCAGGTTCCCCAGGAACATGGAGCCGATGGAGGAGACGGTCAGGAGCAGGGTCAGCCGGCCGTCCGACGGGTCGGCGCACAGCAGGAAACGGATCAGCACCGCCACGGCGGCCACCTTGGGCACTGCGGCCACGAAGGCGGTGGTCTCGTCGGAGGCGCCCTGGTACACGTCAGGCGCCCAGAGGTGCATGGGGAAAGCGGCCAGCTTGAAGAACAGCCCCAGCAGGGCCAGCGAAACCGCCGCGACCGCGGCCGGGTCGGTCCAGTGGGAAGCCAGGGCCGGCGCCATGTCGACGAAGTAGGTGGAACCGGTCATGCCGAACAGGTAGCTCATGCCGAACAGCAGGACCCCGGTGGCCGCAACCCCGAACATCACGTACTTGGCCGCCGACTCCATCTGCATCCGCAGCCCCGGCCCCTCCCGCCGCAGCGGCACCAGCAGGTAGAGGGCGCAGGAGGAAAGTTCCAGCGAGACCGTGAGCGAGATCAGCTCCACGCAGCTCACCAGCATCAGCAGGCCGAGCGAGCCGAGGAGCAGGAACAGGAAGTACTCGGGCCGGGCATCGTCACGGATATCCCGGAGCCAGCGGCCGAACAGGGCCACCGAGGCCAGCCCGGCCGCGATGAACAGCTTGAAGAGCTGCGAGAACAGGTCGATGCGGTAGGCGTGGAAAAACAGGTCGCCCTGTTGGCCGAGCGTGGCAATGCACGCCGTCGTCGCAGCCAGCGCGCTGACCGCCGTTACCCGGGCCGCCAGACGGTCCCGTCCGCTTCCCAGCGCGATGACGAACACCGTAAGGGAACCCAGTATCAGGAGCAGTTCAGGTGCGAACAGAATAAGTCTCATGGGTACAAATCCAGGTGTCAGGTTTTTTTCAGTTGGGTTTTGCTCTCTTCACTCTTCACACTTCTATCTTCTCTCTTTTCTTTTTGCATACCATCCCCGCACTAACGTGCTCCCCTTTCTGAATCAGGAGGGGGTTGGGGGGAGGTAGCAATGCTTCCCGCCCTCACCTGTTCCAGCAGGTGCGCGACGCTGGTGTGCATGACACCGGTAAAGGGTCCGGGCGAAAACCCGATCCAGAGCACGAACAGGGCCAGGAAGGCCAGGGTGACGGCCTCCCTGGCGTTCAGATCCGTCAGGTGCGAGCTGTCCGGATTGGCGGTCCCTCCCCAGATGACCCGCTGGAGCATCCGCAGCATGTAGGCCGCACCCAGCACCACGCCCGGGATGGTCAGGGCGGCCAGGGACGGCGAGTAGGCGAAGCCGCCGGCCAGGACCATGAACTCCCCCACGAAGCTGTTGGTGCCGGGAAAGGCCAGCGAGGAGAGGCCGAACAGGGCCAGGCCGGTCACGCAGGCCGGCATGGCCCGGCCGATGCCGGTGGCCGCGGCCAGCTCGCGGGTGTGGGTCCGCTCGTAGATGATCCCCACGCAGAGGAACAGGGCGCCGGTGGTTATGGCGTGGTTGATCATCTGCAGCACCGCCCCCTCCACCCCACTGGTGTTGAGGATGAAGATCCCCAGGGTCACGAAGCCCATGTGGGCCACGCTGGAATAGGCCACCAGCCGCTTCATGTCGCTCTGGGCAAGAGCGGTGAAGCCGCCGTAGATGATGGCCGCAACCGACAGCGCCAGGACCCACGGGGCGAACGCCTCGACCCCCAGCGGGGTCATGGGGAGGGAGAAACGGAGAAAACCGTACCCTCCCATCTTCAGCAGCACGCTGGCCAGGATCACGCTCCCGGCGGTGGGCGCCTCCACGTGGGCAGCCGGCAGCCAGGTGTGGAGCGGGAACATGGGGACCTTGACGGCAAAGGCGGCGAAAAAGGCCAGGAACACCCACTCCTGGACCGACGGAGGGTACGGCTGTCCCATGAGGACCGGGATGGAAAAGGTGCGCGGCTCGGCGTGCAGGTAGAGCACGATGGCCGCCACCGGCAGGAGCACCGACCCGGCCAGGGTGTAGAGGAAGAACTTGACCGAGGCGTACACCCGCCTTGGCCCGCCCCAGACCCCGATCAGCAGGAACATGGGGATCAGCATGGCCTCCCAGAAGATGTAGAACAACACGAAGTCCAGGGCCATGAACACCCCGAGCATGGCGGTCTCCATCAGCAGGATGCAGGCGAAAAATTCGATGACGCGCTCGCTCACGCTCCGCCAGGAGCAGAGCACGCAGAGCGGCATTATCAGGGTGGTCATCAGCACCAGCAGCAGGCTGATACCGTCGATGCCGAGGGTGTAGTGGATGTTGAAGGAAGGGATCCACGGCAGGTGCTCGGCGAACTGGTAGCGGGCCGTACCGGGGTCGAAGCCGAACCAGAGCGGCAGCGAGAGGACCGCGTCCGCCAGGGTGACCGCCAGCGCCCAGATCCGCGCTCCGTTCCAGCGGGCCGCGAGCGGGAGGAGCAGCGTGCCGACCAGGGGGAGGAAGATCAGGGTGCTGAGCAAAGGCCAGCCGTTGTAGGGTAGAAGAAAGTCCATAGTTTCGATTGAAGAGGCTCCTGAGACCTGCCAGGTTTTCAAAACCTGGCAGGTCTGCTCAGTTTCGGACCTGAATCCGTGACGTCTGAACGCCGAGACGAGCAGAATGCCGGGGTTTCAACGTCGCCAACGCCGTCTCGCACCGGTGAAACCGGACAAACTTCGTCGTGCAGTCTCATCCCTCGGGAATGCAAAAAACCGAGGCGTTCCGCGCAGGCGAAGGCGTGAAGACGTCACGGATTCAGGGTATAGGCGATGAAATAAATCACCAGCAACAACACGATTACCGCCACGGCCGAGAAGATGTTGACCTGCAAACGGCCGGTCTGCACCCGACGCAGTCGGCCGCCCAGGCCGCGCACGGCCAGGGCCAGCCCGTCCACCGCCCCGTCGATGGCCCGCCGGTCGAACCAGGCCGAGGCCCTGGCCGCCAGCAGCATCCCGGCCAGGCCGACCAGGCGGTAGCATTCCCCGATGAAGGTGTCCGCAGCCTGGATCGGACCGCGCGCCGCAGCAGCCACCGCCCTCCCACCCATGCGGTAGAACCAGTCCATGTCCAGGCTGATGGTCGGCGTCGGCACCAGCCATTTCAGGAACAGGAAGAACCCAAGGGCCGTGAACAACAGGATCTGCAGGGTCTCGGACACGTGGTAGGCGGTGTATGGATGGTAGTCCACCACGAACGGCAGCATGTTGTAGAGATAGGGGGTGTAGCAGCCGATGCCGATGCAGAGGACCGAGGTCACCGCCATGGCGGCCATCATGTTCCACGGCGGGTCGGCGGCCCGCTGCCAAGTCTCGGGGCTGCAGTTGTTGCGGCCGAACCAGATGAAGTAGGGCACCTTCAGCCCGGTGTGCAGGAAGGTCCCGGACGATGCCAGCATCAGCCCGAAGGCGGCCCAGGTCCGCCCCTCCTCGAAACCTTCCGCCACGATCATGGACTTGCTGACAAAGCCGCTGAACAGCGGGAAGGCCGAGATGGACAGCCCCCCCACCAGGGTGAACACAAAGGCCCACGGCATTTTGCGGTAGAGCCCCCCCAGCTCGGTGAAGCGGCTCTTGCCGGTCATCTGCAGCACCGACCCGGTCCCCATGAACAGCAGCCCCTTGTAGAGGATGTGGGCAAAGGCGTGGGCGCAGGTGCCGTTGATTGCCATCTGGGTGCCGAGACCCACCCCGGCCACCATGTACCCCACCTGGCTGATGATGTGGTAGGCCAGCAGCTTGCGGGCGTCGTTCTCCAGCACGGCATAGACCACGCCGTAAATCGCCATCACGGTCCCCAGCGGCAGGAGTAGCTCCATGCCGGCGAAGCCGCGGCAGAGGGCGTAGACCGCGGTCTTGGTGGTGAAGGCACACAGGAACACCGAGCCGGTCACGGTGGCGGCGCTGTAGGCGTCCGGCAGCCAGGCGTGCAGCGGCGGCACCGCGGCGTTGAGCAGGAAGCCCGCCAGGATCAGCCAGGCGGACAGGTCGGGATTGGTCACGTCCAGGCCGGTGAAGGTCAGGTCCCCGCCGGTGGCCTGCCAGCGGAGGATGATCCCTCCCAGCAGGGCCGCGCCGCCTGCCACGTGCACCAGCAGGTAGCGGTAGCCCGCCCCTGGCGAGCCAGGCTCCCGGCGCAGCCAGATGAGGAACACCGAGGAAAAGGCCATCAGCTCCCAGAACAGGAACAGCACCAGGTAGTCGCCGGCGTAGATCACCCCCAGCGAGCCGGCCACGTAGGTCCAGGCCGCCGCGTGCTCGGCCGGGTTCCGCACGTGCAGGGCGTACAGGCTCCCCAGGATGCACATGAGGGTCATGATGTGACCGAACACCTGGCTCAGCCGGTCCACCCGGCCGAACACCAGCTCCCGGTCAAGGAAGCTGACGCTAGCGTAGATGCCGGGCTCCATGGCCAGCACCTGGAGGAACGCCAGGACCGGTACGGTAACGAGCAGCACGGAGCGGGCGCGTCCCCTCAAGAACGGGACCAGGGCGGCTCCCAGGAGCAGGGTCAGTGCGGGATGCATCCAGAGGTCAGTCATCGCCATAGTAGTCTTCCGGCTTCATGATCCCCAGGCGCCCGTACCACTTGGAGACGAAGATGATGACCACACAGACGGCAAAGCCGAACAGGGACCAGAACCCGGGCCATCTTTCGGCCGCCGTATGGGCGTGCTCCCTGCCCACCAGCAGCCAGTCGCCGAGAACCAGGAGCGCCAGCAAGATCAGACAGAACAGGATGACCGTCCTGAGCCGGTTACGCAGAAACTCGATGAAGCGGACGATGATCACGGCAGCACCCCCTTGACAATGCCGATGAAGAACTCCGGAAAGAGACCGGCCGCCACGGACAGGGCCGCGGTGATCAGGAGCGGCGCCAGCAGGGCCGGAGATGCCTCCCGCATTCCCTCCCCTCCACTGCCGTCGGGCGCCGCGCCGAAGTAGGCGTGGTAGACCACCGGCACGAAGTAGGCCGCGTTCAGCAGGGTGCTGGCCAGCAGCACCAGCACGATGCCGGCCTGGTGGGCGGCCACGGCCCCGGTCAGGAGATACCACTTGGAGATAAACCCGGACACAGGCGGCACCCCGATCATGCTGAGGGACGCCACGGCAAAGGCGCCGAAGGTCAACGGCATGGTCCGGCCCAGCCCCTTCATCTCGGAGATGTCCTTCTTACGGGTGGCCACGTAGATGGCCCCGGCACAGAAAAACAGGGTAATTTTGGAGAAGGCGTGGTTGACGATGTGGACCATCCCACCCTGGATGGCCGCCGGGGTCAGCAGGGCCGCGCCCAGGATCACGTAGGAAAGCTGGCTCACGGTGGAGTAGGCGAGCCGCAGCTTCAGGTTGTCCTTGGAGAGGGCCACCAGCGAGGCGACCAGGATGGTGAACGAGACGAACCAGGCCGTGGCCACCCCCAGGTTGAGGGCGGCCATGGTGTCCACCCCAAACAGGTAGAGCATGACCCGGGTGGTGGCGAAAACCCCCACCTTCACCACCGCAACCGCGTGCAACAGGGCGCTGACCGGCGTGGGCGCCACCATGGCCGAGGGGAGCCAGTTGTGGAACGGCATCACCCCGTTCTTGGCGAACCCCAGGATCATGCAGGCGTAGGTGACGGTCACCAGCAGGCGGTTGGCATTGCCCGGGAAAATCCCCGAAGAGATGTTGTGGCTGAAGTCCAGGGTGCCGCACATCACGTAGGTCAGGACCATGGCCGGGAGCACCAGCCCCTTGGCCGTGCCGGTCAGGTAGACCAGGTACTTTCGGCCCCCCTCGTACCCTTCACGGTCCTGGTGATGGGCCACCAGGGGATAGGTGGTGATGCTGACGATCTCGTAGAACAGGTAGAGGGTGAACAGGTTGTCGCTGAAGGCGCACCCCATGGCGCCGAACAGGGCCAGGGCGAAGCAGGCGCCGAACCGGGTCTGGGCGTGCTCCTTCAGGCCCCGCATGTAACCCATGCCGTAGAAAACGGTCACGATCCAGAGGAACGACGCCACCAGGGCGAACACCAGCGAGAAGTGGTCGGCCCGCAGGGTCAGGCTCACCCCGGGCAGCAGGGTGAACAGCCGTAGCTTGAGCGGACCGCCGGCGAGCACCGCATGGGCCGTCCAGGCCGCCATGCCGAAGGTCATTGTTGCGGCCGCGAACGAGCACCCCTCCCGCAGGTTGGGGCGCCTGCCGGTCAGCATCACCAGCAGCGCGCCCACCAGCGGGGCGAGCACGGCCGCCAGCATGGCGTATGTGCTGATTGAGTGGTGTATCAATGCTTTAGCTTGTCACCTTTCACGTGATTCCTTAAAAACCCACTCCCCCACCCTGACCCCCGCCTTTCTTTCACTTTTCACCCTTCCAGGTCTTTCAAATCCTCCGTCTCGATGGACCGGTAGTTGCGGTAGACGCCGATCATGATGCTCAGCACGATGGCTGCCTCGGCGGCGGCGATCCCCATGATGAACAGGGTGAATGCCTGGCCGGTCACCGGGTCCGGGGCCAGGAAATGGGAGAAGGCCATGAAGTTGAGCGAGGCGCCAGCCAGGATCAGCTCGCCGTTGATGAGCATGCCCACCAGGGTGCGCTGGCGGAAGAAGCCGAACAGCCCGATGCAGAGCAGCAGCACGCCGATGACCAGGTAGACCTGAAGGGACTCGTTCATCAACAGCCAGTTCATGGTTTCGGCCTCCTTCCGGAACGGGCCACCACCAGTGCGCCGATGATTGCCAGCAGGAGCAGCGCCGAGATCAGCTCGAAGGCGAATCCGTACCGGTTCAGCAGCGCCCTCCCCAGGTCCTGGACCGTGCCTCCGTTCGTCTGGACAGCCGGGGGCATCCAGGAGGCGCGGCCGACCAGGAGGATCAGGGCAACGGCGAACGCGCCAGCCAGCAGCAGACCGGCCGCTCCGCCGAGGAGCTCACGGCGGCGGGAAATCTGCTCTTCGTGAGGCTCTGCCAGCATCAGGGCGAACATGATGACCACGCAGATGGCGCCCACGTAGATCAACACCTGCATCAGCGCCAGGAACGGGCTGTGGAGGAAATAGTACAGTCCGGCCAGGCCCATGAAGGACAGGGCCAGGCCGCAGACGCAACGCACCAGCCGCCGGGCAACGGCCGCCACAATGGCGCCGAAGACGGTCAGGCCCGCAAATCCGGCGAAGATCAGGGCTGCGGCCGCCTGCGCCGCGTCCTGGGGGCTCACGGCCGACATATTCGCCTCCTCCTCAGCCGTTCCAGCATGTCCATCACGTAGTCCTCCTTGCGGAACGAGGCGAGGTTGTACTCCCTGGAAAACATCAGGGCATCGAACCGGCAGCTCTCCACGCACAGGCCGCACAGGCTGCAGGTGGTAAAGTCCAGGATATAGATGGTCGCAACCTTGCGCGGCATCCCGGCAGGCTTGTAGCCGTTGACCTTGATGCAGAACGAGGGGCATGCCTTCTGGCAGGCCATGCAGACCACGCACTTGGCCCACCCCTGCTCGTCGGCCTTCAGCTCGATGTGCCCGCGGAACCGCTCGGGCAGCTTCAGGGTGCGGTACGGGTAGCTGACGGTCACCGGCTTGCGGAAGCTCTGCCGCAGGGTGATCCACATGCCGGTCAGCAGGCTGATGCTGCCGCCGATTATCTCTTTCAGGTAGCTCCGGAGATCGCTTTTCATACCAGTTTCACGGTCACGGCGGTCACGATCAGGTGTGCGAGGGCCAGAGGGATCAGGACCTTCCACGACAGGTTCAGGAGCCCGTAGATCTGGGTGCGGGGGAAGGTCCACCGCACCCAGATCACGGCGAAGCAGAGCAGGTAGAGCTTGATCAGGAACCAGTGCAGGCCCGGCAGCAGACCGAACGGACAGTGCCACCCCCCCAGAAACAGGACGGCGCCGATGGAGGACCCGACCACTACGTTGACGTACTCGGCGATGAAGAACAGCCCGAACCCCATGCCCGAATACTCGGTAAAGGCCCCGGCGATGAGCTCGCTCTCGGCCTCCACCATGTCAAACGGCGCCCGGTTTGCCTCGGCCAGCATGCAGATGAAGTAGATCAGAAAGGCCAGCGGCATCAGCGGGCTCGCGCCGAAGCGCAGTACATTCCAGTTCCAGAACCCTCCGGCCTGCTGGGCCACGATCTCGCGCAGGTCAAAGGTGTGGGTGACCATGACCAGGGCGATGATGACCAGCAGCAGCGGGATCTCGTAGGCGATGTTCTGGGCCACCACCCGGGCCGCGGCGATGCTGGAGTACTTGTTGTGGGAGGCCCATCCCCCCAGCATGGTGGCCAGCACGTTGATGGCCGCGAACGAGTAGACCGCCAGCAGCCCCAGGCTGATGTCGCGGGCGCCCATGGTCTCGCTGAAGGGGATCAGTACCAGGCACATGATGGAGGGGATGACCACCGCCACCGGGGCTATCTTGAACAGCAGCACATCGGCCCCACCCTGCACCAGCAGCTGCTTCCCCAGCAGCTTGATGCCGTCTGCCACAGGCTGCAGCAGCCCGAGGGGACCCGCCTCGGTGGGGCCGCGACGCAGCTGGAACCAGGCCGGCTCCTTCCGTTCCAGCAGGGAAAGGTAGGCCGCGTTGAAGGCGGCGAACCCTATCAGCCCCACCAGGTAGAGGAGGAGGCGGACGGTTTCCCAAAGCCAGTCATGGGGCATATCCGTCATACCTCACCGATCAATCTCCGGTATCACCAGGTCCAGGCTCCCCAGGAACGCCAGGGCGTCCGCAAGCAGGGTCCCGCGGACGCACTCCCGGAACAGGCTGAAGTTGGAGAAACAGGGGGAGCGCACCTTGAGCCGGTATGGCGCGTCCAAGCCGTCGCTGACAATCCGCATGCCGAAGCTGCCGCGGGCCGCTTCCACGTTGAAGTAGCACTCTCCCCTGGCCGGCTTGAGGATCAGCGGCACCTTCTCCGCCATGACCGGTCCGGCAGGGATTCGCTCCAGTGCCTGCTCCACGATGCGCAGGCTCTCCACGATCTCGTCCATCCTGACCCGGTAGCGGGCCATGCAGTCACCTTCGGGGTAGACCGGGACGCTGAAGTCGAACAGCGGGTAGACCGAATAGGGCTCGTTCCGCCGCACGTCGTAGCACACCCCCGAACCGCGCAGCACCGGGCCGGTGGCGCCGTAGCGGCGGCAGGTCTCGGCCGGGACCCCGCCGATCCCCTCGCAGCGCTTGCGGAAGATGATGTTTTCCGTGACCAGGGAATGATACATGGGCATGCGCGAGCGCATGCGTTCGATGAAACTGCGCGTTCCCGCGATAAAATCGTCGTCGATGTCGTTGCAGACCCCGCCGAAACGGTAGTAGCAGTAGGTGAGCCGCGAGCCGGTGATCGATTCCAGCAGGTCGAGAATATCTTCCCGATCGTCGAAAGTATACAGAAGCGGGGTGAAGGCGCCCAGGTCCACCAGGAAGGCGCCCATCCAGAGGAGATGCGAGGAGACCCTGTTGAGCTCGGCGGTGATTACCCTGATGAACTCGGCCCGCTCGGGCACGGTGATGCCCGCCAGCCGCTCCACCGCGGCCACGTGACAGTGGGTGTTCAGCAGCGCGCCCACGTAATCCATGCGGGAGGCGTTGGGAAGGAATTTGGCGTAGCTCCGGTTCTCCCCCATCTTCTCGTGCATCCGGTGGCCGTAGCCGATCACCGGCTCGGCATCCACGATGTATTCTCCGTCCATGGTCAGCTTGATGCGCAGCACGCCGTGGGTGGCCGGGTGCTGGGGCCCCAGGTTGAGGATGAAGGTTTCGGCGTGGATGCTCTGGTCGTCGATGCTCAACCGGTAAAGTCCTTTCTCAGGGGATGGAAATCAGCGTCCTCGGGGAGCAGGAGCGGCGTCGGGTCCGGGTGCCCGATGAAGATGAACCCGAAGAAGTCCCGGGCCTCACGTTCGTGCCACTCGGCGCCGGGATAGATCATCGACACGGTCGGAAGCCCGGGCGCTTCCCGCGGCACCGAGGCGCGTACGGTCACGCGCCGGCCGGAGCTGAACTGGACGTAATCGTAGACCAGCTCCATCCGCCCCTCCACGATCCAGTCCATGCCGGTGATGGCCTCCAGGCTGAACATGGCCTCATACATGACCCGGGCCGCGTCCGCCACCCGCTCGGCCGGCACCGTGGTCTCCAGGTCGGCCCCCCGGGCGGCGTGATTGGTCTCCACCAGGTAGGGAGCGGCGTCCTCCTGCCAGACGCTTTCCGAAAATCCATCCTTCAGATCGTCAAACCACATGGATCGGCCTCATCCCCCTCATCCTTCATTCTTCACCACCGGCCACCGCCGGTGTCCGGTGATCTTCTCCTCCAGCTTCAGTATCCCCTCCAGCAGGGCCTCGGGCCGCGGCGGGCAGCCGGGCACGTGCACGTCCACCGGGATCAACTGGTCAACGCCCTCCACCACCGCATACTGTCCGGGAAACCGGAACGGGCCGCCCGAGATTGCGCAGTTCCCCATGGCGATGACCCACTTGGGCTCGGGCATCTGGTCCCAGAGGGTGATGATGGTCGGGGCGATCTTCCTGTTCACCGTGCCGCAGACGATCATGAGGTCGCACTGGCGCGGCGAAGGCCGGAACACCTCGCAGCCGAACCGGGCCATGTCGAACCGGGAGGCGCCGGTGGCCATCATCTCGATGGCGCAGCAGGCCAGGCCGAAGGTCATGGGCCAGAGCGAATTGGCCCGGGCCAGGCCGAACACCCGGTCGAGCCGGTCGAAGTGGATCAGCCCCTCCGGTATTCTTGTCCGGTCTTCCATGAAAACACGCCCTTCCTCCAGGCATAGACGATGATGAGCGCCAGGATGCCGATAAAAAGGATGACCTCGGCCAGATCCAGCCAGCCCGGGGTCTCGTTGTAGACGGCCGCCACCGGGAGCAGGAACAGCACGTCCACCGAGAAGGCCACGAAGATAAGGGCATAGAGGTAGTAGACCACGCCGTAGCGTATCCAGGTGGGTCCGATGGGCTCCACCCCGCACTCGATGGCCTGGAGCGTCTTCCGGCCCATGGTCCTGGTGCGCCGGGGCGCCAGCAGCAGGGAAAGGAGCATGGGGACCACCGCCAGAGTCAGCCCGCCCAGGAAAAAGGCCAGAACGTATATCAGGTCAACCAGGGCTTCCGTTTCCATTGGGTCGTTTCGAGCCTTTCAATACGTGGAGTAGACGAGCGGATTGAAAGAAGGTTATCACCGCTGTCGAGAGACGCAAGCGCACTGTGGAAAGGTTTGTGGAAAACCTGTCGCCAAGGGCTGTTCAAACGATTGACATTCGCGTATGAAAGCTGTAAGCTTTCCCCACGTCGCGGCACCCAGCCGCGATAAATTCAAAGAGAAGGTTCGAGGAGAAGGTAAGTACATGGTAAACGGAACGGTAAAATGGTTCAATGACAGCAAGGGGTTCGGCTTTATCGAGCAGGAGAACGGAGAGGACGTGTTCGTTCACTTCTCCGCCATCATCGGCGACGGCTTCAAGTCCCTGGCTGAAGGCGATAGGGTGACCTTTGAAGTGACCAAGGGTCCTAAAGGGTTGCAGGCGGCCAACGTCACCAGAGTCTAGGACACATACTCGCTGCGGCACATGGAAGCCCCGGGTTCCCCCGGGGCTTTCTGCGTTTTTGCAAACATCCTGAATCCGCGACCCTTTTACGGATTCAGGCCGCCTTCACATTCAGTGCGCCCGGTCCGTTGCCGACACCTGTCCGCAGCAGGGGCCGGGCTTTTCATATCAAAGGGAGTATCGGCATGAGGACCGTCAATCTGTCGGCAGGGGATATCATCGAGGCTGTCTGTACCCGCTGCCGTTCCATACTGAACCACACGATTGTAGCCATGGTAGGGGAAAGGGTGGTCAGGGTCGAGTGCAATACCTGCCATGGCGTGCACAACTACCGGGATAAAGTGGAGAAGAAAACGCCTGCCCGGGGCGAGACGGTGCGCAGGACCGCATCCGCTCCCCGCAAGCCCGGAAAAGGCCAGGGAGCCGAGGACCGGAAGGAATGGGAGTCTTTGTCGCCGGCCATGGACCGGACCCGGGCGATACCCTATGACATGGAGGGTAGCTACTGTGTGAATGACCTGGTGGCCCACCCGGTGTTCGGACTGGGGGTGGTGAAGACGGTCATCAAGCCGAACAAGATCGAGGTCCTGTTCGAGCAGGGCAAGAAGCTGCTCCGCTGCAAGCTGTAGCAGCATCGTCCTGTTTCAGATCCTTTGGTCCTCCCCCTGATCCTCCGCACCCTCCGGGTCTCTCCGGAAGGTCAGGTAGAGGAACAGCAGCGAGGGCGCCAGGATGAGCATACCGATGGGGAGCACCGCCAGGAACGCCCTCAGGGTGGCCCGTGGCGCCGCGGCAGCCTCCAGGGTAAGCCGGTCCACGAGCAGGTCGGGAAACATGGCGGCACCGAAGCCGGCTATGGTCAGGGCCACCGTACCGGCGGCGGACACTTGGGCAAGGGTAAAGCTGCGCCGCCACAGGAGCACCAGGGTGGCGACGCCGCAGACGACCCCCAGGGACACGACCGTCAGCGCCGGCGGACCAGACAGCCGCTCGGCAAAGCGCGGGGCGTCGAGCCACGCGAGCGGTATCGCCAGGGTGGTGAGGGCGCCCAGGGCCAGGGAGGCGGCCATGGCCTGCCGGCGGAAATCCTCCCGCAGCTCGCCGTCGGTCCGTGCCGCCATGTAGACCGGCGCCAGGTAGGCGCAGATTGCCAGCCCCACTATTCCGCCCATCAGCGTGAAGGGCGACACCCAGGAACCGGTACCGGCAACGGCGCCTTCTTCCGGCACGGGCAACCTGCCGGTGGCGGTGACCGCCATGCCGAGGCTGAACGGGGTCAGGATGCTGGCAATCTCGAAGACTCTGGCCATCAGGGGGACGTTCCTCCCGGTCTGTCTGCCGAAATGGCGGAAGGCAAAAGCGGCTCCCCGGAAGTTGATCCCTACCAGGGCTATGACCAGGGGAGTCATGAGTGTCGTGGAAATGACACTGAATCCCTTGGGAAAGGCCGTGAACAGGGTGACCACCACGAAGATCAGCCAGACGTGGTTGGTCTCCCAGACCGGGCCGATGGCGTTGAACAACCCTTCCCGCTGCTCCCTCTTCCTGGGGCCGGAGGCGAGGGCCGTCCAGATCCCCCCGCCGAAATCGGCGCCGCCGAAGACCGCATACATGACCAGCCCGAGCAGCAATACCGCCGCTGCCAGATCCACGCTGCTAAACATCCCTTCCCCCTTTCCCCACGTTCTCTTCCTTCCCTACCTTTCCCCCCGCCGGGGGAGCAGCATCCAGAGCAGCCCCATAGTGAGCACCAGGTACAGAACCAGGAAGATCGCCAGCAGCAGAGCCATGTCGCCGCTCGGGTTTACCCCCTGGGAGACGCGCATAATGCCCTGGATTATCCAGGGCTGACGGCCGAACTCCGTCACCAGCCAGCCGCTCTCCAGGGCAAGGATCCCCAGCGGCGAGGCACACAGCACGACCCACAGCAGCCTCCTGCCCGGTTCGGCCCCCCGACGGCGCCAACGGTGCCACCAGTACCAGCCGGCCGTGGCGGACATGACCATGAACGAGCCTACCATCAGGTTGAAGAAGGGGTGCACCAGGCGAGGGTCCGGCACGTCCCCGGCAGGAAAGGCGTCCAGTCCCTCCACTAGCGCGTCGGGGTCCCGGTGGGCCAGCAGGCTCAGGAGCTTCGGGACCCGGATGCCGTAGAGGACCCGGCCGGATTCCGGGTCGGGCCAGCCGCCGACCACCAGCGGCGCGCCCCGCTGGGTCGTGAAGTGGGCCTCCATGGCTGCCAGCTTGGGCTTCTGATTCTGGGCCACCGACCAGGCGGCCCAGTCGCCCGAGACCAGCAGGAGCGGAAGGCAGATCCCCGCCACTGCCAGGGACAGGGTGAGCGCCCGCCGGTTCAGCGCCGAGTCCCGGCCGCGCAAAAGCGACCAGGCATGCAGCCCGGCCATGGCGAAGCCGGTCGCCGCATAGGCTGCCAGGGTGCCGTGGACCGCCTCGTGGAACCAGGCCGGGTTTGCAAAGGCCCGCCACGGCCTCACCTCGGCCAGGCTGCCGTTCACCATGCTGAAGCCGGTGGGGGTATTCATCCAGCCGTTGGCGCTGATGACAAACACGGCCGAGGCGGCTGCGGCAAGCGTAAGCGGTATGGTGCAGAGAAACTGGACCTTGCGGGTGAGGCGCCGTTCACCGTAGAGATAGAGGCCCAGGAAGATCGCCTCGGTGAAGAAGGCGAACCCCTCCATGGAGAAGGCCAGCCCGATGAGCGGACCGCTGAACTCCATGAACCGGGGCCAGAGCAGCCCCAGCTCGAACGACAGGATGGTGCCCGACACGGCGCCGATGGCGAACAGCACCGCTGCCGGACGAATCCAGCGGCGGGCTGTCAGGTGCCACCCCTCGTCGCCGGTGCGAAGAGAAAGCCATTCCGCGATCATCAACATCAAAGGCAGCCCGATCCCGATGGTGGCGTAGATGATGTGAAAGCCGAGTGAGACGCCCATCAACACCCGGGCCGCCAGCAGGTTGTCCATAATTCAGCATCCTCTCCGGGGCCGGGTGTTGAAATCCGCCACGATCCGGGTCATCCCTCCCCTGCCCCATGTTGCTTCCGTCAACTTTACCATCCTCAGGGCAAAAATCCACGGACCGGACATTTGCAGGGCTTCTTCATCGGACAAGGTGCCCCTCAGGGGGAGATATTTCCGTTAAACTTTTTCCCGGGATTGCCGATTATGAAAGATATGGCCTGTTTGCGGCGGCAGTGAATCCGGCGAACCCGGCAAAGGAGAAGGGGGACAGATGAAAAAAGACTTGATATTCAATGCGATGGCAAGGGAAAACACAAGCGGCCCTGCAGACATGGGAAAAGCATCGCCCGACAAGGCGGGCATCCTGTCCAGTCCGTATGCCTGGTACATGGGGATGAAGCTCAGGCACAAGATCGGCTGGATGGTGATCTGCAATCTCGCCTTCATCGCTGCAGCCGGTGCAGCCGGCGTGCATGCAATCCACGGCATCTCCGTGGAGGTGGCCGCAGGCGGTGCCCCGGCCGGCCTCCAGGAGTACGTGTCCCAGGCGTCAAGCTGGATGATCCTCACCGCCGGGACGATCCTGGCACTGAACATGGCTCTCGGAGCGCTGTTCGGCTATCTGGTCTTCAAGTCGGTTGCCGATCCATTGGCAATCGTTTCCAAAGTGGTCGAAGCTATAGAGTCCGGCGATCTGACCATCAGGGCATCGGTACCCTACGGGGGCGGACTGGGACGGCTGGCGGTCAAGATCAACAGCATGGCGGAACGGACCCTCGGGGTAATCGGCAAGCTCGCGACCGCCATCGATCTGCTCGGGTCCAGCACCCACAGTCTGAAGACCAGCTCCGACAGCCTCGAAGCAGCCGTCAGCGACGCCACCATGCAGTCCGCCTCGTCCGCCTCCGCGGCCGAAGAGATGCACGCCACAGCCGAGGAGATAGCCCGCAACTGTTGCCTGGCTGCCGAGAGCGCGAAACAGACCAGCGACGCGGCCCGGGGCAGCGAGCAGGTGATCATGGAGACGGCGGCCCTGATGGAAAACCTCTCCCAGGGGGCCATACGGACCTGCGAGATCGTCCAGGACCTGGGACGGAGCTCGGACAAGATCGAGGAGATCGTCGTCACCATCGAGGAGATCGCGGACCAAACGAACCTGCTTGCCCTGAATGCCGCCATCGAGGCGGCACGGGCCGGTGAACACGGCAGGGGCTTCGCCGTAGTGGCCGACGAGGTCCGCAGGCTGGCGGAACGGACCGGCAAGGCCACGCGTGAGATATCCCAGATGATCAAGGGGATCCAGGACCAGACCAGGGGAGTGGTCCAGTCCATGGAGGGAGAGGCCGAAAAGATCAGGCTCGGGGCGGCTGCGTCCGAGAAATCGGGACAGGCCGTATCAGAGATCCTTTCACTGGTGTCGCTGCTCGACGACAAGGTAGCCCAGATCGCCACCGCCGCCGAACAGCAGTCGGCCACCACCCAGGAGATGACCACGAGCCTGCAGCGGATATCGGAGGCGGTCTCCTCGGCGGCCGACCAGGCCAAGGGCGGGCTCCAGGAGTCCCTGTCCCTGTCCGAGCTTTCCGACACCCTCAGGACCGTCGTCAACAGCTATAAGGTTGCATGAGTCACGTTGTGACGGATTCTGCTCGGCGGCCCGATCGCCGGGGGCATTCGTCAGACGCGGACCGTTTTCTGTCGTCCGCCGCTTCCCATACCTCAGCGGGAGCCGAACAGGCTCCCGCCCCTGCTTATCCACGGGCGCAGCGTTGAGCCGTCAAAGATTTCCTGACGCTCCGCTCATTCGTATCCACCTTTTCAGCCGCCGCTAGAACCCGTCCCTGCCCGCTCGTTTTGTTCAACCACGGCTTTCTCCCGCCTTTGCCGGTATCGGAAACTCACGCAGTATGCATTTACAGAATATCCCTGAACGGAGTTTTTCAGTGCAATTACCGATGCGGGAATGGATTGGAGGCGTATGTGGGGAACACAAGTTTTTCCGCGACATGTCCGACTATCTCGACGGTTCATCCCCGCGTATGCGGGGAACACTAATCGTGCGCGAGGCCTGCGATACCTGGCGGCGGTTCATCCCCGCGGATGCGGGGAACACTTCAGCCTGGACCAGTCCAGGGGGTTGAGCAGCGGTTCATCCCCGCGGATGCGGGGAACACCAGTATGTCATAATTTACTATGTAGATATCAGCGGTTCATCCCCGCGGATGCGGGGAACACCTGGAAGGATTGTCTCTACGACCTGACAGACGCGGTTCATCCCCGCGGATGCGGGGAACACTCCAACAACATGGCCCCACTCGTTTTTCGGTCCGGTTCATCCCCGCGGATGCGGGGAACACATCTACAACCTTCTGAGGGTCGGTAATCTTCTCGGTTCATCCCCGCGGATGCGGGGAACACCCGTCGAGGCCCATGCCGCCCTGCTCCTTGGGCGGTTCATCCCCGCGGATGCGGGGAACACAAGACCTACGGGCCGTCCTGGTGGGGCCAGATCGGTTCATCCCCGCGGATGCGGGGAACACAGGCCGAATGGGAATGGGACACCTTCGAAGAACGGTTCATCCCCGCGGATGCGGGGAACACTGCGGGTTGTAGCGGGTCCGGGCGGCGTATTCCGGTTCATCCCCGCGGATGCGGGGAACACGCCTCCGTCAGCAAACTTTTTAGCGTTATGGGCGGTTCATCCCCGCGGATGCGGGGAACACTTTTCTACGGAGATTGCTACAGCAACATAGTGCGGTTCATCCCCGCGGATGCGGGGAACACGCCGGGAAAGGGTCCCGGAACAGCTTGAAAAACGGTTCATCCCCGCGGATGCGGGGAACACTTGTGTACCGTATCATAAAACCTGGTTACGGGCGGTTCATCCCCGCGGATGCGGGGAACACTTTCCAGGTCTTGTTTTAGATTGGCAGACTTGCGGTTCATCCCCGCGGATGCGGGGAACACCCACTGTCTCTACTATCAAGCCGCAGAGTAGGCGGTTCATCCCCGCGGATGCGGGGAACACGTTTAAGGTTACCGACGCCAATAAAACAGTATCGGTTCATCCCCGCGGATGCGGGGAACACCCTGATTTGTCCTCGACCACCTTCGCAGTGACCGGTTCATCCCCGCGGATGCGGGGAACACGAACATGCTGACTTACTATAGGATGACAAAGACGGTTCATCCCCGCGGATGCGGGGAACACCGGCCTGTCTCGTCCTGGTCGGCTCCATGGGGCGGTTCATCCCCGCGGATGCGGGGAACACAGCGTCGTCGTTGCTCATTCGGCGCCTCCTTCCGGTTCATCCCCGCGGATGCGGGGAACACACGTACCCGATAAACGAGGAGTTAAACCATGCCGGTTCATCCCCGCGGATGCGGGGAACACGGAAACGGGAGCACAGGCGCGTCCAGCCTACGCGGTTCATCCCCGCGGATGCGGGGAACACTTTTACCTTGTACTTGATACCCAGCGCTTCGCCGGTTCATCCCCGCGGATGCGGGGAACACAGCGCCTGGCCGTAGCTGAGCTGACCGAGCAACGGTTCATCCCCGCGGATGCGGGGAACACGTTTGCAATCTGCTTGGTCAGCCGTTCCTGAACGGTTCATCCCCGCGGATGCGGGGAACACCGGGGTACTGAATACCTGATATGTCCTTTTTGCGGTTCATCCCCGCGGATGCGGGGAACACCGCCGGATGATTGTTCCCACTGCCAAAATTTGCGGTTCATCCCCGCGGATGCGGGGAACACAGCCCGGCCTACCGCGCGAAATGGCTGGATGACGGTTCATCCCCGCGGATGCGGGGAACACGCGGCGCACGAGCATTCCCACCCGCAGCTCGTCGGTTCATCCCCGCGGATGCGGGGAACACGTCAGATGTTGCAGATGGTCCCGTAGCCGTAACGGTTCATCCCCGCGGATGCGGGGAACACCTAACCATCATGATCGGACAACCAGACGGGACCGGTTCATCCCCGCGGATGCGGGGAACACGAATATCCTGTCCCACAAAGGGACGGTAACAGCGGTTCATCCCCGCGGATGCGGGGAACACTAGATTCGGGTGTTGCTATTTACAAGCAACACCGGTTCATCCCCGCGGATGCGGGGAACACGTTATCAAGTCCTGACCCCATTGCCCTCCCCTTGGTTCATCCCCGCGGATGCGGGGAACACGTCCGTGGTCTCGCAATTTGGTTATCAGAGAGCGGTTCATCCCCGCGGATGCGGGGAACACATCGGAAATTTTTGAAATTTTGGAAGGTGTTGCGGTTCATCCCCGCGGATGCGGGGAACACGGGTGGCTATGAAACAGGTTCTAGCCGTTATCCGGTTCATCCCCGCGGATGCGGGGAACACTTTGCGAAAATCAGAATCAAGCTGGGGTTTATCGGTTCATCCCCGCGGATGCGGGGAACACTTCACTCTTCGCAGAGGGCGCACTGAAGCTGACGGTTCATCCCCGCGGATGCGGGGAACACACGTGCACTCTGCGTGTTGACCCCTCCCTGCGCGGTTCATCCCCGCGGATGCGGGGAACACTTTTGCTCCCGCTTTATGCTCAAGGAATGGTGCGGTTCATCCCCGCGGATGCGGGGAACACTGCCAGAACATCTCCGCAGAACCTCCTGCCATCGGTTCATCCCCGCGGATGCGGGGAACACATTGTTGAAGCACTGAATATGAATGATATCAACGGTTCATCCCCGCGGATGCGGGGAACACGAAAAAAATAATCACTATAATCACTCTTGTTGCGGTTCATCCCCGCGGATGCGGGGAACACTTCGGGAGAGCAGCCACTATCGCCGGAGCAGTCGGTTCATCCCCGCGGATGCGGGGAACACGCATGGTACTCCGATGAACTGTTAAGCGTTGCCGGTTCATCCCCGCGGATGCGGGGAACACAGTAATGATCATTGTCTTGCCTTCAAGAACAACGGTTCATCCCCGCGGATGCGGGGAACACTTTTCATGTGTTTTCCCCTTTCTTTGCTTTGTCGGTTCATCCCCGCGGATGCGGGGAACACATGGGTAGAGATAGTGAAAAAAAGTGATTCATCGGTTCATCCCCGCGGATGCGGGGAACACATTGACTGTGACAATAGAATCACAGATCCTCGCGGTTCATCCCCGCGGATGCGGGGAACACGATGAAGATTTCATGTTGCGGCAGGCAGTCTACGGTTCATCCCCGCGGATGCGGGAAACACAGCAGCATCACAACAGAACTGCCCATTTTTGCCGGTTCATCCCCGCGGATGCGGGGAACACAGAAAGGTGCTCCCAGCACTGATGAAGACTCACGGTTCATCCCCGCGGATGCGGGGAACACTTTACTGCTGAACCCCCTAGCAATAGAATCAGCGGTTCATCCCCGCGGATGCGGGGAACACAATCGTTCTTCCTAAAACTGCGTCTGTTGACACGGTTCATCCCCGCGGATGCGGGGAACACCCTGTTGATATCATTTATGGCGATGAGATTGACGGTTCATCCCCGCGGATGCGGGGAACACCACGCCCAGAACCAGTTCCGCCGCGACCGTAACGGTTCATCCCCGCGGATGCGGGGAACACTCACGCTCAAACACTAGCATGTCGGTTTAAAACGGTTCATCCCCGCGGATGCGGGGAACACGCGGCCCTGGCCGCCGGTTCCTCATCGAAAACCGGTTCATCCCCGCGGATGCGGGGAACACATCTCAAGAAGAAATTGACAAAGCTCAGTGGACGGTTCATCCCCGCGGATGCGGGGAACACTATAACGACGGTGGTTGTAGCCACCGAATTGCCGGTTCATCCCCGCGGATGCGGGGAACACATGCTTGTCCCATCTTTGATGGGGGTGATTTGCGGTTCATCCCCGCGGATGCGGGGAACACCAAGTATTTCTTGGGCTCAACAATGGTGCTGACGGTTCATCCCCGCGGATGCGGGGAACACTTCTACCATCTCTTTCCAACTTCTACCATGAGCGGTTCATCCCCGCGGATGCGGGGAACACCTATCTGGTGAACAGTGAAGAAAGAGGAGTGGCGGTTCATCCCCGCGGATGCGGGGAACACTACTCTTCAGTCAGAAGCTTCACTTCCGTGTACGGTTCATCCCCGCGGATGCGGGGAACACCACCATGTCAGATCTTTCAACATGCCCGAAATCGGTTCATCCCCGCGGATGCGGGGAACACTTAATATTTGTATCTTTTTTAAAGTCCATGCTCGGTTCATCCCCGCGGATGCGGGGAACACTATCAGGACCAGTCATAAACTCATGTTAATTGCGGTTCATCCCCGCGGATGCGGGGAACACAGGAGCAATACGAATTATGCCTCTTTGCTTTTCGGTTCATCCCCGCGGATGCGGGGAACACGGTTTGCAGATTTCTATCCAAAACATTCTGAGCGGTTCATCCCCGCGGATGCGGGGAACACGTCATTCAGTTTAACGGGGCCGCCATGAGCGACGGTTCATCCCCGCGGATGCGGGGAACACGTAGGAGGAAACATAAACATGAACCCCTTTACCGGTTCATCCCCGCGGATGCGGGGAACACAGATTCCTGGAAGGTTGCCGTTTCCATCCGCTCGGTTCATCCCCGCGGATGCGGGGAACACCCCCAGGCCCCATTGATGATGAGTTCAAGTTCCGGTTCATCCCCGCGGATGCGGGGAACACTCCAGGAAATGATGCTCGAATACATAGAGAGCCGGTTCATCCCCGCGGATGCGGGGAACACAACGACCGGAAGACCATCTTCGTGCATAGGAGCGGTTCATCCCCGCGGATGCGGGGAACACGGGAAGTGTCAATTCATACATGGACACAGTTACGGTTCATCCCCGCGGATGCGGGGAACACCTGTTTCTTCTGTGCGTCCATCATTGCTGTCACGGTTCATCCCCGCGGATGCGGGGAACACATGTTCCAATTGGGAGACTTGTCGGAAGATGACGGTTCATCCCCGCGGATGCGGGGAACACGATTTCATAGTATGTGGGATAGTACATCCTGTCGGTTCATCCCCGCGGATGCGGGGAACACTCCGCGACATCATGACCGCCATGGTCCTGGACCGGTTCATCCCCGCGGATGCGGGGAACACCCATCGGGAAGCATTTCGAGGAAGAGGCACTGCGGTTCATCCCCGCGGATGCGGGGAACACGACTCCTCCCTCATTCGCTTCGTAGCAGCTCACGGTTCATCCCCGCGGATGCGGGGAACACCGGCCAAGGGTGCGGCGGCTCTCACTCCGGACCGGTTCATCCCCGCGGATGCGGGGAACACAAACTAGGCGAACAACATAACTCTTTTGCAAACGGTTCATCCCCGCGGATGCGGGGAACACTGAGTTGATAATCACGTTGACAAATGGCAACGCGGTTCATCCCCGCGGATGCGGGGAACACACCGGCGGCAGCTATCGCCCGGATCCTCCCGGCGGTTCATCCCCGCGGATGCGGGGAACACAGCTCCAGGGTTACGGCCTCGGTGGCCATGCTCGGTTCATCCCCGCGGATGCGGGGAACACAGGCTTTCGGAATATGCGGCATAGACATTCACCGGTTCATCCCCGCGGATGCGGGGAACACTGTTCGTATGCTTGTGTCTTGGCCTGTTGGGCCGGTTCATCCCCGCGGATGCGGGGAACACGCCTCGATAACCTCTTCGATGCTGCCGAATACCGGTTCATCCCCGCGGATGCGGGGAACACAGGTTGAGACGTTTGGCGATTATCTGGGGATTCGGTTCATCCCCGCGGATGCGGGGAACACGCTGCCCGGGATGAGCAGGCGGTTCTTTCCGGCGGTTCATCCCCGCGGATGCGGGGAACACATGCGTGAGTTCCTCATCGCAATATGACCGATCGGTTCATCCCCGCGGATGCGGGGAACACGCAGGGTTTCTTTTGGTCGAGATGCTGAACGACGGTTCATCCCCGCGGATGCGGGGAACACAGCCACGGCCGGATAACCGGAACGTAAGCGATCGGTTCATCCCCGCGGATGCGGGGAACACTGCAAAGGGTACACGGTCAAGGACTGGCTGGCCGGTTCATCCCCGCGGATGCGGGGAACACTTTACGAGCGGCTTTTCCAAAAAAGGGTTGGCCGGTTCATCCCCGCGGATGCGGGGAACACTAATAGCCGGTAACCAGGTGGATAGCAGTTCCCGGTTCATCCCCGCGGATGCGGGGAACACCATCCGGCCTGGAGGTCGGGCAAAGAGTGGGTCGGTTCATCCCCGCGGATGCGGGGAACACAACACCTATCGTCACCCGGCGATTTTTCCCGCCGGTTCATCCCCGCGGATGCGGGGAACACCTGCTCGACGGTGACGACGTAGGCCCGGAGCACGGTTCATCCCCGCGGATGCGGGGAACACATGGCCAGTAAGGGCAAGGTCACAATGGAGGACGGTTCATCCCCGCGGATGCGGGGAACACGAATGTATTTCCGTCATTGTTTCCGCTCTTGTCGGTTCATCCCCGCGGATGCGGGGAACACACAGGACGGCCGGAGACAAACGTAAGTTGTGCCGGTTCATCCCCGCGGATGCGGGGAACACCCAGGTTAACTCATAAGGGCGGCCAACATTTCCGGTTCATCCCCGCGGATGCGGGGAACACCAATAATCCGGATTTTATATTTCCTGATGCCTCGGTTCATCCCCGCGGATGCGGGGAACACACTTCCTCTATCTCTTTGATCTTTCATTCAATTTTCAAAGAGCAAAATTCTACCAAAATAATGTTGCCCAAAATCATGCAATTGATGCGTCCTGTTCTTCTGCTTCAGGCAGGAAAGACACCAGCTTGATCCCATCCATCTCCACTGGTATTCGCCGGTTAGCCCCGAGTGTCAGAAAATCGAAACCTGATTCGGTATTGGTACTCCAGGCCATGACGGCATTCCCTTCACCGATTCCCGCCACGATCGTTCCCCAAATCATTTCCCGCACCCTGCGGGAAACCTTTCCCACGTAAATCCCCGCCCTGACCTCCAGCAGCCAGATGGCAAGCCGGCCGCGCAGCCTGGGAGGAGCATTCTCAACCACGATGACCAGCATCGCCCATGCCCTCCTTGTTGGGAATCGCCGGTTCCACCGACTCGGGCGGAGGCTTCGGCACCTCGACTTCCCCTGCTGCCAGAACCTCCTCAATTGCAGGGATGATCCGATGGAGAAGCTTGGTCTGCCGAAAAGAATCTCGACACGCCAGCCGCACCTCCCGTTCCGGGTCACGCGGCTTCTTGGAGGCGATCCGGAACGCCACCGGTACTACGGTCTCGAACTTGAAGATATCAGCAACATCATAGACAAAGGATTGGGGTTTACCAGTATGGATAAACCCCACCGCCGGTGCATACCCGGCAGCCAGGATCGCGGCCTCGCAGATACCATATAGACAGGCAGTCGCGGAGGAAAGGCAGCGGTTGGGGATATCGCCGCTTTCCCATTCCGTGTGGTCGTAGTT
>Ga0228535_1001496_pt1 | contig 34566 bp, 31 predicted proteins | sample SJ1metagenome_FD_168457 | JGI IMG/M metagenome (GOLD analysis project Ga0228535, IMG submission 168457) | Enriched culture of PCE-dechlorinating microbial communities from Ithaca, New York, USA - SJ1 | ecosystem: Engineered > Modeled > Simulated communities (microbial... > Unclassified | place...
CCCCCTCTGGTTGCCTGTTTCGGGCAACCTGAGGCCTCGAGGCTGCTCATTTCGGACAGGATCCCCGCCCCAACCGGCCCATTTCGGACATCCCCGCCGCCGAGCAACCTCCGGCTGTCTATTTCGGACAACCTGAGGCCCAGAGGTTGCTCATTTCAGACCGGATACCAGCCCCAACCGGCCCATTTCGGACATCCCCGCCGCCGGGCAACCTCTGATTGCCTGTTTCGGGCAACCTGAGGCCTCGAGGCTGCTCATTTCGGACAGGATCCCCGCCCCAACCGGCCCATTTCAGACATCCCAGCCGCCGCCCTGCGCAACCTGTAGGCGCCTAACACCATAAATGAAGGGCGGCCCCTCCGGGCCGCCCTCCCCAATCCCTTGCCTTGCCGCCAGCCTCCCTACCGGGTAACCATCGTCCCCAGCGTCACGGCGATCCGCGCGTAGTACAGCTCGGTCCGCCCCTCAAACCCTGAGTCAGTCCCGGCGAAGACCCACAGCACCCCGTCCTCACCTGTGGTTACGAGGATAGCACGGCTTGAGTTGGCCATCGTCTTGATCTCGTAGGACCAATCCCAGTCGTCGCTGCCCTTGGCGGCGTTGCCGACCTGCACCGCGTAGCGGCCCTCATCGTTCTGCGAGCCCTTGTCCACGCTTAACACCAACTGGCCATTGGGATCGCCCGCCAAAGGCACTGCACGCGGCTCCGCAGGGGCGGCCCCTACCTTCACGAATACCGCCTCTCCGGGCGCCCCGCCCACCCCAACAGCGCCGGCCGGCGCGTTGGTGGCGAGGTCGATCTCGATCTGCACGGTGTAGGCCGTGTTGGGCAGCACCCCCTCGGCCTGCCCGAGCGCCCGCTTGACGAACATGAACAGGTCATCGCTGCGGTTGGTGCCACCGATGAACAGGCCCTTACCGGTGCCCAGCTCCGCAGGCAGATCCCTGTGCCCAAACTCCAGGTCGTACATCTCCGGGTCGTAGTCCGCCGGCAGGTCGCAGAAACCGCCGTCCCAGCCCTCGCGGCCACCCGCAAAGTCGTACTCCAGCCGCAGCGCCACCTCGCCTGCAACTGTCCGCCCGCCAATGCTGGCCTCGAAGCCGGGCATCACAACCACATCGTTGGGCTCAGCGCCGACGACAACCCCGTTAGCAGCAACGCCGACGCGGTCGATCGTCCCGCCGCCCGTGACCGTCACGCCACCGAGCGCCGTCAACTCGCCGAGCCGCGCTCCAGCAGCTAGGTCGAGCTTAGACCCTGCCGCCGCGGTCATGATCACCACTGAGCCGATTTCGCCGCCCGCAGCTACCAGGTTGGCGGCGCCACGCCGCGCGACCACGCGCACAAAGCTGCCATCGAGCTGGACTTGGCCTGAGCCATCGACTACCACCACGTCGAAACCGTTCCCGCCCAGCCTTACTCCGGCATCGCCGGCCGCAGTCTTGACCAGGGTCCGGCCAATGAACGTCTCGCCAGTCGCGTGCACATGTGCACCCGCGCTCGTTGCCGTCAGGGCGCGGGCATTGACTCCGTCCAGCTGGACCTCAGCGGCGCCGGACACGATGATCTCGCCATACACAGTGACGCCCACCAGCCGGATCTGGCCGGACGCCGCGGTAATGTGCAGGTCCCCGTCAATCATGAGGTTTCGCAACGTGACCGCTGCAACCGTGATCGTCGCGCTACCCCCGAGGTAGCTCTGTCCCGCAGCCGGGCCGTACTGCCCGGCGGTGCGGTACATCTGACCAAAGGCCCGCGCCAGCATGGTTACGGCCTGAGCGCGGGTGGTTCCCTGGGTGGCGCCGATGGTGCCGTCGGGAAAGCCCCTGATCACGCCGCGCAGAGCCAGCTCTGCCAGCGCCTCAACGAACTCCGCTCCTGCCTCATCGCCGTCGATCCACTGCTGCAGTGTGCTTGCGCCGGCCTCGAACGGCAGCCCCAGCGCCAGCGCGAGCATGGCCGCCAACTCCTGGCGGGTCAGCTCTGCCTCGGGGGCCACGGCTCCGTCCTCATCCGGGCTAAGGTACCCGGCCGCGATGGCCCTGCGGATGTCGGCCGCGTACCAGGCCGTGTCGGGGACGTCGCTCAGCGGGCCACCGTCGGCCTCGGTCAGGCCGAGCACGCGGTTGAGCAGCGCGCACAACTCGGCGCGGGTGACCGGCCGTTCGGGGCCGAAGCTACCGTCAGGGTAGCCGGTGATCAGGTGCTGCGCCTTCCAGTCGGCCACGAGCGCGGCAGCCCAGTGCCCGGCAAGGTCAGCGAAGGGAGCCTCCGAGGCCATCGCTGCTACCGGTGCCAAGATGCCTGCCACGAGACAGCAGATCAGTGCGGCAGATAGGTGTCGTCTCATTGGTTGATTACATCCTCCTCCTGTGGTCGCCTAGAAGCTTGGCTTACGCTTAGTGTAGACGGAGATAGCAGCTTTAGGTTTCGTTGGTTGGGTTGGATTTTTCTGGGCGGTGCCCGGCGCGATTATACCTGAACATTCCGGTCCACACTCGCTCTTGGGCCGACCATCCAGGACCCGTTTGTGGTAAGATGTGCCCCGGCGGGCCGCTCGGCGCGGCACGCTTATTGCATGTGTACTCAGGTGGTATGGTCTCCGGCACGATCTCCCGAGGAGGCAGGCTGTGAAGGTCCCGTTGCGCGACTATTTGGTGCTACTGCGCCGCTACCTGGAGCCCTTGCGGTTGCGGGTAGCATTGCTGGCCGCGATCCTGGCCGGCGGCATCGCGCTGCAGCTACTGGGCCCGCATCTCCTGCGGCTCTTCCTCGACGGCGCGATCGAGGGCAGAGGGTACGAGGCGCTGCGCAGCCTCGCGCTGCTGTTCATCGCGGTCGGCCTCGTGCAGCAGTTTCTGGCGGCATACGGGCGTTTCGTCGGTGAGGACGTCGGGCTGCGGGCAACCAACGAGTTGCGCGGCGACCTGGTTCGCTGGTGCCTCGGCCTGGACATGGCGTTCTGGCGCGCCAACCGGCCGGGCGAGCTGATCGAGCGGGCGGACGGCGACGTTGAGCTGCTCGCCAACTTCTTCTCGCAGCTGGTGATCGGCCTGGCGGCCAATACGGTGCTCCTCGCCGGCATCCTCGCGGTGCTCTACGCCGAGGACTGGCGGGCCGGGCTGGGGCTCAGCTGCTTCGCCCTGCTTGCGCTGACGTGCCTCTTCCTCGTGCGAAACCTCGCCGTACCCTACTGGGAGGCCGTGCGCGGGTACAGCGCGCGCTTTTACGGGTTTCTCGGTGAGCACCTCTCGGGGACTGAGGACATCCAGGGCCTAGGTGCCGCACGGTACGTGTTCCGACGGATGCACGAGATGATCCGGGCCTGGTATCCGATGGTTAGGAAGGCCGAGCTGGCCGGGTACGCGCTGTGGGCTACCTCGACCGGCGTGTTTGCCGTCGGCAACGTGATCTCGTTTGGCTTGGGCTTCTATCTGTATCGCACCGGTGCCGTCACCATCGGTACCGTCTATATGATCTTCCATTACACGCAACTGCTGCGGCGGCCGATCGAGCAGATCCGCACGCAGATGCAAAACCTGCAGCGGGCAAGCGCCGGCATCCTGCGGATTCAGAAGCTGCTGGCTACCGAGCCCGCGGTCAAGGACGGGCCGGGGAGCCCCGTGCCGCTGGCGGGGCCGCTTGAGGTGCGGTTTAGGGATCTCGGTTTCACCTATGAGGCGGGAGCCGAGGCCGCTCTGGCCGATATCGACTTCCGGCTCGCGCCCGGCGAGGTGTTGGGCCTGCTTGGGCGCACCGGCAGCGGCAAGACGACCATTGCCCGGCTGCTGCTGCGCCTCTACGACCCGACATCGGGCCATATCGAGCTGGGCGGAGTACCGCTCACCGAGCTCAAGCTGGCCGAGCTGCGCACGCGCATCGGCATGGTCACGCAGGACGTGGAGATCCTCAGCGGCACCGTGCGCGACAATTTGACGTTCTTTGCCCTGCCCGAGGAGGTCGATGACGAGCGGCTGTGGAGCGTGCTCGAGGAGCTTGGCCTGGCCGAGTGGTGCCGGGGTCTGCCGAGCGGGCTTGACACCACCATCGGCGGCGGGGGCCACGGGCTATCGGCGGGCGAGGCGCAGCTGCTTGGGCTGGCGCGCCTGTTCCTGCGCGACCCGTCGGTCATTGTGCTGGACGAGGCCTCCTCACGGCTCGACCCGGTTACCGAGCGGCTGCTGGAGCGGGCCCTGGATCGGCTGCTGGAGGGGCGTGGGGCCGTGATCATCGCCCACCGGCTGGCGACGGTGATGCGGGCCGACAGTATCATGATCCTCGACCACGGGCGGGTCGCCGAGTACGGTAGCAGGGCAGATCTCGAGGCGGATCCCAAGTCATTGTTCGCGACGCTGCTGCGGGTCGGATTGGAGGATCACCTGGCATGAGGACGGGGCGCTACCTCTGGCGGATGCTGCTCTACCGGCCGCGGCTTTATGTAGCTAACTTGCTGCTGTGGTCCGGGGTGCACCTGATGCCGGTCCTGCCGGGCCTGGTGATCCGGGAGTTCTTTGACAACCTCGGCGGGACGCCGCGGACGGGGCTGAGCATCAACGCCCTGATCGCGATCATGGTCGGCATCGCCCTGGCGCGGATCGTAAACATTGGCCTGGGGGCGCTGACGGATATCCGGCACCGCTTCATGATGAAGTCGCTGCTGACCGTCAACCTGTTCGAGCGGATGCTGGAGCTGCCCGGGGTCACGGCCCTGCAGGACACCGTTGGCGAGGCGATCAGCCGGTACCGCGACGACGTGCACCAAATTGAGGACTCGCTGAGCTGGCTGTTAGATGCATGCGGCATGAGCATCTTCGCGGCGGTCTCGATGGGCATCCTGCTGCGGATCAACGCCCGCGTGGCGACGTTCACATTTGTGCCGATGATCGCCGTCGTCCTGCTCTCGCGGGTGGTGCGCGAGCGGGTCGAGAGCTACCGGCGCGCCAGCCGTGAGGCGGCGTCCGAGGCGGTCGGCGCACTGGGCGAGGTGTTCACGGCCGTCCAGGGCGTCAAGCTCGGCGTGGCCGAGGACCGCGCATCGGCCCACGTGCGGCGGCTCAACGAACGCCGGCGGCAGCTGCAGCTGCGCGACCGCATGGTGACAGAAGTGCTGACCTCCGTCTACCACAACACGGTGAGCATCGGGACCGGCCTGGTGCTACTGCTGGCGGCGGGGGCGATGCACGAGGGCACCTTTACGGTGGGCGACTTCTCGCTTTTCGCGTACTACCTCGGCTACGTGACGGACTTCACGCAGTTCTTTGGGGTCATGCTGGTGCACTTCCGGCAGACCGGCGTTGCGTTCGGGCGGCTGGCCGAGTTGCTGCAGGGCGGCCCGATCGAGCGGCTCGTCGAGCACAGCCCGATGTACCTGGACGAGGACCCGCCGGCCCTTGAGCCGGTGCGGCCGTTGGAGGCTGACGGAGCCATTGCCGTGGAGGCCGCCGGAGCCGTTGCCCGACCTGCCGCCGGAGCCATTTCCGGGCAAGCGGGCGCCGCCGCAAAGCCGGGCGGCCGCCTCGAGGCGCTGGAGCTGGCTGGGTTGACGTGCATCTACCCGCGCACCGGCAAGGGCATCTTCGATGTCGATCTGACGATCCGGCGGGGCGAGTTTGTCGTGGTCACCGGACGCATCGGCTCCGGCAAGACCACTCTGCTGCGCGGCCTCCTGGGGATGATGCCGCTCGATGGCGGTAGCATCGCCTGGAACGGCGGCGTGGTCGAGGACCCGCGGACCTTCTTTGGGCCGCCGCGCTCGGCTTACACGCCGCAGGTGCCGGTGCTCTTCAGCGATTCGCTCAAGGGCAACATCCTGATGGGCTGGCACGCCGAGGAGGAGATCGAGCGCGGCCTCCACCTGTCCTCGTTTGAGCAAGACCTCGGGCACATGCCCGATCGGATGGAGACCATGGTCGGGGCGCGCGGCCTCAAGCTGTCGGGCGGCCAGCAGCACCGCGTGGCGGCGGCGCGCATGTTCCTGCGCCGTCCCGAGCTGCTGCTGATCGACGACCTGTCCAGCGCCGTTGACGTTGAAACCGAGGCGACCATCTGGAACCGCCTATTTGCCGAGCAGGATCTGACCTGCCTGGTTGTATCGCACCGCCGGGCAGCGCTACGCCGCGCCGATCACATCCTCGTGATGCGCGAGGGGCGCGTCGCGGACCGCGGCAGTCTCGATGAGCTGCTGGCGCGATGCGAGGAGCTTAAGGAGATCTGGAACGGCGGCTAGTCGTTTGTGGCTCGCCGGCGTGGTTAGCCGCCGCGCCGGCGAGCGGGCAGCCCCCGGTGGCACCATCTCTGCCCGGCTAACGTCCCGGTCCCGCCGCATTCCCCAGCAGGGCGATGATCTCATCCTGCAGGCCCTCCCGGAAGTACATGCCGCCGGCGTACGCGAAGACGTGCTTGTCAATCAGCAGAGCGACCGGCGGCAGCCGCCGTGGGCCCGCACCACCTGGCCGCGCGCCCGCCACGCCCCCGGCCTCCAGCTCGAGGGCCAACGGCGGGTCGTCGGCGCTGGCTGCTCCGGGCGGGAGCCCGGCAGCGCCCCCCACCTGCTCAGACCAAGTCAGCAGGCGAATGACGGCATGCGATAGCGGTAGCCCCGCCTCGATGCGCCCCGCAACTGGTCCGCCTGTGGCGGTGAGGTGGTCGTAGGCGAACAGCCTGGCGAGGCCATCGCGCTGTGCCGGGTCTGATGCGGGAGCCAGTCCCGCAAGGTGATGCCAGAGGGCAAGCCCCTCATCGCGGAGGTGGCCGACCAATTGGGTGCCACCGCCGGATCCGGCAGGCCGGCCGGCATACACCTCGACCGCGCTGCCGTGCCAGATCAGCTCGATCGATAGCTCTCCGCGCTGCAGGCGAAGCAGGTAGTTGGGGTACTGCGTCGGGTCTCCTGGGCCGGGCCCTGTGCCCCCGGCTGCTCCTCCCGGTGCTCCGCCCGCGGGAGCTAACAGCGCGGCGAGCTGTTGCGCCAGCTCTCCTGCCTGCTCTCCGGTAAGCTCGGCATGAGCGGTGGGATCGTCAAGCGGCACGACCTCCACGGCTTCTGCCTCGCGGGCGTACAGGGCCAGCTGTGGTGGGGCGTAGAGCACATCGAGAACGGACTGCCAAACGCCTGCGGCCGCCTGACCGCGGCGGTCGGCGCCCCGGAACTGCAGGCCACCGGCGTACAAGAACAGCACTTCCTGCTCACCCGGTGGCCCGCAGCGCAGCGCGATCGCGCCGGGCAAACCCGGCCCGGGCTCGTCGGCCGGCGGCAGCGCGACGGCCAGAGCCTGAACGTTGGCGGCGACGCCGGCCGGCAGCTCAAGCTCCGGCCAGGTGCCGACCCGCGCAAAGATGGGCAAAGGCGGTTGTACCTGCTCCGCTTGGCGTAGGCGCACAGCGACGACAATCACGGTACCGGCGGCAACCGCCAGCAGGAGCAGTAGCCACCGCCGCATGCGGTCGGCCCGCAGCCTGTCGATAGTTATGCGCCCCCAATCACCTGCCGTCGTCCGGCGCCTCCAGCCTGCCTGCCGGAGGAAGTCGCCCACCCCGCGTGGAAGCCGCCGTGAAAGCCATTGAGTTGAGTATAACCAGCCCTACAGGCGTGGCAGTGCCGCATCTGCAGCATCTGCCGCATCTTTGGAGGAGGTATGGGGATGTCGTTGCCGATCCTGATTGACGAGCTGCTCGGCCTCTACCACATGTACGGCCACTTCAACGGCGCCGCACTGGCGGCAGAGGGGGAAGGTTTCCGGTACGCCAAGGGGTTTGGCTACGCCAACCTCGAGTGGCAGATCCCCAACACGACTGCGACCAAGTTTCGCATCGGCTCCCTGACCAAGCAGTTCACCGCGGTACTGGTGCTCCAGTCAGTGAGCGAGGGCGCCCTGGCGCTGGACCAACCGGTGAGCTCCGTCCTGCCCTACTACCGCCGTGATACGGGCGACCGCATCAGCATCGAGCAACTGCTCAACCATACCTCCGGCATCCCCAACTATACCGCCCTGCCCAACTTCGCCGCCAGCCTGGCGCGTCAGGGCATGGCCACCGAGCCGTTCGTCCGGGAGTGGTGCAGCGGCGACCTCGAGTTTGAGCCGGGCACCGAGTGGAGCTACAACAACTCGGCCTACTTCATGCTCGGTGCTATCCTCGAAACCATCACCGGCACCCCCTACCCCGCCCTGCTGCGCGAGCGCATCCTCGGCCCGCTGGACATGCACGACACCGGATATGACCTCAGCGAGCCGCTGCTGCCGCGGCGTGCGTCAGGCTACGACCGTGATCTCGAGGGCTACCGCAATACAAGTTTTCTCGACATGTCTCTCCCCGGCGCCGCCGGCGCGATGTACTCCACGGTCGAGGACCTGCAGCGCTGGGAGCGGGCCCTCTACACGGACCAGCTGCTGGACGGCGCGGCGCGCGAGGCGATGTTCCGGCCCGGCCTCGGCAACTACGGCTACGGGTGGGTCGTGCTGCGCCTGGCTCCGGCCAACCTGGGCCGCATGGCGGAGCCGTTTGGCGCGACGATGGATGATGGCGGCGAGCTGATCACGGCGCACGGCGGGAGCATCAACGGTTTCAACAGCACCTTCGTGCGGATGACCGGCACCGGCCGCTTCGTGACCCTGCTCAACAACACGGGCGTCACGTGCCTGCAGCGGATGGCGCTCGATATCCTGCGCATCATGTACGGACTGCCCTATGAGCTGCCGCGGCAGCCGGCCGCGCCGCTGCTATACGCGCTGACGGTGGACCAGGGCATCGACCGCGCCCTGGCTCAGTACCGGGCGTGGCGTGAGGCGGACGACGGCCGGGTCGACACCGGCGAAACCGAACTGCTGCGCCTCGCCCGCCACTGCCTGAGCCGCGCGCGCATCGCGGACGCCGGCGCCGCGTACGGCGTGGCGGTCGAGCTTTTTGGCTCATCGCTGCAGCCGCAGCTTGAGCAGGCCGAATGGTACGCGGCCGCCGGCCGCCGCGACGACGCCGTGCGCGCGCTAGAGCGCATCCTGGCCGAGCGCGCTGAGCTGCCGACTTACGCGCGCCGCCAGCTGGGCCGCAGGCTTGAGCGTCTGCGGTCGCAGGCATAGCCGCAAGATGAGCACTGAAACTACTGGAGGGACGACCGTGGGCGATCTTAGGCAACGTGTCATTGAGCTGCGCCGGGAGTTTCACAGGTACGCCGAGCCGGGCTTCGAGGAGCACAAGACCGCCGCCCGCATCGAGCAGGTGCTGGACGAGCTGGGCATACCGCACCGGCGCGTGGCCGGGACGGGCGTGGTCGGAGTAATCGAGGGCGCCACGCCCGGCAAGACCGTAGCGCTGCGCGCGGACATCGACGCGCTCAACCAGACCGAGCGGACGGGGCTGCCGTTCGCCTCCGAGAACCCAGGCATGATGCACGCCTGCGGCCACGATGCCCACGCTGCCGGGCTCTTGGGGGCGGCGATGGTGTTGGCCGGGCGGCGCGAGTCCCTGGCGGGCCGCGTCGTGCTGCTCTTCCAGCCGGCCGAGGAGCTCGGCACCGGCGCTCAAGCGATGCTGGACGAAGGCGCGCTCGACGGAGTAGACGCGGTGTTTGGGATGCACGTGTTTCCGCAGATGCCGGTAGGCTACGTGTCCCTCGGCAGCGGCCCGATGCTGGCGGGCGGCGACCGCTTCCGGATCACGTTCCGGGGCAAGGGCGGGCACGGCGCGATGCCGCACACGGCCACCGACGCGCTGGCACCGGCCTGCGCGACGCTGCTAGGGCTGCAGTCGCTGGTTACCAAGGAGTTCGACGCGGCGGAGCGGGTGGTGCTGACGGCGGGGCAGATCCATGGCGGGTCGCGTTTCAACGTGGTTGCCGATGAGGCGTGGATCGAGGGCACGGCGCGCTACTTCCGACCCGAGACGGGCGCTGAGCTGGCCGCCAAGATGCGGCGGCTCGCGGAGGCGACTGCGGCGGCCTACGGGACCGAGGCCCAAGTCGACTACACGGTGCTGATCCCGCCGACGGTCAACGACGCGGCGCTGACTGAGGTGGCGCGGGAGGCGGCGGGGCGCGCCCTCGAGGGGTGGCGGGCGTGCGCGGGCGGCAATGAGGGGGGCCGGCCGGCGCGGGGCGGCGTTATCCCGTTTACGCCGATCATGGGCAGCGAGGACTTCGCCTTCTTTAGCGCGGCGGTGCCGGGCACCTTCGCGGGAGTGGGCGCCGGCGAGACCCCCTACCCCAACCACCACCCGCAGTTTGACATCGACGAGGGCGTGCTGGACGTGCTGGTGCGGATGCACGTGGCGTTCGCGGAGACGTATTTGGGCTTGGGTTAGGGGCTTCGGTGGCGGGAAGGCGGGGAGGCCGGGGACGTGGCGGGCTGACCCGAGAGGACTGCGCGCTGGGAGCACACATCAGGCCAGTATTGCCGTGTACGCAGCAACTCAGGCTCTGGAAGTGCCGTAAACCCGCACTTAGATCCCCTATTGCACGCCTGGGAGCAACACCGCCGCCCCAACTGCCGCCACAGAGCAGTTGCGGCGGCGGTGTCGTCACATTTCCGGCAGATTGCCTGCAGCCGGCCCGCCGACCCCGGCAGCTCGCCAGGCCTGCAGGCCGAAGGACTTGTGAGATCATCCAGGCAAGCATGTGCAGCGGAGTCATGGCGGGCAGTCCGCCGAAGTTCGTCGTCGCGGGAGGAGGCGAGCTGACCCGGCTATTGCTCGCTGGGAGCAGACATGAGCCGAGTATTGCCGTGCACGCAGCAACTCAGGCTCTGGATGTGCCGGAAAGCAGCACTTAGGCCCCCTATTGCACTCCTGGCAGCAACGCCGCCGCAACAACTGCCCTCAAACAGCAGTTGGAGCGGCGGTGTCGTCACATTTCCGGCAGATTGCTTGACGCCAGCCCGCCGACCCGGCAGCTCGACAGGTCGGTAGGCCTAAGGACTTGTGAGACCATCCAGGCAGGCAGCGGCGGCAGAGCCATGGCCGGCACTCCTTAAGGACTTGTGAGATCGTCCAGGCAAGCAGAGCAGGCAGAGCCATGGCCGGCACTCCTTAAGGACTTGTGAGATCATCCAGGCAAGCAGAGCAGGCAGAGCCATGGCGGGCACTCCTTAAGGACTTGTGAGATCATCCAGGCAAGCAGAGCAGGCAGAGCCATGGCGGCCACTTCCTTAAGGACTTGTCAGATCATCCGGGCAGGCAGTGGAGGCAGAGCCATGGCGGGCAGTCCGCCGAGTCTCGTCGGCGAGAGTGGCTCGCCGACGCGGCAGGAGGCCAGCTGACCCGAAGACTGCGCGCTGGGAGCACACATCGGGCCAGTGTTGCCGTGTACGCGGCAACTCAGGCTCTGAGTATGCCGTAAACCCGCACTTAGGCCCCCTATTGCACGCCTGGGAGCAACACCGCCGCCCCAACTGCTCGCACAGAGCAGTTGGGGCGGCGGTGTCGTCACGTTTCCAGCAGATTGCCCGACGCCGCCTCCGACGCCGACGCCGCCTCCGCCGACCCGGCCTCTCCCGCCCACCCCGGCAGCCCAATCACCGCCCCCCGGCCCGCACGGTTGCGAGGTACCTGTCATAGAGAGTGACCAGCGTGCGGAAGTAGGGGCCGTTTCGGTCGATCGGCCGACGAGGCATGTGCGCCGGAATCAGCTTCTCAAGGTCATCAGGGTGTAGCGAATCGACAGTCACCGTGACCACGGTCACGTTGGCGTTGTAGCTGAGCCCACGCTTGATCAGGTCCCGGGCTTTGGTCTGGCGCAGGGCACTCTCGTCTCTGTAGTGCTTGGTGAGCCCTTGGTGCTGCGGACCGTCAAACTCGAAGGCCACGCTACGAGCCACGTATAGCCGGTCGTACTCCAAGGGCTCGGCGCTGAGGGGATTGGTCAGATAGCCTGGGCGGGCATTGTCAACGTAGTCTAGGCAGGCAACCCGCAAGGACAGGTACGCCCTCATCAGGTACTCGGCCCTGTTAGGCGCCAGTGCGTAGCCGTCCAACAGCTTAGCAGCCAGCCGTTCCTGGCACCAGCTTGGGAGCAATGCGACTGGCATCACTCGCCTCCCGTGGCCGGACTTGCGCAGTTCAAGCCAGCCACGTTGCGCCAGCCGCTTGCGGATTGTGTCCGCCGCCGCACGCGACACCCTCAGCCGCTTGGCCAGGTCATGCAGGCTGGCGGGCTGGCCCAGCCAAATGGCCACAAACGCTCCCCACTCGGCGGGGCCTAGCTCAGGATCACACATCAGGTTTCCGATAATGGCAGACAAGAGCTCCAGACTGGTCACCCCTCACGGCATCTCGCCTTCCATTATATACCATCCAGGGGAAACCAGTGTCCTGCGGACGTATGAGATCATCCAGCCACGCATTGGCGGCGGAGCCATGGCGGGCAGTCCGCCGAGTCTCGAAGTCGCGGGAGGAGGCGGGCCGACCCGAAGCCGACTGCGCGCTGGGAGCACACATCAGGCCAGTGTCGCCGTGTACGCAGCGACGCAGGCTCTGGATGTGCCGTAAACCGGCACTTAGGCCCTCTATTGCACGCCAGGGAGCAACACCGCCTTCCCAACTGCCGCCACAGAGCAGTTGGGAAGGCGGTGTCGTCACGTTTTGAGCAGATACTGCCTGTCACCTTTCTGCCTGTACCAGCCGGCAAGCTCTGCAGTCCTGCGGCCTCGCGCCCGAGCGCTCTCCGGCCTGGCCCCGCCAATCCACCGCCGTACCCTAAGGACTGGTCAGATCATCCAGGCAAGCGTGAGGCGGCGGAGCCATGGCGGGTAGTCCTTGAGGATCTGTGAGATCAACTACCGCCCCGCCAGCGCCCCCTCCACCCGGTCTAGAGCCTCCGCCATGATCGCGCGCGAAGTCGAAAAGCACAGCCGGATGTGCCCCTCGGCGCCCGGGCCAAACCACCGCGGCAGGCCCGGCACCACTGCGACTCGCGCGCGCTCTAGCAGGAAAGATGCGGCCTCCTGGCTGCTGAGGCCCGTCCCGGTGACGTCCGCAAACAGCACGTACGTCCCCTCCGGCACCGCGCAGCGCACGCCCGGCATCGCATTGAGGCGCGCCGCCGCGTAGTCGCGGACGCCGCGGAGGTGGACCAGGAACTCCTCCAGCCAGTACCAGCAGTTCTGGTAGGCTGCGACGGCGGCGACCTGGGAGAGGGTGGTGACGCCGGTGGAGGTGGTTTCGACGCGGGATAGCTCCACGAGCTGCTCGTATGTCTCGCGGTCCGGCGCGACCAGGAAACCGACCCGCAACCCAGCCAGCCCGAAGCTCTTGGAAAGGCCGTAGATGCTGATCGTGCGGCGGGCGATCTCCGGGCTGAGGCTGGCGATGCTGGTGTGCTCGTGTGGGGGGTAAACGATGTCCGACCAGATTTCATCGGACATGATCACCAGGTCGTGCTCCACAGCCAGTTCGCCGATGGCGGCCAGCTCGTCGCGCGTCAGCACGCGGCCGAGCGGGTTGTGCGGGTTGCACAGGCAGAGCAGCTTGGTGCGCGGGGTGACCAGGCGCCGCAGTCCATCCAGATCGAAGGTGCGGCTGGCCGTGTCCACCCGCGAGTACACGCGGCGCCCGCCCGCCGCATCGACCGCAGCCCCAAACAGGAAATCGACCGGATCGAAGATGATCGCCTCGTCGCCGGGCTGGCGGCACGCGTGGCGCGCCACCAGAAACATCGCCGCCGCCGCGCTGTCCGTCGGCAGGATGAGCTCGGGCGCCGCCGGGATACGTTTTCGCGTGCGGGTAACGTTTGCCATAACCTCCCGAAACTCCGGCAGTCCATGCGGCGGCCCGTACCCGAGCAGACCGTCGCCCACGTACTCGCACAGCGCCGCCCTGATCTCGGGGGCGACCGGGAAGTCCGGGTCCGCCGCCGTCAGCGGAATCACGTCGGGCGGCTGCTGCGCCCACCGCATGTTGTAGGCCCGCCGTCGCAGCAGGTCCAGGTTGATCTGGTCGTCTCGAAACAACTCGCTCGGCACTAACGGCACCCCCGACGCAGTATCTCTATCTGCACCTGCGCTTGTTTCGGGAGCCGCCGGGTCACTCCTCTACGCCAGGGCTCCTGCAACAACGCCCCCGGCCGGTGTATCCTATAGCTAACCGATGTCGGGTGTCAGGGGCGCGTCGCGAGCGCCGCGGCCAGCCCGCAGACCAATTAGGGATGTACGAGGAGGTTTCCACTTAAGTGAACATCGAGGCCAAGCTCGCCGCCATGGGGCTCGAACTACCCGCCCCGCTCAAGGTACCCGAGGGAATGACCCTGCCGTTCGCCATGGTCCGCATCGTCGGCGACCGGGCGTTCGTCTCCGGGCACGGGCCGCAGAATCCCGACGGTTCCATCGCCGGACCGTTCGGCAAGGTCGGCGACGCGGGCGACCCCAACGCGCAAGTCACACCCGAGCAGGCGTACCACCTCGCACGGCTGACCGCGCTCGGCATCCTCGCCAGCCTCCGGCGCGAGCTCGGCGATCTCGACCGGGTCGCCAACTGGATGCGCGTCTTTGGGATGGTCAACTCGGCGCCGGGCTTCGGCGGCCAGCCGGGGGTAGTCAACGGTTTCACCGATCTGATCCTCGAGCTCTACGGTCCCGAGCGCGGCCGGCACGCCCGCTCCGCCGTCGGCATGGCCGGGCTGCCGCTCAACATCGCGGTGGAGATCGAGGCCGAGGTGGAGATCACGCCGTTGCATGATGCCTAATGCCTAGGGAGCGCCGCCCTGTCTGGCAGGCGCCTGAGCGGGCCTTTTTTGTCGACAGGAAAGTACCAACAGCCGGCGACCGGCGAAGGTGGCTGGGGCTCAACCCTGCGATCGGCCTGACGATCGCCCTCGTGGTCTGCATCGTGCTTGCCTACAGCAATCTGGACGCAGTACTGCCGCTGGCTGTGACCGCGCCCGAGGAGGCGATGGCGGCGGCTGAGGCCGCCAACAGGTGGGTTGAGGTCCCCGAGGCTACGGTGGTAGCCAGGGGGCCTGGCTTCTACCGCGTAAGGTTCGTCGGCACGCATGCCAACGGCTCCGCGGCCTTTGTCGAAACCGACGTACTGCCCGGCGGTGGGGTACTGAGGACGCAGCTGCGCTTTGGCGATCCGAGGCCCGGGCGCAGAGAGGGGTTTTGGCTGCCGGTTATCGGCGCGGTGATTTGCGTCGCGACGCTGTGGGTGTTTCGCGGACGGTTCGTCGCCGCCCGCAGGCCACCCAAACGCCAAAGCCAGTACCGGCCGTACCGGCCGCTGGGCAAGACTTAGGCGGGAAGGCGGGATTCCATAATGGGAAATCCCACGCCCCCTCGAGTGCCGCCCCCACGTAACCGGAAGAGACGACCCTTGGTTGAGAAGGCGCCCGAGAGCGCCTTCTTTGCGGATGAGAGGATCCCCCTGGCAGGCGACAAGCGAAGGAGGCTCCGCCTTGGTGCCGGAGTCGGGCTGGTGGTCTGGCTGATGATCTTGGCCGGGCTCGCCTATGGCAACCTCGGATCCGTGTTTCCGATACATGTGACCGCCGCGCCTGAGGCGGTCATTAAGGCGGCAGAGGCCGCAAATGACTGGATCGCCACTCCCGAGGCCACCCTGGTCGATCGGCGCATGTTTTCCTATCGGGTCACGCTGATCGGCACGGACCGAAATGGCCTCTTGGCTTACGTCGAGTGCGACGTGCTGCCAAGCGGAGAGGTACGCGCAGTCGAGCTGTGGCGCGGCGATCCTAGGTCCGGCAGGAGGCTGACTTTCTGGCTGGCTGTCAGCGGCGCCGTCGTGTGCCTGGTGACCATCTGGCGGCGGCGGGCCCTGTTTGCCGCGGCGACAGGTCGCCACCGTAGCCCGCCCTTGGCCTAGCCTGACCGCGCTGCCATTAGGGGCCCTCGGCGCTCATCGCTAGCGCTGACAACCCGGGCACACATAACACGCCCCGCCCAGGTACTGCATCTTCTCGACGACCGCGCCGCACGCCGGGCACGGCTTGCCTGCCGCATGCCGGTCCATGATGCGCTCGTAGCGCCCCGCCTGCCCATAGAGGTCCACCTCATCGTTACGCCCGCCGAGCTCGATGGCCTGCCGGACGACGCCGACCGTTGCCTCGTACAGACGCTGCACATCCTCGTCGGCGAGCTCCGTGAGGCGCCGCCGCGGGCCGAGGCGCGCCCGCCACATGATGTCCTGGGCGTAGGAGTTACCGATGCCCGCCACCGTGCCGTGCTGCGTGAGCAGGCCCTTGACGCTCTGCTTGGACGCATCAGGGTACTCGCGCACAAGCTGCGCGAAGTACTCCGCCGTAAACCCCGGGTCGGCCGGACCAATCCCGATACCCCCCGCGTACTTGTGCGCCGCCACCTCCTCGGGCGTGAGCATCCCGAAGAAACCCCACATCTGCGTCATCGCGGTCAGCGTGCGCCCGTCATCCAGCTCCAGCAGCACGTGGTACTTATCTGGCAACCTCGCCCCCGCTGCATGGAGCTGTAGCCGGCCCCCAAACTCCCCGAACGTCGCGACATAGCCCGGCTCGAACGGCAGGAAGATGAACTTGCCACGCCCCGCCGCAGCCCCGGCAACCTTACCTAAGGCCCTGGCGGCGTACTCCGGCCCCGCCGGATCATAGAACACGAACTTGTGCGGCGAGTTGCCGGGCACGCACCGCGTCACCCTCCGCCCCGCAACCTCCGCCGCCAGCTGCCGGGCAAGTACGACTACCTCGGGTAGCTCGAACATCGTCTGCTCCTCCTTCGCCCCCGCTGGGCGCGCGTGCCAAAACCTGGCGCAGTGCTTTGCCGTACGGCCCTGCCTATCCTCCTGGGCTGAGCGTGTCAGTCACGCAGGCGCGCGGCCCTTCCGGCCCTTGGCAAGCCGGGCCCGGAGTGACACAATCGGGGAAGTGACAGAACGACTGAGCAGTGCTCCAGACGAGGTGACCAGATGACCTCCGAGACGGCCCCTGCCCCGGCCAGCCGCCCCCGCGTCTTCTACGGCTACTGGATTGTCGCCGCTGCAATGCTGGTGCAGATGCTCATCAACGGCGCGGGAATGTACGCCTTTAGCCTGTTCGTCACCCCGCTTGAGGAGGCGTTTGGCTGGACGCGGGCCGGGATCATGCTGGCCTTTGTAGTCTACAACCTCGGCCTGGCCGCAACATCACCGCTCGTTGGCCGCCTCGTGGACCGCCACCCCGCGCGCCTAGTCATCGCGGCCGGCGCCACCCTGATGGGTCTGGGGCTGGCCGGGCTGGGCTTGACAACCGCCCTCTGGCAGTATTGCCTGCTCTGGGGCCTTGTCGGGGCAGGCGTGTCGGCGACGGGCTTTGTCCCAATGACCGCCGTCCTCTTCCGGTGGTTTCGACGCCGCCGGGGGCTTGCGGTTGGCCTGATGGGCGCCGGGATCGGCGCCGGCGGCTTCGTGATGGCCCCGCTCGTCGGCGGCCGGCTGATCCCGGCCCTTGGCTGGCGCCACTCCTTCCTGGTGCTGGGCGCCATCGTGCCGGCCGTGATCGTCCCCCTGGCACTGTGGTTGATCAAATCGCGCCCATCCGACGTCGGGCAGGCAGTCGACGGCTTACTCGAAACCTCCCCCGCCACCCCCGCCGACTCCGGCGCAACCGCCTCGCCGGCCCCTCTCCCTGCCGAGCCGGTGGGCGTCAGCCTGGCCGAAGCCGTCCGCACGGCCACTTTCTGGCTGATGGCGGTGTGCTTCGCGGCGTTTGGGTTTGCGATGAACTCGATCTTCCAGAACCAAGTGCCGCACCTGCAGGATATCGGGTTTCCACTCGCTACGGCCGCCTCCGCCCTCTCCGCGGTTGGCATCGGCAGCGCGGCCGGCAAGTTCGTCTTTGGCTGGATCTGCGACTTGATCAAGCCGCGGTACGTCTTCGTGGCCGGAGTGCTGTTCCAGCTGGCCTCGGTCGTGGTGCTGATGAGCGTCCGCGCCGACTCGCCACTGGGGCTGGTCTGGGCCTACGCCCTGCTCTACGGCATCGGCATCGGCTGCTGGCCCGTGATGAGCATGGTAGTGAGCAGCACGTTCGGCCTCGCCTATTACGGCAGCATCTTCGGGGTACTTAACATGGTCTGGACCACCGGCGGCTCGATCGGCACACCTCTCGCCGGGTACATCCGCGACACGACCGGCAGCTATCAGCTGGCGTTTGTGATGTTCCTGGCGGCGTTCCTGGTCACGATCCCGTCCGTCCTGCTGACGAGACCGGTGGTGGGCGGCAAGAGCTCATGACCGCCCGCCCATACCGCACTCGCGACCTGATGCTGGTCGCCCTTTTTGCGGCGCTGACCGCGGTCGGCGCGCTCATCCGCGTACCGCTGCCTCCCGTGGCCTTTACCATGCAGATCTTCTTTGCCCTGCTTGCCGGCATGCTGCTGGGGCCGCGGCTCGGCGCGCTGTCGCAGGCGCTGTATATGGCGTTGGGGCTGGCGGGGCTGCCCGTCTTCGCCGGTGGCGGCGGGCTGCAGTACGTGCTGTCGCCGGGTTTCGGGTATGTGCTGGGTTTCATACTCGCGGCGGCGGTGGCGGGCAGCGTCGCCGGGCGCGCGGAGGCACATGCTTTCGCGAGGCTGCTCGCTGCGGGAGCCGCCGGGCTGACGGCCTGCTATGCCGTCGGCGTGCCTTATCTGTTTGTGATCCTCAATCATGTCCAGCAGGTTTCCGCACCGGTAAGCAGCGTAGTATCCCGTGGATTGCTGTTGTTCCTCCCGTGGGACGTGCCTAAAGTGCTGCTCGCAGCCTATTTGGCGCTGCGGCTGCGCCCGGTGCTCCAAAAGGAGTGAGCCTCGAACATGACTGGCTCTCCCGCGCAGCCCGGCTCCCCAATCCCCAGTCGACCGGAGTCGCCAGGCCGCAGGCCCGGCCCTGAGCCGGGTTGGTTTAGGGCTCCGGCAATGGCTTGCCTGCTCTTCTGGGCGCTCGGCCTGGTGCTCTACCGCGCAACAGGATACATCCAGCCGCTGATCCTCTTCGGGCTGATTGGCACGGTGCTCGGCGGGTGCGTCGGCCTGTACTCATGGCTGCCGCGCCCCCAGAAACCGCTCGGCCGCAAGCTCTCGCTCGTGCTCATCGGCGGTGGGCTGTTCGTTGGCGCTGCTCTCCTCGGCAAGGAGAACATGCAGCTCGAAGGCTTCTTCATCGGGCTGCTGAGCGGCGTCTTCCAGGCGGCCGTGATGCACTACCTGATCGCCAAGATCGCCCTGCCCGTGCTGCTTGGGCGAGTCTGGTGCAGCTGGGGCTGCTGGACGGCCGCAGTGCTCGATCTGCTGCCCTACTCGCGATCCGGCGGGCGACTCGCGCAGCGCTGGGGCCTCCTGCGTTACGCGCACTTCGCCCTGAGCCTCGGCCTAGTGCTCTTACTGTGGTACGGCCTGCGCCTGCCGTTGGCGGCTGCGGGGCCGGCGGCTGTCCAATGGTTTCTGGTAGGCAACGCGCTGTATTACGTGTCAGCGGTCGCCCTGGCGGTGCGCTTGCGTGATAACCGGGCGTTCTGCAAGTACCTGTGTCCGATCACCGTGCCGCTCAAGCTGGGAGCCACCGTATCACTGCTACGGGTGGCCGGCGATCCATTACAGTGCACCGGCTGCGGCGCCTGCAGCCGCGCCTGCCCGATGGACATCGACGTCGAGTCGTACATCCAGCGTGGCAGCCGCGTGCGCTCGACCGAATGTACCGTCTGCCAGACCTGCATCTCGGCCTGCCCGACCGGCGCTCTGTACCTGTCGATGGCGTGGGATGCGGGAGCAAGCGAGGCGCTCAGACAGCGTCCGGCAACGCGCTCGGTTAAGGACGCCGGGGCGCGCGGCACAACAGCGCCTTGATTTGTCATTTGCGTCGAGCGTAGCTGCGTTATCCGTCCGCGGGATACTAGCCCTCAAGGATGGTGACACGCATATGGACCGCCGACAACAAGACGACGAGCAGGTGTTTAGGTTTGAGGGCCGCTTTGAGCCCCGCGACCACGACGTTCGCGACCAGGGCCTCAACTTCAAGTACAACACCATAGCGACCTACAACTCCACCCAGGCGCAGTACGAGATGGCCGGCGAAATCCCGCCCTACAACGAGCGGTTGCGGCGACGGCGCCGCCGCGAGGGAAGGACCAGGTCGCGGTAAAGCTGGGGCCACCGCGTCGAGCGGGGGCCCCTCTAGATCCTCGCCACATCACCAATCCAACCTTTGGCAGGAGCCCTCCCCACCCTAGCCGAAACCATGACCACCGCCCACGCCATTCCCACGTGCCGCGGCCCAATACCGAGCATCACCTCAGGAGGTATGCCCTTGGATCCCAACATCAAAGACCGGATGGTAGACGCGTTGGCCCGCCACGGCGCCGACTTCGCCGACATTCGCACCGAGCAGATCGAGAGCACCCGCATCGCCTACCGTGGCGGCCGCCTGGAGTCCGTGACCATGCAGCGCGACGTCGGCGGCATCGTGCGCGTGCTCAGTCACGGGCGGTGGGGCGTCGCGTCATTTAACGACCTCAGCGACCTGCCGGCCCGGGTCCGCGAGGCCCGCGAGTGCGCGGACGCCTCGGCCGATCCCGGCGACGTGCGGCTGGCCCCGACCGAAGCCTACCGCGAGGACCTGCCGGCGCCGATGCTCAATGACTGGCGCGAGGTGCCGCTTGCCGCTAAGCAGGAGCTGGTGCAGGGGTACAGTGACCTCCTAATGAGCCAGCCCCAGATCCAGGACGCGCGGGCGTCGCTGGATGAGCGTTTCAGCAAGTGTTATTACGCCAGCAGCGAAGGCGCGCTGATCTACGATGAGCGGCCGCATGCCACGCTCGGTCTCGGAGCGACCGCGCGCGATGGCAGCGAGGTGCAGAACGCATCCCGCAGCGTCTCGACGCGCTACGATCACTTGACCCTGCACGGCCGGCAGGAGGAGGCCCTGGAGGCTGCCAGGCGGGCCCGCACGCTGCTGACTGCCGCCCCGGTCAAGGGAGGCCGTTACACGGTGATCCTCAGCCCGGACATGGGCGGGCTGTTCGTGCACGAGGCATTCGGCCACCTGTCGGAGGCCGACTTCCAGGCCGACAACCCGCAGGCCCAGGAGATGATGCCGATGGGGCGCCGCTTCGGCCGCCCGATCCTCAACATCATCGACGACGGCTCCCTGCCCGGCCTGCGCGGCTACCTCAAGTACGACGACGAGGGCGTCCCGACGCGCGAGACCTACCTGGTGCGCGAGGGCGTGCTGGTCGGGCGCCTGCACCAGCGCGAGAGCGCGGGCATGATGGGTGAGGGTCTGACGGGCAACGCCCGGGCGACCTTTTACCGCTACCCGCCGATCGTGCGCATGACCAACACCATGATCGCCGCGGGGACAACGACGTTCGAGGAGATGCTCGCCGATATCAAGCTCGGCGTGTACGCGGTCAACTCGGGGGGCGGCCAGACCATGCTGGAGAACTTCGCCTTTGCGTGCCCCGGGGCGTACATGATCCGGGACGGCCAGATCGCGGAGATGGTGCGCGACGTCAACTTCGGCGGAAACCTCTTTACCACCCTCGACAACATCGACGCGGTCGGCAACGATTTCCGCTGGAGCCCGGCGGGAGGCGGCTGCGGCAAGGGCCAGGAGACCTGGCTACCCGTGGGCATGGGCGCGCCCCACGTGCGCGTACAGGAGGTGCTGATCGGTGGCAAATAGAGCTTACTCCGAGGCAGCCGGGCAGTTGGCGCCGCGCGGAGTCGCCGAGCAGGTCCTGGCCGGCATGCAGAGGCGCGGGGTCACTGGCGACGTCCACGTGACGGGCGTGCGCGAGTTGCAGGCCGAGTTTGCCGTGGGCAAGCTGCGCAACTGCAGTTCGGGCGGTCGGCTGCACATCGCGGTGCGGGTGCTGCGGCAGGGCCGGGTCGGTTTCTACACGACGACTGATCCGTCCGATCCGGACGGAGCCGTCGAGCGCGCGATGATGGCGGCGGAGGCCGGCGAGGAGATCGCTCTGGAGCTGCCGGCGCGCCTTCCGGCGGCGGCGGATGCGCCGTCGCCTGAGTCCGTGGCGTTGTTTGACCGGGCAGTGGCGGAGCTCGAGCCCGCAGAGCTGGTCCGACGGACGCAGGCCGCGTACGAGGCGATTGCGGCGGTCGCGGGCGGCGCTGAGGTGCGGGCCAACGGCGAAGGCGAGGTCGAAGAGACCTTGCTGCTCAACACGTCGGGCGCCGAGGTGCTGCGCCAGGGAACGCGGATGAGCCTATGGGTGCAGCTGGCCAGATGCGCCGACGACGACGTCCTGGTGCTCTGGGACGGGCGGACATCGTCGCAACTGGATGATCCGGCGCTTGGGGACTTGGCGTCGCGCATTGGCGAGCTCTACGCGGCGGCCGGCAGCCAGGCGACCCTGCCGGCGGGCGAGACGCGCGTTGTGCTGGCCCCTGAGGCTGCGTACGTGCCGCTAGTGCCGCTGTTCGAGGGCGTCGACGGGATGAACGCCAACCGCGGCATCAGCCCGCTGGTCGGCAAGCTCGGCGAGCAGGTGCTGGACCAGCGGCTGACGCTCACCGACGACCCGTGGCTCAAGCGCTCCGCGGCCGCCGCCTACTGGGATGACGAGGGCACACCGACGGCGCGCAAGGATTTGTTCGCGGCGGGGGTGTTCACCACATTCCTGCACGACCTACGCTCCGCTGCCCTGGGCGGCGGCGCGTCGACCGGCAACGGACGGCGTGGCCGGGGCCAGATGCCACGGCTGTCACCGTACAGCGTGACGCTCCAGCCGGGCGCGACGGCGTTGGCCGATCTGCTGGCGGAGGCGGAGGATGGGCTGTATGTGGTTTCGGTGATCGGCGGCGGGCCCGGCGCCCTGGCTGGGGCCTTCTCGCACCCGGTCGGCGTCGGGTACCTGATCAAGGAGGGCCGGCTGGCGGGACGAGTTAAGGATGTGGCCATCTCCGGCAACTCGTATGAGCTGCTGCGGCATGGCCTCGGCGGCTTGGAGGACAGGGCCCACCGGGCGGGCGGCATGATGGGCGCCTCGCTCGAGTGCCCGCACATCCTGCTCGACGGGGTGGCGGTCTCGGGGAGGTAGGCCGGCGCGGCGTACGGGGCGCGGGCCGCAGGGCGCAGGCAGGATGGGACGAGGACCCAAGCGGCATATCGACGCTCAGACTTGATGCAGGGCGGCGGCCGGGCTGACCGGAGCCGCCCTGTTTTGTTGTTGGCTGCCCCCCCGCCCCCGCATGGGCCGGGGTGTCTGATTCGGGCCGGTTGGCTCGGGCTTCCGGCCCGAAATACGCAACCAAGGCACCTCGACCAGTCTGATTCGGGCATGTTGGCCTCCCGGCGCGGCCGGGGTGTCTGTTTCGGGCCGGTTGGCTCGGACTTCCGGCCCGAAATACGCAACCAAGGCACCTCGACCAGTCTGATTCGAGCCGGTCGGCCTCCCGGCCCGACCGGCCTGTCTGATTCAGACTGGTTGGCTCGGGCTTCCGGCCCGAAACAGGCAACCAAGGCACCTCGACCGGTCTGATTCGGGCCGATCGGCCTCCCGCCTCGGCAAGGGTGTCTGTTTCGGGCCGGTTGGCTCGGACTTCCGGCCCGAAATAGGCAACCAAGGCACCTCGACCGGTCTGATTCGAGCCGGTCGGCCTCCCGGCTCGACCGGCCTGTCAGGCGGTCGCTAGGCGACGAGATCTGCCCCTGTCAGCCGGCCAAATAGTCTGGTATAATGGGCGACAGTTTTTGTCAGCAAGCTACCCGGAGGCGACCCCAGTGCTCACATGCGGCATCATCGGCCTGCCGTCAGCCGGCAAGACCACCATCTACAACTCACTCACCAACGCTCGCGCCGGGACGGCCAAGTTTGGCGCCGGCCGCCCGTCGACCAACGTCGCTGCCGCCACGGTGCCCGACCAGCGGATTGACTACCTGTGTGGCATCTATCACCCCAAGAAGACCTCGTACGCGACGGTGCAGTTCAGCGATGTGCCAGGCCTTACGCGCGGGGCCGAGCGTGATCATGCCGGCAACAACCCGTTCCTCGAGGGCATTCGCCAAGCTGATGTGCTGGTACAGGTGGTGCGGGCTTTCTCCGATGAGAGCGTGCTGCACCCGGACGGTGCCATCGATCCCATCCGCGATGTGGAAACCATCGATCTGGAACTGCTGCTCTCCGACTTGGATCTGCTGGAAAAGCGGGCGGTCAGGCTTGCCGCCGCCCGTAAGGTGACCCCGGAGGCCGCCGCCGAAACCCAACTCGTCGCCAAATGCCTTGCCCTGCTGGAGGGCGGCGCCTCACTCGCAGGGGCGGACCTCACCGAAGACGAGCAAGCCGGGCTCGCCCGCCTCGGACTCCTGACGACCAAGCCGCGGATCCTGCTGGTCAACATCGACGAGGACCAGCTGCGGACGGGTTCGTACCCCGGCGCAGCCGCGGTGGCGGCGCTCGCAGCAGCTACGGGGCGGCGCTGCCTTGTCGCATGCGGCCTGCTCGAGATGGAGATCCGGCGCTTGGATCCCGGCGATCAGCAGGCCTTCCTCGACGAGCTCGGCTTGGAGTCACTGGGCCTGGACCGGCTCGTGCGCGCGGCATACGACGCTCTGGGACTCATTTCGTTCTTCACCGTCGGCGAGGACGAAGTCAAGGCCTGGACCATCGCGCGCAGCACGGATGCGCGGCACGCTGCAGGCAAGATCCATTCGAGCATCGAGCGTGGTTTCATCCGCGCCGAGGTCGCCGGATATGAGGATGTGCGCGGACTGGGCGCCCAGGCGAGAGCCCGCTTCAAGGATGTCGCGCGCCTCGAGGGACGCACCTACCTCGTCCAGGACGGGGATATCATCAACTTCCGGTTTAGCGTCTAGCAGCTGATCGCCTGTGGTGGCGCTTGACACCGGGTAGCGCAAGTGAGTACAATCTCAGCCATATCGCGAATGGCAAAGACCGGGAGAGTAAGCTGACGTTCCAGACCCAGAGAGAGTCCGGTGTGGTTTGGTGAGAGGACCTCTGGAGCCCAGCCCAAGTTCACCCGCGAGCTGCGCTGATCAAACGGCCCCCACCCGGGGCTGGAGTAGGCAGCGCCGGAGCCCCCGTTAGAGGGATAGGGCATCAGTCGCAGGGCTTGTGCCCGATAAGTTGGGTTACCTGGCGCGCCGGCATTGGCAGGTGCGGCGGGGCCCGATAAGGGTGGTACCGTGGGCCATTGCCCGCCCCTTTTGGGGGGCGGGTTTTGTGTTTGCGGGAGTTGATGTGGGCGCGGGGCGGGGAGGGAGTTGTCCGCTCCAGACACCCAAACCGCCTCCGGATACTCGTTCCGGACATCTGGGCGGCCTCCGATTGCTCGATTCGGACAGCCGGACCTCCGGGCGAGGGACGGTCGCCCGAAAAAAACAACTGAGACCCAGGGAGTTGTCCGTTCCGGACGCTTGAGGGGACTCCGGTTGCTCGATTCGGACAGCCGGGCCTCCGGGCGAGGGGAGGTTGTCCGAAAAGGATAACCAAGGCCCATGGGGTTGCCGGTTTCGGACATCCAAGCCGCCTCCGGTCGCCCGATTCGGGCAACCCGTGGCCTCCGGAGCACCACCAGACTCACAGGATCAGTCCCTTTGGCACCAAGCCATCGGGCGGCACGCGGCGCAGCGCAAAATCGGGCCCTAGCTAGCTGGCCCAGAAGCTGCGCCAAGCGCCGCCTCTGGCAATCATAAGGAGGAGATGCAGATGGGGTTTGCCGACAAGTAGGATATCAAGGGGAGCCAGGTGCGTACTCCGAGGCGGCTGCCGCCGTCCTCGAGCCCGAGGCGCATCTGGTGCCGTGCCGCACGCTGTCCGAGGTCTTCCAGATGGTCGACGCAGGCGAGCTCGATGCCGGAGTCGTTCCGGTCGAGAACTCCCTGGCCGGCAGCATCAGCGAGACCTACGACCTGCTGATCAAACACGAGTCAGTCGCCGCCTGTGGTGAGATCGTCACACCAGTCGATCACTGCCTGCTCGCCGCACCGGGCACCACCATCGACTCGATCCGCCGTGTAGCGTCCCACCCGCAGGCCCTCGCCCAGTGCCGGGACTACCTTCGGGCCCTAGGAGTTACCGAACTGCCCTACTACGACACCGCCGGGGCCGCACGCGCCCTCGCTGACCACGAGGCGCCCAGCGTCGCCGCCCTCAACCCAGCTACCGACGCAGCGATCGCGTCCGCCCGTGCGGCCGAGGCCTACGGCCTAGCGGTGCTAGCCCGCTCCATCCAGTCGGCCCCGGGGAACTGCACCCGCTTCTATCGCATCCAACGCACTCCACACAGCAACGCCAGCAGCGCCTGCAGCGCCTGCAGCTCCGGCAGCAACAGCGCCAGCACAGACCCCGAGCCACAACCGCCGTCGCACGACGACCCTCTCGGACTGCACCGCATCGGCGGCAAGACCGTCCTGGCGGTGTCGCTGCCGCACCGGCCAGGGTCGCTGTTCCTTGCTCTTTCGTCCTTCGCCTGCCGCTCGCTCAATCTGACCAAGATCGAGTCCCGGCCCGCTCCCGGCGCCCCCTGGCACTACACGTTTGTCCTCGAAATCGAGGGCTGGGCGGACGACTGGCGGCTCCAATCCGCGCTGGATGAGCTTCGCTCCAAGAGCCGGGCCTGCCGGGTGCTGGGCACCTTCGGCTCGTCGCCGACCCGCGCCAAATCTGAGGGGGAGGCGGCGGGGGAGGCGGCGGGGGACGCGGCGGCGCCGGCCACTACCGCCGGCCCAGGTTGCCACTGCCCTGGAGGTATGCAGGCATGAGCTGCGCGTACAACCTGACGTCTCGCGTCACCAACCCCGGCAGGACAGTCGTGGAGTGCGGTGGGGTGCGCTTCGGGGGCAGGGCTATCGTGCTCATCGCCGGACCCTGCGCCGTGGAGAGCCTGGAAGCCCTGCGCCAATCCGCCCTTGCCGCCCGCGCCGCCGGGGCCGCCATGCTACGCGGCGGGGCCTGGAAGCCGCGCTCGTCGCCCTACTCCTTCCAGGGACTAGGGGCCTTAGCGCTTGAGCACCTCGCCGCGGCCCGCACCCAAACCGGCCTGCCCTTCGTGGTCGAAGTGATGGCTCCAGATCAAGTTGAGCTGGCAGCCGCCCGCGCCGACATGCTGCAGATCGGCACCCGCAACATGTCCAACTTCCCGCTGCTGCAGGAGGCCGGCCGTCAGCCTAAGCCGGTCCTGCTCAAGCGCGGAATGATGTCCACCATCGAGGAGTGGCTGTTGGCCGCCGAGTATATCATGGCCCACGGCAACCCCAACGTCGTGCTATGCGAGCGCGGCATCCGCACCTTCGAGCCACAAACCCGCTTCACCCTGGACGTCAGCGCGATCCCCGCAGTCCGCGAGCTGACGCACCTGCCGGTAATCGTCGACCCGTCACACGCGGCCGGTCGCCGGGAGTTGGTCATCCCGCTCGCGGCAGCGGCGATCGCAGCCGGAGCGGACGGCCTTCTAGTGGAAACCCACCCCACCCCCGCCACCGCACTCTGCGACGGCGCGCAGTCGCTCGCGCCCGGCCAGCTAGCGGAGCTCGCGCAGCGCGCGTCGGCCGTGGCGGCGGCAGAGGGCCGCACCCTGCATCTCCCGCCCGGGATGGAGCGGGAGGCCGGCCTCAGCGATCGAGCAGCCGGCGCGCCTGGCTGATCTGATCGAGGGCCTCATCAAGCAACTCGTGGGCCAGGCTCAGATTGTGAAAGCCCTTGCTGTTCTCGCAGTAGACCCAATCCCACCGGTAGTGGGCCCGGGCATACAGCGCCCGGGCCTCTTCCTTTGCCGGAGAGTCTGAAGCCAGGGCCAGCCGCAACGCGAGGGCACTGAGAGCCTCGCCGGTCTGACGGACTTTGGCTACTACCGCCGTCTGGCGGTCCTTGGATTGGGAGGTGATGGTTTCAGCATCGCGGTGGCACCGCGTGCACGATAGATCGACGTGGTTGTACGGGCTGGTCCACCAGTGCGATGTGTAAGCCTGGCCACCGCTGCTCGTTGCCGGCATGTGACAGTCGGCGCATGAAAGGCCCACCTGGGCGTGCGTGCCGCCCTGGTAGGTCTCGTACTCAGGGTGCTGCAGCTTGAGTAGCGGTACCCCCGCCAAAGGGTGGACCCAGTCGACGATTCCAGCCTCCGCGTACCATCCCTCAATCGCCGCCGGATCGATGCCGTTGCCCCAAGGGAGCAACGGCTGAGCGGCTGCCGGCGGGCAGTAGTACTCCACGTGGCACTGTGCGCAGACCAGGCTGCGCATGTGGTTACGGTCATCGAGCCAAGCCCCCCGGCCGGTTGCCTGAAGTGTGTCGACCAACGCCTGGCTGCTGAGCCGCAAGCTCATATCGGACGGATTGTGGCAGTTGGCACAGGTGATGGACTCCGTTACGGCTGCGGCCAGCTGGGCAAAGGAGGCTCCCGATCCTACGGCCTTTAGCGCTAAGCCTGCCTCGGCTGACTTGCAGGTGATACAGGCTGGACCCTTACCGCGCGCCGTAGCCAGCAGGTCCTCCAGCGCATAGACGTGGCCGCGGGTCGTGTTGAACTCCACCGCGAAGGGATGCTCACGGTACACGACGGCCAGGTACTCCGCCTGCGCCAGCTTGGATTCGTTAGTTGCAGATTCGCGGTTACGCAGGTACGACTGGTACTGCAGCGGGTAGAGCCGCCCAAAGGCCTCCGCGGCCACGGTGCCGGAGGCGAGCCTCGGCCCCGGACTGAGGTGGCTCACCACCCCCACGGCTACCACCAGAACGTAGAGCCCCACCAAGAAGAGCCAATGCCGCCTGCCCACAAGGCCTCGCCTCCTATGGGATGGTATGCCGCGTCCCTGCCCGTCTAGCGAATCTTATCCGGATCAAACGGCAACGGCGGCCGCGTGACCCCAGCTGGAATCGGGTTGATGTACGTGTGACCACCGAGGCGCCGCTTGTGCTCGGCGGCCGCCGCCTCACGAAGCTCGGGCTCCGTCAGGAAGCGTGCGCCCGCCAGAGCGAGCACCTTGGCCGCGAACAGCATCCCGGTGTGGCCGATGCCGGAGCCGCTGCACGCGGTCGTGGCCCAGGTGTGACCCGGCACGCCGAAGGCATAGCAGGCCGCGCTAAACTGGCCGGTGGGCACGACCCAGGAGACGTCGCCGACGTCGGTGGAGCCTTTGCCGGGTTTCTCCGTGTAGTCCACCGGCAAGATCACGTCCGAGGCGCGGGTGTCCTTGATGTAGGCGGCACGCTCCTCCATGTCGCGCAGGGCCTTGTCGACGCAGCCAGGATAGCTCTCCTGCAGCTTGGCGGCAAAGGCGAGGTCGGCCTCGGCAAACTGCGGCGCACCGATGTCCTCCATCGCCGCCTGCAGCACCTCGATGATCGTCCGGTTGGCGAGCGTGTTGGCTGCCGCGCCGACGAACTCCGGCTCAAAGCGGGTCTGGGTCATCATCGCAGCGCCCTTGCCGATCTGCTCGACCCACTCGTACAGCGGTACGAGGTCAGGTACCGTGGCGGCGCGGATGTCAAAGAAGCTCTGGGCATAGTCGGGAACGACGTTGGGGCTCAGGCCGCCGTGCGTGATGACGTAATGGATCCGGCACTCGGGCCGGATGTGCTCGCGCATCCGTTCGATGCCGTCATTCATCAGCTCGATGGCGTCCAGCGCGCTGCGCCCCTCGTGCGGGTTGGCGGCGGCATGGGCGGTCTTGCCGTAGAAGTTAAACTTATAGACCCAGTCCGCAAGGCTGCTGCTGAAACCAGTCGCATTAACCCCGCCGGGATGCCAGGTCAGGGCGATGTCGACGCCGTCGAAATTGCCGGCAGCGACCATCCACATCTTGCCGAAGGAGCTCTCCTCGGCCGGGCAGCCGAAGTACTTGACTGTCCCCGGCAGGCCCTGGGCCACCATGGTTTCCTTGAGCGCGACCGCGGCGCCCGCCGAGGCCACGCCCAGCAGGTTGTGGCCGCAACCGTGGCCGCACTGGTTCTCGAGGATCGGGTCGCGGTGCGGTACCGGCCGGTTGGAAATCCCCGGCAGGGCATCGTACTCGCCGAGGAAGGCGATCGTCGGTCCGGGGACGCTGGCGCCCGCGCCCTCAGCGGCTCCGGCGCTGGTGAAGCTCGCCACAAACGCGGTATCCATATTGGCCAAGCCCATCTCGATCGTGAAACCGTTAGCCTCAAGGTAGGCGGCCAGCTGGCCGGCAGACTTGTGCTCCAGCAGGCCGAGCTCCGCGTGAGCCCAGATATCGTCAGAGAGCTTGATCAGGGTGGCACGGTGGGCTTCGATGGTGCCTGCGAGCAGGTCCCTGTTTGCGGTAGTCACAGAGCATCACGCCTCTCGAGAGTCTCGGCGGCGTCCGAGGGAGCAGCCCGTAGCAGCGTAAACGCGCCGGGGCGGGCGCCGGCCGGGAGACCCCTTCGGCGCCCGAAGCGGTTCACCTCCTAAGCGCGGGTCAAGGGGGAGGTTCGAGCATCGGAAAGGATTTGCCGCCCCCGAAGCGTAAACCAATGGACACTATGGGCTTTGGTCCATACCCCGATACGGGGCCACAGGAGGAGAGTACGGCTGTGCTGATCAACGAGAAGCTGCGCGACCCAGCGACCGACAGGCTGTTTGAGGCCGTCTTGTCGCTGCAGACGGTGGATGAGTGTTACCGCTTCTTTCAGGATATTGCCACGATCGGGGAGGTCAAGGCTCTCGCGCAGCGCATGGAGGTGGCCAGGCTGCTGCACTCCGGCATGACTTACGAGGACATCGTCGCGGCTACCGGCGCGAGCACAGCCACCATCAGCCGCGTCAAGAAGGCGCTGCACTACGGGGCAGACGGCATCCTGATGGTCTTCGAGCGGCTCGCGGACGACGACTAGTTGATACAGGGCAGCGGGGGGAGGCCAACGCTCCCCCGGCTGCCCTGACCTACCTCAACCACATCGCTCCCAGCAGTACACCATACCTGTCGTGTTGCGGCGCGCCGTCCCGCCGTCGGCGCCGGCGCGCCCAGGCTATCGCGGCAGCGGCTCAAACCTCGCCGTAAAGAACCGCAGCGTTGGCGGCTCATAGACCATGCGCAGCCCCACGATCTCATCGCGCCGCTGGTAGAGGTGCTTGACGGAGTACGCGACGACATCCATGTGCCGGTCGGTATACACGCGGCGCGGGATGGTCAGACGCACCAACTCCAGGCGCGGCCGCCGGTTGGCGCCGGTCTTGGGGTCGCGACCCGCCGAGACGTTCCCCCGCTCCATCGAGCGCACGCCGCTGTCGACGTAGAGCTCCGCGGCGAGCGCCTGCGCGGGGAACTGATCCTGGTCGATGTGCGGCAGGAACGCCCGCGCATCGAGGAACACCGCGTGGCCGCCGATGGGCCTGACGACCGGTACGCCCGCCTCAACCAGCTGGTTGCCCAGGTACCGCACCTGCCCGATGCGGTGCGCGATGTAGTCGTCGTCGACCATCTCGTAGATGCCCTGCGCCATGGCCTCCATGTCGCGCCCCGCCAGGCCGCCGTAGGTGGGCATGCCCTCGAATACCACTACCAGCTCCCGGGCCTGCTGCAAGATCCAGTCCTCGTTCATGGCCAGGAAACCGCCGATATTGACCAGGCAGTCCTTTTTGCCGGACATCGTGCAGCCGTCGAAGTAAGACATCATCTCGCGGAGGATAGCGCGCACCGGCCGGTCCCGGTACCCGTCCTCGCGCTCTTGGATAAAGAAAGCGTTCTCCACGGCGCGCGTCGCATCGCACCACATCCGGATGCCATGCTTGTCGCAGACCTCACGGACGGCGCGAAGATTGGCCATCGAAACTGGTTGGCCTCCCGCCAGATTGACCGTGCACGCCACGTTGATGTACGGAATCGCGTCCGCCCCGACCCGGTCGATCAGCGCCTGGAACTTGGCCACGTCCACGTTGCCCTTGAACGGCACCTCGACCTGCGAGTCGTGCGCCTCGTCGATAACGACGTCGACGAAGATGCCGCCCTGCAGCTCCTGATGCGCCCGCGTGGTGGTGAAGTACATGTTGCCCGGCACATACTGGCCGGGCTTGATCAGGATGCGGGAGATGAGGTGCTCGGCGCCGCGGCCCTGGTGGGTAGGTACGACGTGCCGGAAGCCATATATCTCGCGGACGGCAGTCTCGAAGTTGTAGAAAGACCGCGCCCCGGCATATGCCTCGTCGCCCTGCATCAGCGCCCCCCACTGCCGGTCGCTCATCGCGTTGGTGCCGCTGTCGGTGAGCAGGTCGATGTAGACGTCCTCGCTCCGGAGCAGGAAGGTGTTGTATCCCGCGCCCTCGATAGCCCGCTGCCGCTCGCCCGGCGTGGTCATGCGGATGGTCTCCACGGACTTGATCTTGTACGGCTCAGCTACTGGTCGCTGCTGCTGCATCAGCTCACTGCCTCCTCGCCATATCCAGGTACCGGTCCTGCATCTACCATAGGTTGGCTCGCGCGGCGGAGGCAATGCTGTTTGGTGCTGTTTGCCGGAGTAAAAACGGAAAGGCGCAAAGGGCCAAAGGGGCGTAGGCTGGGCTTTACCGCCCAGGTCCGTACCCTCGTGCCAATACCATGAAACCGTACGCGCATCCTATCGTAATGCTCTGGTACGGTCAGGCTGGCCTGCCAGCGACAGATTACGAGGAGTGAGCAGCAAATGGAGTACTTGGGCGCTCTCGCGCCGATCGCGTTCGTCTTCGCCCTCAGCGCAGTATCCGAGGCCACTAAGCTCCGCAAAGAAGTCGCGGAGCTGCGCGCTCGGGTTCAGGCCTTGGCGATGGGCCAGACAAGCGGAGACCGGGATAGCTCGTAGTGTCCCGGTCTCGCACACTCGGCTAGTACCCTATGTCTACGGTGTTGGGTTAGGTAAGCATCAGCCGCTCGATCGCGGCTACCACCCGCTCCTTGGCCGCCTCGGTCACGGCCTTGCCGATCTCCAAGCTGTACTGCGTCGCGTCGCCGAGGTCGCCGCGCTCGGTGATCTCGTCGAAACCCCGCGGCATCTTAACCGGCTCCTTGCTCCAGCCCGGCAGCTTGACGTCCGCCCGGCGGAGCGCCTCCTCGCGGATGCTATCCTTGCCGCCCAGGTAGAGCAACTGCGAGGTCTCGATCTCACAGGCGTGCCCGTGCACGGGCGACTTGGCGTGGGCGGCCACGACGTCGGCCGCCGTGTCACCCATCAACCCGGTCCAGCCCACGGTCATGCCGAGCTCATGCTTGATGCGGACGCAGGCGAGTTCGAGCACGGGGCGGTTTCCGCCGTGACCGTTGACCAGCAGCAGCCGCTTAATGCCGTGCTGCGCCAAACTCCATGCCATGTCGACTAGATACTGAATCATCGTCTCGGGCTTGAGCGTCAGCGAGCCGGGAAACTTGAGGTGATGGTACGAGATCCCGACGGTGACCGGCGGCGCGACGATCGCGCGCGGGTACATCGCCTCAGCGACCAGCTTGGCGAAGCCGTACGCCCGCACTGTGTCTGTATCAAACGTGGTGTTGGGCCCGTGCTGCTCGGTCGAGCCGACCGGCAGCAGCGCGATCTCCACCGTCTCCAGCGCCTTCTCTACCTCCGGCCAGGTCATCTTGTCGAGAACGTACGCGTTTGCCATGGTGCCGTGCCTCCTCCGGTGCTATTGGTCCGCGCCTTGCGCGAAGGTCATTATGTAGCCGTTGGGATCCCGCAGCGTAAACTCCCGCATCCCCCACGGGCGCACCTCGAGATCGCGGATGATCTCGGCCCCGAGCGCGAGCGCACGCGCGTGGAGCGTGGCGACATCGTCGGTGTCGAGGTAGAGGCGCACGCCACGGCCGGCGAGGGCGGGATCAAGGTCGGGCTCGTGGTAAAACATCAGCTCAACGCTGCCTGAGAGCATGCCGTGGATGCCGTTGGTCTGCTCCATCTCACAAATCACGCGCTCGAAACCCAAACCCTCATAGAAGGCCAAGGTGCCCTGGAGATCGCGGGCGGCCAGAAACGGCAGGACTCCTGCCAGCATTTTGCCCCTCCCATCGCAGGATGTGCGCTGAGGCTCGGGGTTGGGGTCGCCTCAAGGCTGCGGCCTGCGCCGCATGATTCAGGGTCTTCTTCGCGAGGGGCTGGGGGGTTGCCTGCCGGGGGGGCTGGCGGGGGCAGACTGGTGTATCCCATCGCCGAGAGCGCGACATGCTCGCTGGCAAGCAACATTGGTCGTGAGTATGCTCTCTGAGCTACAACTCAGGTGCCACATATGCCAAAAAACGACACTTAGGCCGCCTAATGCTCGCCAGGGAACAACTCCGCTGCCCTGTCTGCTGGAAATAAGCATATTAGGCGGCGAAGTTGTCTCTTTTCCGGCAGTCTCCCGCACACCCGCCCTCCTGCCCCCGCCCGCCGTGCGCGCGCCGGCTTCAATGGACTTGGTCAGATCATCCGCGGCCGGCGCCGTGGCCGGCGAAACCGCAGCATGCTCACCAGCCAGCAACACCGATCGCGAGTATGCTCTCTGAGCTACAGCTCAGGTGCCACATATGCCCAAAAACGACACTTGGGCCGCCTAATGCGCGCCAGGCAGCAACGTCGCCGCCCTGTCTGCTGGATACAAGCACACTGGGCGGCGATGTTGTCTCCTTCCCGGCAGTCCCCCGCACACCCGCCCTCCTGCCCCTCCCCGCCGTGCGCGCGCCGGGCTTTAATGGACTTGGTCAGATCATCCGCGGCCGGC